>JGI24540J26637_10000874_pt1 | contig 13092 bp, 13 predicted proteins | sample NorSeaMetagenome_FD_26637 | JGI IMG/M metagenome (IMG submission 26637)
ATCCACAAAGGTTTTAGTCAAAAGATCAAAATAAAAATAATCATTCAAGACAACGTCTTTAATCTCAGAGTCTTTTGGTGAGTTTCTGCCTCCCAAAACGTAAAGTTTATCGTTCAAAACTTGAAATATTGCTTTCCATCTTTCTCGAGGAACAAAATCTGATTTAGTACTTACAAGCTCCCACTGGCCAGTGGATGTGTCAAAAGTGGTTATGTAGTCTTTAAAAGTCCAAAAACCATAGCCTCCATACATGTATATTTGGTTTTTGTGGGTAAACACTGATGACTCAAACTGATTTTTCTGCTCTACAGAACTGTCTTCTTTTACAAGGCCTTTATTTGTTTGGGAAAACACATGTCCTCCGCCTGATATTATTAAATAGGTCGCTAAGGAATCGTTTAAAGAGCTAAAGCTTTGGTTGTCAAAGCTCTTGAAGTTGAATTTAAGTTTTAAACTGTCGTTTTGTGTTTCGTACTCTTTAAACTTCCATTTTTTTTTAAAATGGTATACGCCGTTTTTAAGTATAATTTTTGGGGTGCCAGCTATGCTTTTTGTAAAAATATAATCTTGTGAGATTCCCTCAGGTAATAAAACATCTTGTGCCATTAGCCTTGAGCTCAAAAGGAATGTAAAAAAAACTAAAATGCTTAATCTAGGTTTCAATTTCTTTTTTTAATAAATATAATTTAAAGTTTATGATATTATTCAATTCAACTATAATTTCTCTTTTATTGTTTTTAATATTAGCTTCGTTTGTATCCTATTTTTTAAACAAATACATATATTCCGTTTTTTCCAAAAACAAGATAATTGACCCAATTAATAGTAGATCTTCTCATAGATCGAAAGCAACTAGATCTGGAGGGCTTTCTGTTTTTTTAAGTATTTGCCTGTGCCTAGCAATTGCCGGTTCCATAACCAATTTAGAATTACAGCCTTATGGGTTTTTAAGTGTTTTGTTTATGGCGTTGACAGGAATAGCAGATGATTTTTTTAATGTTCGTTATAGAGAAAAATTCTTTTTACAAATTTTTGCAGGCATTATATTGCTACAGTCTGGGTATTCTATAAACTCTTTTTATGGTATTTTTGGAGTATTTGATATTCCAGAGTGGCTCTCTATTTTTGTTACTCTTTTTGTTTTTATAGTTATTGTGAATGCAATTAATTTAATTGATGGANTGGATGGTCTTGCCTCTTTNNTCTCATTAAAGTTTTTAATTGTAATGGGGGGTATAATCATGGTTGGAGCAAGTGAAATGTTGCTTTTCTTTCCGATAATTATCGGAGCATTACTGGGTTTTCTTCTTCATAATTTTAGTTCGATTAAAAAAGTGTTTTTAGGAGATACTGGTTCTCTTTTTATTGGTGCCACCATGGCTTTTTTTGTTATTTATGTTTTAGATTCTTCGAACCAAATAGTTACCGACACTTATATTTCCCGCCCTCTTTTTTGCGTGCTGTTATTGATTTACCCTTTAACCGACACGCTTAGGGCTATTGTTCTTCGATCTTACAAAAACCAATCTCCATTTGTTGCAGATAGAATACACCTACATCACAGATTAGCTGATAAGGGCTACGAACATTGGGCTGCTTCTTTGCTAATTTTTATTCTATCAGTGTCATTACTTGCTTTTAATCTTCTTTTTTTTCAGTACATAGGACTTGTTGCTTGTATTGCCTCAACTATAAGCCTTATGTTAACTTACTTTTATTTGTTTTTTAAATGAGAAAAATTCCTGTTTGTATTTTTTTAGCCTTTTCCCTCTTTTCTTTTTCTCAAGAGAATCTAAGGGACTTTTTATTAGTTACTAAAGATTCTTCCTCTTTCTACACGTTTACTAAAAAGGGCGTTTACTTGTCTTCATTTGTAGAAGAAAACAAAATCAAAAAAGAGTTTTTTCCTTATACAAATGAGCTTCCTAAAAGCCTTCTGGATGTAGGTTTTAAACAACTAAAAACGGCTACCTTAAATAACTCTATTTATTTTTTATATCCTGGCGGAGGAATTCTATTCCGCTATAAGGGCAAAAAAATTGAAAGAATTGACAAGAGTTTTGCTCATAGAAATCAATTCACAGGCCACTTTTTTTCATATAAAAACAGTCTTTATCTTTTGGGGGGATATGGTTACTGGACCACAAAAAACTATTTAACAAAATTTAGTTTTCAATCAGGAAGTTGGGATATTGTAATCGACGATTGGCCCAGCGCCCAGTGGAGGTATAAATCAGGGGNCTTTTATTGAGAAAGAAAACAGTCTTTTTGTTTACGATTTTTACAGTAGACCTTCGGTCTTATCAATTGACGTTCACAATAAAAATTTATTCGAGCTAGATTTAGAAAACTTTAAGTGGAGTCAAAGAGGTTCTTTAGCCGGAGCATATGACTCTAAAATTGAGAGCTCTAGGATGTCTATTCGGTCTCCTTACAAAGAATCTTTGTTTGAAAAAAAAGCTAATGAAGAAGTTTTTAAAATAACCCACCCATCTTCTAATCTTGTTAGTGTTTTTTCTTCTGAAAATAAACTTTCGAAACTTAATGAGTCGTTTATTTTTGTGGGAGATAATTTAGTTTATGCCTCGAGAAATGCCAACAGTCTTGAAAGTAAAATATCATTTATAGACATTAAAACTTTTGAGGTTTTAAAACAAGAATTATTTTATTTAGATGACGGGTATTTATTTAGAACTTACTTGATTTTTGCTGCAATATTTTCTTTTGCTATTATTTTTTTAGTGTTCCTTTTCTTTAAAACTCGCTCCAAAATTTTTTACCTCAATAAGCAATCGTTGTTTAATCAAATGTCTTCTATATTACTATTAAAGGAGGAGTTTGCTTTGTTGAGTGCTTTTAAGAACAGTGCTGTTTTAGAAAACAATTTTATTTTAAACTTGTTTTCTGATGAAACCAAGTCATTAGACGCTATAATTAAGAAAAAAAACAAGTTGATTAATGATCTTAATCAAAAGTGTAAAAAAAGCTTTAAAATAGATTTGATTATAAAAAAAACAGACAAAGCTGACTCAAGACAGGTAATCTATTTGTTGGCTAAAAACACAAGGATAGTTGTTGAAGATTAGTTTTTAATTTCTTCTACTATTTTTCTGTCGTTTGAAAGTCGTGGCAACTTATTCTGCCCCCCTAATTTTCCTTTCTTTTTCATGTAGTTTTTAAAAGTTCCTTTTTTTAAAACCACTATTTCTAAAGGCTTAAGTACTTTCCCCTTTATTAAATCGTTGTAATAAGAGTTTTGAGCTCGCATATTTTCGTCTAAATCCATCTCCAGTTTCCCGATTTCAGACTCTTTTAGAGGCTCTTCAAATTCAATCCACCATTGATGAAAAGGCAACCCTTTTTTGGGGTTTATGTTTGGTGCAACGGTAAATTCATTGATTTTAAAAGCATGTTCTTCAGTGGCTTTTTTTAGTGAATTTTCTACTTCACCCGCTATAACATGTTCTCCAAATGCAGAAATAAAATGAGTGTATCGTCCTGTTACTATTAACCTATGAGGAATTAAAGAGACAAAAGACACTGTGTCCCCTGTATTGTAACTCCACAATCCTGCTGTAGTAGAGATTATTAATATGTAGTTTACCCCCATTTCAATATTTTCCACAGTATGTCTTTTGGGCTCTTTCTGATTCATTTCTTCTAGTTTAATAAATTCATAAAAAATTCCTGAATTTAATTGAAGAAGTAGTCCATTAGATTTTTGAGAATCTTGATAAGCAAAGAAGCCTTCTGAGGCTGGNAAATATTCAATACTATCTATTTTTTTTCCTATCAATTCATTAAACGTATTTCGGTAAGGCTCGTAATTAACCCCGCCATAAACAAACAAACGAAAGTTTGGGAAAATTTTACTTATTATTTTTTCGTCACTTTCTTTTCTTAATTTCTCGAAATACATTTGAACCCAAGGTGGAATTCCCCCTATCACGGCCATGTCTTCTTTTATGGTCTCTTTTGTAATTTCTTTAACCTTTTCTTCCCAGTCTTCAATGCAATTGTTTTCCCAGCTAGGCATTATGTTTTTTCTTAAATATGAAGGCGTGTAATGAGCTACAATACCCGAAAGCCTTCCTGTTTTGATTCCGTTTGTTTCCCCTAACAAAGGGCTTCCNTGTAAAAAAATAACTTTTTTATTAAGAAATTCTGTGTTTCCTGTTTCTTCTATATAATGAAATATTGCGTCTCTAGATCCGTTTATATGCGTGGGCATAGAGTCTTTTGTGATTGGGATGTATTTAAATCCAGATGTAGTTCCTGATGTTTTAGCAAAATACAGGGGGCGACCCGGCCATAAAACATCTTTCTCGCCCTTTACCACACGATCTACGTAAGGCTTTAGTTCTTCGTAATCTTTAACCTTGACGTGTTTTGTAAAATCTTTGTGTGTTTTTATGTTATTGAAATTNTGATCTTCTCCAAAGCGCGTATGTTTTCCTCTTTTTATTAATTTTTTAAAAACAGTCCTTTGGGTTTGAGATGGGTTTTTTGACCATTTTCTAATCCTCCAAACAAAAAATTTAGCCAAAAATCTAGCTCCTAATTCTTTTAAACTCATTTTTTTTTATTCAAAACTAACGTAGTTTTCTGGGTTTACAGGAATCCCCTCTCTCCATAATTCAAAATGAAGATGGGGACCAGTAGTTAACTCTCCTGTGTTTCCGGAAAGCGCTATTACCTGTCCCGATTCTACTAAATCTCCCTGAGAAATAAGACCCGAGTCGTTGTGTTTGTATACGCTTGTTAACCCATAGGCGTGTTCAATAACAATCACATAACCGGTCTGGACAGTCCACTCGGCTAAAACAACCGTCCCTTTAGCAATCGACTTAACTGGAGAGTTTATTGGAACAGCTATATCAGTTCCGAAGTGCTTAAACCCATAATCAAACCTTGACGTAACTTGGCCAAATATTGGGCTAATTAATACATATTTTACTTTTGAGGTCGCGGACTCTAAAACATTAAATCGATCTTCTTTTTCTACAACTTTTCTCAAAAGAGAGTCCTCCTGGTTAACTTTAAATTCTATATCAGAAATGTCTATTCTTACTTTTATTTCTTTTTGAGCTTCAGACTTTGTTGTTTCTCCCAAAATAACCGATCCTATTGAGTTTATAAAATCTTGATTTTTTTCTATTACCAAAGTCAAAGAGTCTAAAGTTTCAATATTTTTTACAGCATTCGTTCTTAAAACCGTTGAATCATACCCTGGAATATATTCTTTGACTGATGTAAACGCTATTAAACAAATTGTAGAAATAATTATTAAAATTGCTATTAATGAAAAGAAAAGAAAAATATTAAGCCTACTCAACTTGTAAGAAAGTCTTTCTTCGTATGTCGCCTCATTTAAAACAACTAACCTGTACTTGTTTAAGAGTCTTTGGCTAAATGGTTTTTTTTCTTTAATATTCATATTCAAAACAAATATAAGAATAGCTCCCTACATGAACCCTTTGAGTTTAATTTTATATGTTATGTCTTCCTAATTCTTTTATTATTTATACTTTTGTTAAAAATAAAAATTATGCTGTCATTTAATTTACTACTAGCAATTGGCCCTTGGCAAGTTGTTTTAGTTGCGGTTGTTATTCTTTTGTTGTTTGGAGGTAAAAAAATTCCTGAACTAATGAAAGGCCTTGGAAGCGGAATAAAAGAATTTAAAAAGGGAGTAAAAGAAGATGAGTTTGAAGAGGATTCTTTAACTAAAAAAAAATCTTCTAAACTAGAAGATTAAATTTTTTAATTCCTTTTGTAAATTTTAAGCGACTTAAAAATCGCCTCTAATTCAAAAATCAAATTTCTTTTTTTTGAAGAAGGGGAAAATACAAAACCCTCTAAAACAATCATTCTTTTGTTTAATGTGTCTTTAATAACATAATTAACGAAAGGGCCCGCCATAAAGTCGTTTTTAACCTCCCAGGTTCCCCTTGTTTCTATTGCCTCCAAGCCTTTAACTTTAGTTTTTTTAATGTAGGGCTCGTATGCGAACTCAGTTATCATGTAAGAATTCTCATTTCTTCCTGGAACAAAAAGCTCTCCAATTGAGTCCCTGATCTGAATGATCTTTTCAAGATTTAAAGCCTCAAACCGTTCCTCGGATTTTAATTCATATGCAAGAATATTGACCGTGCCTTTGTCCGTATCTCTTTGAAGCCAAACAATATTCCCGTCTCCTTTTTTATATACTTTATATGCCGAAGGCATTACTAAATCAATTGATAGCGCAGAACTTAAGTTGGTTTTATTGAGCTTAGAGATTTTTATTCTTTTTTGTTTTTCTTTTATTTCATTGGTTTTTATTTCATCGATTATCCTCTCTTTATTCTTTTTAATCTTGTTTATAATCTGTTCTACTGTTGGAGCAGAAACATTAACCAATATTTGAGGATAAGCGTATTTGTCTTTTTCAATTACAAATGTATTTTTTGTGATTTTTTGTATAAGAATTATGTTTCGACTCTCTCTAGTAAACCCTGAAAAGGTTTCTGTGGGGATTTGTCTTAATGAAAAAATTGGCTCTTGTTGAGGAAGGCCTTCAAACTCAGATGCGAAAAAACTTCTAATAGAATCTCCTGTTGAAGAATTCCATAAAGAATTTTCGATAACAACAGTTACTGTATTTATGTTTCCACTTGATTTTGGTTTGTAATTTGGAGTAGGACCATTACAAGAAGAAATTAAAACAGCTAAAAAAAAGAAATATTTTAAATTCATTTTTAAATAAATTACAAAAACTATGCCTTTGTTAGTTTGACAAGGCAATAATACCAGGAAGCTCTTTACCCTCTAAGCTTTCCAACATAGCTCCTCCACCAGTTGAAACGTAACTAACCTTGCTCTGAAAATTAAATTTTTTTACAGCAGCAACCGAATCTCCTCCTCCAACTAAAGAAAAAGCTCCTTTTTTTGTGCTTTCTATTATTGATTTTCCCAACGAAATTGTTCCCTCAGAAAAACTTTCTAGCTCAAAAACCCCAATAGGTCCGTTCCATAAAATTGTTTTGGATCTTTTAACTACCTTATCAAAAATAGCACGTGATTTTGGTCCAGCATCTAGTCCTTGCCAATTTTCTGGTATATTATATATTTCTTCAGTTGTTTTTATTCCTGTGTCGGAGAACTCTTTAGAGCATATTACGTCAACAGGCAAGTGTATCTTAACATCGGCAAGTTTTGCTTTTTTTAAAATATTTAATGCCAGGTCTAGTTTATCATTTTCGCAAATTGAGTTTCCTATGTTTCCTCCCAATGCTTTAATAAATGTAAAAGCCATTCCTCCACCAAGGATTATTTCGTCAGCTTTTCCAATAATACTCTCAATTATAGTGATTTTAGAAGAAACCTTAGCACCCCCTAAAATTGCTAAAACAGGCTTTTGACCACTTTCCAATACTTTTTTAATAGCTTCCACTTCTTTGGATAGAAGGTGCCCTGAAAACTTCTTGTTTTTAAAAAACTGTGCGATAATTGTTGTAGACGCATGCGCTCTGTGGGCCGTTCCAAAAGCATCATTAATATAATAATCTGCGTAAGATGCTAGTTTTTGGGCAAACAACTTGTTCCCTTCTGTTTCTTCTTTGTAAAAACGTAAGTTTTCAAGCATAAGTACCTGACCAGGTTGAAGGCTCTTGACTAGTTTTTCTGTTTTTTCCCCAATGGAATCTTTAGCAAAAAAAACGCTTTTGTTTAAAGTTTTTTCAACTTCACTAACAATGTGTTTTAATGAGAATTTCTGGTCTTTTCCTTCTGGTCTTCCTAAATGGGACATTAATATACAACTTCCCCCGTCATTAATTACTTTTAAGATTGTGGACCTTGCTGCATGTATTCTTGATGGGTCTAAGACTGTTTTGCTTGAGCTCATAGGTACGTTAAAGTCTACTCGTATTATCGTTTTCTTTCCTTTGAAGTTTTGTTTGTCAATTGAAATCATTTGTATCTAGGTTGGTTTTCAAAGATATGGAATTGTTGAGTTTTAAGAATATAAAAACTTTATATTTGAGTTATGTTGTTTAGAGATATTATTGGACACGCTTTTATAAAAAAAGAGCTACAAAGAAATTTGACTTTAGGCAGGATTCCTCACTGTCAGCTAATCTGTGGGCCAGAGGGGTCTGGTGCTCTGCCTGTAGCCATTGCTTATGCAAGACAGGTTATATGTAATGAACTTGATCAAAAGGCTGAATTTTGTAATTTAAAAATCAGCGAGCTTAAACACCCTGATCTGCACTTTGTTTATCCTGTGGCAAATAATCAAGACGTAAAAAGTAAAGCCATTTCTTCAAGCTTTATTACAAACTGGCGGGAGTTTCTCTCTTTAAACCCCTATGGAAACTTGTTTGAATGGTACATGTCAATCGGAATTGAAAATAAGCAGGGGAAAATTGGTAAAGACGAGGCTGAAAACCTTATAAAAAAAATGTCTCTAAAGTCCTATGAAGGAGGTTGGAAAGCTGTAATAATCTGGATGGCTGAGAAAATGAACCCTAGCGCAACCAACAAACTGCTTAAGTTAATTGAAGAACCTCCTGAAAAAACACTTTTTATATTTGTGGCAGAAGACGAATTGCTTTTAATGGACACCCTTGTTTCTAGGTGTCAGATAATTAATCTAAATAAAATTCCTAATGATCTTATAAAAAAAGCGTTAATAGATAAGGGCTTTTCAAATGAACTTGCCAACAAAGCTTCTTTAGAGTCGAACGGCAGCTATAACAAAGCTTTCTCATTTGCTAAAGGAAAAGAAAGCGATTCTGTATTTGAAAAATGGTTTCAGTCGTGGGTTCGCTCCGCTTTTAAAGTAAAGAAAAATAAAGAGGCTGTTTTAGAGCTAGTAGACTGGAGTAAAACAGTCTCAAAATCAGGTAGAGAAACTCAAAAAAAATTTATCGCCTATAGTTTAGAAGTTTTTAGGCAGGCTCTTTTATTGAACTACGGAATAAGTGAACTCACGTTTTACTCTCCTTCAACTGATTTTAATTTTGATAGCTTTTCTAAATTCATTGGAGGGGCTAATGTTGAAGAGATTTCGCTTGAATTAGAAAACGCCTATATACAAATTCAATCTAACGGAAACCCGAACATGATATTTACTGACCTCTCTTTAAAACTTACTCGCTTAATCCATAAAAACTAAACTTACCAATATGATTCCTGAAAAAATTGCATTTCTATTTGTTTTAACCTTTTTTTTAATTGTATTTATTCAAAGTGGCCTAGATAAAGTCTATGACTATAAAGGGAATTTAAGTTTTCTAAACACTTTATTGGGAGGTTTTTTTTCAAGCTCTTTAATTACTCTTGCTTTAGTCTCGGTTACCATTTTGGAATTAACATCAGGGCTTCTTTGTTTGCTTGGAATCCTAGATGTTGTTTTTAATGACTCTAACCTTACCGGACTAATTGGTTTAATCGTAGGGTCCTTTGCTCTGCTAGTTCTTTTGTTTGGCCAGCGGGTTTCTAAAAATTACGATGGGGCGAAAACTATAGCTGTTTATTTTATTTTAGCTGTTATAGGACTTTCATTAGCTTAAGCTATTGTTTTTTCTTGGACTATTGTTTTTTCTTATCCAAACTTAAGCTCATATCGATGATTTAAGATAATTTCTTTTTTTACCAATCTGTATATATTAAGGCTAATAATAAAGCTTGTTAAAAACGTCTTTAATTCTCTTTTTTTTGAAAAATATACATGTGGGTGGAATAGTTGTCTGTTCTAAGACCAATTAAGTTAGAGGTTAATCCAATAAAAAGACCCTTTAAAAAACTAAAACGATTTCCTTTTTGACTTTCAGACATAATAGAAATATAGAAAGCATCTAAAACTAGGGGAGTTTTTTTTAACTGAACAAACCCCAATGGTTCTAAAAGTATTTTTAAAGAGTTCGGAGAAAAATGCTGTAAGTGTCTTGGCACATCCCAAGCGGCCCAATCCTCTTTATAATAGCTAGCGTCCCAGGAAGTGTAATTTGGGCAAGCGACCAGCAAAATCCCTTCGTTTTTTAAAGCGTTTTTTGCCTGATAAAGAGTCTCTTCTAGTTTATACACATGCTCAAGAGAGTGCCAAAAAGTAACTAAGTCTTGACTCCCAATCTTTAAATCTTTTAATTCTTTTATGTGATCTATGTCTTTAGATTCTGCATGTTCTCTTGCTTTTTGGTTTGGCTCAATCCCAACGACGCTCCAGCCTTTCTTTTTTAATCCTGACAAAAAAAAACCTGTTCCAGAGCCTACATCAACTACTTTACCTGGATTTAAAAAAAATCTGCAAATGTGTTTAAATTTAAAAAAAAGCATTATTTTTCTTGATATAAAATAAACATTAGAAGTTAGGCTAAATCCTTTTTTATTATGAGAAAGGTAGTTCGTCGCCTCATAATAAACAGGCAGGTTCTCCTCCTTTGGCTTTGGACGCGTATGAAGAAGCTCTGTCTTTTTTTCTATAAATAATGAAAAAAATTCCATGCTTAAAAAACTGTCTTTTACCCTTATGTATTCCTTTTCTTTTTTCATTTGCTTGGGTGTTCCACGTGAAACTTCTTTACCTCCCCATATAAACCATTAAAACACTAATGTCGTTAGGTGAAACCCCGCTTATTCTGGACGCCTGAGACAAGGTGCTTGGTTTTATTTCCTCTAGCTTTTGGATTGCTTCCGAAGACAAAGAGTTTACTTTAGAGTAGGCAAAGCTTGTGGGTATTTTTATGTTTTCTAAATGGTTCAGCTTCTCTGCGTTTAATTTTTCTTTTTCGATATAACCCGAATACTTAATCTGAACTTCTGTTTGCTCTAAAGCTCCTTTTTCAAGCTGACTGTTGGCGCAGAATTCTTTAACTGCCTTGACACCCATCATGTCTGAAAGGCTAAGGTTTGGCCTAGAAAAAACCTTATAAAGCTTTACGGATTGCTTGATTTCGGATGAACCTTTAACTTTTAGTATGGGGTTTATTTCTTCTGGCCTAACGCTGGTCTTTTTAAAAAACGACACAAAAGAATCTGTTTGAGATTTTTTTTGTTCTACATTATCAAGCCTTTGTTTATTGGCTAAACCTAAATTATACGAAACTTCCGTTAATCTTAAGTCTGCATTGTCTTGTCTTAAAAGGGTTCTATACTCAGCTCTTGATGTAAACATTCTATAGGGCTCGTCTGTGCCTTTTGTAATAAGATCATCAATTAACACGCCTATGTAGGCTTCGTTTCGCTTAAGAACAAATGGTTCTTTTTCGTTAATCAAAAGGTGTGCGTTTATTCCTGCCATCAAGCCTTGAGCCGCCGCCTCTTCATAACCCGTAGTTCCGTTAATTTGCCCGGCAAAAAAAAGACCTGATATCGGCTTTGTTTCTAGAGAGTTTTTAAGTTGTGTAGGCGGAAAATAATCGTATTCAATAGCATATCCAGGTCTGAAAAACTTAACTTTTTCAAATCCTTTAACAGATGAAAGAGCTTTGAATTGAATATCTTCTGGCAAAGAGGTCGAAAAACCGTTCACATAAACCTCTACCGTTTTCCAGCCTTCTGGTTCGACAAAAATTTGATGCCGGTCTTTTTCAGAAAATCTGTTTATTTTGTCTTCAATTGACGGGCAGTATCTTGGACCAACACTGTTAATTGAGCCGTTAAACATTGGCGACCTATCAAACCCTTCTTTTAAAAGATCGTGAACCAAGGGGCTTGTGTAGGTCATGTGACAATCTAGCTGTTTTTTAAGCGGAGAGGTAGAGTTTAGNTAAGAAAATTTAGATGGGTTTTTGTCTCCAGGCTGTACCGACATCACTGAATAATCTAAAGATCTACCGTCTACCCTTGGGGGAGTTCCTGTTTTCATTCTGCCAGAAACAAAACCGTAATCAACAAGCTCTTCTGTAATTCCTGTGGAAGCTTTTTCTCCAGCTCTTCCGCCTCCAAACTGTTTCTCGCCAATGTGAATTAAGCCATTAAGAAAAGTTCCGTTTGTAAGAACAACCGATTTTGCTTTAATTTCAAGGCCTAGTGAGGTTTTAACGCCAACAGCCCTGCCTTTTGAAAGGAGTATGCCAGAAACCATTTCTTGATAAAAATCTAAATTATTAGTTTGCTCTAACATCTCTCTCCAGCACTCCGCAAACCTCATTCTGTCCGACTGGGCTCTTGGGCTCCACATTGCAGGACCTTTAGAGGTGTTTAGCATCTTAAACTGAATAGATGAAAGGTCAGTTACAACTCCGCTATACCCCCCTAAAGCGTCTATTTCTCGAACAATTTGACCTTTAGCAATTCCCCCCATTGCTGGGTTGCATGACATTTGAGCTATGTTTTGAAGGTTCATTGTCACCAACAAGGTTTTGCTTCCCATGTTGGCAGAAGCCGCCGCNGCCTCNGAACCTGCGTGGCCTGCCCCAACTACAATAACATCATATTCTTTACTAAACATATTTTTTATTGTTCCACGTGAAACATTTTNATTTTATCATCTTCGGTCTGAGTCATAAACGCTGTTGATTCTTTTGTGTTGTCGTTGAAACCCATGAAATGCAAAAGTCCATGAACCATAACCCTTAAAATCTCTTCTTCAAAATTAGAATTATACTTTAGAGCGTTGTCTTTAACTCTGTCTATAGAAATAGCAATGTTGCCATTGATGGTTTTGTTTTCTGAGGAATTAAAAGAAAGAACGTCTGTATAGAAATCGTGATTTAAGTGTTTTTTATTTAACAGCCTTAAGTCTTCGTCATTAAAAAAAGCATACACCAGCTCTCCTAAAACAAAGCTTTCAGAGTCGACAACTAACTTAAGCCAGCCTGAAACCTTAGCCTCGTTGATAAGCTTAAAGCTTGTGTTGTAAACAAATTCTATTGGCATTGGTGCTTTTGTGCAAATATAGTTTCTTGAAACATATAATAAAACAAACAAATCATTTTTTATATTTGATGTAATATGAAAGATCTTAAGTATTTGGCCGCGTATACAATTCCTCTAGCAACAGCACTGTCTATCTACTCAAGTGGATGGCTGACTTTCTCAACTGTAATATTTGCTTTTATAATAATTCCTGTAACTGAAATATTGGTAGGGAAAGACAAGAAAAAC
>JGI24540J26637_10000875_pt1 | contig 13088 bp, 8 predicted proteins | sample NorSeaMetagenome_FD_26637 | JGI IMG/M metagenome (IMG submission 26637)
TTAGCCCCCCTTCGCTTCAGCCCCCCCTTCGCTTCAGCCCCCCCTTCGCTCCAGCCCCCCCTTACCTTGATGGCCTTCTTGATCTCCCTGACAATCTTCTCCCTCGCCGCAACCCTGTTCTTGGTCTCCCTAATGATGGCCTTCTCCAGAGCCTGCATGTCCTTCTTGTATTGCTTCACTTCCCTCCTCTTCCTGCGCTCCTCCTGCTCCTCCCTTCGGAGCTCCATCTCATTCTCATTCTTGTCCTTGAAATTGAAGGTCTTTCCCTCGAACCTGCTACTACTCCTCTTCACAAAGTCCGGGCCCACCTTCTTCCTCGGCCGCTTGGTCTTCTTCTTGGCCATCTTCTCCCTCATTACCGCACCCGCTGTAGACAAACCAAGGGAGGAGAGGAAAGCCTCATTACGTGCTATTCTTGCTTCACGTAATTTCTCGTACTCCGTCATTCTTTCAGAACCATCTGAATCTGAGCTACTTCCATCATCAATTCCCTTATCATCCCTTTCCATAGCCTCCCTGTCGCTGTTTGAGCTGAGCTTGAGTTTTTGGCTCATGAGGACTTTTAGACAATTGATTGATCTTTTGACCACAATAGAATTATGAAGATGAAGATTGTGTTGCTGGCAGATACCAATTTGAAGCTGTAGCAGAGATAATTTATTGACACTCTTTTCACTCTTCACCTCAATCGGCCAAATTGGCTCAAGACCTCACATCATTTGAAAATGTTTTCGCACCTTTTTCGTGTGTGGTTGTGTTGTGTGGTACTAACTGCCTTCGCTTCTGGATTTACAGCGGCTCGATCTAGTGCAGACAGACCCTTTCATACTCATCTGAAATCATCCACATCGAAAACCACCCAGGAAATACTATCTCTTGAGTCAATTAGGTCATCGTTGATCAGGCAGGTACGCTTTTTTATGGATATCCCCAGTGGTCAATTATTTTTCCGTCATAACTCCCTCTAACTCTCGTTTCCTTCTGCAATTGCAACCTCGGGATCCAGGAGGAGACAATTATTTTTGCGCTTATTGAAAGGGCGCAGTTCTTGACGAATGACGTTGTGTATAGAAAAGAAGCTGGGCTGTTGACTGAAAAGACGTCGGCTTTGCCGACGGGGGCAGTCTTCAGGGGAAAGGAGGAGGATGAGGTGGGAAGGTGAGGCGGCATGAGGCGGCAGGCGGGCGACGGGAGCGAAGGACGGCAGGCGGACGGTGGGAACGAAGGACGGCAGGCAGGTTTTCCCAACCTATTTCGCGATTCGCTTCGCTCATCGCTTCCCTCGTCGCCTTCCCACGCCCCCCTCCCTCGCTTGCTCGCAGGTTAAGTTTTATGGAATATATGCTGATGGGCACAGAGATCCTTCACAGCACTGTTCGTCGCTACACCAGCCCTGAGGAGCATGCTTTTTTTCCGGAATACATTCCTGACCCCAACGAGGATTTGGCAAAGGTAAGATTGAACGAAGGGCGAAGGAAGGCTGGACGGAGGGCTTTCCGGTGCCATAGCTAATAAGTTTTACTCGTCGCTTCGCTCGTCGCAGTTGGAGTATGCCGACGACCTCCTGTCTGACGAGAATGGGGCCTCTTCCTGTTGCCTTAACGACGCTCTCCTTAAGCGGTACGTGTACGAGGTGATTCCTGCGGTCTGCGAGGGTGGGGACGATGAGCAGCACGGGAGCAGTGTTCTCGCCGATGTGAATGTTCTGCAGGCCTTGAGCAAGGTGAGACTGGACGAGGGCGGAGGGCTGGAGCAACGAGACAGCAGTATACCGCCATTTCATACAGAACATTTCAGCTCGTCGCTACGCTCCTCGCCATTCTGCGCTCGCTTCGCTCACGCCCTTTCTTCCACTCATCGCTTCGCTCCTCCTCACAAATATTCACAGAGGATCCATTACGGAAAGTTCGTGGCTGAGTCCAAGTACAGATCGGACCCCGAGGGATACCAGAAGCTCGTCGACAACAACGATGTGGAGGGGGTAATGAGACTCCTCACGAATGACCTGGTTGAAAAGAAGGTCCTCAAGAGAGCCAAGATGAAGTGCGCAACGTACGGGAGGGAGCCCCTGGTGGATGCAATGGCTGATACGGGCGGTGGGGAGGAGGAAGTGACCATGATTGTCGCAGCGGCGGCGGCAGCTGCTGCAATGGCAGCTGTTGAGACCATGGAGGTAGGGGGTAAGCCCAACAACCTCAAGCTCCAGCCTGCTGTTGTCGAGGCGATTTACAGAGATTTGATCATCCCCCTCACGAAAGAGATTGAGATCGAGTACTTGTTTAAGCGTTGTGGGAGGGAATCCCCATGCAGGAAGTCACAGATTTGGAATTTATGATGAATCCGTGCATGCTAATTAAAACTTGCTAATTTCGATACTACGATTGGAGCTACTTTTAAATATCGCCAAATTGACGTCGACCTTCCCTTTCTTGCTATTTCGCCCTTTAAAGCTCTCCAGTGGCGTGGAACTGTGAACTCAACACGCCCAACTGAGGAAAGACTGTGAATACTTGTTCAAGAATTTGGAGCCAGGCGCCATAAACTGGATTTACGAGCAGCATGCCCGCAAAGTAGCCGAAGGTCGTGATAACAATCATTTTGATAATTACCATTGCCTTGTGAGCAAAAGGCTTGTCCCTCCTTAAGTCAGCGTAGAGAGGATCGCCGCCAACCACCTGCCACGGAGCCCAGATGGCCACTAGCCAAGTGATACCCCACGCCATCGGCATCCAGCTGTTCTCCATGAGGAACACATCGTCCCCAGCATCATAAGCAAACTTGGAGAACATCAAAAGCAGCGGACCATGGTTACTCCAGTCTGTCAGCCAGAAGCCATCGTAGCAAAGAGAAAGGCTGTCGTCGTTCTCCTTCTTCCTTTCCTCCAAGGGTCGGTAGTCCTTGGGGTCGTACACAAAAACCCAGAAACCGACAGTGATGCCAAACAAGCAGCCAAAAACCAAGCCCGCGAACATGGCAGGAGGCTCTCCACCGTTGAAGATATATGGCCATAGAATGTATGCGCAACTGAGGTAGTGGCCCGAGCAGGTGAAGAAGGTCAGAGGACGAACATGGGCCAGGTGAACAGGTAACACCGTCTGAACTTCCTTGTAGTACTTCCAGTTGGAAGGCTGGTACATTTCGACCCATGAGAGGCCTCCTGTCGAGAGAGAAAGAGCGTGAGGGTTAGACTGGGGGGGGAGACAACGATGGGAGACATATTCTGAGGCCATCGTCGGTTGTCATCAGACCAAAGGATCCATGGATGATGTTTCTTCACAAAAGCAACCTCGGCTGGGCCGCCTCAATCGGACGGCTACGTACTCGTGAAAACGCAAAATGCTATATAAAGCTTTTCATAAAGGGTCAGCATTCTGCTTTTTATCCAACAAAAACTCAACCTCAAAGCAAGCAAATTTCTCAGACTCGGTTCGAGAAGGGAACCCCCACTTACCCACCCTTATTTTGTGTTTGTACGACCACAGAATCGGATACCATTAGCACTTCTTATTTAACTTTTTGTGGTCCTTCTGTTGAAGCCGTTTCTGTTCCAAGAGTGTGGCCCCACTGCCCAGGATTTGCCTTGATCGGTTATCACCTGTGCTCGGAGCTTGATTATCTTTAAGGCCTAATACGGACCATGGCGTGGGAGGCTGCCGTCGATGGCAGTGGTAAGACTTACTACTTCGATCGCGAGAGCGGTGAGACAAGCTGGGACAGGCCTCCTGGTTTTGGAAGAAGGGAGAGCCAAAGGCACGAGAGGAAGCCATCCAAGAGGTCTTCCAAGTCCCCAAAGCGGTCCAAATCTCATAGGTCTAGGAGTGAGAAGGACATGGATTCAATGTTCTCTTCGAGCAACTCGACCGCCTCCCGCGGCTCTGCTCTTTCTGAATTGACAAGCGGGGCAAACTCTGCCATGTCAAAGCAGTTCTTCAAGGAGCACAGGAAGTGCGACTGTTGCAAAGGCTATGTTTACGGGTGCGAAGGAATTCCCTGTCAAAGCCTTGGTCACTGTATTTGTACGACTATGGACACCGGGAAGGCCCTGGGGAGTACCAGGAAGTACGGGAAATTCGAGATCATAAGGTGAGGGAACAATCTAATTTGACGGGACAGTAAGTTTTTGGCCGCTAACAATGCTTAAACCGTCCCGCTCCCCTCCTCAAACCACAGGTCGCCCGACCAGCTCCCTCACCCTGAGACCTGGCCCATCTTGTGGTTGCAACATTTTCGCCGCTGCTACCTGGGCACCTTCATGGATAAGAAGCTTGCATCCCACTGCGAGCGCAAGTACCTCGGAAAGCAATTGGGGATGAAATCCGAAGACGCTAGTGAGGCTTTCTCCCTCCTTGCCTGGAGGAAGTCGGTCCTTTACGTGCTCCTAGTATTGAGCGTGTTGATAGGTGAGATTAGACAAGGGTCGAAGCGACGATCTGACAACACAATTACAAGCGGCGAAAACTGCACGCGCTGGTACCTTCCTACTAGATGCACCTCCTCTGTAACCACCACAACAATTCTCGTCACTAATCCTGACCCTTTTCGCGATTCGCTTCGCTCATCGCAGTTGCCATGGATGGCTACCAGGTCTACAAGCAGACTATGTACTGGGGTTACCTCGGGGAGATGATTAGGGCTCCCTTATATCACGGCATTAGCTCCATGCCCCCCTACAACTTGGAGAATGATTACATGGACCCCCTCGCAAGGGAAGAGTACAAGCTCCCAAACCCAGAGTCTTGGACGACACTCACAGGTCATGTGCGAGATATTGAGACCAACCTGTGTCTGGGAGTCGAAGGAAACATCCAGAATACCGATTCTGCCACCCCCGGATCCAACATTGTCCTCAAGACCTGCACTGCTGACAAAGACGTCCAGTGGCTTTACGGAAGTGATCTCGGAAGCTACACTTACGCTAGGCAGCTAAAGCTCAACAAGGCTGTTGCTTACGCTTCTGTCGATCCCTACACCCTCGCTCCGACTCCGGCTCCCTCCCTTGGTGCAACATGGAGGTCAGATAAGAAATGCGGTTACAACGTAGATGCATCGCTTGGCTATCCTTCGGGTGCCATGGAGGTAACTTGTAACCCAAACTCTGCCGACCCGTGCTGCAATTTTCAGTTTGGTATTTGCAGCTCGCTCGACAGCTACTGCTCCTGTGGAGACCAGTGCTGCAACTATGGGACAGCATCTAGCTGCAGCAACCCCAATGGTGAAAGAAGGACCGAGGCGGAAGATCTTTTCCCCTTCCCTTCGCCTTCACCTCAAGAAGAAGCTGCTCTCGACGAGTCTGTGATAAACTTGGACGAAGACAGTTCTGGAGGAAGTGCCGAGGAATACTTCCATGAGCCGGATGTTTACGTGCGTTCTCTTTCCTCCCGAGAGCCTGGCATCACTCTTTCCATTCTCACGGATCCAATCGGCATCTGCCTCAACGTTTTGCCAAACACTGACAGCTCTGGAGTCAGGCAGGTCAACAGCGATTTTTGCTCGTCTACCCTCCAACAGGGGTTTGTGACAACCCCAGAGGGGTTCTTGGAAAGTGAAACTTTCGGGAACTGCCTTGCCGTGAAGAAAAATTCAGGTTACCCAAGTGTAAGTGCATTGCCGAGGATCTTCCTTGCCTCATGCACATCCAACCAGTACACTCCCATCAGATTTGCACTGCCCAACAACGATAAGAAGAAATTAATCGAGATTGAGCCCGATACCAAAATAAACGCTGGCAACTACTCCGCCGATGTGTCGTGTTCTTTCTTGAGCCAACCAAAGAGTTCAAACTGGTGGCCAATATTTGGTAACGCTGACGTCCACAAAGAGTGCATCAAGTTCAGCTCGGAGACTACGACACAGCTGACAAATAATCAGATCGTCAGCAAGGTATCATATAAGGTCGGAGGCCTTGGGTTCTCAAGGTTCCAATCCTACGTTGGACTCGCCAACACTGACAATACCACCAAAGATCTTGGGCCAGTTGACTTTATAGTCAACTTGTGTATCAAGGAGGGCGACTGCCAAACAGCAACTCAGGTTCACTGCGAGGGGCAAACAGTTGAGTATGGCGACAACTCAAACAACGTCTCAAGAACTGATATCACGCGCAACTTTTGTAATTTCATTGACTGCGATCCTTCACTCATCCAGGATGTTGTTAGCGCTGTAGCATCTGAAGATAGTGAAAAGCTCTGTTTGATGCCCTACCAGCCTATGGATGTTGTAATTGGTGATCACGACATCATCGAGCTCGTTACCGTCACACCAAAATGTGAGAACATCCAGACTACGGTCCCGGGTGCGGATGGCCAAAGCGTAGTCATCGACAAGGTCGTAGGATGTGATGCAAGACAGTATGCTGCCTGGGCCTCCCCTACTCTAGCGAACGCCATAAGGTCCGGTGAGGAGGGCCTCATGGACTACACGATTAGGATGCTTTGGGGTATGCACGCAACAATTTTCGAGCCCGCCTGGATCATATTCCTCGGGATCGACGTTGCCATAATGGCAATCGACATGGTATGCTCTGTGCTGATGTTCTGGAGTTTGTGGTACTGGGCTGCGTACAAGAGAAGTAGAAGGAAATTATTCACTGCCTGGGCTCTTACTTTTGTCGGGCCACTCTTGATCAGCTGCATTCCTGTCAGGCTGTTCATTCCTTGGGATAACGCTGATAACCACATTCAGGCTTTCTTGTTTGACCTCGACAAGAGGTACAACTTGAACACTGCTGAAGACATGGTGTTGAACACTTGCAGAGCGTATGTTTCTGAAAATACTGATACTGCTGTCGACGGACTGGTCGCTTCCGTAACTTCCATGTGCGCAAAGAAAGAAATTGTCCCCGTGACCTGTGATATTAAGTCTAACGCAGGTAGTGCAGAACCTGAATATCATAAATGCCACAACTACTGGAAGCACGGAGGAGTGCTGCAGTGGGCCGATAATGTCCTCTTCCCCGAAGTCAATAATGCCCAGTACGCCGATTTCCTCTATGTCTCGCCTGCAAAGCAGATCGTCGAGGGGTTCCCCAGCACGTGTTTCGACATTTTTAATGCCGGGGCCTCCTTCGTTGATTCCTGTGACGCGGCGGGGTCGTGGGACGTCTTAAAACCATTCGAATATACTGGAGACAGTTTCGGGACGGGGACAGGAGGACAAGATAAGCTCTTGCCATGTGCTGTAGACAAGGAGGTCGTAAACGACACGGTCAAGTACAAATGCCGAAATTCGGGCAACAACGATTGTGAGCTAGGAGGATTCTGCAGATTAAATACCGGCCTAAAAGGTCAGTACACCTCTGTTGCTTGCTCAGAGTTGTACCAGTACATGAACTGCACTGATATCCAGAGATTTTACTCTGAAAGTTGTGATTGCACGTGCGTCCAGTCTGTAGATACTAGTGACTGGGTTCATGGTAGCTCGGAGATTTCTGCTAGCGCAGACGCTCCTGACTGGTATTACAAAAACGAGTGGTGCATAGATGGGATGGTTGAGACTATGGTCCCCATGGTTAATATGGGTTATCAGTGGGTCCCGTTCAAGGGTAATGTGCCAATCAACACCTTTCCGACTCACATGGATTGCGGCAAAATCAGAGGGATGCTCTTTGAGGCAAAGTTTGAGCAGGCGGCAATAGAGCTCAGGCACATGTGTACCAAACTTCTCGAGGAGTTTGGGGATGATGATGCTTCCTTCATGGACAAGCTTATGCAGGGTATCGAGGATATGTTGGGATATGCGCAGGAGATGGCAGGAATTACCACAAGCATGTTCAACGCTTTCAACATGTTCAGAATTGCTCTTCCAGTCGCCCTTTGCATTGGCCCGGCCTTGCTGAGAGGTGCTCTTAGGACAAAACTCCTCGTTCCCCAGTCCGCTACTCCTGGGCTCTTTATTCAACTCCTTCCCTGGCTCTACTGCCCGATCACGTGGTGCATGTTCAACTTCATTTTCCAGCTGATCGGAAATATTTGGTTGCTCCCTGGGCTCCTGCTCCTCTCTTGGGTTCCCATGGCTTACTTTGTTGTCGGCGTTAGGCAAGAGATCAGCAAACCCATGACGAAGCAGACCATCAATCTGGTCATCTTTTGGCTCGACATTTTTACAGGAATCGCCAACGTCATTGCAATAGTACTATTGGTCTACGGTGGCTATTACACTATCTTCGAAGATCCAAACTCTCGAATGATCAACCTACTGGTGACCGAGGTGATTGTTAAGCAGGATAAACCACCAAATTGGGATATTCTTATACCGATTATAACGATTCTTGTCTTCACGGTTCTCAAGGTTATTTTCAAATACACGGCGACCACCGTAACTGGTGTCGACTTCATGATGTACGAGCTGATCCAGCAGAGATTTTATGAGATGTTCCTCGAGAAAGGTGATGCAACCGCTGCCAAGCTTCAAGAGGCAAGGGCAAACAGGTTGGATGCTTTCTGCAAGCTCGTTGCTACAAGCACAAGTCAACAGATGAGCAGGAGTACGACCAAAGGACAGAGAAAGAGCAGAAATAGTCGAAAGAGTGGAAAAAGCAGAAATAGCAGCATGTACGATCGAGGCGGGAGCGACAGTGAGTACACGAGGGAGAGCAGCTTTGCTAGTAAGGTCGACAACGACACCAGCCACCTTGTTGGGCCGGCAGGTCTTGGTGCTGTGCTCAAGAAAAGGGCCAGCACCTGGGACATGATCAACAACGGTCAACCTCGGTTGAAGAAGTTGCCCATCAACACATTGAACGCCATTTGGACCACCCCGATGCACTTGAAAAGGAGCAGGAGTAAACTAGAGATTTTGAAAAAGATGGCGAGCAGGAGCGAGGTGGCCTATTTGAGTAAGAAGCTGGGCTTGAGTCATACAAATGATTCGGCCATCTGTTACGAGCTCATGGTGTGGAGAAGGAGCGCTTTGTGGACCCTTATTTTGGTGGGTGGAATCGCGACTGCATTCGCCCTCCAGGCAATCAATATGGACTATTTGGCCGCGCAGGCGTACTATGACTTGGCGACAAGCGGAGTCTTGCACAGATTCCCTAGGCCTGGATATTTGGAGCCCTACACCTTCCGGCACTTCGGACTTGATGACCCAGCCATCTGGACAATATACTCTGGCCCAATGAAGACTAACGTGACCGGCCACGCCAACCCGGAGCTAAATGGGGAATTCGTCGTGAGTATTGGTGGTAGTGCTCTTGCCCAGAGTGGGGAGATGGTCGCACTCGTCCCCTCCAAGGACTATGACTACACGAAGCTTTACCAGCAGTGGAGCTACAACCCGACAAATAATACAATCAAGAACGAGGAGATGTTTTGCCTTGATGTTGACACGGACACGAGCACGGGGATAATAAGCTATGACTCTCAAAATAAACCGGAGTACAGGGTCGTCAGTAACGGTTGTATCAACGACTTTGTGAGGGCTTCTGGTGTAGGTTTGTTGAGAAGAGAGCAAATTTGGTACTACGACGAAGAAAAACAGAGGTTCAGGAACGAAGCAGGACAATGCCTCGGGCACTTCAATCCTGAGATCAGTAAGGTTAATGAGCCGGATCCAACAGCGGAGGTACCTGCATACCTGTGTGGACCAGGTAATCCTCTCGTTAACGGAGAGCCCTCCCAGTGTCCTTCAACTCAACCATCCAAAGCGTGCTGCTACGAACAGACCGAAGGGGTTTGGGAATGGGTAAATGATGTGCTACAAGATAACGCCCAAAGTTGCCAAAGTTGCACCAAGTGCGCTGGAAATGACAATTGCAAGGACTACAGTGGAGGGCAAACAGATTTGACGACCCTCCCCCTTGTTGCAACACCTTGCGGCAACCCCAACGTACTCGAGCTTGACCACGGCATGGGGGTCAGGCTTCCAAATGCGGATACTTCAACGGACAGGCTTGACAGTTGGTGCAATGACGTAACCATCTGTAGGTACGCTAACGAGAGCAAAATGTACGCCCTTTTTGACTACGGAATGAATTACGCCTCTGGCGAAAACGATGTGAGGTGGAGGTGCTATGCCGAACAGACCACAAGCACAATAGTAAGCGCGGCAACTGGTGAAGTTTTCAGGTACTACAATAAGGCGGTGAGCGGTGCCAAATACTGTGACAAGGTTCATGAGAGTATAACGGCCCTGATGGAGAAAGCTCAGGGAAGGGAGGAATTCTCTATCTACATGAAGAGGATGGTGAAGGTTGGGTACGCAAGGATGATGGCTGAGGCAGAGAGTGCGATGATCAGCATCAACGCCCTCCTCATTCTTTTGGCCTGGGCTGCAATTGTCTTGGCTTACCTTGGTTTCCACTTGTACAGCAGGTACAAGTTGAGCCGAACTTTGGTAATGCTGGGATGGTTCTGTACCTTTTTGGCCCCCTTTATGCTGAGTATGATCCCTCTTAGGCTCTTTATCAGATGGGACAAGAGTCAGCCGGTCCAGGACGCCATGATGGTGGAGTTCAGCGATAACTATGGGCTCGACAGTAAGGAGGCTGTGATTCTTGATACCTGCAAAACACTAGAGGAGGATGGAAGCGTTGACAGCATGGTCTCTTTGGCTCTTGATATGTGCGCCTATACTAAAAAGGTGGAAACTGCCGTCGCTCACAGCTGGGGTGACAAAGATATGGTAAACGAGGCTGACTCGGACAAGGTTGACTACAGGTGCACGGATGACCTCATGAAGTGCGGTTCCCAAATTTCGCCTTTACCCGTGGGGGTTGATGGGGGGGATTTCCCCAACGCGTATCCATACGAAGGTTATCCGTACTGCATCGCAGGGCAAACAGGACTCGGCGCACAAGGTGGTTACCCCGCTGTTGCCAAGAATCCTTGCGAGGCAATCCAGGGCGGTAACGGACAGGCTTGGATCGACCAGGGAACCTACGTCTGCAACAACAGAGAAGACTGTAATTGCCCCGAGGATGAGCAGCAGCCTTGCCAGGCTATGGAGGAACAGGTAAGGTTGAGAGAAGCGAAGCGAAGCGAGCCGCACAACATCACAAGCTACCAGCTAATCCTTATTCTCGTCGCATCGCTTATCGCAGTCCGGAGTCGACATGAACTTGGACGAGTGGAACCAAAAGTGCTTGAGCGAGGCAACTAGCATTATTCCCGATATTTACTACAACGGTTACATTCCTCTCTTCTTTTTGTCGACTTCGATGGGAGAGACGGGGGAAGAGGTGGACGTACCTGCGACCTTTGATCAACAATTGCCGTGGCCTTCGAGCATCTTCGTGAGCAACGTTGCCTTCGACGCGACTGAGCTTTTGGTCAAGTGCGGACATGTCAGGAGGTACATTTGCAACGGTGATGTATACGCCGCGCTGGCGACCGCCAAGGGAGTCTGTAGTGAGATAAGAGGATTTTTGGACGATGATGTGGGAACAGACTCTGAGAATGTTGACGTGGTGGTTGAGTACTTGATGCTTGGAATTAAGGAGAGCAGCGAAATTGGCATCAGTCTCGTCCACTCTATCAAGAGTTTCAAGATCATGGGTGAGTGGGCGGCGAGCGAAGAGAACCACAAAACGCATTTCTTCTGAGTCACTAATACCCCTTCACTCGCTCGCTCGCTCGCTCTTCCCAGCCTCGGCAACCTTTGCCCTGGCCCCCGCTTTGATCAGGGCCGCCATCAGGGTGAAGACCGCGGTGCCCCAGAACACTATCAGTGGAATGTTCGTCATCGTCCTACCCTGGCTTTACAGTCCTCTGGTTTGGTGTGTTTACAATTTGGTGTTCCAGGTCATTGGAAACTGGCAGCTTTTGGTAGGGATGATCATTGCTGCGTACGGTCCCGTGCTCTTCTTCGTAGTCGGCATCTGGAAGGACATCACGAGGCCAATGCCTGACAAGGAGATCCACATCATCAGGCTCATGATGACAATAATTGGTAGGGCGAAGATCGTTCTCGGCACTTTATTCATCGGTTGGGGGCTCTATGCCTACGCCTTCGGAGAGCAAATCGAGTACACCGAGGGATACAAGGACCACATGCTCAAGGATTTCAGCACCATGGCGATGCTGGAGTTGGGTGCGAGTATGGTCATGAAGTACTACTACACGACAGTGGTAGGAGTTGACTACATGCTCAGTCAAATCCTCGGGAGCAGGAGGTACGAGGTTTACATGCAGATGAGCAGTCAGAACTCCATGTGGGCCAACAGCAAGGCTGCCAAGAGGGCCGCAGATTTGAAGGAGCACTACGTCCACTTGATGAACAGGTGAGGCTAAACGAAAGCTAGAGCGAAAGCTAGAGCGAAAGCTAGAGCGAAAGCTGGAGCAAAGCGACATCAGCACATCGTCTTGTCTATATAACTAACAATCCAGCTAACAATCCTCCTCACACTCGCTTCGTTCATCGCAGCTTCTGCCACATGGCAGGACTGTCCACGGCGGACCTGCCTGAGTTTGCCAACTACAGGGCACACAAGCTTAAGAAGAAGAGGAAGGAGAGGGAGAAATCAGAAAGGAAGCTAAGGGGGGTCGAAAGGGGGGAGATCACCTTCTTTGGGAAGCTCTTCAGCCGACCCCCAGACAGGAGCGAGGGGGTGCCCGAAATTAACATGGAGATGACGAGCATCGCAGAGGAGGACGATGGAAACAGAAGTCAAAGGAGCGAGAGCAACTTCTCGCAAAGCAACCCACTTGGCGACAGAAGCGAGAAGAGGAAGAAGAAAAAGAAGAAGGAGGGTGGAGGGGGGTCCGAGGAGAAGAAGGACAGGGACGGTGACTGGCAGGAGGCCATCGACCCAGAGAGCGGCAAGAAGTATAGGTACAACGCAACCACCAGGGTCACGGAGTGGGTCGACGAAGGGGAGAGCGAGAGCAACATCGGCGCCGCACTCAACATGAGCGACGATGAGCTGATCGTCATGTTGAAAAAATCACCAAAAGAAGTTAAACAGCTCCACAGTAGGGACGCCTTCAGGAAGTTCTTCCAAGGATTCCCCTCGGGCAGAATTGAGGGACTACTGAGGGAGGCCAACGCGGGGAAAGAACCAGAAGAGATCGAGAAGAAGATTGCCAAGAGGTTAAAACTTCTCGACGGGGTTCTAAGTTAGGTTAATAATAATATATTAAGCAGGGGGAGAG
>JGI24540J26637_10000879_pt1 | contig 13077 bp, 13 predicted proteins | sample NorSeaMetagenome_FD_26637 | JGI IMG/M metagenome (IMG submission 26637)
TGGTCAATTTTTGAATCATGTTCTTCTTCTATATTATCAAATGCTTCCCAATTAGTAATTCTAGACAAATTCCTTGTTCCTTTGTACTCGGAGAGCAGATTTTTACGATTTACTGTTGAACCTGCTCCATCGAATACTACATAAACAGAAGTTGGATTTGTTTGTCTAATCATTGCACCTAAAGAACGGAAGAATCCACCTAACCCCCCAATGTGAACACCATCTGGATTAACCATATTCATCATAGCAAAATTTCTAAAAAATAGATTTAAGCCATCTAAAATTAATACTCTATCGTGTTTATTTGGAGTAGGTACTTCCTGATCTTCTTGAATATTATCCAAGAGATTAAATAATTCTTTATGCTTCATGTTTTTGTTTATAGGTCCTGTACGTCGTAAAGTACAGGGGTTACGTCTTCTTGGTCTTCTACAATTTTAAATGTTCCTCCTCCTAAGATTTTAGACCATTCATCTGCATGGTCTTTCTTATAAGCATTCTTATCTTTATCTGTATCTTCAATAAAACCATGGTTTGTCATAACGATTTTACCTCTTGATTGCATACCATTAACGTGGTTTTTATCAATTTGTAAATTTGTTCTTTTACCCCATTCTACTTGCATACCACCTTTAATTGCTTTAATCTTAGATGTTCCAGCATTTGAAATATTACCAAATGTAACTACAAATGTTGCATCATACCACATAGCCATTCCACCTTTGTTCATCATCTTTGGTTGACCCATAGGTGATTCTGCTTTTGCTGTCCAAACTTTATTAACTGCAATTAAGGTGTTAGTAAATGGGGATGATTCTTTACGGGACATTACAATACTTTGGTTAACTGTATTACCAAATTGTGTTGACATCGCACCTGCATTCCATTCATTGTTATTCTTTAGTTTTTCAACTGACATTGCACAAGGAATAGATCCAATAGAATCCCAAAAGAAGGCTAAATTATAAGGTAAATTACCTTTTTTCTGCTCATTCTGTAAATCCATTATAAAGGCCGCTACGTCTTCAATAGTATGTAAAGTTTCTCTATCAACATAAATAAAGTTTCCTTCATAATCAATAACATTACCCTCATCATCTTTGATTAGTTTAACTTCTAATCCCATTTGAGCTGCATGTTCCCAATTCCACTTCATCTCAGTAATAATAAATACAGGAAGAGATCCCATATTTTGTGCTGAAACTGCTGCTTCTAATAGTGCTGTAGTTTTACCTGTATCAGAGTGACCTCTAAGTAATGTAATGTGTCCCATTGGTATACCAGGTACTCCTGCTACTTTTTGAAAAGCTGGGGAGAGTGGTATCCATTGTTGATCCTTAAATTTGACATTTTTATCTAAACCCTTAGAAGATTTAAATTTGTTTAAATCAAATTTGCTCTTAATCTCGGCAGACACTGCTGCCGAGAGAGACTTTGATATTTTTTTCGCCATATTTAGAAAGGAAGATCATCTGGTTCATCACCTTTTTTATCATCAAATAATGAATCAAATTTATCTACCTTACTTTGTTTAGCTTGATTAGTATCTAAACTAAAATTTGATGTAGAAGGGGTTGCTGCTTTTTCAGTTGGAAATGCATTTGCAGTTATATTATCAGACTCTACTTCTTCTGGTGATAACCATTTCTCTAATGCTAATTTCATTTCGTCAAAACTAAACAATTTAAATAATCCTTCCTTAGGATTTGGTTGTTCATTTGTCCAAGTTTCTACTTTAGTAGCATCTTCACTAAGTGGTGAAGTTTTCATTCTTACTCTAATAGATGATTTATTATAAGGAGTTCCAGTTGCTTCTGGTCCTACTGTTTCAACTGTAAGGTCTCTACCACCTACAATGTCTGTGTAATCTCCAATTTCATCATCAACAGCAAGTGCTAATAATTCTTCATATACTAACTTACCAAATTGCCATAATCTAACACCTTTATCTTCTTCTCCACGTACTACTACAGGAACAAAAATACGGTTTTTAGCGTCTAGTTTTTTGGCTAATACATAATTTTCTTTATTATACTCTCCTTCACGTAATTTCCCAGCAAACAATGCAATTGGGTCTTTTTCACCAAAATTAGCAGGTGAAATCATTACCTTGTTGGTAATACCATAATAGAATTTTAACTCTGTAAATGGGTTATTAGCATCATACGCTGATGGTACAATTCTAATCTGTTGTTTACCTATTGTAGGTTTCCAAAAAATTAATGAATAATCGGTCTTTTGACCACCCTGTGGTTTTGATTGGAGGGTATCCAATTTTTGCTTTAGTGCATTTAAATCCATAATGTAACTTATTTTTAATTATAACTGTTTATATGTAACTGAATATACGAACTATATGTTAGGTAACCAAATTATTTTTGACTACTACTACTCCTTTTTTTTCTATAACTTCTAATGAACAATTTTGAGCGAAATAAATACTATTACTTATACTTTTGTGGGATAAATAATGATATACAAAGGAGGCAAAAAATGTATCCCCTGCCCCTGATAAGTCAGAAACTTCTGCTTGTCTAGAAGGAGGATGAATTAAATTACCCCATTTAACTCCTTTTTCTCCTAAAGTAACTATTAGTTGTCCTTTATAGTCAACTAAATTTTCTTTATTTTTTTCATACTCTTGGTGGTTAATCTTTATAAAAGAGGTATTCATAACCCACTCCCCAAATATCTTTTTAGAATCAATAAAAGTTAAAGGATATTTATTTACTATATATTCTATATCTTCTTCATTTAAAAATCCTTTATTATAATCACTAATAACAACGGCGTCATATTCTTCTAATTTATCTAAACCTGTAAATCTAGAACACTTATCATTATCGTCAATTCTTAATAACATTTGATTAGTTTTTACATCTACTAATCGAGTTTTTATTATACCATTAGGGTTAGTAATAAAATCAATATCCCAATTAGGTGCTAAGCTTTTAAAATTATTAAAAACATTTTTAGCCATCCCATCATTTTTAGTAGAATTAATAGGGCTAAACACGGGTACGGGTGCTTCAGGGCAAATTCTATCACACTCACCATAAATAAATTTATCTATACAACTATCTCCTATTATTAATATTTTCATAATGTATTTCCTATTCTAATTCTATAACTATCTTTATCAAAATGTTGTGTTGATACCTCAAATATTTCTGACATATCTTCTAATGCTATTAATTGATGTGGGCTTCCTCTTTCAATTGTAATACAAGTTCCTTCTTTAATAATAGTAGTATGTTCTATACCCATTTCAGTATCTAACCTAATATAATTAAAACTTCCTTTTCCTACATACCATGATTCTTTTTTAATAATATGATAATGTAAAGAAAATTTATTACCTGCTTTAAAAAATCTAAGTAATTTTCCACAATATTCTTTATCATTATGGATCCAAACTTCTTCACCCCACCCTTTTTGTACAATTTTAGGTTGTATTATCATAACTCTTCAATTCGTTTTGCTTTATCATCTATAATTAGATCATAAGAGGGTTTTGTTGGTAATGTAATATCCTCCTTATGACCTACCACGAGATTATCAAAGGCACACCCCCATGTATTTAGTTGTTTTAAAGTTAATTCAGTATAATCAATTTTACTTGCCCCACCTCTAGCAGTGTAATATGTTATATGCCATCCTTCTTTTCTTAATTTATTTATTTTACTAATATTAGCAGCATTAGGTATAGCTAATTCATATATTCTTTTATCTTTATAAAAACATATTGTTTCATCTATATCAACAAAGGCTTTTAATTGACCTTCAGAATGTAATTTACTTTCTCTCATTAGTTAAGATATCTGTTGTTGAGTATTGAGTAATTCTTTCAAAAAAACAAACTTCACGTGCAAATTGTTTTCCTACAATATCCCCATCCCTCCAATCACTTCCTACTAATAGGATGTCAGGAGAATATAATGAAATTAAACTTTCTAATTCTTTTCGGGAGTTAAATGAAATTACTTTATCAATGTATTTTATTGATTGTAAAGCAAACATTCTATCTTGAAGATTATTATAAGGCCTGTCTGCACCCTTATCTTGTGATACTTTAAAATCAGTATCTATCCCTACAACTAATTCATTACCTAATGATTTAGCGTATTTAAATAATTCAAAATGACCTCTGTGAAGGACGTCAAAACATCCATTTACCCATATTTTCATAACCTATTTTTAATTTTATAACTCTATAATTTTATAAATTTTTGTATTCAATTGGTTTAAATCATTGTGTTGGGTAAGTAAAACACAATTTCTGTAATGTTGCCAATCAATTTTATAATTAGTATCAACAACACCACCATTTAACTTCTTAATTAATTCATTAAGTGCATTAATGGTGTATAAGGTATTAGATTCCTTTTTTCTATGAACCAATATTGTGTTTTCTGGGATTGTTTGGACATTCCCTTGGTCTACATTGTATGTAACAACATATTCATCTTTTCCTACAATTTCTAAAACAAACATTTTGTTATATATAATTGTATATTTTGATTGTATATCTTCAAGTAGTGCGTCTAAACCCTCTAGGTCTGTAAACGTACAAAATAATTTATTATTCAAGTCTCCTGCGTTTTGGATATCTTTTACAACATCGTAATTCGCATTATACATATTGGTACTATTCTGTAAAATTGTAGTCATAACCTTTTATTTCTTTAATGTTTAATTTATATTTTTTAAATACTTCTCTAATCTCATCTAATACACCTTCCTCGCTGTCATCTAAATCAAACAAAAATGAATCATATGTGTAAAGTACTAACTTTGTTTTACATTTTCGCAATATACCACACATATCCCATAATATACGAACATTCATTGACGTCTCCAAATTTTGTAGCAAATAATTAAATAATTTTTGTGGGTTCATGTTTTGCAAGTTTTCATTTTTGTATATATATCCAGAAATCTTACATTCTACGAACCCGTCGCTTTTAAATTTACGCCACGTTTCTCCTACGTATTTTTCAATCCCTTGAAAGAATTCCAAGTGTCTATAATTCTCGAAAACACCTCCATAGAGCTGTTTGAAGGTAAGTTCTTTCGATTTTTTATAATCCACATTATATAAGGTAGCAAAATGAGCGTGGATATCAATATCGGCAAAATCATAACCAATGAGACGAGAAGCCAAACTAGGATGGTAAGCACTAATATCAATTTCCACAAACCTGTTATTACGTGGTATAAAACTTTTCCTACATCCATTTTCTTTGTTGAGTGCTGCATAATTTACATTTTTAAATTTATTTGAGGGCCTTGTTGTTGTTGTTTTTAAGTTGAACTGAGTGTTAACGTATTCACCGTCAACTGCGTGGAAGTATTCACTAAAGGTTTCATTGTGTATGCGTATGCCATTTCTCTCGATGGCGTTGAATACCACGGATACTTTACTGTTAAAGAATTCATCATATTTTGTTTTTTCTCTGTTAATATTCGCTTTTAGATCTCCAAAAATTATCTCACACAATTCATAATGTTTAACAATCGGTATAATTAGGTTTAACTCATGGTTATCCTTGTGTTTACTATAGTATAAATCGTGTGTTGGTGTTGTAGGACGTATATATGTATGAGGAGGTGGTGTTATGTCATAAAGAGTTTTATTTGGAAAATAATGTAATGTTTCCTTTTTATCACGGCAATACAACACTTCAAACTTATCTATTAATTCGTTTACACGCGTATTTAAAGCATTTAAAGATTCACTATGCGTAATACATACCATAAAGCCTTTGCTCGCTTCAATTGGTCTAATATACACTAAACTTACGTGATTTAGTACGGGGTGTATCGTATCATTATAAGGTATTACCTCAATGAACGCTTTTTTATAACCACTATTTATTAAAACATTTAACTGTTCCTCGTTTTCTACAAGCCAGTACATATACCTTTATTTTACTCTAATATACAAACTCTTTATCTAGTAACCAACAGATTTTGTATTTTTATTTTGACTATTTTGAGTTTCTATCTTATTAACCTTGTAATCCATATTTGAACCACTAACCGGAATTAAATAATCGTGGATTTGAGTAGTATGTTCTGCTCCAACCATAGGACCTTTTTTAGGGTGAATATGATATAATCCAACATAACGTTTACCTGTCCTTTCATTTAAAAATTCAGTACCATTAGTTGTTAAATTAGAAGTAGAAGTATATCTAAAATATTGGTCATATCTATTTTTAAAATATGATTTAAATCCTATTAGGTTACCATTAGAAGAAATTCTTTCTATCGTGTTTTTATTTACATTACTAACCTCATTTCTATTTCCAGTTATAACCCAAGGTAATTTAAAAGGAATATATAAAAAATAATCTACCCTATTATCTTGTGCAATAAATTTATTGTATTGGGNANTTGAAATTTCAGTATATTGGATTTGGTTTGATTTTTTTACAAAAAATCTTTGAAATTCACCAACTTTATAGTTTGCTTCAGTTGGTAAAGCATAGATTTGTAAAGGACCAACACTTACTGGTTCTGTTGTATTAATACTTATTCCTTTAGCCCAATAATAACTTTCATCTATTATATCATAAGAATTAGGTAAATGTTCATCTTCAAGACTATTTAAAAATTCTGGGCCTAAATCTTTTACTGTTGGGTTAACAAGTTCTAATTGGTCATTAGGTTTATCATTNGGATTATTACCTGTAAATATTAAGCCATCTCCTGTTGTGAAATAAGAACCTGAATATAGAGTATTTGTGTTACTATAAACATATTCTTCCCCATTAGTTATTTGGTTAGGTTTTATTTGTGATTTTGGGTAATACATTATACGTAGTTTATATTATTAGTAACCCATTGAGATTTAGGAAGGCCTTTATTAGCAATTGCAGCATTTTCTCTTGCTTTTTTAGTAACATTAGTTACATCAAAGTGAACACAATCTACATAACCCTTAAATTCTCCACCCCATCTTAAGCCAAGTCCTTTTGCAATAGCAGGAATACCAGATGATACCCAAGGGGCTGCGACTGATTTAGTATATGTTTTACCAGTTGGATCTATAACATTCATATCTAACCCATAGGCATAATTATGAGGTGATCTACCAGCAGTAGCATTATTACTATTTTGTGCTTTTAATTCTATAGATCTTTGNTATGTACGATAAGTAGCATTAATTCTTAAAGTATAACCTGGGTATTTTGATTCTAAAATTGTAAAAAATTCTCTAAATTTAGTTTGAACAAAAGGATTTAATTCACCTACTAACCATTCTATAGATTGGTATTTTTTATATGTTCTTAAATCAACAGCTGTACCTCTAACTGTTCTTCTATCTAATATTTTTAATTTTTGNTTTGGGTCTAGTGGTGGTATCGGGCCTTTTATTACTGTTGGTGGTANTACTTGGGCTATTTGAACTAATTCAGATTTATCCGGTATTAGAGGTGCTGCTTTAGTTCGTNNTATTATTTTATCTGTTCTAGGTCTTGATATTGTTGTTAAATTAGTTACCCATTTATTATCTTTTATTTCATGGTTTATACCATTTATTATAAACTCTAAAGATCTAGGATAAGAGTTTGGNAGAGCATTTTGATTAACTGCTAAAGAGTTAAAAATACTAATACCACCTATNCCTTCACAAGTTAAAGATAAAGTAACAGGGATAAATCCACCTATTCCAGTTACTACNCCTTCNCCGTAAGCTTTTTTATCTATTTCTGTTTTATATCGTTTAAAAGAAACTTTACCTCTGTCTATAAAATCTTGGGCATCCGTAGATGTCCAATATTGAGCATCTTTTAATGCAACTTTTTGGTTTGTATATCTATTTTTATTAGTTAAGGCATTAGTAGATGTACCATCTGAGGATGTTATTGCTACTTCCGTCTGCCTACTTTTTATTTGTTCTTTAGATACTATTTGTTTAGTACCTGTTCCTCCAAAGGCATCTAATAAATAAGTAGGATAATCATTAAGTGCATCACTTTCTTTAACTGTGTTTTTACTTGCTACTAATCTGTCAATTTTTTTAACAGCATTTAAAACCTTATCTCTTAAGTCTTTATCCGCATAGTTTGTATCATCCGAATTAAACCATGAATAATTTTCAGAAGTATAAACTCCTTCATACCCTTTATAACTCCACCTATAACCACCTGTAGCTGGGAAATTAAGGGCATCTTTTTTAAATAGTGCGTATGCAGCATCATCCTCATTTTTTTGATTTGTAGATGCTACAGAAGCTGAAGTAGTAATTACCGAATCTTGTACACCCTGTTCATACGACTCTTCATATCTATTTACTAACCCTTTATTCCAACTGTTATAACCAATAGCAGAAACTGAATTTGTATCTGATTTTGGATTTGCAGCCCCTATAGAAATCATATTCATTAATTTAGGAGTAATTTTAGTTTGAAAATCAAAATTTGTAACAAAAGTTGACCCCTTTGTTGGAGTATAACCTAAAATATTAAAAGGTACATTTTTATTTTTTGGTGGGAATGCCGCTTCGTATCCTGTGATTGGATTTTCATCTAAAAAATAAATATTTATATCATCTTTAATTTTAACTGTAAGTTCAGTAACATTACCCATACAGGTATTCATTCCATCTAATATTTTTTGAAGGAAAGTATATAAATCTAATTCACCTTTTGAATTTTTATTAGAAACTAAAGTAGTAGACACCCAATCTAAATTAAGATAAAAATTCATTAACCTAGCATAAGCAACATTACCTTTTAATTCTGCAAAATCCTTTAAAGATTCAAATTTTGGTAAATATATTGAATCTACAATCCCAGCTTCACTTGTGTAGATAGGTTTAAATATACCAATAGAAGGATCTAAAGGTATTAAATTAGGTTCATAATTAATTCGATTTAAATTTTCAGAATAATCTATATTAAGTCTTGGTGAAGAAGTAGAACCGCTTTTTATTTTTAAAATTATATTGTCTTCTAAAAATCTCATAAACTCCCCAAATCTAATATAATAGCGAGAAGAGGGAGGGACTTTATCTCGTAGTACATTAATAGCATTATATCCTTTAGCTTTTAAACCTATAGCATTAGGAAGGAAATAATAATCTTTATTATTTTGAAGGGTTTGAGTAAAAAAAGTTGATATTTGTTGAGCAATAAACTGTGAAATCCTATCTGATCCTATATTAGTAATAACAGTATTAGTTTCTTGTTCATCCTCAGAAGTAGGTTCAACAGCTTTAATTTTATATATTTCTTGTAGTTTAGTTTTTCTTGCTTCTTCATCAGCTGTAGTTACAGGGGATGCTGGTACTACGGCTGTAAGAGATTCTATTACACTACCTAGAGTAATTAAATTTACCGTTATATCATAATGGTTATCTTGGTTTAATTTCCAAGAAAAATTATTTACTTTACCAAAAAACCCTTGATAGTTTCCTTCATATTGGTTTGTAAAAGAATTTATATCATTTAATATACTTTTTTGAGGAGGTGTTGGAGTATTAAACCAACCATTATCTATAATACTAGATTTAACATTTTTTATAATTGGTTTATTATTTATATCTATTTTTTCTATATACTTATCCCATCCCCATTCTAACATCATAACCATACCTAATCTTAAATATAGAATTTCTATAATACCAAATTGGAATTTATTAAATGCCTTTAAAGTGACTGTTGCTTTTCTAAGAGAACCATTATTGATAGATTCAATTTTTAAACCTGTAATTCCTGGGGTTGGTTGTAGTCCTCTACTATTACCACCCATTCCACCATACAATTTATCATTACTTCCATTCCAACTATTTGTAGTTCTTACACCACTTCTTGTAGTGTAATTTGCTCCTCTAGTTTGAGTAGAAATATTTTCTATAGTTTCATAATTTGCTTGTTTATTTAATGATTGAATACCATTAAATAATATATAATTTTTAGCTAGGTTTTCATTTAATAAAGATGCTATATCATTATTAGTTAAATAGTCATTGTTTTCTAGCTTTTGGAGGTCCTTTAATCTTTCATTGTCCGTAATAGATACCCCAGATGCAAATTTAATCCAAGAATTTCTATTATTTAAAAAATTTAATACTTCAGGGGTTCTAGAAATTGAATTATCATTATACCCAGCACCATGAATTTGTTGTCTTAATTTAATTTGTTTACCAATATTATTTTTTATTGGTCTTCCTATTATATTTCCATCCATAACTAAGTAACATTTAATTGCTGATATTCGTTGATTATAGCCCCAATATTCCCTGGTATTCTAATTTGTACTCCTAAAGGAGGAAACATAGAACCTTGGTTAAATTGTGGGTTTGCTATAGAAATAACCCACCATAAAGTAGGATCATTATAATAAGCTAATGCTAGTATATCAAATCTATCTCCTTCATCAGTATAAACATATGTATCTCCAAAGCTTAAAGGAATATCAGGATATTTAACGGTTTCATTGTATTTTTTACCAGTTACACTATATTTTGTAAGTATATTTGAATATCTCCCCATTATGTTGTTGATGTTTCAGATGGTTGTGATATTGTAATTGGTTTACCAGAGGGAGAATAGTTTTGATTTCTTCCATTAGATAATGAAATATATCTTTGTTTTCCAAATTCAGTTAAAGGTCCTTTTCCAGCATCAGTATCATTGTCAAACACATTTTTCTGTATATTAGGCACAAAACTATGAATTGGAATAAAGTTAAATCCTGATACTTTTATCATAAATGGAAGTTCTTTTACATTATTATCAGGTCCGGAATTTGTATCATTAATAGCTATTTCCCAAGGTGAATCCATAGGTACAGTATAATTAATACCCTTCATGATTCCAACCTGTTCGTAAAGATACCCACCTACAGTTAAAGATATTAAATTACCTCTCATATAACCATCAGATGAGTAATCTGGGGCACATACCGATGCTAAGTAATTTAATTTTTGGTACATAGGAATTAATTCTTCTTTTGATTGAGCATAAACTGTCCAACTTAAATTAAATGATCTATCAAAACCTTGATAGTTATAAGAATTTTCTGCTCTACCCGCAAATTTTTGTGAAGACCATTGAGCTGTATAGCTATCATCCATTCCATCTAAAAAAGCTCTAAAATGAATAAAAGTTTTTAAGGAAGGGTTATCATTATCAATTACACCAATTCTAAATTTACATAAATCATTTATGTCTTTTTTAGGATCAATATTTGAAGATTTGTATAATTGTAAGGCATTTATTTTATCTAATGCTCCTATACCTTTTACATAACTTGAATTAGCAGGGAGTTTTGCTCCTGCATCCCCTAAATTTACTCTTTGTTCATATCTATTAGTAGCAATATTATAATCAGGAGATGGGATTGTTCTTGGGTTTTTAATAACATCCCTAAAATCTTGTAATATTTGGGTTTTAAGGTAATCATTGTTTTGATTACCTACTTGAGCCTCTGGTTTAGAACTCATTAATTGGGTGTAATCAAGGGATGAACCTAAACCATTTACACTAGGTGTATTAGATTGAAAACTACCAGATTGATATACACTTTGACCTACATTACCAATTTGTGATGAATTAAAATCATCATTGGTAATTTTAAATAAATTAATACCCAAAAGATTTGCTAAAGTAGTATTTGTTTGGGATGCATATTTCCCAGTTACAGATTTTGAACCCGTTGTATTTAAATCTCCAAAATAGGTTCCTCCTCTAAAATTCCAAGGATCATTTTCTTTTACAATATCAGTAGGAGAAGAAAGAAATGTTTTTTTACCAAACACTTTATAATTAAAACCAAAATTAGTGTTTGGAGTTTTTCCCGTATTAAAGAAACCAGAGGTACTTAAGGTATCATTATTAACACCTGTTCTTTGATCTGATATTGCTTTTACTACTGTGTTTCCTACCCCTAAAGTTGATCCTGGGCCTCCTAAATACTCATATAATATATTATCAGTATTAGTTATATTTTGGTTTTTGTCTAAAAATTGATTTAACCTACTACTTACTTCCTTAGTATTTTTTCTTTCATCAAAAGCAGCTGTATTAAAATATATAGGATTAGAAAGTGGTAGGCTATTTTTTGTTAAAGAACTAAAGATACCCCCTACATTCCCCTTTGCTGCTGCTTCACTTGTATCAAATAAGGGATTTATACCTTGTTTAAGTAAATGTCCACCTATTGGATTCGCAGCCGCCTGCAATAAAGTAGAGGTAGGTAAGTAAATACCGTTATTTAACGGTAATTTATTGTTATCTACCTTATTATTACCTGCAATAGCTTGTATATTTACTCCACTCTTAGATAAAATTTCTTGTTTAGCTGTAAATAAAAGACCATTTGGGGATCTTAAATCAAAAAACATTTTAGTTAATCTAGAAACATCCCTAAACACTGTTTCAGGTAATAATGAACCCCCCCTTAATAAAAAATCTTCAGAAACTGCTGGGCCATTTGATTTCCCATAGTCACTTTCATTAAATGATCTTCGTGGTATTGGTTGTATTTCATAAGGCTGACCACTCGCATTTGTATTAATAGGACCTGCTCCACGTCTATCATATCCGTAGGGAGCAGTATTATAACTTGAAAGGTCTGTTCTTATGTTAATTAAGGGTGCCAATAATTCTAGGTTTTAGGATTATTAGTTTCCGGTATTATCGTCTGTCTTAGGGGCATCAGAAACATAATCTGTATACGTACCCTGTGAAAAGGTATTATTAACAGGAATAATTCCATTCCCTTTTAAAGGAGCAGCTGGTTTTTCACCTCTTAAAGGTGTTAAAGTACTTCCTTGTTTTTCAAATTTGTCAAGTAAAGGCATAATTTTAAATTTTAATGGTTAAACGTTTATTATAAATATGATTATTGTATAGAAAATGCACCCATATCTACAGCAGTTCCTAAAGCTACATCATTCATTGTAATTATAGGTTGTGGTTTTGGTTGAGAAAGNACTGCTCTAAGAAGCTCATTTGTTTTTTTAGCCTCTGAATTATCAGGCATTTGCATTGAACCTGCAGGACCTGACATTACATCATTACCTTTAAATAAATCTGTACCCGCTATAACTGTATCTTTATT
>JGI24540J26637_10000883_pt1 | contig 13027 bp, 13 predicted proteins | sample NorSeaMetagenome_FD_26637 | JGI IMG/M metagenome (IMG submission 26637)
AAAGTGTAATTCCTTCCAGGGTCCCTCCATCCCCCCTGCCTCCCCCCCCTCATACTCAACGCACGTCGCCATGCTTCCTTCGACCAGGACGTTCCCCTCTTCCAACCCGAGCCTCCCCCCAAAACTTCCGTCGCCAGAGTAGTGGGCCGCCTCTGCACCGTAACGCTCGACCTCCTCCAATGCTAACCTCAAGCCTTCACCCTCCTCGTCCTTCTCCCCATCACCACCCAATCTGAAGGGGTCTTGTCTCGCGATCTCTCTCTTAGATTCCCGGTCTAACATTTTCTGGTCCAAGTCCAGCCCTTTGTCGCCGTTGTTGTCAAAGAGAATGTTCCTAGCCCTCTTGGAGTTTAGTAGTAGCCTTTGGACTGCAGACCTTCCAAGGACGATGTTCCTGAACGTTCGGAGAACGTCCTCGTCGTCGTCCGCAATGATGAGCGCCCTGCCGTCGTTGAGGTGTACCCTCGTACCTCTCCCTTTCTTGTCGAACGAGCAAAGCCCAACCTGCTCATAACCAAACTCCACCTCCCCGCCTCCCCCTACTATGGAGACCACCGAGACCCTCTCCAGTCCCATCTCGAGGGAGCACTCCCCAATGACCTCAATCTTGACTCCCTTCGATTCGCTAGGCGTGCAAAGCTCGCACTTTGCAACCCTCAGTGTCCTTCTAGTACCCTCAGCAGCCTTCCTGCCCTGATCCCAGTTCTTCTCTGACAGACAACCCGTCAGGCACGAGACCATCTCCTCGGCCTCGTTGTCAGTTCCGGCCCTTAGGTGAAGAACGGAGTTCGTCGTGTAGAATGAGACCCTTACTAACAGGATCCCGTCCACCTTTGCTTTGGACACTCTGCTTATGTCCTCTAGTCTTTGAAAGAATGTAAATATTGAGCGTGAGGAGTGAATAAGTGAGAGTGTCTCAGTTTTTCTATCAATGCACAAGATTCTATCAACACTAACAGCTTTTTTAGGGCCTGAGGAGGGGGGCGGGATCGGCAGTTGAGAGCTTTGATCCTTGGAGTGGAGGAGAATACGAGTTATGAGGAATGTTGGGGGAGATAGAGGCATGTCACCGGAAGGCGGAGGGGGCAATGGTGAAGGGAAACGCCTGAAGAACATCTCTGCCACCTCTCTATCCAGCAATGTGTACAAGGGAAAAAAGATTGTCTCAGCAAAGAGCCTTAAAATGGATATGAAGAGCTTGGTTTTGCACGTGAATCTATATTCTATATGATATATTTACCCTCACCCCCACGTCTTCTTCTTGTCCGTCTTCTTGAATTCCTCCAATACGTCGTCAAACTCATAGAGCATATGTTCCATTGTCCCCACGCTCCCAAACTTGTCCCTCTCGTTGCAACTCTTCTTCATTAGTCCCTTCCTCACAAGTGCATCGTGTGCCCTCTCCGCGCACTTGAACCCAACCTGGAGCTGCCTCCACATCCTTTCTTTGCTCTTTGAGTATCCCACGTCAATAACGCTGAAGCACTCCCCGCTGCCTCGCTTCGGGCAGACGTCGGCGCCAGGGACGGGGAACGGGGTGATGCGGATGTATTTGGACTCGTCGAGGTTTGGCGGCTTCGACCAAATTGCGGAGAAAAAACCGTCCGCTGTGAGGAGCGAAGCGACGAGAAGGGGGGTTAGCTTATCATAGAGACCAGTATGATGCAGCTTGCAGCGCTCGCCGCCTTCACTCGTCGCTTCGCTCCTCGCTCCTCCTCGCCTATCAGCATCCCCTTGTAATACCCTGGATACCGGTAAAAGGGGAAGATCCTCTGCGATAGAGTCGTCCAGTAGAAAGCTTCACCAAGGGAGGAAGCGTCGGTGAGGAGCACGTGCTGCGGCGGGAAGACGGAGATGTCTGTGACACCGCAGAAGATGGTGCTGCTGCCAATGTATTTCTGGACGAGCTCGTCTGTCATGCCGAATTGCTTCGTCACCTTGACTCCAACGTCGACCCAGTCGGATGCACTCATGAGGAAGCACGCAAGAGGACGGTTCCAAATCATCGAAGCCCAGTGAAGTCCAATGTGAAACTTCTGCGTGGGGTAAAGAGAGAGGGAGAGAGAGAGAGGGAAGCAACGGCAAGGGGATTAGCTGATAATTTAAAGGCATCTCCCATCGCCGCCTTCGAGATCCTCACCTGCGACGGCCTCATGTTGAGTACAGTTGCGAATGCAGTAGTCACACCCATGGAAATCCCAGTTACTCTCACGTTGCTAAGGTCAAAATTGTGGTAAAGGTAGTAGTATACTATGGATAGGGAACAATGTGGGGGATAAGAGACGGCGATAAGAGTCGGGTTCGCAATGGCGTACATGGTTTGTCAATACAATTTGGGATAATCGTTGCACTTGGTTGTCAACCCTAATATTTCAACCATTATAAGTCTTACGTAAAATTATGTGGCACCTTTGTTATCTTACCTCCTGTATAATAACACCAAAGAGATGCAGCTCCAGAATACGCTATTGTTGGCCTCTCATCAATGAATTCTTGCCCAGACCTTACCCGACTCTGGATCAAAAATCTATATATACGACGACCAATGAGAAATCCCATGGTCACCCCGGCAACCTTGAAGGTAGGGTTTATTAGGTTACGTCCATCTGTGCTAAATAGCTCCGGTAAGAGCTTTCTAATCAAACCCATTTGATGTGACTGCTCCGATGAGGTCAAATCGGATCACAGGCCAATGCCATTGAAGGCAAACAACCAGCCAGTTCCAAAACAGCGCAAGAGCATCTCTCTCGATACGTCGGCAGACACCTCCGATGCTGCCGACAACAAAAGAGTTCACAGTAAGAAAAATACAGACAAAGGGAGGATCCTTGTTCACCAATGTTAACCACTCTCCTTCCCCTTCCCCACATACGCAGTTGTTGAGGCCATTGAGACGGTACAAGTGATTGCTGTCCTACTGTCAGGCACCGTAATCCAATTTTTAGATGATATATCGATTGACGGAAGCTTGGAAGCAGAATTGATCCGCGGCGCTGTTATTATTTTTGTAGGTCTCAACCTTTACGGGCTGATCACGCTGAGAACGCAACTCTCGTGGATGAGGTAAGTGATGGCAAAGGACCTGAAAATGTGGGAACCGTTCGTGAAGGAGACTAAGGATATGCGCTACATAGCTCTCAAGTGTGTCCTCTACTCGATGGTGATCTGCGTCGCTGTTTTGGTAATGAAGCAGGTTATCCTTAGAGGGAAGAGCCTGATAGTGGCGTTCGGGGGCACCGGATTGGTCGCACTTGCAGTTTATTCCCTTCAGGTCATGAGGAAGACGAGGGCAACGTTTGCCAGTCTCCGCAACAAGTCGAAGGAGGCGTCGAAGAGGAAACTGAAGAGTGCGATGCACTCGGTTGGGGTGGCGCTTAGTAAATCACCTGCTGCTAATTCGCCGTCTACTCAGAAAGCCGTTGAAAATATGTTCTCGCCCAGCTCGCAGACACTCAATAGACTTAAGGAGAAGGGTGACACGAACAAGGGAGAGAGCAAGGAGCAGGAAGCCGCGCTGGTAAAGGAAGGGGTGGCCTCTGTCGCCAAAATGGGTGCCTAAACAATTTTGCTAATCAACGTTAGGTTGTTAGATTGAGGTCGAGCATTTTGTTGACATCGACTACCCTTGCATCTTTCAGCTTCTGCTGTTTGTTGTTTCCTTTCTTCATTTTGGACGTGTTCTCGTCGTCATTATTGCCCTTGCAGCCTCCAAAGACGATAATGGCCCCTCCTGTCACTGTAGCTGCAGGGCACACTCTCTTTCCAAGCCCACAATTTCCTGGGACCCTGATCCAGAGGCCGTCGCCAATTTCAACGCTCTTGGAAATATTGGTGGCGTTATCGGTGGCGATGCCCCCGAGATGAAAGACGTAGCAATCCTCCATGGCGGACTTGATTTCGTTGACGGGATTTCTGGGTCGGTCTAGATCGACAGCTTCTCCGCAGCCACCGAATACTACCATGGCTCCGGAGCCAATGGAAACCGCCACATGGCCCCATCGGGCAGATGGGGGTGCACCAAGGTTCTTGAGGCGCCTCCATAAAAATCTCACAGAGTCAGACTGCTTGTTCTCGACCGTTTGGAGCGTCCAGGCGTCGTTCAGCGGCTGTCCTATGGATGATGTGTAGGTATTATCTCCGTAAACGTCGTTGTGAAAGTATGTTGTTTTCGTTTTGTACCCTCCGAAAAATATTGTGTACCTGCCATCAGCCGTGACAGGGGTGGCAGAATGGCGGGCCCTTGCAGGGGGATAAAAGGAGCGCGTTGACGCCACCACTTCCGCGTTATCCTCATCGTCGAGAAATCTCTTGTCGTGGTGGATGGTCTCGGAGGCGCAGGTGCCAGCCTTCCAGACCCAACTGCTGCAGTCCAAAACGTAAATGAAACCATCGTCGTCGTCCTGCTCATTGAAGTCGTTCTTCTTTCCTGCCATTGGGGTACATAATGAGAGAGCCATTGGCGATAGCGGGGCAAATCGGGAAGTGCCTTCTCTCTCGGTGCCTGAGTTCTGGTTCGATGGAGACTGCAATGAGCGTAGCGAGGAGCGAAGCGACGAGTAGAATGTTGTTAGTTATTGTGTTATAGTAGTATACGGTCGTCGCTACGCTCCTCCTCTTACCTTGACGGTGCTCCTGGTGATATCATCTTCGGTGAATGAAAAGTGGTTCTTGTCTGATTTCTCGGAAAAATCGCTGCAAGCGCTTCCCAGTGAATTGAGGAAATTGCGCCGTGAGCTTGTCAGGTCCCGCGTATCTGTAATGGGGCTATTTATAGAGTTCAATGATGCGCGTCCTGACTCCCTCCCGTCAAACGGCGGGGTATCAACGTTCACTGGCGAAGATGACATTTCGTTCGTTCTTGATGTTGGGCTCTTCGTCGCTAGCAGAGCCAACCTGTCGTTTATTCTTTGAGGGTGGTCCTTCCGGCGATCTTCATCGTTGCTCCTATTGCTTCTAGTACTTCTATTGCTACCTTGGCTGCTCGGCCTTGAAAGTGTGTTACCTATCTCCCCCCCATAAATGACTATGCGCTCCATTCCCCCCACCAAAACCCTGTGGGCAGAGTGGTAAGCTCTCCGTGTGGGCGGCTGACCAAGCAATTGTTGCCGCTGCCAAGTGGACGTGCCACAAGTGTCCGTTTTGGAATTTCTTCTCACGCTCTTGTATATTGTTTCAGAGGTTCCAGAGGCACGACGGGTCCCAGTGTTCAGAACCCAGAGTGAGCTCAGACTGTTCTTCACGGGCTGCTGGCTGGGTGGAATAACCATCTCTGGCTCACCGTTTCCAAAACCCCCAGTAAAGCCTGTCATGGGGTGGGGTGGGGAGTAAAGCGACGAGCGAATGGTTTAGTTGATTTTCGCGAATTACCCTCGTAACCTTTGGCGCAGCTGTTCCTTGCCCTCTCACCTGAGGATCTTCGTCCAACCATGAGGCCCCCCAACACCACGGCCCTCCGACCCGAAAGTCCAGTCAACGAATGTCCCTCTATCGTCGGTAACGGGCCTCCCCCCGACGTTGAAAGCTTCATGGAAAAGTAGTTTAGGTCTTTCACGAGAGAGGTACCAGTGTAGCTTATTGAACATGAAGCACTTCCGCCAAGTACAACCACAGTGTTTGTGTCTGGTAATTTGGCGGCCTGAGCCCCAGCGCCACCATTTCCAAGGGCTGAGGAGCAAAGAGTCATCGAAGTTGATTTCGGAGCCCCACTGGAACCTGAGGAAAGGGAGGATGCTGCCCCCATACTCGATCTAAAACTACGGAAGTTGGAGGTCTAGGTTGTGTGTAGTCGAGCAAGGGTGGGATTGTAGAGTTGGAAAAGTTACAGGGTGGTTAAATTGGTTTGGCTGCCCAGGAACTCATCCAATCCTCAATTTTATCGGGTGTGTCCTCGATCCTTCGGATCATAGAAAATTGAGGTTATGGCGCTTTTACATGCTCCGACTAGGATGAACGTACCCTCCTACCAAGAGGTTATTGGGGAGGGAGGGGCTATGTACACTGTTTTCGTTGTAGATCTTGCAACAGGTAAGAATAAGCTCTGTTATCAAGGGAGTTCCCGGAGAGTTTGGTTGACCTTGGTTGATAGACTGGATTCGTAATTTTTTCTTTTCAATGAATTTATTCACTCTTTGTAACAAACTATCTTCGTCCTGTAGCTGATGGCAACCGACAGTTCATTCAGAGAAGGTATAATGCGTTCCTTTCCATGCACAAGGAGTTAAAGAAAGATTTTCAGGAAATTGCAGGATTCAATTTTCCAACGAAGGCATTCCTTCGTGGGGCTTCTACGACAAAAGAGTACAGGAGGGAGCAATTCGACCAGTATGTACAGTTGCTTGTTAAGATTATTCTGTCAGATCCATCAAAGGAGATGCCCAAGCCTCTTAAGGATTTCCTTTCCAACACTGGGAAGGTAAGGCGGAGCGAAGGCTGGAATGAATGCTGGAGTGAGGGCTGGAGCGAAGCGACAGCAGCAACATACCGCTGACCACAGATCACTAACACCTTCTGCCAACCTTCTGCTCGTCGCTTCGCTCATCGCAGGTTCAGCAGGCATTGCACAAGTCAACGCTTAGGAATATCGTTAGGATGCAGAACCGGCCTGCAGAGAGCGATGTCAAGACTATTAACCAGCTCATGACGAAGCCCACCATGTTCCTCAAGTTCGGAAGGAGGGGGGAACCCCACTGGAGGAAGTTCAGCCTTGTGTGGCTGGAGAACAACAAAGGGGCGGCAGTGAAATGGGAGACGAAGAAAAAGGGAAAGACCCCTGAGATCAAGATCGCGAGCATGCAGGAGGTCAGGTTTGGGCAGCACAGCGAAGTCTTTTTGAGGAAGAAGATGCCACACTTGAACTCGCTCAGCTTCACAGTCAATTACAAGCTTCCCAACGGAAAGGAGCAGACCTTGGACCTCATCGCGAAGCACCCTGATGACTTTTTCGTTTGGACCGTCGGCTTGAAGCACGCCATTTCGAACGGCATCGGTGCCTGTGAGGGAGCTGCCACTGCTTGGGAGAGGCAGGAGGAGGAGGCCGACCTGGAGCTGATGGCTGAGATCGACGACTACGACATATTCGGGGATGACGATCACGCAGCGGAAGACGACAATGAACACGAAGAGGAGGATGACAGGCTCATCACAACGGGGAACGTCATGTTCAGCTGGGGCTTCAACGGATGGGGGCAGCTCGGAATTGTTGAGCCTGTTGGGAGAGATCAGCACCCAATGCCTGCCCAGGTGACAGGGAGCGCGTGCAAGCTGGTTGACCATGGAGAAGATGACAAGGGGAAGGACATGACCCAGGTGAGCCGGAGCGAGGAGCGAGGAGCGAAGGCAGCGAGCGTAGCGAGCTGACCAATGTTACTCTGTACAATAAGCTAACCACTCTCTGCTCGTCGCTTCGCTCATCGCAGCTCGCCTTTGATATTCAGAGCATTTCGTGCGGCGGAAACTTCACGGTTGCTGTGGACACGAGGTGAGGCGGAACGAGGAGCGAAGCGACGATTGGGGCGATAGTTGGAGCAAGGTGACAGCAAAAGTATTATACCGCCTTCCTACACAACTAACAACCTTACGCTCGTCGCAGGATGAAGGCTTACATATGGGGGCACGGTAGCGTTTGCGGCGGTGTTGCGGATAAACACGGGGGCAGCATTAGGAGGGGCGACCACGTCTTCCAGCCCAGTCCCCTCAGGCAGCCGTTCAGGGCGATTCCCATTGCCCTGACGGCGGCAGGAGAGCAGCATGCGCTGTTCCTGAGCCAGACCGGCAAGGTCTACGCTTGTGGGATCAACGATTCCGGACAGCTGGGCGTTGGAGACTTGAACGACAGGGGAACACCTGAGGAGATCAAGGGTGGCTGGGCGGAGGGAGAGACGGTGAAGGTTGTCGCCTGTGGGCACAGCATGAGCGCGGCCATCACATCAGAGGGGAGACTTTACACTTGGGGAAACGCCATGTTCGGAGCTTTGGGCCTAGGCAGCAAAGAGAACAAGGACGTCCCGTGCGAGGTCGACACAAAGGAGGCGAACATGGAGGTGAAGGGAATCAGCTGTGGGCAGTACCACATGGCGGCAATCCTCACGAGCAAGATCGACCACAGCAAGAGTTCGGGGAGTATCACGAGCAGGGCCAGCACCAAGGTCTGTACGTGGGGATGGAACGGTTGCGGACAGCTTGGGCTTGGGGACTTTGTCGACAGGTCGACCCCTCATATTGTGGAAACCATAAGTAGCGGGGGCAAGATCGTGGAGCAGATCGTTTGCGGGTCCGCGCACTGCGCCGCAGTGGTGAACATCCAGATGGGAGAGCTGGAACTTCAAGGGCAGCTCTGGACGTGGGGGAACGGGGTGGCCGCCATGGCGAAGGACAAGGCGGCCCACAGTGACATTCCGAGGCCGTTCCATCTGACGAAAAAGGGGCACGAGAGCATTGAGGTGTTCCGCATCGCGGCGGGAGACAACTTCACTCTGGTTCTGGACGACGAGGGAGGCTTGATGCTGCTGGGCGCGAACCCCAACCACATCAGCGGTAAGGCTGTCCAGATGAGTTTGGACCTGGAGAAGGTTGGTCTGCAGGGGGTCGACGGAATTGTGACGGAAATTAGCGCGGGGGGGAGACATATCGCTGTGTTGGCACCGAAGAGGTTCGCATACAGTAGTTTACTATAGTATAGGAATGCGGTTGGAGGTGCGGTGATGGTATGTAGGGTAGAAAGACTACAAGATTTGAACGGAAAGGTAGACGGCTCTTATATTTATTACGTCAGCATCCAGTCGGGGAAGCGGGAGGGTTTGCCAGTTTCGGCGTCCGTGGCGATGCAGGTTACATCCGCGGTGGCAAGGGGGTGGGAGTAGAGAGATGAGGAGATGAACAGCTCGTGCCTGAATGTTGCAATGCGGCCTTTGCGCATCTGTACATTGGAGCGGACGGAGAGGGTGGGGGGGTCGTAGGGATTTATTGTTGCGGTAGACATTTCCAAGGATGCTTTGGCAACAACGATTCCTATGCCCTAAGGGTGCGAGCGAAGCGATCATAAGGAAGGGTTGTTAGTACAGCACAGTGCTGTCGCCACGGGGTCCGACTTACCTCATTGATGCCCTTCTGGATACCCACAGGGCCGCCAACAGTGTCTGTTCGAGACCTCTCAAACCACTTGAGAACGTCTGTCGAAGAGAGAGAGTTGTCGCGGTGGAGCTCATCCTCGTAGGGGATTAGGGGGGTAGTGTAGACTTTTTTATTGTCTGAGAGTTTAGTTGTGGGTTCAGTTGGTGCTGGGGTGGTGGAAATGGTTGCAGAGTTTAATATCTGGGATTTGGATTGAACTGTGCACTTGTAGGTTTCTGGTGCCGATATAGTCGGAACTATAGACACTGATAATAAGTCTCCGAGACGAGCAGGAGCTAAGAACTTCATATCTTTGCAACGCGTGATGCGCTTTCCGAGGGTTCTCTCGTAGAGACGTAGGTAGTTCGCATTGAACAGGAGGCCGTATGCGTCTGTTAGCTCAAGGTAGGTGAGGAAGGTGGCTGTTGCGGATTTGGGGGGGACAACGGAGGTGAAACCACCTCGAGGAAGCTTAAGAATTTCCTGCGGAGAGGAGCGAAGCGAGCGCGGGAAAAGGTTTTGTTAGTATAGTGGTGGGCATTATGCTGCTGTCGCTTCGATCCAGCCGTCCTTCGCTCCTTGTCCAAGCTCTCACCTCCACTTTCGTTTTATGGTCGCCCTGGATTTCAACGGCATCGCCCATGATAGTTCCGCCCGTTCCAAGTTTTCCTTTTAACAACTTAAAAATCTCCTTGGGAGATCTTGGAAGCTTCGAAAGCGGGGCAACGATAGTCACCTTCTTATTCCCACGACTTGCAACCTTGACAGTTGGCGAGGGGGAGGAGGGGGAGGAGGTAGATGTGGAAGACCGCTGCAAGGCAATCATTTCCTTCTTCGCATTCTTGTTGGACTTCTTTTTAGGGGGCTTCTCCTTTTCCTTGCGAAGGTTGCCATCTATTGACGACCAGACTGTGTTGGCTGAAGGGGTAGTTGAACTTATATTGTTGCCTAAATCGATAGTGATTTTCTTCGGCCTGGGCTTTTTGTTGGGGGATGCGAACGTATGAGTGCAAGTTGGAAGTAGGAGGAAGAAGAAAAGGAGGAGGAGGGATGGTGGGTGGGCATGCATCGTCGAGAGTCGACAACCAAAGCTAATAACTTTTTACCTAAAGTCGATACACCCCTGAAAGTTATCAAAAACAGTAACGAAAAATTATGGAATAGTGAGAGAAAAGAGAAGAGTGACGCTAGATACGATTTAAGGCTCTGTCAGGGGCTACAATCTGCCCAAAAATTTCCGAAAAATCGATAATTCCAAACTACAAACACCTTTTTATTTCCATTTGAGTATCTCGAATTCTAAAGTGAATCATGTTAGCTCCAAAATACCTTAATACACATTTGGAAAATTATCAAATTAGGTCCATCACAAATATATATAAATGACAATATAGCAATATATTATAATATATGTATGATACATGTATACAAAATAATAATATGGTACAAAATAATAAATTATCATAAAATTACAATACTAAAAAATAATATAGATAATACAAAATTTACACAAAATTCCAATCAAGTATAATTGATGAATGATTAAATTACAATATATATCCAAAATAACATAAATATGCCCGTTAATAGCACTTTCAAAATCGCTTTTTGTGAAAAATTGACCATTTTCACTCTGCAAACGATTTCTCCCCCATTACCTACCCCTACACTACTCAAAGTACATCCCAATTACGCCCAAGATTCCCCCCCACGCTCATTTACCCTCGACTCCCACCCCCACGCCCTCTTTCCTACCTCATCAGGCCTCCCTTTCACAACTTATCAAGGCAAGCATCCATAATATCCTCCCCTGTCATCGACGCCATATTTCCCAATGAAGATTGTAGATATTGTGTCAAAGAGCGCGAGTATCTTTGCCCTTTGCTTCGTTGGTGCTGGAGGGGGGTTTCTTGCTGGAATCTATCTTGGTCGTGAGGCTTATATCAACTCCCCTCACAAATACGGCGTGGTGACATACGCGATGGGAGGAGCACTTACGGGTCTCATTGGAGGAGGAATTGCGGGGCTAAGGCTCTCTCTGAACTAAGCCCTTGCCCCATCTTTTTGTTGTTGTATCTTTTGTCGGTGAGGATACGGTGAGGGTACAGCGACAGTCCCCTTTGGTCCGACGGTAGTCTGGCGCGTCCAATTAGAATATGGCTAGAGTTCGGTTAGATTACGGTTAGAGTGGAGACGTAACTCCAGTAAAAAACACCTTTTTTCCCCCATCGTACTTCTCTGCCTAGCTTAATTTACATCTTCCTCACAACCTCCCTTGCCCCCCTCACCCCGCTTTCGAAGGCTCCGTTGAGAGTCGCTGTGTTCACGTGATCCCCGACGACAACGACCCCCTCTGCTCCATCAAAGTTTCTTCCAGCCCCATTGACATTGGCTGGAGTGTCGCAGCCAAACTGAGCGGGCTGGGCGTTCTTAACGTCGTACACCTTGAGTGTCTCCCATCTGTTGACTCCGGCGGCAGGGAACCACTTCTGCAGATGGGCGCGGACGGCCAGGTCCAATTTCTCCTCGTCTACTTTCCCGTCCCCATTCCTGAACAGGTCCATAGTGGGCCCAAGCACCGTCGCACTCGCGAGGTGCTTTCCGGGCGGCGCGAACGTTTCGCTGACCACGCTCGGGAAGCAGCAGTTGTTGACTGGCCGATCGACGGTCCCCTTCTCCTGGCATCCGTTAAGGATAAGGATGGGATCCGTCACTGGTGGGTTTGTCAAAGAGTAGTAGACGCACCCGACCGACCTCTGGGGCGTTCCTTCAGTCCCCCTGGCCCCCTTCAAAAGTTCGTTGGCCCTTGGTCCCTCCGTGGCGACTACAACCTGATCCGCCTTTACGTTGTCACCTTGAGTCTCCACGAGCCATCTCCCTTCATCCTCCCCCTCCATCGGCGTCACCTGGGTCACCTTGGTGCCCGTCGTGAACACCATGCCCTGCCGCCAGTTCCTTAGGTCCTTCTCGATGGACTCTGGCACGGCGCTCATTCCCCCCTCGGGCAGGCAGGCCGATCCCTCAGTAAACATCTTGAAGATAAAATGGAACATCCTGCTCGATTGGTTCTTCAACGGTGCCAGGTAAATTCCTCCGAGGAAGGGTTCGAAGAACTGGCAAATGAACTGTTCCGAGAATCCCCACCTGTCCTTAAGCGCCGTGAGAGTGTCCGTTTCAGGTTCGTTAAATAGCTCCTCCTCGCTGCTCTTCACAACGTGTAAGAGCAGGGGTATAACCTTGAGCTTGTCAAACAGGCTCCCCACGGGAGACGTCACGGCAGCGACAATGTCCTGAGGTCTCCTGAAGGGATCGGCGACCCTGGAGATCTTGAACTCGTCAGAGTCACCTCCACATTTCATCCCGTCCTTCCACCCATCGCTGGTGACTACGAAAGCCCCCGGTTGGAAATGCCTGAGTTTGAGTCTCCTGTAATCTAGCAGTTTCTTAGACTGCGGGTAAGAGTCAATGAAAACCGCAAACCCCCTATCCAAAGTAAACCCATCGACCTTATCGCTCCTGACCCTCCCCCCCAGTTTCTCCTCCGCCTCGATTAGCGCGACGTTGCTGTTGGGTGCCTTCCTCTTTATAGTGCTGGCTGCCGCAAGTCCGGCTGGGCCGCCGCCGATAATTGCCACGTCGTAGTGTGCTTTCGGGAGGGCTGCGATGCGGGCCTGGAAGGGCGCGAGCGAAGCGATCGCGGGAAGGGTGGTTAGCGTTAGCTATAGTGGGGCGGTACGCTGCTGTCGCTCCCCCCTCCGTCCTTCGCTCACTCGTCCTATCTCACCTCCTCCGCCGCCACGCGCGCCGCCTCTCCAATTTCTGCCTCCAAGCGAATGCGTGCCTCTTCCGCGAGCCGAGCCTGTTCTGCGAGACGTGCTTCCTCGGCGAGACGCGCTTCCTCGGCGAGACGCGCTTCCTC
>JGI24540J26637_10000886_pt1 | contig 13003 bp, 13 predicted proteins | sample NorSeaMetagenome_FD_26637 | JGI IMG/M metagenome (IMG submission 26637)
CGACCTAGAAGTCGTCCTCCTCCGTGCTGCTGTCTTCGTCATCTTCCTGCACGATCTTCCAACCCTCCGCGATGAGCTGCTTGCGAACAAAGACAATGAGGNCGTCGTCGTTCACTTTGTTATCAGCCAGGGTCTTGTCGTCTTCGAGCTCGCGCCCCTTGTACATGCTGCGTGGCACGGAAGGGGTTGAGGAAAAGTCAGAGGGTCACGTCGTTTTTTGTCAAAGCGAGACGACGCCACGAGCGCGGCACGAGGGAACGAACGCGCGCTTACCACAGTTCCCAAGGCTCGACGAAACTTTCAAGGCGGCAAAGGTCGTCTTCGGGTCGCATGCCGATGGTCTCAGCGAGCTTGCGGCGAAGCTGCAGGGCAGTCGTGGTGTCGGGGTCGACGTCGATATCGAACGGGTCCAGCGAGAAGGTGTGCGTGGCCATAGAGCACTTCCAGTAGAGGCTCCACTTGTGGTTCTCCTGGCGAGGCTTGATGTGGAGCTTCATCTCGTCGACGTCGTGGCAGATACGCAGGCGGTTGGTTCGGGCGAGGGTTTGAGCCGCTGTGGTGCTCTGTGGGTCTGCAGCGTGGCCCTTCTCTCGACCGTCCGAGGCCCTGGAGAGAAAAACGCTTGCCTCGGGCGGTCCGATAATTTTTGCGACACCTGACCCCTAGCTAGACCAACCTGTGCACAGTCCTCACGTGCGCGCGGCATGTTCGCAGTGCGCGCGCCCTCAGGGGGGCTGCGCGCGATTCTATTGCGGGTGAGACCGCGTGCAAGGGATGACGGACCCCGTTCTGTCATCCTCGCGGCTAAAGGAGCGAGGAAGATGCAGCGCGANTCGNTGTTGCGGCGGAACGATATCATNGAGGACCAGGAGCCNGGTGAGGCTGCCCGTGGTTTCTGTCGCCAGTGCGGGTCAACTCACAGATTGGAGCGCTCTCAACGCGCTGAGTCCGAGGCGAAAGGGCTCATGGAGCGCATTCGCGCCGCGGGGCGACTTGACTTGGACGCCGCCGTCCCGGACCCTCGTTTCGCCGTCGAGCGAATGTACGAGCAGGGCGGCGGAAAGATGCTCGGGGTGCTCCTCGCGGCAGCGCCTCCCGAGCATCNGAGCGGCGACGAGGCCGAGGACGATGTCGTCGTGATCAAAGCATTCTCCGGCCAGCTGTACGGCGAGTGGACGGTTCAAGGCTGGGCACCTCCCCTGTGTGGCCTGACCCACGACCACCCGCACTACGCGAAGGAGCATGTGAGGATAAAGGCTCGCGTGGACGCGGCGGGGGAGAAGAAGCGCGTGGTGGAGGAGCTGGAAACAGAGATAAAGGTCAGGACGAAGAGATGGGACGATGATATCAAGGCGGCAGCGGCGCGGCTCAGAGCGGAGCGCGAGAAACGGCGGGCGACGCGTGTGGCTCTGAGGGAGGCCGGGGACGACGCCGCGAAGGTCGAGGAGGAGTTAGCAGATGAGAGTCGACGCGGAAAGAGGGAACTCGCCCGCCTTCGCGAGGGACGCGCAGCGGACGTGGTCGACATCGAAGCGGCGTTAGTAACGGCGCGTCGAGAAATGAAGGAGTTGAGGGACGAGCATCGCTCCATGTCGCACGTGCTTCTCGGGCAGATATTCGATTCTTACAGGCTGCCTAACTTCCGTGAGGACGGTGGCTTCGGCCACAGACAAAGTCAAGGAATACCGACGGACGATGCCGAAAGATTCAGTGGAGGGATGTCGGGAGCAACCTTACAAGAGGCTTTCGTGTCCGATGAACAGCAAGAAACCACGGATACCGAGGCTAACCTTCCGTGTGGCTGCGGGGACTGCTGCGCGCCAAAGTTGCTCGCTGAGGCGTCACGGAGAGGTCTCGTACCCATTTCTATTGCCGAGGTATGGATGGGTGTTCCTACGGCGAAAGAAGGGTATCGCCAAGAGGGAAGCTTCTATGGTGCATGTCGCGGGAGATGCCGTCCTATACTCGGTCACATGCTCTGTGGCGTTGACAACCTCAGACCTCGTCTTATTGACCCAACAGCAAGACGAGACGCGATCGTCAATTTAAGCTAGACTAGGCTTAGCTATTAATTATAACGAAGGGAATCTTCGTAGTCTACCATCTATGTTGCTCGCACTGCGTCGCGGGACTTGCTCGGAGTATCCTTGCGACGCATCTCGCCTATTTCTACTTCACCGCTTCCTGCCGAAGATGGAGAGTCATAATCCTCCTCCAGCACTTGGTACTGAACACTCACTAGCGACGTAGATGATCCACCGGTTCCGTGGGTCAGTGCAGCAGCTGCGGCAGAGGCCACCTCTACATCCCAGTCCAACCTCGTCACTATCAAAAACAGTACCNCACCGCCGACAGTAACTCCGAGGGCCAGTCCGTACCACAATCCTGTGACGCCCGCTTTCAGCAGGAACGTGATTACGTAACCAGAGAGCACACCGACAAGCCAAAGTGCGGTTATGTTCATCCAAGCCAGCAGCGACTGACGCCCACACGCCCGGAGAACGCCGTTACTGGTGCCGAGCAGTCCGTCAAACACCTGAAACACCGCGGCTATCGGAGCGATTGTCGCCGCAAGCCTAACCATCTCGTCGTCTTTGTCACCGACGAAAACCTTGCCGATCTGGTTCCTAAATATGAGAATGAGCGCAGCCATGCACGCCATCCAAGTCACACCGAGTGCCACGCTCACCCGTGACGCCACCTTTGCCCTGAAGCCGGAACCCGCGCCGAGGAGATTTCCAACCCGCACGTTTGCAGCAATTCCAAACGCCATCGGACCGGTCATGAAAGTAAGACCGGTGATATTCAGCATCGCCATATGCGCATTCATCGCCACCTGGGAGATTTGTGACGCAAATACCACAGTGACGTCGAAAGACGACGCCTCTGCGGCGACCATTATGGCACCCCGGGAGCCAAGCTCGAACATCCTTTGACACATTCTCGGCGTGGTCGTACGCCAGACTTCGGTGAACGCACCCTTAAACGTGTGCCTCGGGTCTTCACTTTCGACCGCGCTTTCCTCGCCCGTCTCGCCAGAGGAGAGCAGGACCCGGCGTCTCACCCGTGCTCCATCAAACCCACTCACATCAACCACGGCGCTCCATTGGTCCGAGAAGCGCAAGTAAGCAGTGACGAGGATCAAGTTGACGATCCGGGATGTCGTCGTGGCCAGTGCCGAGCCGTTNAGTCCGAGTTTCATTTTCCTGATGAAGAGCACGTTGAGCGCGATGTTGAGCAAGAAGGTCGCGAAGCTCGTCCATGCCACCGGTTTGACCACCCCACGGACTTGAAGGAACTTTTGCAAGATGAGGGTCCATGTAGCGGCGAACAGGCCGAGGATGAGCAGGTTACAGAAACTGCCGACTCGTTCTGATGTGTACTCATCCTGGCTTAGGATCATTCGCGCGATGCTCTCGCCGCATGAGAGGATGATGGCGGCAGGGACGCAACACAAGGTCAGAAATCCGGCGGCGAGGAATGCCCACTGTCTCACCGCCGCAAAGTCAGCGGCTCCGTGCGCCTGAGATCCCAGTGTATCGAAGCCCGTTCCGAATCCCGCGATGCCGAACCATAACAAGTTGAAGATCGTCGTGCATAAGCTGCCTACGGCGAGCTCACTCCTGCCTAGATGGCCCAGGAAGAGCAGGTCCGTGGCGACCATGAATTGCTGCGAGCCCATTTGAATGACTATCGGAAAAACAAGCGCCCACAGCGCCCGGGCCTCGGACCTCCAAATGGAACCCGGCGGCTCAACCGAATCCATGGCCGTCGAGTCGTCCCTTGTTCCGAGACGGCGACGACAGTCCGGCGACGACGAGAGTGTGAGGGGCCAGGCTTTCAGTTCGACTCTTTATTGGCTAAAACGCTACGTGGACCGGCGAGAACCGGTGTGACGTCGAGATGGACTGATAGATGTTGGCGAAGGAGCTTGGCATCATCACAACATAATAATCAATATTTTGGGTGCGGGCGGCTTGATGTCGATCTAAGNCTCCCCGNTGGCCACTATCTCCTCGTACCTGGCCTGCCTCGACACGTCATCCTTGTTTATGCAGCACACCTCGTAGCCCTCCCGCATCATGAGAATCTCGCTGCACTTGTTGGCCACCTCGAAAGCGTTGACGAAGGTGTCGGAGAAGTCAAACTCGATGAGTTCGGCGGCGACGCCCATGACGAGCGAGCCCATCTCCTCGCACCCTTCAAGACGCATAGCCGTGCACTTCTCCGCCGCCCTGAGCCCCAGCTCCTTGTGTGGCTCCTGCAGGCTCCANTCATCATCCAGCCATAACTTNAGCATGCCCCCCAACCACTGGACCTCGGCCTCCTTCTCCTCGGGGGTGATCTGTCGCATGAAGATTCCCTGGTCCGTGTTACCCGGTGTGTTCTCGTCTTCGCCAGAGGATGCACGGCACGCGAGGCGGGGCGCGTGACGAAGGGCGACGCGCGACGATGCACGCGACGATGAACGTCTGGAGACGGAAGGCACCGCTGCACGGCACGCGAGGGAGATCACAGCTGCCATGTCGACAGGAAGCGCGCGAGGTGGGGAGAGAAAGAAGATAGCGCGGAGGTGCCTCTCGTTACGTTGGTGAGCCTAAAGCCCCGGACGCGTCTGTGCGCTTGGTTGTGGAGCGCGCTTCGGGCGAGACAGTGAAAGGGGTTGTTGGTGCCCGAGGAAGCCGAGATCTCGACGATCGGGGATCAGGCTGTCAGGCTCCGCCGATACCAGACTGCCAGACCGGTTTTTTCCACTCGATTTAGACCAACGTTTCACGAGTCCCGTGCCCACAGAGTTGCAGATTCGGTATCTTCTTGAGAGGCTTCCAGAGCGCCAAACTGGCAAATAGAATCACAGAAGAGAAGTTCGGCCCGTTTCCTTTTCCCGCGTTACGAGTACCTGTTTTTTGTTTTGTCTCAATATACACACCTTCGCCGCTGCCGTCAAGGAGGTCGGTGTTCGATAGGTCACGGGCTGGAAGACGCGCGATGGGGCGCATGATCGTGGGCGAGATGTGTGCGCAGACGACTCCCGTGGAAGTATAAACAAACAATGGGGGAGGTCGGTCTAATATGGCCGGCCAGCCCCCGCGCTAGACACGCGCATCGTCAGACCCCTCACCCCTTGGACGACGTGGTCATTGACTTTCGCAGCTTGGAGAAGAAACCCTTGTTCTCCACAGTCTCGGTTTGCGAGTCCGTGTGCTTGAGCAGCTCCACGATCTGCTCAAACTCCGGCCGCGCCCAAGGGTCCGGCTGCCAGCAGTACTGCATCACCTGCGCGAGAACGGGGTGGCAGAGCGGCGGGACGGTGGGCCTGAGTCCCCTCTGCACCACTCCCACAGCGGCCTGCAGGGGCGTGTATCCCGGGTAAGGGATGTCACCACCAGTCACTAGCTCCCACATGAGGATCCCGAAGGAGAAGACGTCGCACTTGTGGTCGTACTTCTGGTGCGAGATCACCTCCGGCGCCATCCATCGATACGTCCCCGTCTCCGCAGTCATCGCCTTTCCATCCGTCGCCTTGACCCTCGCCACTCCAAAGTCAGCCACCTTCACCACCTCGTACTCATCCATCAGCAAGTTCGCGGTCTTCAGGTCGCGGTGGATGACGTTCACCTTGTGCAGGTAGTCCATACCGAGCGCGACCCCCGAAGTCAGCTTCAGGAGCTGGTTGAGCTTCAGCGGCGCCTTCTGGTGCAGATACTGCAGCGCGCTCCCCCCCTTCATGAACTCCGTCACCAGGCAGAGGCGCGGGGGTTTCGTCATCGCGCCGATCAGCTGCACGATATTTTTATGCCGCACCTTCCGCAGGATCGACAGCTCCTGAGCGAACTCCCTGTACACCTCCTCCTGCGAGCTCTTCCCTCCCGTCTTGAGAACCTTGATGGCCACCTCCTGGCCGCAGTAGCTGCCCCGGTACAGCACACCGAACGCGCCGCTCGCGATCTTCTCCATGAAGTTCAGCTGCACCTCCTGAATCTCCCACTCGCTATCGCTGGCTCCCGCGAGCGCCTTCTCGCCCTCGCCCGTCGTCGCCCCGTCGCCCGTCCCCGGCTTCACGCCCTCGTCCCAATTCACCTGGTCCAGACGTTGCTGCAGCTTCTGGTTCATGGCAACCTCGTCGTCCACCCTCCATCCGGTGACCACGAACACGTCCAGAGCGTAGCCGTCGTCCGTGCAAAACACGTGTGCCTCCGAAATGTTCAATCCGATGTCGAACAGCGCGGTCGACACGCGGCTGAGCATCCTCGGCCGGTTCAACCCCGAGACCGCTATTTCGTACACCGCCCGCGAGGCTGCGGGTTCCCCGCCCAGGTGCTCCTCGAGCGTGTGCAGGTTGAAGGACGACCCGAACGTGGGAGCCCGCAGCCGCTTGGTCGCGCCGGGAGACATCGCCATCTCCATGTTGTCCGTCGAGTTTGACATGTCGCCGAGCACGTTCGATACCCGTATGCCGCGAGATTCGCAGAGCACCCCGCCGGGTTTTTCCACCGACGCCCTCTCCAGCAGACGCATGTGCGTCATTAGATCCTCCAGGTTGTGTATATCCAGCGCGTATCGACGCGGGAGACGCATCAGATGGCGCTTCAGGGCCATCTCGAGGTTCGGGTCATCACTTATCTCGACCCACGTATCCTTCAGCCTGTCCACCACCTTCAACGCGACCTGCTCCTTCGACGCCCGCGGCACGACCGGAGGCGTCATTGCAACTCGGGGAATCTCCCGTGGTTTCCCGCTTTCGACGCCCACCTCCGGATATCGGCCCCTACCGGCGCCCGCGACGTATCGAGCGGGAGGATGACTCGGTCCACCGGACGGAGCGCTCGGTCGACCAAACGACGCCGACCCGTGAGGTTGAACCTCACGCGCTTCGACCTCCGGAGCGACCGTGTTGTGGGGCGCCAGACGTCACACTTCGGGCGAGAATATTTCATCCGGTGAACGCGTGAAACCAACCAAAGGAGGGTTGAAATTCGGGTTTTGCCCACTTTAGGTCAAGTGAAGCGCATAACGGCCGTTGATCTAGTCTTTGATTTAATGACTCTGCATGACTGTGCATACATCATAGCCGGCAATTTCGAAAGGACGCTTCGTCTTGACGACTCGACTGAATAACCAGTCCCGATGACGACTGAATCACGGTTTATCATCTGATGCTGCCCGATTTGCCAGTTTGCCGCGATAACGCTTTTCTGTCGTTCCTGCACCGTCGAGTCGGGCTGGTGTGTGCGTATAAGGATTGCACTCTACCGTCGTGTCCTCCTTATTCATCATCTATTTCACCCTCGTCACTCTCGTCTTCAGAGTCGCTGGGAGCGATGGTTATGAAATCCCCTGTGGGGATGTCCCTCATCGCGACGATCCCCATAACTGGCTCCCTCGCGTCAACCTCCACCTCGCAGAGCATACAGTTGGGATCCTCGGACCGTCCAGCTTCGCACGTCGGATCGTCCAGTTCCGTCACCACGATGTCACCCGCCGCGATGGGTTTCTCCGCGTACATCGCGTCGACGTTGGTGAAGCGGTCGGCTCTCTCGGCGGCGGCGGCGGCGTTCTCTTCGCCGCCGTGTTCGTTGGGCAAGAAAAATTCCCTCGCGCACGACACCGAAGGCTGCGAACCGCGGGGGAGCGCCGTCTCATGCCACCACGCGCGCGTGTCTATCAGTAGGAAATCGTTCTCTTCACAATGCATTCTGAGTCGTTTGCGGCCTTTCGGGAGCTGCGGCGCCGGCGAGTCTTTCCAGGCCTCTGAGTCAACGCAAGGTCGAACGTACCAGATTTTACCGCCCGAGACTTGATGGTGATACGTCCCTGAGCAAGCAACAGAATCCGTGTGCTCAGGGCGCCCCGCCAAGTTCTCCCCATCGACCGAGTCGCTCGTATTCGCGGGGCGCCTGTTCCGTTTCGTTGAGGTATCGTTCAAGCCCATGAAAACCCAGAGTTGGGCGGATTGAGGGAGAGATTTTCCACATCCCAAGAAACTTGGCTCCGAGATGGGCGCGGCTTCCTTCAGCACCTTCGCGGCGGCCTCAGAGCCCAACACCGTGGAGCAGTAGAATTTCGATGGTATATCCACAGTGGCACCCTGTAATCGTCGCGTCAGCTTCTCAATGACCGCCAAGGCATCGTCTAGCCCATCCGAACCAGCAGCGTTCTCGCAGGTCCATTCCGCCGCGGAGCTCTCGCCGCCTCGAGCCATCGCGCTCAGGAGCCCTAGTAGGGCATCGGTTCCGTGCGACGTTGACTCGTCGAGACGGAGCCAAAGCAATCGCGTCTTACGAAACCGGCCCAGCAACGATTCGGCCGTCTCCCCGGCCAGTTGCACCCTATCGAAGGTCACCTTCCCTGCGCGCCCCATCACTGAAAATATAGACAAGGCCCACGGCGGCTTATTATCATCGGTGCCTGCAACTCTTACGCTGTGGTTATTTTGAAGACTATCGTTATTACTTGTGTTACAACCGATTCACGCGCCGTCCATCAGGGCGAGCAAGTCATCGTCGTCATCCTCGTCCTGCACTGCCCCAGCCGCGCCGTTCTTTGGCTCATCCAGGCTGAAACTCTTGATGACATCCGCCAGACCTGTCTCCCTGTTGCCCTCGTCGCCTCCAAACACGATGACGTCGTCGTTCGTTGCCGCGTTGCCGCTGCCCCCCCCACCGCCACCGCCGCCCCTATCTCCGAACAGGTTGAGCTTGAACGTGTCGTCATCCCGCTTGGGCCTGATCAGACCCGCCAGCGCGTTGAGCTCCCTCGCCCCCTCTTTCCCGGCACTCTCGAACAACTGGTCCGCCACTCCCCTCGGGCCCTCCGCTGCGCTGCGTGCGGGTGTACCTATTCGCCCCGGTGACGTGCGCGTCGATAACTTCGGTAATTCTGTCGAAGGTTTCTTCGCCTCGCTTTTCTCTTCGCCAGGCTGCTCCGCCGCCGGGGCAGTCATGAACGGCTCGGGTGGCCTTGGCGCCTGCCTGTCCTTTGAGTACAAGTTCCCTCCCAAAGGAACCGGGGGTGGGACCCAAGGCGACTCTTCCGAACCCGGGGTCGAATTGTTTTTGCTGTCCATCTTCGATTTCTTCCCGTGAACATCGTGCCTGAAGATCGTGCCCATGGAACCAAGCGAACTCGGCGGCATTTTGATGGTGCCATCCGGGTTTTGCAGCCCCTCCTGTAGGAGCAGGCTCACCTTTATCTTCTTGTCGTGGACGAACTTGAACAGGGTTTGGCAAAGTTCGATCCACTCGGGGGGCTGGAACGTGCCGTACATATCCCTCGCGCGCTTCTCGTAGTCGTCCACCATTTTGATGACCGCCCGGTCCGTCAAGTACGATTTGATCGTGGCGAGGTGCGTTAGCGTAACATCCATGATCTCGTGGGGCTCGAGGCAGTTCACGAGCTGGTACTTGAAGACCATGGTCATCAGATCGTAAAGTTTGTCCATGGAGTTCTCCGAGAGGCGCATTATGGAGGAGTGTGCGAGCTTGTCAAAGATGTGCCGGGTGGACTTCTGCGTGTAGATGTCCTGAGGCGTGAACAGCTCGTCGACGAAGGGCGGGTCGAACATCGCCTTAATGACGTCGTGCAGCACCTTCACCGCCTTGTCCCCGCTGATCTTCTGCGCGCGCAGACGCTGCTCGAGGACGTAGAGCATCTCAACGCCGAGGTTGCTTATGACTATCGGCAAACAATGCTGCGACGACATGGCTCCAGCCTCGGCCACTTTCCGCGGGCGCCCCGAGTGCCAAAAAACTGTGAGCGTCTGGATCAAGAAACGTTTTCTCTTCTACTAAGGGCTACTTGGCTACTTGTATCTAGTTCCTCGGGTCCCGAGCTCACTCCTTCTTCCCCTGAACCATATCGTCCTCAGCGCGGAGGTACTCGCCCACGTCCGCCTGGTGGAACGCCACGATGGAGCTCGCGTCCAGCTTGCGGCAGTCCTGCGTGCTCTTCGCGGCGACGCCGAAACCCAGCGGCACATCCGACATGGAGAAGATCACGACACCCTGGTTCGCGGGGGTGTTCTCGGTGATGCGCCCAAGACCGGACTTGAGCAAATGGTTGCCGTAGAGGAACGACATCTCCGAAGTGGGCTTGACCCACATCTGCGAACGAGAGAGGAAAGTCGGGGTGGGACGTCAGAATTNNTTCAGGAAGACAAGAGCCNAGAGTCNCAAACAGCGCTGCCCTCACTGGAAAATGTTATGAGAATAACGTCGTCTTCATGGAATTCAGGTTGAAGACTGAATAAGTGAATCATCGGGCAAGGCGATGTTCGAGCGTGACCGCGAAGCTGACGACGGCGGATCCCATCGCCAAAAGAGTCGAGCGCCAAAGTCCGAGCGTGAGCTCTCACCTTGTGTTTGGCGTGTGCAGCGAGGAGCTCGAGTGCGCCAATCATGAGCCTGAACTTATCGGAGTGGGTAAATTTCCCGACGCACACGCCGAGGGATACGAGTTGATCCCTCGAGATGTTCGTCGCGCGCTTCATGATGTCCTCTCTCACGTAGTACACTCGCTGTTTGGCAGAGAGCCGTCGGGGCGGGGAGGGTTAGTGAGCGACCACAGTCGGGGGCGGTGGGGGGGGATGCGAGAGAAAGCGCGGTGCTCCAAGGTTGCACGGTGCGACTCAGCCGAAGAAATTCAACCATTAATATCGTCTGTACTTCACGGGGTATCAGAAGCGCGGATATTTCCTTCATCATCGCCGACACCGGATTGCAACTGAGGAGCACGGATGAGGGTACTTTTCCCCCAAGAGAGAGAAAAAAGGGGGCGGAACGACGTCGAGGCGGACGGACGGAATCGCGGCGCACCTTCTTGTGCAGCCTGAAGCAGTGCGGCTGATCGGCCCTGTCCACGATGTTCTTCAGGTTCTTTCCCACGAACTTGAAGAGCTTCTCGAACACCTGCTGAATCTCGGATTCCTCGAGAGGACGCATGATGACAAGCTGTGCAGGGGTCCGCCGCCTTCGATTACTTGGNCGCGNNCGCGCGCTGATGTGACGCCGAGACCGCCTAAAGAGTGTCGCGAGGGATACCTCGTGACCACCGCGAGTTGCCTATGTTTCAATCCGCGAGCGGCTCGAGTGTGGGCGCGGCTAGTTAGCGCTTGCCTTTGTGTCGGCGGCGGCGGCTGGAGTGAAACTTGAGAACCAGCACCAGCGCGCGGCGAGGTTCTCAATCGATGAAAATCGAACTGCGCCCGGGGGAGCATTCATTTCTTCGCGCCCGGAGCAATGGCGTCGACGTCCCTCGCCGGCGGGCGAATCTCAGCCTCGGCGGGTTCTAACCTGCTGGGCCAGCACGCCGCCGATCGCAACCAGGAGGCGACGGTGTACGTGGGTAACCTAGATCCTCAGGTGCGTCGCCAATCTGAACCCGAAATCGCGCCCCGGATTTGAGAAACCCTCGGGATCTATCGCGTCGCCTCCCCGTTCCCTGCTGACCGATCCGTCCCGCACCTTCGTACAGGTTACCGAGGAGATGTTGTGGGAGGCGTTTGTCCAAGCGGGACCGGTGGTGAACGTGTACATGCCGAAGGATCGCGTGAGCAACGCGCATCAGGGTTACGCCTTCGTGGAGTACAGGGGAGAAGATGACGCGGACTACGCCATCAAGGTGCTGAACATGATCAAGCTGTTCGGTAAGCCGATCCGCACGAACAAGGCTTCCGTCGATAAGAAGTCTAACGACGTCGGCGCCAACCTCTTCGTCGGCAATCTGGATCCGGAGCTGGACGAGAAGCTCCTGTACGATACCTTCAGCGCGTTTGGCGTCGTGATCCAGACGCCCAAGATCATGAGGGACCCCGACACGGGGAACAGCCGAGGGTTCGGGTTCGTGGCCTATGACTCGTTCGAGGCGTCTGATGCGGCGATCGAGGCGATGAACGGTCAGTTCCTGTGCAACCGGCCCATCTCGGTGACGTACGCGTACAAGAAGGACACAAACGGGGAGAGGCACGGAACGCCGGCGGAGCGGTTGCTCGCGGCAAACATGGAGAAGAAGGCTTCCACGCATCGGCCGCACACCATGTTCGCGGCGGGACCCGCGGGTGCACCGCCGGTCGCTGGGGCGCCGGGGATGCCGCCGCCGGGAATGGGAATGCCGCCGCCGCCCGGCATGGTAATGCCGCCGCCGGGAATGGGAATGCCGCCGCCCCCGGGTATGATGGGGGCACCGCCTCCTGGAATGATGCCACCGCCCGGTATGATGCCGCCGCCTATGGGGATGCCGCCACCCGGCATGATGCCGCCCCCTGGCATGGTGGCTGTCCCGCCTCCTCCCCCTCAATAGTTCTAGCCGCGTTCAAATTAAGTATTTACAGTCGCTCCGACGATTCTAAGAGTTCTCAATACCTCAAACTCAATACCTCTGATTCCACTGGCCGCCGCCCTGCTGCTGCTGCGGATCCTGACCCCAGCCCTGCTGTTCGTCCGCGTATCCCTGAGAAACTTGCCCCCAGCCTTGGCTCTGTTGCTCTTGAACCCACACCCAGTTACCCGCCGGGTCGTAGTATCCCTGGCCCTCGTATCCAGTGGGGATCCAGTTGCCCTGGTCGTCGTAGCGCCCATCCGCATCATCCTGGGCCCCGTCGTCGTCCTTGAAGACCATGATGCCGACAGCCAGCGCGATGAAGAACGCACCCGCGGTGACGAGCCCGATGCCAGTCTTGCTGGAGGACCTGACGGCGGGTTTGGCCGCCGGCGCAACCGAGGCGGAGTAGTTGCTGTAGGAGCTGCTCGAGGCCGGCCTCGCGAACGACGGGATGGCCGAGCTCTTCCTTATAGCGCCGGGGATCACCAGCTGCGTGCCGGGAAAGATGACGTCGTAGTTGCCTCCGAGCGTGGTGGAGTTGACGCGCTTGAGGTCGTCAAGGCTCACGCCGTACTTGTTCGCGATGTTCCAAAGGTTATCGTTCCTCTGCACGGTGTACACGCTGGCGGACGCGCTAGCGCCGCGAGCACGTACCGAGCGCTGGACACGAACGGCGGGGCGAGTC
>JGI24540J26637_10000887_pt1 | contig 12998 bp, 11 predicted proteins | sample NorSeaMetagenome_FD_26637 | JGI IMG/M metagenome (IMG submission 26637)
GAGAGTTGTTCCATGTTAGTTGCACCAATCAGGCAACTGGTGACAAAGGGTTGCTGGCAAACAAACGCTAACGACATCTCAGCCAAACTCAGGCCATACTTTTTGGCAATCTCAAAGTAAGCCTCCGTAGCAGCTTGCGACTGCTGACTATCGTAGCGAGAAAATCGCTTAAATAGCGCCATCCGAGAACCCTCTGGCTTGACTCCACCAATATACTTGCCGCTCAAAACGCCAAATGCCATTGGAGAATACGCTAACAGTCCCACTTTCTCGCGAATCGCCATCTCAGACAAACCCACCTCGAACTGCCTACTTAGTAAACTGTATACATTTTGAATACTCACTATCTTAGCCCAGCCGCGATCAGCGGCTAAACGGAGATATTCCATAACACCCCAAGGCGTTTCATTAGACAGGCCAATATGCTTAACCAATCCCTCATCGACTAGCTCAGACAAAGCATCTAGTGTTTCATCAATAGCAATACCATCGGCAGCAGGATTGTGTTGGTAACCGCGCTTACCAAAAAAGTTGGTATCTCTCTCCGGCCAGTGAACTTGATAGAGATCGACATAGTCTGTTTGTAATCGCTCTAGGGATCCCTCTATTGCTCGCCTAACATGATCTCTATTTAGGCGTGGACCACCTCTAATATGTGCCCAATCTGGGCGAGTATCCGCACGACCGGATACCTTAGTTGCCAACACAACCTCAGACCGCTTACCGGTCTGAGCAAACCACTCTCCAATGCATCGCTCAGTATCTCCGGTGGTCTCGGCTCTTGGTGGCACTGGGTACATCTCTGCTGCATCAAAGAAATTAACCCCCTTATCAAGGGCATAATCCATCTGCTCACAAGCTTCTTGAAGGTTATTTTGTTGTCCCCAAGTCATGGTGCCAAGCCCAATTAATGGGATTTGTATATCGGTATTACCTAGTTTTCTATACTGCATCAGATGCTCCTTAATAACATTTGCATAGTCTACCGCAACAAATGGATATAAAAAATAATTATGCTTGTGTTGCGTTAATCGCCAGCGCCTCTTAGACTTTGTGCTAGCCCAGCCGACGAAACTACAAGAATCGCGATAATTAAGCATATGGCCATTGATTTACACACAAATAACACCGGAACTGCCTTAAATAAAAGTGTAGTAACTTTTGATGCCCCGCTGAACTTGGCTTGCGGAGTGGTGTTATCCGAGTATGAACTTGTCTTTGAAACCTATGGCTCGCTGAACTCTGAGCGAACTAATAGTATTCTTATCTGCCATGCATTAAGCGGAGACCATCATGCCGCAGGCCTTGATGCCAACGGAAAGATCGGCTGGTGGGATCACTATATTGGGCCTGGAAAAGCCATAGACACCAACCATTTTTTTGTGGTTTGTCCCAACAATATCGGTAGCTGCTTTGGTAGCTCCGGTCCTAGCACAACAAATTTAGAGACCGGAAAACCTTGGGGTGTAGACTTTCCCTCTCTGGAAGTTAGTGATTGGGTGGCGTCACAAAAACAATTAATGGAGCATCTTGAGATTGACTGCTGGTCGGCGGTTATTGGCGGCAGTTTGGGAGGAATGCAAGCTATGCATTGGGCGGTGGCTCATCCTCAAAAACTAAAGCATGCCGTGGTGATAGCTGCTTCACTAAGGCTGTCCGCGCAAAACATCGCTTTCAATGAGATTGCTCGTCGGGCTATAGAGTCTGATATTAACTTTAAGCAAGGTAACTTTTTAGATTATCAAACAAGCCCTACTCAGGGTTTAGCCTTGGCACGCATGATTGGCCATATGACTTATCTGTCCAATGATGCCCTAGGTCAGAAGTTTGGTCGCTTGGTTCGCAGTGGTGATCTTGACGGTGCTGAGAAGGAGCTGGTTGAATTTGAGGTCTCCAGTTACCTCAATTATCAGGGCGATAAATTCGCAACACGGTTCGATGCGAATAGTTACATCTTAATTACCAAAATGCTCGACTACTTTGATCTTACACAAGATCACCAAAACAATGCTGTGGACGCATTCAAGCAAGCGCAGTGTAAATTTTTGGTCGTGGCTTTTAGTAGCGATTGGCGCTTTTCCCCCTCTTGTTCTGAAGAAATAACCGATGCGCTTGTATCTGCTGATAAAGACGTGTCTTATCTCAGAATTGAATCTAATCAAGGACATGATGCTTTTTTACTGCCCAATGAACACTATGAAAAGGGGCTTGGCCAGTATTTACAGCGTGTTACACAAACCTTGATTGGAGCGCAGTCATGATCGATACAAACCGTATCATTGGTGACTGGATTGAACCGCAGTCACGTATTCTCGATTTAGGCTGCGGTGATGGCTCTCTGCTTCAAGATTTAACTGTCCGGCACAACATTCATGGCTACGGTTTAGAAATAGACCCTGCGTCTATCAATCAATGTATCGCCAATGGCATCAATGTTATCCAACACGATTTGAATACGGGTTTAGCTAATTTCGCCGACAGTAGTTTTGATACTGTACTGATGACACAAACTCTGCAGGTACTGCGCTATCCGCATTTGGTGTTAGATGAAATGTTGAGAATAGGCCAACAATGTATAGTGACTTTCCCCAATTTCGGCCATTGGCGTACCCGTGGCTTTTTGGCGGTTAAAGGTCGTATGCCAGTAACAAAACAACTAGCCTATCAATGGTATGACACCCCCAATATCCACTTTTTCACCTACAAAGACTTTGAAGCTCTATGTGCTGAACGAGGGATTAGCATAGTTAATCGAACCTTTATTGGTGGCCGTGCCAGTGATCTTGGTCTTGATAAAATCTGGCCTAACCTTTTTGCTCACACAGCGGTCTATCATCTCGCAAAATGAGTATATATAACCCTTAAAGTAGCAATAATGAGGCTGTATCTAATGAGACGAATCCTCCTGATAGCTGTGCTGTTAGCACTGCCAATACTATCTCAGGGCTTTGAAGAAAAACTCTACAAACAACATGGCAATTACAAGATTTTTTATACAGCCTTCAATAGTTCTTTTATCGAGCCCAATATTGCTGTGATCAACAATATAGTGCGTGGTAAAGGTAAAGGATTGGTGAACATATCAGTTATGGAGGACCTGGCCATAGGTGTACCCTCGATAATCACCGGACGGGTATTTAATATGTTACAACAGGGTCAGTCGCTTGAGTTTGTTGCAGTAAAGGAGCAACAATCATTGTATTATCTCGCGCCATTCGAATTCGAGGATGCGGATTATCTAACCTTCAAGATTACTGTCAAACCCAATGATGGTTCTCGCGGCTATGACTATGACTTTAAATTCCAGAAAAAAATGTATCATGATTAATAATCAATCCTGTGGACGTTTAACGTGAGCCAGCAAAAGACATTAGTACTTGCTAGCGGTAACCCCGGCAAAATTAAAGAATTGCAAGAGTTATTAGCCGACCAAGGAATTAGTATCATCCCACAAGGGGAGCTGAATATTCTAGATATCGAAGAGACCGGTTTAACATTTGTCGAAAATGCCATTCTAAAAGCACGCAACGCCGCAGCTCTGTCAGGTCTTCCAGCCATTGCCGATGACTCCGGTTTGGAGGTCGATTATCTTATGGGTGCTCCCGGCATATACTCCGCACGCTATTCGGGTGATGGCGCCACTGATGCGAGCAATCGAGAAAAACTATTGTCAGCATTAACGGATGCACCTGCGAATGAGCGCAGCGCCCGGTATCAAGCTGTCATTGTCTACCTTCGTCATGCAGAGGACCCTACGCCAATAATTTGTCAGGGAACCTGGGAGGGGCATATTGCTCGTAAGCATCGAGGCACTCAGGGATTCGGCTATGATCCGATCTTTTATGTTCCAGAGGCCGACTGTCATGCTGCAGAACTCGACAAAGTAACAAAGCACACTCTTAGTCATCGGGGCAAAGCCATCGCTCAGTTTTTGCAACACATGAGCCTGTGATTCTCTTACCGCCATTATCACTTTATATCCACATTCCTTGGTGTGTTAAAAAATGTCCCTACTGCGATTTCAACTCTCATGTAGCCAGGGATAGCATTCCTGAGCAATTGTATGTTGATGCCCTCGTTGAAGATCTGAAAGCCGACCTACATTGGGTGAAAGGTAGAAAATTACACTCAATCTTTATTGGAGGCGGCACTCCTAGCCTTTTTTCTGGGCCAGCCATAGAGGCCATTTTAGTTGCTGCAGAAGCATTAATCGGCTTCAAGTCGGATATTGAAATTACCCTAGAAGCCAACCCGGGTACCTTTGAGCAACACAAATTTGCCGACTTTCACTATGCTGGAATCAATCGGCTGTCTATTGGAGTGCAAAGCTTTGATGATTCGCACCTCAGTCGTCTCGGTCGAATTCATGACTCTCGCCAAGCGCTAAAAGCAATCTCTGCAGCTCAATCCGCAGGGTTCGACAATTTTAATATCGATCTTATGCATGGCCTACCCAATCAGACTATTAGTCAGGCAAAAAATGATCTGAGGCTAGCCGTGGATGCTGGTGCTGTGCATATTTCCTGGTACCAACTGACCATCGAACCCAACACTGAATTCTTCTCAAGGCCACCGCGATTGCCGGTCGATGACCGTCTCGCTGACATCCAACAGGCAGGCATGTCAATGCTTCAAGAAAATCAATTTGAACAGTATGAGGTTTCCGCCTTCGCATTGGATGGAAAAAGAGCGGTCCATAATATGAATTATTGGCAGTTTGGGGACTATTTAGGTATCGGTGCCGGCGCTCATGGCAAGATTAGTCTTCCTGAAAAAAACCAGGTTATACGCACTGCAAAAACACGCCAACCCGAACACTATTTAGCCCGAGTAGGCGATGCTCTTACTACCAAAACACCGATTGCCGTTGATGAGATAGCGCTGGAATTTATGATGAATGGGTTACGCCTAAAAGAAGGCGTACCTACTAGCTATTTTTCGCAACGCACTGGCATCAGTGATGAGACCATTACAATATCGGTAGCTCGCTTACAGTCTCAAGGCCTTTTAGAACAAGATTTCTCGCGCTATCGCACTACTGAACTGGGCTATCAATTTCTCAACTCTGTGCTTGAGAATTTCTAGATAACGCAGTGACAAGGTTTCAGTGTTTATGCTTCAATGGCTTTAGACATTTAGAAACGGAGCTTCACATTGTTATTTGATCGAGCGTATCTGCGTTGGACCCTGCCTACTCTTTTACTAATCCTATTAAACCTCTCCAGTAACGGAGTCACAGACGAGTCCTACAGCATGGGTGAATGCTATGTTGATGGCCTTGCGGATCGCTTGCGCTGCGGTTATGTGGATGTCGCAGAAAATCCAAATAATCCCAATGGTCGCAAAATTAACATCCATTACGCCATCATTCCCGCAATCAAAAACATCTATCCAAATGAAGCTTTCCTAGCCATTGCTGGCGGCCCAGGCCAATCAGCTATTGATAACGCCCCACTGTTTAATGACACCTTCGCGCAGATCCGAGAAACCCGTGATATTTTACTCATCGATCAGCGTGGCACTGGTCGATCTAATATTTTGGACTGCCCTGAAGATCAGACTATCTCTCCACTGCTGGTCAACGAAGACGACTTTGATAGTATCGCTGAGACCGAGAAATGTCTTGCTGCAATTGATGGCGATGTCACTCAATACACTAGCATTAATGCCCTTGACGATTTTGAAGCTGTTAGAAAACATCTTGGTTATGGCAAATTACATGTTTATGGTATTTCCTATGGCACCCGTATGGCCCAGCTCTATATGCGTGAGCATGCAGGAGCGCTAGCTACTGTTACCTTAGATGGTGTTGTTCCCATGCAGCAATCTGTTTTAGCTATTGGGCTAGCTATTGACCGTGCATTCAACCTTTTGATCAGTGGCTGTGAAAGCCAGGCTCGATGCCAAACTCAATTTCCATCTCTCCGTGATACCTTAGTTGCTATTGAATCTGATCTTCTCGTCACGCCAATCAAAACACAAATATTTCATCCTCTGACAGCTCAGCCGACAGAGTTTTTACTGACTCATGATAAGTTTCTTGGTGTTATTCGCCTTGCTCTGTACTCACCCACCACAAGGTCTCTACTACCTCATGCCATCGACCAAGCGAGCAAAGGAAATTATCAGGCTATTTTGGGACTCTATTCGCTGTCCATGGAGGGCATGGATATCGCTATGGGCATGCATGCATCTGTGGTCTGCAGTGAAGACATTCACCGAGTTTCTACTAGTTTGAGCGCAGATCTTGAGCAGTCACATATCGGTAGCACGATGTTTTCCGAGCTGTCCAAGGTATGCTCAGTCTGGCCCAGCGAGAAAGTTGGCACACCCTTTTCTGACACTATCGTTAGCGACGTACCCACTCTACTTCTATCAGGCGAATTGGATCCTGCGACCCCTCCTGAATGGGCAGAGCTTGCCATGGTCGATATGAAAAATTCTACACACCTTGTTGCCCCTCATGCAGCGCATGGCGTGGCCATGCAATCTTGCGCTAATCGCATAGTTGCTCAACTCGTTGAAGAAGGGTCTATCGCAGAATTGGATGGCGACTGTCTTAAAAAGGGCCAAGCAAGGAGTTTTTATCTCAATGCCAATGGCATCGATATAGTCATGCCATCCACTGAGCAAAAGACAACTTCTGAGGAAGTGCTATGATCTCGGTCGCTAATCTATCAAAAAAAATCGGTGACGTTCAAGCGCTTGATGGCTTAACTTTCCATGCCGAAGATGGCCAGATAACCGGCCTTTTAGGCCCCAACGGCGCAGGAAAAACAACCTGCCTAAGAACTGTCTTCGGGCTTTTACAAGCTGACCAAGGGATCGCCACAATCAACGGCATTGACGTTGCCATCCAGCCTGTTGAGGCAAAGCAACAGTTAGGACTGTTCCCAGATCCCTTTGGTATTTATGAACGGTTAACGCCGCGGGAATATATCCGTTACTTCGCCGAGCTAAGCGGTTTATCGAGAAGTGGAGCACTAGACGCTACGAACAGCGTTATTGATGACTTACAACTCGCAGATATTGCCGATCGACGCTGCAAAGGCTTCTCTCAAGGCCAGCGTATGAAAACAGCGCTCGCACAGGCGATCGTTCACAAACCAAAAAACATCGTCCTTGATGAACCTACTCGGGGTCTAGATGTAATGAGTACCAGAGTGCTGAGAGACATGCTTCGCAAACTGAAGGCCGAGGGACATTGCATCCTGTTTTCCAGTCATGTGATGCAAGAAGTAGCCTCACTTTGTGATCGTGTGGTGGTAATGGCGGACGGAAAGGCTGTTGCCATTGGCAGCCCACAGGAACTCTGTGATCAAACTAACCAAACGTCTCTGGAAGAGGCCTTCATTGCTCTGATTGGCACTGACGAGGGGATTGCGGCATGAATAACCGCTTTTTTAGTTTACTCCGCAAAGAATTAGTGGACGCCGCAAGAGACAAACGATCAGTCATGGCCGGTCTTTACTACGCTATTTTCGTACCCATACTCATGGCGGGTATGATGATGCTCATCATCGACAAAGTAACAAGTCCTAAAGATTTAAATATTACGATCAGCAACGCTGCCGCCGCCCCTGATCTTATTACTTTTTTAGATAACCAAGGTATTAGACATAGCGAAGACAAGGCCGAAGTCACAGCCATTCAAATAATTATCGGTGCTGACTATGCTAAACACATGTATCGCGGTGAGCCAGCAGAGGTTCTCTTGATTGCTGATGGGTCAGAGGAAAACTTGCAAAGCGCCATTCGCAGAACACAAAAGACACTGCGAAGCTATAGCTCAGAGATGGCTAGTTTAAGGCTTATTGCTCGAGGAATTAATCCTAAAATAATGAACTCCTTGAATATAAAAATGCAAGATCAAGCTACCTCAGAATCTAAAGGTGGCCAGCTTATGGCTATGATTATCTTATTTATGCTGTTGTCGATCTTTGTATCAGGAATGAATCTTGCTATTGATACCAGCGCAGGAGAGCGAGAGCGTAACTCACTAGCGCTACTGTTAAGTCATCCCATCAGTCTGCGAGAGCTGATTGCCTCCAAAGTGTGTGCAGTCGGGCTTTTTGGTATGTTAGGGCTCGTATTAGTGCTAATAATGTCAAAAATTATCTATCCACTGGTGCCATGGCAAGAACTTGGGTTTAGTGTCGACATTAGCTTGAACTTTATGATCGCCACACTCATAGCCGGAGTATTTGTCGCCATTTTCGCAGCAAGCATGCAGCTATTTGTATCCTTTATGGCTAAAAGCTTTAAAGAAGCTCAGACTTACATCTCCTTTGTTTTATTCATCCCTATGGCCCTGTCCTATGCCGTCACCTTTGACTTAGCAACAGATGAACTGCGCTGGACGCCAGTGACTGGGCAGCTACAGGCTCTAATCGATTTGATGAAGGGTAAAGAAATACCCTTGTTACAACTGGTAGTGTCATGTCTGTCAACACTGCTTCTTTCAGTAGCGCTGATGTTCGGCATGGAGCGTTTACTAAAAAGTGAAAAAATTGTGTTTGGGCTTTAGAGCTATTTAGACAACTCGCGCTTAATCACAGCTTCAAGCAGAAATATTGGTTAACTAAAACTGGGTATGTAAATGGGAAATGTATTTTTAAGCCTATTAGAAGAAAAGCATACACTGCTCATTGATGGTGCCACAGGCACTAATTTATTTGCGTTAGGTCTGCAATCAGGGGATTCTCCAGAATTTTGGAATACTGACTTCCCAGAAAGAGTGGCCGCTCATTATCGATCCTTTATCGATGCCGGATCAGATATTGTGCTCACCAATACTTTCGGTGGTAATAGTTACCGACTTAAACTACATAACGCTGAAGATCGAGTAGTCGAATTTAATCGTGCTGCCGCTCGTATTTTGGTTGAGGAAGTGTCGGCTAGTGGCCGACGAGTTGTTGTCGCGGGCTCTATGGGACCTACAGGAGAGATCTTTGCTCCCGCAGGGCTCATGACCATCAAAGAGGGAGAAATAGCCTTTGCAGAGCAAGCCTTGGCACTTAAAGAAGGTGGCGCCGATGTACTTTGGATAGAGACGCTTTCATCCATAGAGGAATGTCAGGCTGCGGTTCAAGGCGCTAGCGTTGCCGGTTTACCTATAATACTAACTCTCAGTATCGAAACAAATGGTCGGACTATGATGGGTATCACTCCGTCTGACTTGGTTAATTTACAGTCTGACCTCCCCACACCTTTGGCTGCCTATGGCACGAACTGCGGATTAGGTGCAGCTGAGGTGGTGGCAGCTATTATCAATATGAGGCAAGCTGCCAATCTAGCAGGTGATGATCCCATTCTCGTTGCCAAAGGTAACTGTGGCATTCCAGAATGGGTTGATGGCAAAATTTGCTACAGCGGAACCCCGGAATTAATGGCTAGCTATGCCAAAATGGTAATAGATGCTGGTGCCAGAATTGTTGGGGGCTGTTGCGGTACATCCCCTGAACATATCGCTGTAATGCGAGAGGCAATCGATAATCATGTGGCAGGCAGTGCCCCAAGTCATGATGACATCACATCAACATTAGGCGTTATTACCAGTGGCGCCAAGGCTCAGATGAGTGGTGATTTAAGTATTGCCGGAGGTGCTGCTGGTCCTGGAAAGAAAGCATCTGGCCGAAGTAGGCGGCGCTTAAAACCGAGCAATTCTATTTTTTAGTCAGGTTTGGAATGCATATCGTTTGAAGCCTTGCTTAAGCTAGGTTATGATCTCGGTCTTCTAGCGATTCACTTGAAATTACCTATTTGGAGACCTCATTCAATGAGCGAAAATATTGTTCACGTTACCGACGCAAGCTTTGAAACCGATGTTTTGCAATCTGACACCCCGGCATTGGTCGATTTTTGGGCTGAGTGGTGTGGCCCCTGCAAAATGATTGCGCCGATTCTTAGTGAAATTGCCGATGAGTACGCTGGTAAAATGAAAATTTGTAAAGTAGATGTAGATAGCAACCCAGAAACTGCTGCCAAATTCAATGTGCGCGGTATTCCAACCTTACTGGTATTTAAGAATGGTGCGGTTGAAGCGACTAAAGTAGGTGCTCTTTCAAAAACGCAATTGGTTGAGTTTGTGGATGGCTTGGTCTAAATATTTTTCTGGTCCTGCGTACAGGGTCAGAAAATTTTCTTGCTCTTTTCACTAGTNGCGCTATACTCAAACCNATCTTGCATCACTCCAAGCCTTTTCTGACGATACTTTAAGCAATGACGCGCGCCATTCAGGCTTGAAAATACCTTTTCCTAAAAATAGCTGAACGCTAACTCTACCCAAAATTTTAATTCAACCACTCCAGAAAATCCTATCTATGAACCTATCAGAACTGAAACAAAAACCCATTGGTGAACTTCTAGAAATGACACAAGCTTTAGGCCTCGACAACCTAGCTCGTTCGCGAAAAAATGACATTATCTTTGCCCTACTTAAGAAACACGCCAAAGGCGGTGAAGATATCTATGGCGATGGGGTGCTTGAAATTCTCCCTGACGGTTTTGGGTTTTTACGTTCATCCGACGCATCTTACTTAGCCGGTGCAGATGATATCTATGTTTCACCGAGCCAAATCAGACGCTTTACTCTGCGTACTGGTGACGCGATAGCTGGAAAAATTAGGCCGCCGAAAGATGGCGAGCGTTATTTTGCAATGCTCAAGGTTGATACTATTAACTATGACGCGCCAGAAAACGCACGTAATAAAATACTCTTTACCAATTTAACCCCCTTATTCCCCGACGAAAGACTGACCCTCGAAGCCGGAAATGGATCTTCTGAGGATATCACAGGTCGTATCATTGATCTGGTTGCACCCATTGGTAAGGGTCAGCGTGGATTAATCGTGGCGCCGCCCAAGGCCGGTAAAACGATAATGATGCAGAATATTGCTCAGTCGATCGTTCGCAACAATCCAGAGTGCTACATCATCGTACTTTTGATCGATGAGCGTCCTGAAGAAGTCACTGAAATGCAACGAACCGTCCGCGGTGAAGTTATCGCCTCTACCTTTGATGAGCCACCTACTCGCCACGTGCAAGTCGCTGAGATGGTCATTGAAAAAGCTAAGCGTTTAGTAGAACACAAGAAGGATGTAGTTATCCTGCTTGACTCAATCACACGTCTGGCAAGAGCCTACAACACAGTAATTCCGTCTTCAGGTAAGGTACTGACCGGTGGTGTTGATGCTCACGCCCTAGAGAAGCCCAAACGCTTCTTTGGTGCGGCACGAAATATCGAACACGGTGGTAGTTTAACTATTATTGCGACGGCTCTTGTAGAGACTGGATCCAAGATGGATGAGGTGATCTATGAAGAATTTAAAGGCACCGGTAATATGGAATTAATTCTCGATCGTAAGATTGCAGAAAAACGTGTTTACCCAGCAATTAATGTACGTCGCTCTGGAACACGCCGTGAAGAGCTTTTGATTGAGGAATCAGAACTACAACGTGTCTGGATTCTGCGCAAACTACTCCATGATATGGAAGATTTAGGGGCTGCGGAATTTGTTGTAGAAAAACTGAAAGGCTTTAAGAACAACGCTGAATTCTTTGGCGCCATGAAGCGTAAGTAATTCTGCATCGGCAGAACTCAACGCACAGGGCACAACGGTTATGAAAACGTCTGATCTACGAGAATTTATTGCTCTCCTCGAACAAAGAGGTGAGCTAGTGCGTATCAAACAAGAAGTCGACCCCTATCTTGAAATGACTGAAGTCAGCGATAGAACCCTGCGGGCTAAGGGCCCTGCGCTACTGTTTGAAAACCCCAAAGGTTACGACGTCCCCGTTCTTTGCAATCTGTTCGGCACGCCCGATCGCGTTGCTCTTGGTATGGGACAAGAAGACGTTAGCGCGCTGCGCGATGTCGGTGAACTACTCGCCTTTCTGAAAGAACCCGAACCCCCCAAAGGGCTATTAGATCTTTGGGAGAAACGCCACGATTTTAAACAAGTCCTGAATATGCCGGTCAAGGTGGTAAAGAAAGCCCCTTGTCAGCAAGTAGTGCTTGAGGGTGATCAGGTTGATCTTGATAAACTCCCTATTCAAACTTGCTGGCCCGGTGATGCCGCGCCATTAGTTACCTGGGCATTAGCGGTGACACGCGGCCCAGACAAAGAACGGCAAAATTTAGGCATTTATAGAATGCAAAAAATTGCCAAAAATAAACTCATTATGCGCTGGTTAGCCCACCGTGGCGGTGCGCTAGACTATCGTGCGTTTCGTAAGAAAAATCCGGGTAAGCCATACCCTGTAGCCATCGCCCTAGGCGCTGACCCCGCAACCACATTGGGCGCTGTGACCCCAGTACCTGATACCCTATCTGAATATGCCTTTGCAGGCTTATTGCGCGGGGAGAAAACCCAAGTCGTTAAATGTCTTGGTAATGATCTTCAAGTGCCTGCCAGTGCCGAATATATTCTCGAAGGGTTTCTACATGGCGATGAAGCCGAAGAAGGTCCTTTTGGTGATCACACCGGCTACTACAACGAAGTAGAAACCTTTCCGGTGTTTACCATAGACCGCATTACCCATCGTGAAAACCCAATTTATCACAGCACCTATACTGGCCGTCCACCGGATGAGCCCGCGATCTTAGGTGTGGCCCTAAACGAAGTATTTGTGCCAATTCTCAAAAAGCAATTCCCTGAAATTATCGATTTCTATCTGCCTCCAGAGGGCTGCTCATATCGCATGGCAGTGGTCAGTATGCAAAAGCAATATCCCGGTCATGCAAAACGGGTGATGATGGGTGTTTGGTCCTTCCTACGGCAGTTTATGTACACCAAATTTGTGATCGTTACCGATGATGATGTCGATGTTCGCAACTGGGAAGACGTTATTTGGGCGATGACTACGCGTATGGACCCGGTGCGGGATACGGTGATGATTGAAAACACCCCCATCGACTATCTTGATTTTGCCTCACCAGTATCGGGTCTCGGCTCTAAAATGGGCCTAGATGCCACCAACAAAATGCCCGGAGAAAC
>JGI24540J26637_10000890_pt1 | contig 12982 bp, 13 predicted proteins | sample NorSeaMetagenome_FD_26637 | JGI IMG/M metagenome (IMG submission 26637)
GAGGAGGAGAGGGAGGGGTGGGGGGGATTGTTGATGTGTTCCTCAGGATAGTTTTTTGGCAGCCGTTTTTCCCACTGGCGTTTAATCATTGCGCCTGTCGCCGTAGTGCAGGTCGCATATAATAAGAAACCAATTCATAGGGTATATTTCCACCATAGGAACAACAATGCTCCTCCCCTCTCTCATCTATGCCGCCGCTCAAGTTCCGACTCACCTCTCCATCCCCGCCCTTCATCTTTTCAGCCCCTGGGTGAGTGACCTCAAAGTGCTTGGCGCAAGCCAGGCCGTACTGGTTGCTCTTCTTGAGCGAAATGATGGCCTCCCTTTCCTGAGGTCCAATCTGCATTTTGGAGAGGAGGGCGTTAAGGGAGGAGTCGCTGTTGTGAGCGAAGGGGCACCCGTGGTGGCTTCCGATCTCGTTGGGGTTACTGCGGGGTCCCATGATAATGCTCGTGCAGGAGAAGGCGGTGTAAGACTGCCTCTTTCCCTCTTTTCCGTACATGTGACGAATGTTGTAAGCGTAGTTCTTGTTAAAGTCGTCGGACGAGATGAGCTTGGTGAAAGCGTTCTGGAAAAATAGGAGGGACTCCTCCATGGAAAGCCCAGCCGCCTTAAGGAAGAGGCCGTACTGCCTCCTGGCGTCGTGCTTAAGCTTGTGGTCCTACGATGAGCGAAGCAACGAGTAGAAGGTTGTTAGTTATGTAAGAAGGCAGTATGATGCCTTTTCTGTCGCTTCGCTCCAGCCTTCGCTCCTCGTCCGATCTCACCTTCTTGAGACCCTCGTGGGTCTGCCTCATGCACAAAGGCATGCTCCTCTTGGCGAAGTCGTCGATGTTGGCAGCAGTGAGCTCGCCAGCGAGCGCGGTATCGTCCTTTCCAAAGTCCCTTCCGGTGTACTGGCGGTTCATGTTCTTGAGAAGGGGTCCTATCCTAGAGTCCTCGGCAATGTTGGAGAAGGCGGCGGCGGCCTTGGCGAGCGACCTAGAGAGATTCGACCTGAACCTCGCCGTGACGATACTAACCAACTTCCCGCTTGGCACGTAAGCGAAGCCGTCCATGACGTAGACCTCCCTGCGCATTATAAGGTCGGTGGCCTGGGCGAAGGGAATCTTGTAGAACGATGACGACTCAAACTCGCGCATGGCCAGGTTGAAACGGAGGGAAGAGGAAAGGCCGGCCTTCTCCCCGTCAGAGATCTTGTCGAATGTAATCTTGGCAGACTTCATGAACTTGGAAAGGGAGTTTCCGCCCCTCCTCTCAAGCTCCTCAAGCCTGAACTTGAACAGGCCGGTCTCCTGCTGAAGGAACCACCTCCTGCGGGGGTAGGGACGGGGGCAGAGCGACAAGAGGAAGGGGTCGTTAGTTAGCGACGAGGAGAGAAGGAAGCGAGGTGGGAGAGAAGGGGGGCGTTGTTGTTCCTCAGGATAGTTTTTTGGCAGCCGGTTGAGGAACTGGTGTTTAATCATTGCGCCTGTCGCCATGGTGCAGGATACATATCATAGACACATTGGTTATAGGGTATATTTTCATCATAGGAACAACAATACCCTTTCCTTTCCTTTCCTTCCTCTCATTCTCGCTTCGTTCACTCGTTCGCTCCCCATCTCACCTAAGCTCTTCCGTTCTGCAGTATGCAAGCCTGAGTATAAAGTGGCTCGCCTGATCCCTCTTCTCGTTAAGCAACCTCTTCCCCTTGTCTCCCCCCGCACTTCCCCCCGTTGGAAGGTACTCAGTAACAACCTTCTTCGTCTCTGTTAGGGTCTTGGTGTAGTCCAAGGATTTGACCTTGAATTCCTCCAACTTGCGGAGTACAACGAGACGGGAGAGAGCAAATGACTCAAACTCATCAAGGGAGAGCTCGTAGGTTGGGGCATCTGGGTAATAAAAGTCAATGTAGGCATTTTCGGAGGAACTAGATGACGATGACGACGATTTAAGTCCAATCATTACAAGGAACTGTGGTCGAAGGGACGAGGGGGGGTCAGGGAGGGGGNAAAAATTGACAAAATATGCAAAGGCGGGAGGCTGCAAGGTTTTGGGATATTGTGGGAAAAAAATGTTTGGAACTAATTTGGGGTGCTTACAGGGGAGAGTGAAGACACAGGGAGGTATGAGAGTTAAAATTAGCGAATACAAACCTTATATGGGGATGGAAGAGGTTGATAAAAATGAGCTGCAAAAGTTGGAGGGAGGAGTTTGGTCCTTGGAAAGTGAGGGTTGAGGGGAGCAGGGGCGGGGGGCAATTTTTAGTTCCTGGGACGGTAGGATGAGATGGGAGGCTTAGGATGTGGAGAAAGCGTCGGTTGAAGCGGAGGGAGGTTAAAAGATAGTGAGGAATGTGGATTGTTGAGTGTTTTTGGGGGGATATGGGGGGATAAGGGGGGGGATACGGCGAACTATTACGGGACTGGGGTTAGATGAAAAATTATTTCCTTATTTCTTGATAATTACATTCCATTTCAAGACAAAGTGCTTCACCTTCCCTCGAGACATCTTGCATCGACGCCCAAAACTTGCACTTCCTATTATGCTTAAATCTACTATCGCTCCTATGCGCAGGGCCTTCGGGTCGGCTGCTGCTTCCAAGAACATCGTCGTTGTCGATGGTAAGTATCTGCAATGACTATTTTTGGAAGGGGAACTCCATGAATAGAGGCGGCAGGGTTGGATTGGAAAGGATAGGGGGGAGTGGGGGGGGAATTGACATTTTGAAGGCAGAGAGATGATAGAGATTGTTTGTTGTTAAGCGACAATTGGCAGAATACGAAGTTGTTTTTTTTGACGGATGTTGGGATGAGCGACGGGGAGTGAAGTGCGGCGGTTGAGTTTTTGGAAGGCGTTTGAGGAGGAGAGAACGGAGCGAAAGATGGAATGTTCAAAGTCTAACACATTATTCAACAGGTATTCGTCTCCCCTTCGCCATGCAGTCCACCATCTACAATGATCTCCTTGCCGTTGACCTTCAGAGGCATGCTTTGAAGGCCCTCCTCACCAAGACCGCCCTTGACCCCGCCCTCATCGACTATGTCCTCTGCGGTACCGTGATCCAGGAGACCAAGACCTCCAACATTGCCCGCGAGGCCTCCATGGGAGCCGGTATCCCCCTCTCCGTCCCCTCCCACACCGTCACCCAGGCCTGCATCTCCTCCTCCGTAGCAATCTGCACCGCCGCGGAGAAGATTCTTGCCGGACAGGCCGATATTGTCGTTGCCGGAGGAGTCGAGACATTCTCCGACGTCCCCATCAGGTTCAGTCGTAAGGTCCGCCAAAAGCTCATTGGGGCACCCAAGGCCATGAAGAAGGGACCCGCCGGAGCCCTCGAGCTCCTAAAGGGGTGAGGGTGGGAGGAGCGAAGGCAGCGAGCGTAGCGAGCTGTCTATTACTATTCTATACGATAAAGTTAACCCCTTTTGTTTGTCGCTTCGCTCCCCCTCGCTCTCTTGCTCTCCTGTCGCAGGCTTGGCCTCAATGATCTCGCCCCCGAGGCCCCCGCTATTGCCAACTACACCACCGGGGAGGTCATGGGCGTCAGTAGTGACAGGCTTAGCCAGAAGTTCGGAGTCAGCAGGGAGGAGATGGACCACTTCACCGTCCGCTCCCACGGAAACGCCTCCAAGGCCCACGCAGAGAAGTGGTACGAGGGAGAGGTCATGCCCTGGAACGGAAGCACCGAGGAGAACGGCATCAAGCCATCCACCTACGAGAAGGTCAGCTCACTCAAGCCCGCCTTTGTCAAGCCTTACGGAACCCACACTGCGGCCAACTCCAGTTTCTTGACCGACGGCGCGTCCGCTAGTCTCATCATGAGCGAGGAGAAGGCCCTCGAGCTCGGATACAAGCCCATGGCCTACATCAGGGACTGGGCCTTTGTCGCCTGCGACCCCTTCGAGGAACTCCTGTGAGGCAGAGCGAGGAGCGAGCTACGGGGAGCGTAGCGACCCGCAAGAAGACTATATGGCTTGCTCGCTGCCCAATGTTGCTCTATACGATAAGCTAACCCCCACTACTCGTCGCTTCGCTCATCGCAGCCTCGGACCCACCTATGGAGCCAAGAAATGCCTCGATGCCATGAACCTCGACATGAAGGACATTGGAGTCTTTGAGATCCACGAGGCCTTCGCCGGGCAGGTTCTCAGCAACCTCACCGCCATGAACAGTGACAAGTTTGCCGAGGAGAAGGGATGGGGCAAGAAGATCGGAGAGATCGACCAGAGCAAGATGAACACCAAGGGTGGAAGTTTGAGGTGAGTGGAGCAGCGAGTCGCAAGGGAGTTCTCTATGTAATGTCGTAGGAAGAGCTCCCCCCCTCCCTTCCCCTCCCTTCAACTAACAAGTACCTGCTCGTTGCTTCGCTCATCGCAGCCTTGGACACCCCTTCGGTGCCACCGGAAGCCGACTCGTCACCACCGCCTCCAGGAGGCTTCAGCAGGAAGAGGAGAGGTGAGATGGTACGAGCCTCGGATGTTTATTTTACTCCAGACATAACCCCCTCGCTCCTCACAATTTGATAATCGCAGGTTCGCCCTCCTTGCCGCTTGCGCCGACGGAGGACTCGGACACGCTGCCATCCTCGAGAGATATGACAACTAAGGCGTATGGCGAGGCAGGAGATGCCAAGAAAGTTTTAAAACAGATAGACTGAAACACAACGCACACTTATGGTACAACAACAGTCTTTATTCTTCACACTTTCCCCTTGTACACGCCAAGTCCTCTTGATCCCCCATTTTTTGCCTGTGGCGAGGAGCGAAGCGACGAATGGAAGATTGTTAGTTGCAAGGGTGGAAGATATATGCGAGCGGTATTCCTCACCTCTTGGAATGCGACGTTACCCCTGTTGCTAAGAGTGGTGAGGCTAAGACAAGCGAAGTGAGCGGTGGCGAAATGGTTAGCGACAGATGGTGAGCATCGACGAGCCGTTTATCCCTTACCTTTCATTATCCCACTCGCTGGTCTCATCTTCAACCTTGGGTGCCAGCAGCGCCTCCACAGCCTTCCCCATTTCGCGAGCCGCCTCTCTTTGCTTCAATTTTTTCCCAGCCATGATCTCGGCTTGCGTGAGAACAGGACGGTCAACGGGAATTGTAACAAACGATAAGGACTTCAGGGATTCTGTGAGAGGGGAGGACGTCATGGAGGGCTGCGAGGAGCGAAGCGACGAGCAGAAGAGGTGTGGTTAGGAGCGCAGCGACGAGCTGAAGTTTCTAATAGGCAATATACTGTCGCTTTGCTCTAGCCCTCACCTTGGCCTGACGACCCTTCCCGAATCCCCTAAGAGCATTTGATGCGGCAGACGTGTATGCGATGTATTCTGGGACCCCAGCGAATTTAAGAACGCTGTAAACCTCCCCCGCATCTTCACCCGCTCCGAACCCCAACTTGGCCATGATCGCGTAAGTGTTCGTGTTGGGTTTAATATCTTGTCGCATCATGAGCTCAAATACCTGGACACCCCTCCTCCAGCTACCACCCACTCGACAGCAGTCAATCACGCTATTGTACGTCCCAGCAGTGGGGGGCACGTCATTCTCAAGCATCCAATCAAGGATGAGAACAGCGCGATCAGACTGGACGGGATTCGCCTTCTTACAAGCAGTAACTATGCAGTTGAAGACGTAACGGTTAGGGACAAAGCCGCGTTTCACAAACTGTGACGATGAGCGATAGTGGGAAGAGGGTGAGGAGCCGAACGCATCTTTGCTTACCGCTTCTCTTCTTGTTCTTACCTCCTCGTACGCCTTAATCGCTCCGACCCAATCACCACAATTTCCGCAGTACGCAAGGAGATTGTTGTACATTCCCTCAATCTTATCCTTGTTGTCCCTAGTCACTGGGACGCGGAGGGCGAGACGAAGCTCATCCTTGACTGCAATGAACGGAGCCAGGGCGAGGACGACAGGGTGGTTAGCGTAAAGCACAGGGCAACTTTATTTTATAGGACTTGGCCTCACCTTTCTCCTGCACCTCAAGGCTCACTGCCTTCCGGTGATCAAATTTATCGGACGTTTTGGACAGGACGGTATGATCGAGGCCCAACTTCTTGAGATGTTCCTTGGCCTGCTCCCTCATCTCTGCCTTTCTGCCCTCCATCTCCACAACCATACCGTCCCTATACGCAGGAATATCCCTGCATTTTTCGTACGCATTCCTGCTCACCCTGTATTCGAGGCGCAAAAGGTGAAAGGTCGGGTTACGGGAGCCCTCGATGTCACCAGCGATATCCTCGAGGTGCTGAAGCTGATCATTTAGTTCAAAAGTTCCGAAGCTATTGAAGGAGATGCACATCCGTCGAAAGTCGCCGCAAACCGTCTGCGAGAGGGGAGCGGAGAGGAAAGGGTTGTTAGATTGATACACTACTATGTAGCCTTCCACCTTCGTCAAATCTTACCTGCTCTTCACCATTCCGTTTCGCGAAAGCACGAGATGCCTGCTGAAGGAGCTGCTGAACGACACTTCGCCATCGCGTTTTATTGCTGCGGGGAAGGGAGCGATAACAAGGGGTACGTGGTCAGCTTCAGGGTTTGGGTTTGGTTGGTTGCTACATCAATTAACCTTACCTGTAACCGTGCTCCTTCCTGACCTCCTGCGGGAGGGTGAGCGGCAGTGAAGGGCGAATGGAGGAGCGAAAAGCGTAGCGACGAGCAGAAGATGTTAGCTATCGTGGTGGACGTATAATGTTGTCGCCTCACTCCAGCCAGCCTCACCTTGACCTTGTTCAGATACTTCATCCAGTCGGGCCAGTACGCCGTAAAGTTCTGCTCCTTCAGTTTGAACTCGAGCTTCAAACGAGTAACCTCATCATTTTTCAGCGCGACCCTGTATTGTTGGGGTTGAGAGTTGGGAGTTGGGGAGGTGGGAGAGATGCATGTGAGAGAGGGGAGGTGTTGAGAGACGTGCAGAGCGGAGAAGCCGGAGAAGGCCTATATCAATACAAGACCCCATATTAAACCCCTGCCTCTCTCCTCCGTCCCACCCAACCCTCCCATCCCCCCTCACCTGTTAACATAAGCCTCGACTACGTCCTCTTTTTGATCCCTAATTCCCCTCTCATAGTCCTTCAACATCTCAAGCCCCTCAATGTACTCCCCATACCGCTTCACGTTGTAGTCAGACTGCAATTTCGCGTGAGATAAGGTCTCCTCCAGGTCACTCTCCATCGCAGCTAGTTTCTGTTTGAGCAGCAAATTCTTCTTATACTGCGGCATTGGGGGAGACAGAGCGGACTTTTGGGAAATAGAAGGGTCAGGGGGAGGAAGGCGACGAGACAAACGAAATAAACGGGAGGAAGAAGGTGGCATGGTCAGGGGGGATGTTGTACCAGGAGGGGGAGGGGGGAGAGGGCTAATGACAGTCGTGAAGATTCCGGTTTTTAAATTGGTAAGGGGTGTGCGATTTTTCAAAACGGTGCCGGTGAAAGTTTGAAGCCCGGAGAGGGGTTTTGTGGAAATGGAGAAGGCAAAAATAGGATATAATTTTGAGACGACAAATCGAAGATTCTAATTTTAATACCGAAAAAATGTTGCAGCCCTTAATGTACGGAAAGTGTGCCTAAATTGAGACGGTAGGTTGTATGAAAAGCTAGAATTGAGATTCAAAAACTGAAAAAAATGCCCAAAAAGGAGGTTTACTTTTAATATATTAACAAAAAATCACATTATCAAACACAATTCAAGGAATATTGAAATTGACCGGATGGCCGAGCGGTCTAAGGCGCTGGTAAGCTAACATCAATCGCCCACTTTTATGATGCCTTTCCTCTTTTCTTACCCATTTCTTCATCCTCCCCCAGTGTTAAGGCCGCAGTCTTCGGGCGTGGGTTCGGTAAGCAATAGCACACTAGAAAAGCTCTTCCTGCAGACTATATTCTTACCTTATCTTATCTTCATCAGAATCCCACTTCGGTCAAAAACTTTTTTTTGCATGCGTGAATGATGGGACGGGAACGGGAGTGTGGTAGAAATATTACACTTTCCAGATAAGAGCATTCATCGAAATTATTGCAGTGCATGATCGGTGCGAAACAAAATTTGCTGTCACAACCACTTACAACGTTGATCCACCTGAACCACAGTGCGAGCTTTGATGCTTTTGGCTCTGGCAAGAGTGTACTACCAAATCACTTCGGGGATAAATGTGTATTCTGTGACTATGACGGTTCCCTGGATAGGAGTGTTCCGACGCAATCCTTCGCTGCGCGGATAACGCGGCTGAGTTATAGACGACGCATTTGGTTCAAGATGAGGTCCTACGCCAAGCAGGGACCTTTGATCAGTGCCGCGTATAGGTCAAGTCTACTGTGGTTGAGCAGTCCGAAAGCCAAAAAAGAACGTATTCACTTACACGTACAATCTCCAACATAAATTATACTGCCCAAGATACGGATGCGTTTCTCTTTGTTAATGTCGAGGCAAGTGGAAAACTTCAGATTTGCTTCCTATCATTCGATGAAGTCGTAAAAGCAACAGATACGAAAGAATCCAAACAAACACTGGTAGAACCTACGCCTGAAGAGTCGCGCGGGGAGCCGGCAAAGTCTATAGCATTCTCCAACTCAGCACTTAAATACGAACCTCTACCCTCACAGTGGAACAGTGGTGAGGACACGCCTTGGGCGATATCTTTCGTCACGAGAATGCTGGGAAGCTTGCAGCAGCAGCAGCAGCTCAGGATTAATGAGGGTCAAGCGATCTTATGTTGCGCTCTTGCTTGCTTGATGACTTTGTTGTTCAGGAGGAATGGGCAGGGGGGTGGCGGTAACATGAGGGTAGGGACACGCATTTTTTTGGGGGGCAGGGGAATCACACACAGCGGGGCGGAAGGGCAGGGCGGGGGATTGAACCAAACAATAACTCGCACACATTATGATACAAAGTTTTTACCTTCAGCTTGGCAACTTCTCACAAAGAACCCTCCTCCCCCCTCCCGTCCTTATTAGTCCTCATTGTCGTCGCCCACGAACCTGGTGTTCACGAACTTTGCCTGAGTCTTGTCGAATTTCTTGATTTTCGCGTTACCTCCCAACACCCCAACGCCGAACTTTACCGCGCCCGCAATACAGACCCCCGTCACCACCGGCGACGACGCGATAATACCGACGTTCAAGGCGACCGACGCCATTAGAAGGTTCATCATATTGGACTGAGTAAGGGCCATCCTCTCCAACGCCTTTTCGTTCTCCAAGCTCCTCACCCTGATCTTCAGATTACCGGCCTCCATCTCCCTCAGCGTCTCCTCGACGTACTGAATCTTCCTCGGCGACGAGATCGCCGTCTCCACGTCCATCGAGTTCAACCCTGTAGCCTTCTGGAAGATCTGGAGGTTCTGTGACGAGCGACGCGACGAGGAGGGGGCGTTAGCTTGTCGTATAGAATAACATTAGGCAGCGAGAAAGCCATATAGATTTTTGCAGGTCGCTACGCTCCCCACGCTCGCGTGTCATATAGTCTTCTTGCGGGTCGCTACGCTCCCCGCCCTCGTCCGATCTCACCTTGTCAAAGTCGCTCTTGTAACCCTTCTGAGTTTCGGTAAACTTTTCGATGAAGGGTTGGGCGAGCTGGCCAATGTCGTACTTTTCGTCCAGCCCCTTTCCGATCCCGTCGATGCTGCGGGCGAGGAGCGAAGCGACGAGTAGGGGGGGTTAGCTTATCGTATAGAGCAACATTATTCAGCGAGCGTGTCATATGGTCTTCTTGCGGGTCGCTACGCTCGATGCCTTCGTTATTGTGTCGTTATTGTGCTGTAGTAGTATACGATCACCACTTAGCTCCTCCAGTCCTTCGCTCCTCGCGCCTTACCTCGCGAACGCCCTGAAGATGAAGGTGAAGGTGCTAGGGAACCGGAAGACATTATTCTCGGTAAGGGTCTGAAGATCCGTCCCCACGGTCTCCTTGATCCCGTTCCCGCTCTTTCCTAGCTGCGTGTCCTTGAACTGTCTCATGAAGTACCGAGCAAGCTTCTCAACGGCAAGCCTGTCAGCGCTCGAGGATAGCACTCCCGCCTGTTCGACACCATCGACGAGGGACTTTGCGTTTTTTGCCAGTGCCGCGTCCTTGATGACAGGACCTCCGGCGAAGAGGGCGGTACAGAACGTACGGAAACCTTCCCTCACATTGGGCTTGAGCTCGTCCATCATACCGAAATCATAGTAGACGAGGGACCCGGAGTTGTCGACGCAGAGGTTTCCGGGATGGGGGTCGCAGTGGAAGAAGCCCGTCTCGACGATCTGGCGGAGGAAGCTGTCCGCGGTCCTCTTCGCCAGCAGCTCCTTGTCCAAACCGAGCTGTGATGAGGCAAGTGAAGAGCGAAGCGACATGTAGGGGGGGCTTAGTTTGTCGTGTATAGCAGCATTAGGGAGCTCACTACGCTTGCTGCCTTCGCTTCGCCTCACCTTCTCGACCCTCTCAATGTCAGTCAGCTTGAAACTCTCGACAAACTCCATTGTCATGACCCTAGGCGTGGTGACCTCCCTGTAGACCTTGGGGACCCTGACCCACTCAATATCCTTGAAATCGTCGGCGAACCTGGACGGGTGGGGTGGGGTCGAGGGTGATCGAAAGAAACGGGGAGGATGGAGGGTGAGGATGGAATGCTGGAGCGCAGGACCAAAGGGACAAAGCAACGACAGAGAGGTCCCGCCCATATCTATCGAAACGATACTCACGATATGCACAGTACGCCCTGGCGACTTGCTACACTCCTCATAGCTACTCACCTTTCCGCATTGTTGGCCTCGTTAAGGTAGTCGATCTCCAAGTAGAGCAGCCTCTCGCTCTCCTCGTAAATGCTGACCCAGTTCCTGTCAGCGCCGTCCGTCTTAGGGTCGAATTTGTCGAGGAGGGCGGCGATCTTCTTCAGGTTCTTCAGGTCAACGTCAAAGAGCTGCGACGAGCAAGGGGGTTGCGAGCGAAGCGAGAAAAGGGTCCGTTAAATATAACACTAGCTGTCGCTTCGGTCCAGCCCTCCGCCCAGCCGTCCTTCGCTCCTCGCTCTCCCTCACCTCCTTCAGCTTGGCCCTCTGAACCTTGATGGCGACCTTCCTGCCCTTGTAAACCGCGGTGTGAACCTGACCCAGACTAGCTGCGGCGAGGGGCTCGGCGCTGAAATTCTTGAAAGTCTTGTCGAACTGGGCCTCATCTAGCTTGAGCTCCTCCATGACAATCTTTTTCGCCCTCTTCCCCGAGAATGCTGGCACGTCGTCCTGCAGCGTCTTGAGGACCTCGATGAATTCCGGAGCCAGAACGTCCGTCCTCGTACTCACGACCTGGCCGAGCTTGACGAAACTATAAGAGGAGCGAAGAGAGGGGGGAAGAGAGGAGCAGTAGGTTGTTAGTTACGACGATGAGTGAAGTGGAGCAACGAGCTGAAGGCCTAAACAATGCAGTATACTGTCGTCGCTTCGCTTGCTGCCATTCCACCGCCTCACCTGGGTCCGAGCTTCAGCAGGCCCTCCTTGATGAACTCGGCAGCGGCAGTCTTGGCGGCCTGCTGCTCCTCCTCGCTCGCGCCCTTCTTCTTCAGCTTGCGCGGCTTCAACACTTTGAACACGCTCTTGAGGGCGAACTTCCAGACTGTGATGAGCGAAGCGATGGGTTTAGGGTTGTCGTATAGATTACGATTCTACACTTGCAGCCTTAGCTCGTCGCTACGCTCGTCGCTACGCTCGTCGCTCCTCCTCACCTTCAGAGTTCCTTCTCAAAGCACTGCTACTTCCCCTTTTCTCCCAACCCTGCTCGAGAATCTCGCCGAAGGAGACCTCCTCCTCCTGGTCCTCGTCCACATCGTCCGCGACGCCCTTGGCCGTTCCCTTGATCAAGCTCTTCAGGCGCTGGTAGGTTGAACGATACGTGGCCTCGTCCAGGCACTCCTCGTTCATGGGTCCGTTGTCGACGGGGTCGATCTCGCACGCCTCCTCTCCCATCATTTCGTCCGCGATTCTGCTCGACTCGGATTCAAGCTCCTTCTCCGTGACGACAGTCGCCTTGGGGATGGCAGGGGGGGGAGGCATGGCAGATTCCATCAAAGCCTGGGGTGGAGTGGAAGAGAGGAGGTGGGGGAGGGGGAAGGGGGATGCGATGTTAGTTAGAGCGGCGGAAAGCGACAAACCTACGATCAAGCCTTCCCATCACTCCTCTCCTCCACCCCACCCCAAGGTCGTTCCTCAACGATCAATCCTGCAAACCTTAACCCGCACGTTTTGCAATATACCAACCGCATACGAACTCACCCCCTTCTCTTTGATCGATGGAACCGCATCTTTCTCCACAGCATCCTCAACAGCACTGTAGAACCCCTTCCTTCCAGCCGATCTCGTCGATGGAGGGGCCAAGAATGGAGCAGGAGCAAAGGAGAGGACGGGAGACACAAGACAAAATGCAAAGGTAACGAGAAGGCGCATCGGGTGAAATATAAGGCGATCTCGTTAAGCACAGGGAATTGAGTAATTTGATGAGCTGGCTGAGGATGAATTAGGGAGGTGAGAAGGAGCTGAAGTAGGAGATTGAAAGGATGCAGGCGGCGGGAGAAAATTACGACGTTTTGGGGAGAACGTAGGGAGGGGTTACGGGTTTACGTGAGCCACGTATTTAGTTATAATGCAAGTAAAGTGGATTGCTGTTGCGTTAGTTCGTGTACGTACGTACATGCATGTAATGTAAAAGTTGGAGAGTATTGAGTTGTTAAAGAAGGCAAAAAGGCGCTATTCTCATGAAACGAACATGGACTATCACAAGCAATTTCACACTACGCAGTGAAAACAATCCTACCAGCTTACGCTAAACCTACCAAGCAAACAAACCTTCTTACACGGGGACCACCACGCCGTTCACCATCCTCCCGTACACAACGCCCCTCTCGCCATAGAAACCACCACAATCATACACGTCCCCATTCCTAGAATTCCCCCCTCGTCTGCAAATTCCACCACGACCCACAGTTATTCTCCGTCACTAGCCCCCTCCTAACTGCCTCCATAACCCCCCCCCCT
>JGI24540J26637_10000892_pt1 | contig 12945 bp, 19 predicted proteins | sample NorSeaMetagenome_FD_26637 | JGI IMG/M metagenome (IMG submission 26637)
AGCATATACTAAATATTTTATAAAGGTTANAAATCGAAATTGGTGTTTTGGGTATCACAACAAAAAAGGTGAAGCAATTTACCTACGACGGTACGACTCAACTCCAATAAGACGAACAATTCAAGTAAAGTCTAACGAATCACCTTATAACAATCAACTTCTATACTGGTCATACAGACTAGCCGATGATAATCGAACTTCCAAATGGATAGGAAGATTAATACGAAAACAACAAGGAAAGTGTGAGTATTGCGCAAAGCCATTCTACGTGTGGGATAACATTGAAATACACCATATTAAAGAATTAGCCAAAGGTGGCGCAATGACTAAAACCAATTTGAGCGCTGTCCATAGAGTGTGCCATCATAAGCTACACAATAAAACAAAACTCGAATCAAAGGAAAATAATGTGAGCTGAGAAGCCCATTTAGCTAGGAGCCGTATGAAGGGCGACTTTCACGTACGGTTCTGAAGTAGAGTTGTGACACGTGAGTGCACTTCGACTATAATCTCTTCACATCCTGAAGCTGAAGAAGGTTTCAAGGGTACGGCTGTTCGCCGTTTAAAGTGGAACGTGAGTTGGGTTTAGAACGTTGGGATAAACAGCGTTAATTGTTAGTAATAACAATTTTAGTATTAACTTATATCGATGAAACCTTCCTTAGTAGTGAGCAAAAAACCACTCACTCAAACTGAAAGCTAAGTGGTAATATCGAGGGAAGCTGACTTATAAATCATCAAAAAAACATCAATTAGTATGGCATTAAAATCTCTAGAAAAACTGAGTAGCGAAAATAAGTACTATCTGTCAGGATTTCTTGACGCTGATGGTTGCATATTAACTCAAATCGTAAAAGGTAGTTCCTACAAATACGGTTACACAGTGAGAGTCTCAGTAGTTTTTTATCAGTTGAATAAAAGATATTGGTTTTTAATGCAGTTAAAAGATAGCTTAGGTATGGGTGCACTAAGACAAAAAAAGGACGGTATGGCAGAACTAACAATAACTGGCTTTAAACCAGTTGAAAATTTGTTAAGAAGTTTGCTGCCTTGTCTTAGAATTAAAAAACCTCTAGCTAAGCTAGTTTTAGAGATAATTGATAAATGTAAACAAGTCAACACTGAAGCAGATTTTTTAAAGGTGTGTATTTTAGTAGATAAAACTGCTGAGTTGACAGATTCTAAAAACCGAAAAAATACTTACTTCTCAGTAAGAGAATATCTAGATAGTAGAAAAGAGTATTAGAAGTTTAAATTTATCAATGAAAAATTTAAAGTTTAGCCCTGTAGAGACTGAGAAAAATAATTTTTCCGATAGCTAAGAAATCCTATTAGTTATAATACGTTAACTCCATTACAATATAAGTAATGGATGAAAATATAGTCCATTCCATTTAGAAATATTTGGGTAAAATGTGTAAAACAGTTTGGTCCCTATCTGTTTTTGCTGTATGAAAACTGAAAAGATTTGCTTTTAGTACGAGAGGACCAAAGCAAGATAACCTATGGTTTGTCAGTTGTTTACCAAAAGCAGGCTGATTTGCTACGTTATTTTAATATAACTACTGAAAGCATCAATGTAGGAAGATAACTTTAAAACAAGTTTTCAAAAATTAGTGTAAGACTAACACTTAATATAGGCGATTTGTTATGAGTGGTAACGCTCTTGCTAAATTGTACTAATTCGTTACAAACAAAATTATAAAATATTTGTACAACATTAAATATTTAATGTTGTGATAAAACTTAGTTAAATACACTAAAAAATTAAATTATGCCTCAACTCGATTTAATGCATTTCTTTACACAATTCTTTTGGTTTTCAATAGGGTTCACTTTTTTGTATGCTTATCTTTTACACAATGTGGTACCAGCAATAGCTAAGAACTTAAAATTTAGACAAAAGAAATTAGAATTATTAGCAAATGATATCAATAAAGGAAAAGATGGAGTTTCGGATTTACTNGGAGTTTATGATAACCTTATATTTCGTTCATTCCAATTATGGAAATCGAATATCTCAAACTTAACAGAACATGGGAACAATTGGTTTAGTACAAATGTTAAAAATTTAAACAATTCGAATTTTAATGCTGCTAACAAAGAATACTTAAAAACTGTAGGAGAACAAAACTACAGAAATTTGGTTGTAAAATCATTTGTATCAAAAAAATAATAGAAAAAATAAGAAATTATGAGTTCAAAATACTTGTATGGGGTTTTATTAGTGTTGATAGCTCTTTCTAAAGAGTTTTTAGTTTTCAATGAAGAAGTATTAGTTTTACTTGCATTTTCTATATTCATATACTTATTAGTAAANTATGGTGGTGAAATGATTGCAGGTGAATTAGATTCAAGAAAAGAAAAGATCAAAGAAGAATTTGATCTTTATAAGAACTTACAAGAAAAGACCTTTACACACTTAATAAGTTATCACCAAAAACAAAAATTGTTGAGTTCTGAAATCAAAGAAGTTTTTGAGATATCGAAAGCAGAGATTGCTAATATCGAGAAATTTTATGAGAATTCATTACAAAATCATCTCGTATCAAATTTTGAAGAACGGTTAAAGCGTGTTTCGACAAACGAAAATAAGACTAACGCTGCCCTTCAGAAAGAGATTTTTACAGATCTTCGAGCTTACCTCATGGATTCGTATTCAGTTGAAAGCAACAAGATGAGTAAAAAAAATAGAAAACAATTGTTAAAAAATTGTGTTGAACAATTAAAAACATGTTATTAATGTTTTCTTTTATAAGTTTTAGAGTTTGTATCTAAATTTTTTAGGTACAAATGAGTGTATAGCTCAGCTGGTAGAGCATTTGGCTTTTAACTAAATGGTCGTAGGTTCGAATCCTGCTACACTTATATGATAGTATCTATTAAGAAGTCGTGTTAGGATAAGTGGTTCTCTAGTAGCTTAGCGGTAAAGCGTTTGGCTGTTAACCAAAAAATCATAGGTTCAAATCCTATCTAGAGAGAAATTAATAGTGATACTGTTCTAATATTAATCTAATTTCTAGTCAATTATGATTTAGCGCTGATAGTTTAGTGGATAAAACTTTTGCCTTCTAAGCAAAAAATCGCAGGTTCAAATCCTGCTTAGCGTTTTAGATTAGCGAGTATAAATTAATGGTAAATTGGTTGCCTTCCAAGCAATTTATATGAGTTCAAGTCTCATTACTCGCTTTGTAGTTGAAAAATCTGAAAGTTTGCTTACTTGGTGGAATTGGTAGACACGAGAGACTTAAAATCTCTTTCTTTTTTTAGAGTATTGGTTCAACTCCAATAGTAAGTAATAAGTATTAAAAATAGTAAAAAATGACTAAACGTTTAAAGTCAAAATTTCGTATTTGTAAAAAATTAAACAGAAATTATAATAACATATGGGGTCTGCCTAAAGGAGATTCTTTAAGATCTGTCAAAATTGAAAAAAGAAAAAAGAAAAAAGCATCACTTTATGGAAAATTGCTAGGAGTAAAACAATCTTTTAGGTTTTTCTATTGTAATCTGCAAGAAAAGTCTTTCAAGCGAATATTAAAGAAGTCTGTAAACTCGCCTTTAACGACGTTAGATAGATTTGTAAGTTTTCTAGAGAGCAGACTAGACGTTGTATTGTTTAGGAGTTGTTTTGTGTCTTCGATGTATAATGCAAGGCAGTTGATTAATCATGGTATTGTTCAAGTTAATGGAAAAGTTGTTCGGAATCCTGGTACTGCCCTTAATCAACTAGATATTATCGAGATTGATGAAAATTTGTTAAAACATGAAACAAAGATCGACAAAATACGAAATGATGTTAAGAAAAACTTCAGTTCTAGGTTTCTCCCTCCTTATTTAGAAATAGATTATAAAACCTTGAGTATAGTTTTCTTATGGGATCCTAACTACAAAAGCGCTTATTATCCTATAAAAGCTAACTATAATATAATTCAAAGGTTTTACAAATAAGCCGCTGGCGTATCCGGGGTTGATTATGTGATTTAGATATTCGACGCGCCTCTAAGAGAGGAACAGTGTCTTTCATCTCTGTTATGACGAATTATGAATTGCAAGATTGTATACTAACCTTACTCCTATTTACAATAAATATATAAAAAATCTTATGAACAATCAAATCATGTTACAAAGTGCTAAGCAAATTGGTGCTGGATTAGCTACTATTGGTCTCGCTGGTGTTGGTGCTGGTATTGGTATCGTTTTTGCTGCTTTAGTTAATTCTTTTGCTCGAAACCCATCTTTACGACAACAATTATTTGGATTCACAATTTTAGGTTTTGCACTTACTGAGGCAATCGGTTTATTTGCTCTTATGATGGCATTCCTTATCTTATTTGGATAAATTTAAGATAGGTATTTCTATGATATAATTATATCATAGGAATACAAACAATCATAAAAGAGGATAGCTAAGTGGTCAAAAGCGATAGGCTGTAAACCTATTGATTATTATCTTCGCAGGTTCAAATCCTGCTCCTCTTATTGTTTTAAGCGGATATGATGAAATTGGTAGACATGTCAAGTTTAGGGCTTGATTTATTATTATTAGTGGTTCAAGTCCACTTATCCGTAAATTTGCGAGATAGAGCAGTTCGGTTCAGCTCATCAGGCTCATAATTTGAAAATCGTAGGTTCAAATCCTACTCTCGCAAAATTTGAATGTGGGTAAATGGCCGAGTTGGTCGAAGGCGTCAGTCTTGAAAACTGAACTATTTGTTAAGAATAGCATGAGTTCGAATCTCATTTTGCCCTAAATTAGCATTTATGTATCTATAGAAACTAAATAATGTTGATAATTTTAAATCATTGGTATGAACTAAAACTGAGACTAGTTTATGTCATAGTGTCTTTTTTAGTCACTTTTATAACTTCTTATCTATATTCTGATATATTGATGTACATTTATGTATTCCCATTTATACTAAGATTTGCTGAGAAAAAATTTATCTTTACTAACCTAGGAGAAGCTTTTTCAAGTTGTCTATCGATTAGTTTAAATATTAGCTTGATGGTGACATTTGTCTTTTTTATTTATAGCGTGATGTCATTTTTTAAACCTGGTTTGTACAAAAAAGAATTGCATTTGTTAAGAATGTGTTCAAAACTTCTTATCGTGAGTCTGTTTCTTTCTGTCTGCTTTGTTTACGTTGTAGTTTTACCGGGGGTTATAAATTTTTTTGGTCACTTCGAGTCTTCTCGTTTATTTGAACTAACATTGGAAGCTAAGATTTCAGATTATCTAGACTTAGTGTTGCAATGTCTTTTTTGGATTAGTCTTGTTTTTCAGACCCCAGTAGCCATTTTTTTGTTTGTTTATTTGAATATTATAAATGTTGATAGTTTGTTGCGAAAAAGAAAAGAATTTATAGTAGTCTGTTTTATTGCTGGTGCTTTATTGTCTCCACCTGACATCTTTACTCAACTGCTAATAGCTTTACCTTTGTGGGTATTGTTAGAAATTACAATTTTGATTTTTCTTGTAATTGATGAATATGGGCATCGTATTTAGAGCAGGAGAGTTGCTCGAACGGTAAGAGGTGAGTTTGCTAAACTCAAGCCTGCAATTTGCAGAATAGGTTCAACTCCTATACTCTCCACGTTAAAAAAGATATTTATGAGTTTTGAAAATCAAATTGTTGAAACTAAACATTTAAAGAATTTTACTGTTAACTTTGGTCCGCAGCATCCAGCGGCCCATGGAGTATTACGTTTAGTTTTAGAATTAAACGGTGAAGTAATTGAACGAGCTGATCCACATATTGGTTTGTTACATAGGGGAACTGAGAAACTTATTGAAAATAAGACATACTTGCAAGCGTTGCCGTATTTTGATCGATTAGATTATGTTTCTATGATGGTTAATGAGCACGCCTATTCTTTAGCTGTAGAGAAAATTTTGCAGTGTGAGGTTCCATTGAGAGCCCAGTACATAAGAGTTTTATTTTCAGAAATTACTCGTATTTTAAACCACCTATTAGCAATTTGTTGTCACGCTATGGACGTCGGTGCTCTTACTCCGATCCTTTGGGGTTTTGAAGAGAGAGAAAAGTTGATGGAATTCTACGAACGAGTTTCTGGTGCTCGAATGCACGCAGCTTACGTACGACCAGGGGGAGTTGCTCAAGATATTCCACTTGGTTTATGTGAAGATATTTACAAATTCGCTGAACAATTTAGTTCCAGAATTGACGAATTAGAAGAGTTGTTAAGTGGAAATAGGATTTGGAAACAAAGATTAGTAGGAGTTGGAGTAATTACCCACGAGCAAGCTCTTGATTGGGGTTTAACAGGTCCACTCTTAAGGAAGTACAGGGTCAGCATGGGATTTACGAAAAGTACAGCCTTATGATGTTTATGAAAAGATGAACTTCGATGTTCCTGTAGGTACTAAAGGAGATTGTTTTGATAGATATTGTATTCGAATTCAAGAAATGCGTGAAAGTCTAAAGATTGTTTTACAGTGTATAAATGAGATACCTGAAGGTAGTGTTAAGTCTGATGATCGAAAAATATCGCCACCATCTAGGGTTGATATGAAAAATTCTATGGAAGCATTAATACATCATTTTAAACTTTATAGTGAAGGTTATTACGTACCAAAAGGTGAAGCGTATAGTGCTGTGGAGCATCCGAAAGGTGAATTTGGAGTTTCTATCGTATCAGATGGTTCGAACAAACCTTATCGTTGTAAGATTAAAGCTCCAGGATTTATTCACCTCCAAGCTTTAGATTTTATGGCTAGGGGGCATTTGTTAGCTGATGTAGTTACAATCATTGGTACTTTAGATATTGTTTTTGGTGAAATTGATAGATAAAGAGTCTAAAAAATTGAATATTATTAGAATAATAATAATATTTGATTTCTAGAGTGTAATAATTTAACAAAAATAACTTAACTGCAAAGCCTTTTAAGAAAATGCAAGTTAAAACCTTGCTTACACTGTAGAAAAAATAAAAATTTAATTATGCGATATATTCTTTGTTTCTTAGTATCTTTGTTCTTATCTATTAACAACATTGCTTATTCGGATTATGCACATCCATATCAAGTATCATTTCAGGATCCAGCAACTCCTGTTATGGAAGGTGTTATATCATTACATCATGACTTAATGTTTGTTTTAACAATCATTGGTATATTTGTTGGTTGGGTTTTATTCAGAGCTACTTATATTTTTGATCATAAGCGTAATCCCGTAGCATCGGATATTACTCATGGTGCAACTATCGAGGTTGTATGGACTGTTACTCCAAGTTTGATATTAATGGTCATCGCTGTTCCTTCGTTTGCTTTGATTTACTCTATGGATGAAGTTATTGATCCTGCGGTTACGTTAAAAGTTCAAGGATTTCAGTGGTATTGGGTTTATGAGTATTCAGACTACGCAGATAAAGAAGGTAATGCTATCAGCTTTGAAAGTTATATGGTAGCGGAAGATGATTTAGAAGAAGGGCAATTACGTCTTCTAGAAGTAGACAACAGAGTTGTTTTACCAACGAATACTCATTTACGAGTTTTAGTTACAGCTTCTGACGTATTACATTGTTGGGCAGTACCGTCTCTTGGTGTAAAGATTGACGCTTGCCCAGGTAGATTAAATCAATTTTCAATGTTTATAAAGCGTGAAGGGGTATTTTATGGTCAATGTAGTGAAATCTGTGGTATTAATCACGGTTTTATGCCGATAGTTGTTGAAGCAGTACCAGTTGAGAAATACGTTAGTTGGGTAGCAGCTCAAACTGAATGTGAGAACTGGCTTGTAGATAAAATTACGGCTATTCAAAGCTTAAATCCTAGCTCAAAAAAGTAATAAAATATGACGATTGGCTTTAGTCAAATTGTATTAATTCTTATTATTGGCGTTTTATTGTTTGGAAATTTTTCAAACATCTTAAAAGAGATCGCTCAAGGAATAAAAGTATTCCAAGAGACTCTTAAAAAATAATTTACACTTTATAAAAATATTTTTATGGCAAATTCAAATTTAATCCAACGACATCCATTTCANTTAGTTGATCAAAGTCCTTGGCCTTTCGTAGCAGGANTGTCTGCCTTAAGTTTAACAACTGGGTTCGTAATGTACATGCATTGTTATGAAGGAGGTTTTTATGTTTTTAGTTTTGGGTTCATATCGTTACTTTTCACATTTTTTGTTTGGTGGAGAGATATCATACGAGAAGGTACATTTCAAGGTCATCATACAAAAGCTGTACAAGATGGATTAACTTGGGGAATGATTTTATTCATAGCTTCGGAGGTTATGTTCTTCTTCGGTTTCTTCTGGGCTTTTTACGCAGCATGTCTTTCGCCAACAGTTGAGATNGGGGGTATTTGGCCTCCTCCTGGGGTTGATGTTTTAAACCCATGGGAAGTGCCTTTTTTAAATACTTTGATTCTCTTAGTTTCTGGTGCAACTTGTACTTGGGCTCANGATGCAATGATTTGTGGTGATAGACAAGGNGTATTACTTGGATTATTGGCAACAGTAAGTTTAGGGGCTGTATTTACAGCATTACAAGGTGTTGAGTACCTTGATGCAAATTTCACTATTTCAGATGGAATTTATGGATCTACTTTCTTCTTAGCAACTGGTTTTCACGGTTTCCATGTTTTAGTTGGTTCAACATTTTTAGTAGTTTGTTTGATTCGAGCAAATAATCATCACTTTACACGTCAGCATCACTTTGGGTTCGAAGCCGCTGCTTGGTACTGGCACTTTGTAGATGTTGTTTGGTTATTTTTATTCGTATCAATTTATTGGTGGGGTGGTCTTTAGTTTTCAATCGTAACATGAACATTACCAACTCTCGTGAAAAAGAGTTGGTAATATTCTTCTGTAAAAATAAAATTATATGCCTACAATTGAGCAATTAAAACGAAAATCAAGAGTTAAGAAACGTTCATATAGCAAAGCCCCAGCTTTAGATAGGAGCCCACAAAAGAAAGGTGTTTGTACTAAAGTTTATACAAAAACTCCTAAAAAGCCTAATTCAGCAATACGAAAAGTGGCTCGAGTAAAGTTAACTAATAAGCAGGAATTCATAGCATATATACCAGGTGAAGGTCACAATCTTCAAGAACATTCTGTAGTGCTTATTAGAGGAGGTCGTGTGAAAGATTTACCAGGTGTAAGATACCATCTGATTAGAGGTAAATATGATTTGCAACCAGTAAAAAACCGTCTACAACGGCGTTCAAAATATGGTGCCAAAAAGAATAAATAGATTATGTTAGTAAAAAATANATTAAAAGGTTTCATTATCTTAAATTTCTTAAAATTTTATTTGACTAATGGTAACAAAGAGATATCTGAGAATATAATAAAACATAGTCTTTCGATATTGAAAAAGATAAAAAAAACAAACCCTATTAGTGTNGTTTCTTCGAGTGTTGAAATCGTGAAACCTTTTTGCGAAATTAAAAGTTTGAAGATTGGAGGTTCAAATTATAAAGTACCAACTGAAATTCACCCTGTTAGACAAAGAGTTTTAGCAATTAAATTTTTGGTNTCGAACTCAGTAAAGAGAAACGAAAAGTCTGCTTCATCCCGTGTCGCTATGGAAATATTTGATACTTTTTCTTTGTCTAGCCAAAGTATTAAAAATTGTGATGATGTTCACAAAACAGCTGAAGCAAATAAGGTATATATTCAATATCGAAATTAAAAAAATAGTAACTATGAGATCAGTGTGGAAAGGTCCCTTTATTGATAATAGCGTCTTGAACGAGATGGATCAGCTACAGAAATTAGGGAAAACTAAAGTTCCTATAAAGGTAATCTCTAAGAATTCAGTAATTTTTCCTTCTTTCGTAGGTTTAACATTTTCTGTCTTCAATGGAAAGAAATTTTCTAATTTAGTAATAAACGAAAACATGGTAGGACATAAGTTTGGCGAGTTTGTTGTAACTAAGAAGTATCCAATTCATAAAAAAACGAAATAATGGGACAAAAAGCAAATATAAATAGTTTACATCTTACTAGTAATGTTGATTGGAATTGTGTTTGGTATTCAAATGAAAGAGAATACTCAAGTATATTAACTCAAGATTTAACAATTTTTAGTTACTTAAAATCATGTAATATTTTGAATAAAGATTCTGAAGTTTTAAAGATAAGAATTTGTAGAATTTCAAAAAATATTGTAATAGACGTTCAGCTAACAAACAGTTTAGAGCCTCATTCGTTATCTTTGTTAAAAGAAGTAGCGTCAAACTTGAAAAAATATTTTTCAGACTTTGAGCGAGTTTTTATTGTCTCAAAGGTCTTAAGTTCAAATGAGTTAAAAATCGATTCAGTTCATATTTCAAAAAAGATAGCTAGGCTGATCGAAAATCGAGTTCGGTTTAAAAGTTATCTTATAAAGAATTTGGTAAATCAAACTGCCGAAGTTTGCAATGGAATTAAAGTTTCGTGTAAAGGTCGTATGAATGGTGCAGATATGGCCAGTGGTGATTTCTTGACTGTAGGTTCAATACCGTTTCAGACTTTAAAGGCTAGAATAAATTATGGATTATCAGTCGCAAATACACCAAAAGGCTTAATGAGTATCAAAGTTTGGATTTATAATAGATAAAGTTATCAATAATGTTGTTTCCAAAAAGAACTAAATATAGAAAAATGCATAGAAGAGACTCTTATAAAAAAGAGTACAGAGTCAACAGTTTAGTTCGTGGAGATTTTGGGATAAAGTCTCTGCGATCTTGTCGGTTGACAGCGAAACAGTTGGAAGCTGCGCGAAAAACAATGGTGAAGAAGATGAGAAGGATGGGACGAATTTTACTTCGAGTTTTTCCAGACGTTGCTATTACTAGTAAACCAGCTGAAGTTAGAATGGGTAAAGGAAAGGGGTCATTGGATTACTGGTGTTCAAATGTTAATTCAGGGCGAATCTTGTTTGAATTTCAAGGTGTGTCTAAGCCTATTGCGTACGAAGCTGCGAAGCTTGGAGTCAGAAAACTACCTATGCAGACTAAATTTGTCAGTCTAGAAAAAAAATAATCATGATACAGGACAGAACTTTCTTAAACCTTGCAGATAATTCTGGTGCTAAACTAGTTCAATGTATAAGAGTATACAAAAGTGATAAGGTTGAAGTAGGTTCGTTGATTTTGGTCGCTGTAAAGCAAACTAGACCTCAATCAAAACTAAAAAAAGGACAAGTGTTAAAAGCAATTGTCGTTAGGTTAACTAGACCAACTTCACGAAAAAATGGTAGTTTTATTAAATGTTTTGATAACTCGGTAGTCTTATTGAATTCCAAAAATGAGTTTTATGGTACTAGATTGATAGGACCAGTTACGAACGAGTTACGTAAAAAGAAACTCGTAAAGATTTTATCCTTGACAAAATTTATTGTTTAAAAATAGATGATTATGAATAGATTACAAGTTTGGAATAGAAATATCGTTTATTCTGATTTAGTGTATAAGTTAAATCCTGAAAATTTAAATGGTATGATACATCTCGATGATATTGTCTTAAAAAGTACTATAAATACAAGTGTTAGTGAACCAAAAGATATAATTTTTGGTTTAGTTGCTCTCGAGCTTTTAACTAACCAAAAAGCCAAAGTATCAAGAACACGAAAATCAATTGCTGCTTTTAAGACCCGAAAATTTGTACCCATTAGTTCAAAAGTAACAATGCGAAGAAATCGATTATATTCACATCTAGATTTTTTGATTAGTGTGGCTTTTCCTAAATGGACACAGTTGAAAGAATTAGAAAGACGATCGTTAGTTAACAGTAAAGGATCTCTTAGTTTAGGACTATCAAATCTTACAATGTTTCCTCAATTAACTAAAGAGTACGAGCAACTTCCGAACGATATGGGTATAACTATTACAATGAATACTAGTAATACTCACAACGAGCCTGAATTGCTATTGTTATTGAGTGAGTTTCAAATGCCTGTGATAATATAAGTTTCTGAACTCATGACGTTATTTTGAAATATAACTTTAAGATTATCTAATCCAACTCTGGATTTTGATTGTTTCTGAGGTGTTTGAAGTCTCAAGTAAAGATTTCAAACACCTAAGAAGAAAGGGACTTTAGTTTAGTTGGTAAAACATTAGCTTTGCAAGCTAAATATCAGGAGTTCAAGTCTCCTAAGTTCCATATAAAATTTAATTATAGCATGAAACACAGTAACTTAAAAGATTTCAAAAAAAGAGAAATTGTAAAGAAGTTTGAGCTTATTTTGTTGCAGAAAAAGATTTCGAACATTCTGAATCGACAATTTTTGGAAAAGTTCCAGTCTAATACGAGAGACATCCAAGTTAAAAACCGATGTGTTTTAACTGCTCGTTCGAAAGGTATTTGTTCAGATTTTAGGCTATCTAGAATAAAAACTAGAGAATTAGGATCAAACGGTNTAATAAATGGGTTNAAAAAAGTTTCTTGGTAAATTAAAGAGATAGCGTATGCCTCTTTAGTTTAATGGTTAGAACAATTGCTTTGTAAGCAATGAATTTCAGTTCGAGTCTGAGAAGAGGCTTTNATAGTTATAAGAGACTTGTGTTTTTAAGTCTTTTATACTTGCATTTATAGCTCAATGGATAGAGTTTCAGGTTTCGACCCTGACGGTGTAGGTTCAAGTCCTACTAAATGTTGAATTTTCTATTGCTGGATTATCATAAATATTAGAAGCTCAAGCTCTTTGTGGCTCTCTTCGTCTAATGGTTAGGACACTACTCTTTCACGGTAATGATATGGGTTCGAGCCCCATAGAGAGCAATTTTATAAGATTATTAATACACCTCTTAAAACTTTATAACGAAAGTTATTATGTCTTAGGAGATTAATTTAGAATTTCCCCTGCACAGTAGTAAAAAGATTCCATACTTAAGTACGGAATCTTTTTATATCAATTCAAGTTATGGTGACGGGTTAACACTAAAAAATATAAGTCATTGAGGGGTCCGAATTCGGACCCCTCAAT
>JGI24540J26637_10000896_pt1 | contig 12913 bp, 17 predicted proteins | sample NorSeaMetagenome_FD_26637 | JGI IMG/M metagenome (IMG submission 26637)
TTCCTTAATTTTAGTTTGATTTAGTATTTATGCATTTCCACCAAAAGATGCTAAATAAGTTACATTAACGCCTAAATTAGAAATACTTTTATTCCATTTTTTACTTGATTCACAATCAAATATAAATTTTTTTGATGCATCAGCTATTAGCCATTCATTGTCAGCTATTTCTTGCTCAAGTTGCCCAGCTTCCCAACTGGCGTAGCCAAATAAGACTATTTTGCTACCTGGGTTTTCTTGTTTACCCATATTTTCTAAAACATTAGTACTAGTTGAAAGTTTTATATCAGGAGTAATTGATTGAGTAGTTTCTTCAGTGTAATCATTTGAGTGAAGAACAAAACCTTTAGTTATATCAACAGGACCTCCTAAGAAAATATCTAGATTGTAATCATTATCTTTTATCTTCTTTAATCCCAAATCTTCTGAAAGTTCATTTAAATTTATTTTTTTTAATGGCTTATTGAGAATTAAACCAAAAGCCCCCTCGGCATCATGATTATAAATAAAAATAACTGAATTTTTAAACCTATCATCAGGCATGTGAGGCATTGCAATTAATAGCTTGCCTGTTATATATGTTTGCTGGATACTATTCATAATCAAGTTAAATATAAGGTAAATTATAATTAATTACCTAGAAAGAATGAAGACATGACAATAAAAGTTGGTGATAAGATAACTAATGAGCCTTTAACAATTCCCTCAAAAGAAAAAGGGGCAGCGCCATTAAATTTAGAGGAATTTTCAAAAGGAAAGAAGATAGTTCTATTTGCTGTTCCCGCAGCATTTAGTCCAACCTGCTCCCAAACACATTTACCAGGTTATATTGAAAATCATGATAAATTTAAAGAAAAAGGAATTGATGAAATAATTTGTGTATCAGTGAATGACAACTTTGTCATGAACGCATGGGCTGTAGATCAGAAATCAGAAGATAAGGTAATTCTTGCTGCCGACGGAAGTGCTAAGTTTACCAAAGCAGTTGGAATGGATGCTGACTTGGAAGTATTTGGTTTAGGCGTAAGATCTAAAAGATATTCAATGCTAATTGAAGACTCTGTTGTCAAAAGCATTAACGTCGAAGGTAAGCCAGGACAAGCAGAAGATAGTGGTGCTGCAAAAATGCTTGAAATTATAGGATAGTTAAATTGCTGAAGTGGCTAGATAGTCAGCTCTTTCATTACCTAAATTTCCATCATGACCTTTAACCCAAACCCAGTGTATTTGGTGGAAATGTACAAGTTTATCTAATTCGATCCACAAATCTTGATTTTTAACCGCTTTTTTTTGTGCTGTTTTCCATCCATTTTTTTTCCAATTTTCAATCCATTTGCTTGACCCATCCATGACATATTTTGAATCTGTATAGAGATTTAAATTGGTTTTACTCGTAAATGAATTTAGTGCTTCAATAACTGCTTTAAGCTCCATTCTATTATTAGTAGTATCTTCTTCTCTTCCAGATAGTTCAGTAACTAAACCAGCATTGTCAATATAAGCGCCCCAACCACCTGGACCTGGATTTCCAGAGCAAGCGCCATCAGTATAAATGTTAATTATATTATTAGAGTCCATATTCACTTACATTTTTGACTGTTTGATGAAACTTAAGCTTTTCATAATATTCTTTTGGATCTTTGGTGGATACTAAGTCATTTTTGTTATGATGAATTTTATCATAAAGCCTTGTTAATAAGAATCTTAAAGCAGCTGCTCTAGCTAATGTAGGCAGAGCTTTTAGTTCATCTGCGCTTATCTTCCTGATAGAATTATACTGGTGTAAGAATGATTTTGCCTTTGAAACATTAAATTCATTATTTCTTTCAAAACACCAGGCGTTGATACAAATAGCTAGCTCATATGCATAATAATCATTGCAGGCAAAATAAAAATCAATAATTCCAGATAGTTGATCTTCTATAAAAAAGACATTGTCAGGAAAAAGATCAGCATGAATAATTCCCGATGGAAGATTAAATGGTATTTCATCCTTAAGATAATCATATTCGTTATTTATTATAGATATTAAATTATCATACTCTTTTAAATTAAGTTTATTAATCTCAATAACTAATTTATTAAGATCTTTAATACCAAGAGTATTATCTCTTTTAATTTCAAGTTTATTTGATGCAAGGTGAAACTTAGCTAAGTTTTCACCCAACTCTCCACAATGCTTAGGCGCAATTTTTTTAATAGATATTCCATTAAGAAAAGAAGTTATCACAGCAGGTTTATCTTTTATGAAATTATATAACTTATTTGATTTGTCTTTTATTACTTGAGGACATTTAATTTCATTATCATTTAAGTGATTCATGAGATTAAAAAAGAACGGTAAATCATTTTCATCTGTTCTTTTTTCAAAAATAGTAAGAATGTATTTAGCACTATTGCCTTCTAAAAGAAAATTAGAATTTTCCACACCTTCTTTTATGCCAGTGAATTTTACAATCTCTTCGATATTATAAAGAGCTAGAAATGAATCTAGTTCGTTCTTATTTATGTCTGTATAAACTGCCATTAGACACTTATAGCGTATGTTTTATTGAGTTGGAATGAAGTTTTAATAAAACTAAATTGATTAGATTTTTAGCTTATCTAGGTCTTTTAGACTATCAGCAAAGATCTGATCTGACTTCCCAGAAGAGATTTTTTCGGAAACAAGTTTCTCTGCTGAATTAATAGACTGATCAATAATAGTTTTACCAATCCTAGACATTGCTTGAATTTCTGCTTGATTAATTTTTTCAATTGACTGCGCTTCTTGACGTTTAATGATCTCTTTACTTTTTATGAGAGCTGAGCTTTCGTAAGCATTGGCTCTTTCTTTTGCAGCAGCAATGATTGAAACAGCTTCTTGTTCAGCAGCCTCTTTTTTTCTTTGATATTCAGCTAATAAAGAATTGGCTTCCTCTTTTAACTCGATGGCATCACTTAATTCTTTTTTCACTCTTTCAATTTGATCATCAAGCAGTTTTGTAATCATTGATGGTGCTTTTAAGTAGATAGCTATCCCTATAAATATTAAAAATGCAACTAGTGTCCATGATGCTGGTTGTGAAAAAAATTCCATACTATTAATTTAAATACTTTCTTATTTCTTCTTCACTAATTTTTTGATCAATAAATTTCTCAACGATAGATTGAGTTGTTTCTATTGTTTTGGCTTTTATTTCATCAATAGCTTCAGTTTCTTTTTTTTCTAAAGCTAATTGAGATTCTTCTATCAATTTTCTTATCTTCTCATCAGTTTCTCTCTTAGATGAATCAATTTTCTTATCTATATCTGATTTAGTATTTGTATAGATTGATGATGCCTCTAGATTACTATTTGTAATCTTAGCTTCGTACTCTTCTAAAATAGACTTGGCTTCAGTTTTAAGTTGTTCTGCATCATTTAAATCCATTGATACTTTGTCTTTACGTTCTTCTACTGTTGTTCTTAGCTGTGGTATGGCAATCTTCCACATGAATATATATAGCACTCCAAAAGTTATAATCAGCCAAAAAATCTGAGATGGATAGCTGCCAATATCCATTTGTGGCAAACCACCACCTTGACCTGCAGCAAATGAATTTGCTGACCACATAGTCAAGATGGCACTAGTTGAAATTTTAATATAACTCATAAGTCTTTATCTATTTGTTAGGTATTATCCAAACAAGATTAAAAAGGCTATAACTAGGGCAAATAATGCAATCGCCTCAACTAAAGCAAATCCAAGTAGTACTTGGCCAAATGCTTGCTGTTGAACAGATGGGTTTCTAAAGATACCTGCTATATATGCTCCAAATACAGTTCCTAGTCCAATACCAGGTCCTGCCACTCCAATTGTTGCTAATCCTGCTCCAATTAGTTTTGCTGCTTCTACTTCCATTTTTCTTCCTTTCGTTTTTTATAATTAATTAATATCTTTAATGATGCGGATGTAGTGCATCATTCAAATAAATGCATGTTAGTATTGTAAATATGTAAGCTTGTAAAAAAGCTATAAAAGTTTCAAGTGCATAGATGGCAACGAGACCAGCTAAAGGTATTATGCCAAAAAATCCCATCATTACAATGAAGCCAGCAAAAATCTTGATGATGCTATGTCCAGCAAGCATGTTAGCCATTAGACGCACTGAAAGTGCCACAGGCCTAGATAGATAAGAGATAATTTCGATCGATTGGTATAATTATAGGAGCCATATAAATAGGTACTCCACTAGGATAAAACATTTTTAGATAGCCAAATCCATTCTTTGCAAAACCTAAAACGGTAACGCCAATGAAAATTAAACCTGCGAATGCAAAGGTTACTGCAAAATGACTTGTTACGGTAAATGAATAGGGAACTAGTCCAATTAAGTTACAGAAAAAAATAAACATAAATAAAGAAAACACAAAAGGAAAAAAAGCTCTTCCCTGATCACCAACATTTGTTCTTAATAAATCAGCAATAAACTCATATGAGAGTTCACACATAATCTGAAATCTATTTGGAATTATCGATCTTTTGGAAAGACCTAACATAAAAAAGAACATAATAGCTATTGTAGATATGACCATAAATTGAGATGAATTCGTAAAAGAAATATCTACCCCTCCAATTTGAATATCTGCAATCTTAGTTATTACAAACTGGTGAATTGGATCAATTAAATTTGGTGTTTTTTCAGCGGCCATTGTTGTATTTTTTAGTTATTTTGCATGGATTTTGCAACCCTAAAAACATTTAATATTCCTGCCAAACTTCCGAGTAAAAAGAAGATAATTGTGAATAAAGGCCTAGTACTAAAATAGTTATCAAGAATCAAGCCAATCCCAAGACCAATGGCCATAGCTGCGACAATTTCTACCGCCAATTTCATTACTTGTCCAAGTGGGGAGGGCTTAATATTTGGTGAATTTTTCTCAGCTATATGATCTTTGGCAGCATCGATTCTTTTTTCTAAATTTTTAAGTTTTATTTTTTCTTCTGGCATTAAGCAACGGCGCCAATTTCCTCAGCACGCTTTAAATCTACAGATACTATTTGACTTACACCTCTTTCAGCCATGGTAACNCCAAATAATCTATCCATTCTAGACATGGTTAAGGCATGGTGAGTTATAATCATAAATTTAGTTTGAGTTTTAGCGCTAATATCGTCTAGTAAGTTACAGAATCTCTCAACATTNGCATCATCTAAGGGTGCATCAACTTCATCCAATACACAAATTGGTGATGGGTTTGTAAGGAAAATTGCAAAAATTAAAGACATAGCTGTTAAAGCTTGCTCACCTCCTGAAAGTAAAGACATTGATTGCAATTTTTTACCTGGAGGACTTACCATCATTTCAAGTCCAGCATCGAGAGGGTCATCTGCATCAACTAGTTCAAGATGAGCTTTACCACCATTAAATAGTTTAACAAAAACATCCTTAAAATGATTATTTACTGTATCAAAGGCTTTTAGTAATCGAGCTCGCCCTTCTTTATTTAATTCCTCAATAGATTCTCTCATCTTCTTAATTGCAGCATCTAACTCATTTTTTTCTGTGCTCATAGTTTCTAACTCATCATCTATCTCTTTTGTCTCTAAATCCGCTCTTAAATTGACAGCACCCATTGTCTCACGTTGTTGTTTTAGTCTATCTAGCTTAGCTTCGTTTCTATCCATATTAAATCGCATTGCCTCCAAGTCATCTGTAATTTCTAACTTTTGAATTATATTTTGAGGTTTGCAATAAAACTTTTCTTGAGATTCTTCGTCTAATTCTTTTAATCTTGATTCAGCAAGTTCTTTTGTAGCTTCTGTTCGTCCTTTTGACTCTCTAATATTAGCAAGATCATTTTGAGCACTTCTTAAGCTACCTTCAATTTTTTTTAATTCATTATCAGCTTCAGCAAGTCTGTCAGCTGCAAATTGTCTTTCAGTTTCAGCAAAGCCTTTAGTCTCAATTAATTGACCTCTGCGCTGAGCAATTTCTTCAGGACGACTAGAAATCTTTTTTAACTCTTCTTCTGATTTCTTTTTTCTTAAAGTAAGTTCTTCAATATGTTCATTTGCAGATTTTATAGATTTATTAAGTCTTTGGAATTCATAAGTCCAATCACTATATTTTTGTTCAATATCTTTTTGTCTTAGCTTTTCTCTTAGTTCCAATGATAGCGTTGCTGCATCTTTGGCATCATTGCTAGCCTTTTCGTAAGCTGTCTTTGCCTTATAGATNGAAATCTCTTCAGCCTCAGATACTTTTTGAGATATTTCACTTAAACTTGCGTAAAATTTATCAGTAAATATTTTTGTCCAGTTTGATGTATCATCATATCCTTCAACTTCTTTAAGAGTTGATTGCTTAGACATTATGTTTTCATTCGAAACTATTGTTCTTTGCCAGTCATCTCTTTTTGAGTTTTTAATTGTATTATATTGTTCTATATTTTTTTCTAAGTCAGCAATTTGAACTTCAAGTTGATCTTTTTCTTCTTTCAAGGAATCTATTTTTTCATTATCCACTTCATGAATACCTTGATCGTTATCAGTATGATTTTTCTTAGCATTTAAAATTTCAAGATCTTTTGAAGCATCNTTTAGTTGAAATTGCTCTCTCTCAAAATCACCTATAATTTGTTGGATTGTTCTTTCTAGATTNTTCTTTGCTTCCTTTATTCTTTCTTCTTCATGATCTAAGGATTCTCGTTCAAGATTAATCCTATTAAGTTTAGCTGCTGCTTCAATTTCTTTCTCTCGCAAGGGTTGAATTTTTTCATTAGCTTTTGCCTGACTTGTTGTAGCTTGAGTTACTTCTAGTGTATATTTTCGAATCTCAGATTCACTTGACTGTAAATTCTCATTAGATTTTTCAAAAGATTCTTTTAAATTGTACCACTTAAGATACATCACAACGCCTTCGAGACGGTTTATCTCAGAAGATATTGTTTTATATGTTTCTGCCTGCTGTGCTTGCTTTTTTAGATTAGTTATTTGAGAGTTAAGCTGTCTCATTATATCTTTAAGTCTCTGTAAGTTTGTTTCTGCGGCTTTAAGTTTTAACTCTGCTTCATGCCGTCTAGAGTGCAGACCAGAAATACCCGCAGCTTCTTCTAATACAGCTCTTCGATCAATAGGCTTTGCATTTATTAGAGCGCCAACTCTACCTTGACTTATTAAAGATGGAGAATGGGCTCCAGTTGAAAGATCTGCAAATAGCCTTTGAACATCTCTAGCTCGCACTTCTTTACCGTTAATTCGATACTCAGATCCACGGTCTTTTTCAATCTTTCTCTTAATTTGTATTTCTTCTTCTTCATTAAATTCTGCGGGAGCAGTTCTATCTTTGTTATCTAGAGATATTGTTACTTCTGCATTATTTCTAGCAGGCCTATCTGATGTTCCAGAAAATATTACATCTTCCATTCCTGTGCTTCTCATACTCTTAGGAGAAGTTTCACCCATACACCATCGTAATGACTCAACAACATTTGACTTGCCACATCCGTTGGGACCAACTATGCCCGTAAGACCCTCTTCAATAGTTATTTCAGTTGGGTCAACAAAAGACTTAAAGCCAGTAACTTTTATTTTTTTAAATTTCATATCTAATTAAGATAACCTTCTAGCAGTTCATCAATTCTATCAGCAGATAAACTTCCAGCATACAGATCACCATTTATTAAAAATGATGGAGTTGAATTAACTTGATGCTCTTTGACTGCATCAATACGACTTTTTAATATAAAATTTGTAATCTCTTCATTTTCTAGACAAGATTTATAATCTTCACTTGAAACTCCAAATAGTGCAGCCTGCTTTGTAAGTGCGGCAGTACTATTTTCTAAAACTTTTTCTTGGTCACTAGTATCAATCCACTTGGATTGATTTTTTAGAAGTGTTTTATCCAATTTATGAAAGTTTTCTTTTGATGCACAATAAAGCAGTTTAAATGCATTTAGATCAACAGCATTTAATGGAAAAGGTCTTAATTCAAAACTAACTAGACCGGTATCAATGTACTTTTCTTTTAAATGAACAAAGCCGTTACTTGCAAATTCTGCACAATGACTACAAGTTAATGATCTATATTCTATGATGTTAACTTCAGCATCTATGTTGCCAATAATTATTGGTTCAACAAGATTGTTATTACTATCAAAGTTCCACTTATTTTTAGCAAGCACAGTAGTTGATGCTAAAAGAGAGAAAAAAATTAATATTCTTATAATGTAGTTCATTTGGCCGTTTATCTATATTTAGTGCTTTATGCGATGTTTAATGCACAATATGTTGAATATACTCAATTCTTGCATAATTATACAGTAGAATCTCAATCCTCTTAGATAATTATTGTAGATAAAATTGTGTCAGAAATTTAACTTTTTTTAACTTTATTTAATATTTTTTGAAAACTTGTTTGCAAACTTGGATGATCTGCAAGTTCTTTAAATCTATTAGAATCAATATGAACTTCTTCATCTAACTTGTTGTTATCATTTAATGTAAGAGAATCTATCTCCATGCGTTCTTGAATAATCTCTATTTTATTAATTGCTTTATATCCAAAAAAACCATTAATTTTCGACATGATCTTAGTTTGGTCATGTTCAATCGCAAAAGCAATAGTGGGATCTACTTTTAATTGTAACGTTGCAGTATCTTTTAAGCTTACTTGTGATTTTTTGATTTTATTAGGTTTTGATAATTTATAGTACTCTTCTCCAACAATCTCTCTCCATGATTTTAAAAGCTCAATTTCAAAAAAACCTCTTTTTTTCAAAATTTTTTTTGCTTCTTCTGGAAGAAACTTGGATAATGAATTTAATCCGTAATGTCTTTTTTTATATACCATGAATACTAATTTAAAATTACCTTATCATGATCTTGAGCAATCTAAATTAATTTTTAGTAAAGATTTAAAGAAATGGTACCTTAAAAACTCAAGGCAACTACCATGGAGAGGTAACAAAGAAGACCCCAATTATCCCTATAAAATCTTAGTTAGTGAATTTATGTTACAACAAACAGGAGTTAAGACAGTAATACCTTATTTTGAAAGGTTTATTGCTAAATGGCCAGATATTAAATCTTTAGCAAAAGCATCTGAAAATGAAATTTTAAAATATTGGCAAGGATTAGGGTATTATAGTCGAGGAAGAAACTTGCTTAAGTCAGCAAAAATAATTGATTTAGATTACAATGGTATCATTCCAAATAATTTAGATGACTTACTTTCTTTGCCCGGAATTGGATCGTATGCTTCGGCTGCAATTAGATCGATTGGATTTGATAAAAAAGCAACTGTCATAGATGGAAATGTTAAGCGAGTAATAGCAAGATTTTTTGCTCTCAGTGGAAAGCTTAAAGATAATGAAAAAGATATATCTTTATTGGCTAAATATTTAACTCCAAATAAAGGTAACGCAAACTATTCTCAAGCGATTATGGAGTTTGGGGCCTTAATATGTACACCAAGACAATCTAGTTGTAGTGATTGCATAGTGAGTCATGGTTGTTTATCTCTAAAACAGGGGCTTGTTTTAGAAATACCTGAAGCAAAAACTCAAACTAATAAAAAAAACTTAAGGTGCGCTTCTTTTCTGGCAATCGATAAGAATAATTTAGTGTTAATTGCTAAAAGAAAAAATGAAAGTCTGTTAAAAAATATGTGGCAGCTTCCATCTAGCGATTGGATTAATCAAAGTAATAATAAAAAACTTTTATCCCAAGCACCATTTAAAGCAAAATGGTCNGAAACTGGAAAAAAAATTAATTATAAATTCAGTCATATAAATTTACTAAATGAAACTTATACGGCAAATATAAGCCTTAAAATAGATTTGTTTGATAAGGACTTTAAATGGGTCAGTATAAAAGCATTACATAAATATCCACTAGTAACGCTCACAAAGAAAATTTTGTTAGATAATAATTTAATTTAGTTTAATTCTGATCGAATTTGTTGTCTAAGTAAATCAATTGGCTTTAATTCACCCTCAACATCAAAATGCCAAAATGTCCATCCATTACAGGCCTGGGCATCTTGAACTTGTGCACCAATTTGATGAATAGAACCAGTATTTTTATTATAAGCTATGGAACCGTCGGCCCTGACTTTTGCTTTATATTTTTTTGCTGAATCATAAAGATTATCACCAGGCTCAATTAATTTTCTTTCTACGAGCCACCCAAAAGGAACTCGCGGCTCAGCTTTTTTAGATGTAGTAATAGCTATAGAGTCATTATCATATGGAATGATTTTAGCTATTCGATTTTTTGCGAATGAAATATACTTAGCTTCTCTTTCAATACCTATGAAATTTCTACATAACCTTTTTGCCACTGCGCCAGTAGTACCAGTGCCAAAAAATGGATCTAAAATAGTATCTCCACGATTGGTTGAAGAAATGATTACTCTATGAAGTAATGACTCTGGTTTTTGAGTTGAATGAACTTTTTTTCCATTTTTATCTTTTAGTCTTTCATGACCATTACAAATAGGTAAAAACCAATCGGACCGCATTTGCGTATTTTCATTTAATGACTTCATTGCTTCATAATTAAATACGCATTTTTTAGAGTTTTTATTTTTTGAAGCCCAAATCATTGTTTCATGTGCATTTGTAAATCTTGTGCCTTTAAAATTTGGCATTGGGTTAGCTTTTTGCCAAATTATATCATTTAGTATCCAATATCCTAAGTCTTGAAGTATGTAGCCAATTCTAAATATGTTGTGATATGAGCCAATTACCCAAATTGTTCCATTGGGCTTTAATATTCTTTGGGCTTCTGTCAACCAAGCTCTTGAAAAATCATCGTAAGCTTTAAAACTTTCAAATTGATCCCATTTATCATTTACAGCATCAACCTTAGAAGAGTCAGGTCTAGATAATTCATTTTCAAGCTGAAGATTGTAAGGAGGGTCTGCAAAGATCACATCTATACTATTTTCAGGTAGCGATTTTAAGTGTTCAATCGTTTCACCGGGAAGAATTTGATTTAAAGGCAATGTATGATTTTTGACCGTTTTCATAAAAAATAATATGATTCATAATATTTTTTTGGTCAATAACTTAATGGACTCAATAAGTTACAAGATTTTCTTAATTCAACATGTTGTATATAGGGGCAAAAGTTTTACGATGGATAGGGGTTACCCCTAAATTATTAAGGGCTAAAAGGTGCTGCTTTGTTCCATATCCAGAATTTTTTTCCCAATAATATCCTGGGTATTGAATAGAAAGATCTTCCATTAATTTATCTCTATAAACTTTTGCAATAATTGAAGCTGCTGCAATTGATACGGACTTGCTATCGCCTTTTACTATCGGATACATTTTATATTCCAGGTCAGGTAATTTATTTCCATCTACTAATATTGATTTTGGTGCAATATTTAGCCCTAGGATAGCTCTCTTCATAGACAATAAGCTTGCTTGTAAAATATTTATTTTATCTATCTCTTCAACTGTTGCCATGCCTATTGCATAACTATGATGGGAAATTAATTGTTCGTTAATAATAATTCTTTTTTTCTTAGAAAGTTTTTTTGAGTCATTAATGCCCTCGGGAATAATTTCTTTATTTAGAATGATAGCTGCAGATATAACGGGACCTGCAAGAGGACCTCTACCAACCTCATCTACGCCTATAATTGGAGACTCATAAGCTTCATCAAATTTGTAACTAGGTTCCAACTTATTTATTTATACTATCTCGAACATTTTGAAGATCTTCCCAAACATATTTTTTCTGTTTTTGTTGTCTTAATAAAAATGCTGGATGAAATGTAGGCATAGCTTGAATAATTTTTCCATTAATATTTAAAGGGAACCATTTCCCCCTTATTTTTGTGATTGGTGTTTTGTCTTTTAGTAAAGCATAAGTAGACGTACTACCTAAAAGTAATAAAACTTCAGGGCTTATAAGTTCAATGTGCTTATGTATTAACGGTAAACATATATTGATTTCTTCTTCAGTTGGCTTTCGGTTAGCTGGTGGTCGCCATGGTATAATATTAGCGATATATACTTTCTCTCTATCAAGATTAATTGCATTCAACATCTTGTCCAATAATTTTCCACTTCTTCCTACAAATGGCTTGCCTTCAATATCCTCATCATGACCAGGAGCTTCTCCGATTAACATAATTTTTGATTTTGGGTTTCCATCTGAAAAAACTGCATTAGTTGCATCTTTATGCAAAGGACAGCCCTTAAAACTCTCAATGTAAGTCTTTAACTCATCAATAGTGTTTACTTTCGATAATTGTTTTTCAGTTTTTGAATTCATTATTTCAATGTTATCTAGGTTATTGGCAGCATTGGTTAGCTTTTTTGATTCTTTAATTTCAAATCTATTTATAGGAAATTTGGTTAAATTATCAGTCACACCGCTTTCTTTAAGCACTCTTAAAGTTTTAATGCTACTTTTTATAAGTTTTCCCACCATTATTTTAAAGAAATTGAATCATATGATTGAATTATTGTATCAGTAATTTAAATAATACTATTAGATAATTTATATGGATACAAAAAATCAACGCGAGTCGATGGAATATGACGTAGTGATCGTCGGAGCTGGTCCAGCTGGATTGGCTACAGCCATTAAACTTAAACAATTAAATGCAGATACAAATGTATGTGTAGTAGAGAAAGCATCTGAAGTAGGTGCCCATATATTAAGTGGAAATGTATTTGAGACTAAAGCCTTAGACGAGCTACTGCCTGATTGGAAGAATATGGATGGATGTCCTGTTAAAACTAAAGTCAATTCGGAAAAATTTCTATTTTTATCCAAAAAAAGCTATTTTAGTTTTCCTACTTTATTCTTACCTCCTGTACAGCATAACAAGGGTAATTATATAATTAGTCTTGCAAATCTTTGTCGTTGGTTAGGACAAGTTGCAGAAAATCTNGGAGTAGAAATTTATCCAGGTTTTGCTG
>JGI24540J26637_10000897_pt1 | contig 12897 bp, 7 predicted proteins | sample NorSeaMetagenome_FD_26637 | JGI IMG/M metagenome (IMG submission 26637)
GGGGGGGGGGGATCCTCTCTCGGTTCTGCATCGTTTGACGAGATCGATCCGGTGACCGGTTCACCAAAGAGCAAGGGCCGCCCCCTCCCTCAGAATATTCGGTCTGCTGCCACTTTGGATGTCATCGATACAGCTCTGTTGACGATAGAGTTGAGGAAGCTGCAGGATGCTGGGGAATGGGGGGCAGTTCTTGCTCTATTCAAGGAAGATATTTCTACGAAGGAGTTCGAGAAACTTGAGCCCAGCAAGTCGAGAAGGAGGCGGTCGATGGAGATCTCAGGTGCAATTGGAAAGGCCGGCGCGAATCTAAGATCTGCTTTGTCATCTGGTCAGCTTGAGCCCTCGGAACCACCTACGCCCAAGGTGGTGTCGAGGTATCCAAGGGCATATCTAACGGAGGAGATGGAGGCAGCCCAATCCGACGCTGCTCACCGAATTGTCAAGCTGGTTCTGATTCCGGCAATGTACGAAGGTGGAGCAAAGGGCACGATAGGACAAGTTGACACTTCAAAGGTATCTATCGACAAGCTAGAGGCCGCTATAAAGCAAGCAAATGAGCTCCCGCTACATATGGACGGAAATGCGCAAGAATTGATCGAAGACGCGAAGCTTCTTTACAAATTCCGCAAGACTCTGAAGAAGAATAAGAAGGACCAATTTACCAAATCCTTTGCCGAGCTTGAAAAACTCGCCGATAAGTACAGAATGCCCAAGGGACTGAAACTATCGACGCCTAATGACAAGCCATCGGGATCCGGACGAGGTCCAAGGCCAGGAGAGGAAGAGCTAGACTTGCTCGTTGGTGAGGTTCGGTACATTCAGGTGAAGCAGGACGTCCCTCAAATTTTGAAAACAGGGGCGGCTGGTGATTCGCCTGGGAAGACAGATTTCAGCACTATTGACTACCAGGGACTTAATTTCACCATTGACGCCATCAATGCTCTCCAACCTGCTGCCAAGGAGATGGAAGACCTTCAAATCTTGAGTGCCGGCGTCAAAGGCTTGAGAGACACGAGGATGGCGTTACAGGACGCCGACGAAGCCGACCAAGATGCCAAATTCTCTAAGTGGGAGAGTGCTGACAGGGTGATTGGAAATGTCCTTAAGTCCGGGTTGATTGACAAACTTCCAGAAAACTGCAAGAAAACTGTGGAGGAAGAATTGATTCACGCAAAGAGCGAATGCATTCACCAGAGGATTCAACTCAAGGCCGAGAAGACGCTGAGATCGGGAAGAATGGCCGGGAACATTTCCGAGGCTAACATGGAATCTGTTGACTTGAAGGGGTTGGAGGAAACTTTAAACTTCGCCAACAAGGTAGGACTCCAGACAGAGGCGAACAAGAAGTCAATCGAGGCTGTTGAGTTTGCGCTCAACCTCCGAAAACTTCAGAAGGAGAAGAACTCTGGTAATCGAGAGGAGTTGAAGGCCTTGCTCTACTCTGACATGGCAGGGGACCCCAAGGCCCTTCTGCTTAAATCTCTCGTCGAAGAAATCGATTTCGCGAAGGACGTGATCTGCAACGCTGAAGCTACAGAACTTATAGAAAAAGAGATTGCCGACGGAAAGATCGAGAAGTGGACTCCAGGTTTGATTGAGAAGCAAGACTCGTCTGTTCACGAGGGGCTCCGAAACGCGATTCTTGATGCGCGTCGCTTGGAACGAGACATCTCCTCACGCACTAAGGCAATGGTTGAGGCTGGAAGCATCGTGTCGTCCATCAGGCAGCTTATCTTCGACAAGAAAAATTACGATGAGATCAGGAAGTTTCTTTCCCAGTACATGTCAAATTCGACCTCCTTCATGAAGGCGCTTCCTCCAAAAGTGTACCATCATATCAACAACGAGGTCCATTTGGCCGATTGCCACATCAAGGTAATGGAACTTGCCGACAGAATGTACGGGGAAGCACTTGTCAACAAAGTTGCTATCCGCACGCATCTTGAGAAGGTCGGAGAATCTAAGGAATTCGGGACATTAAAAGACGAAGTAGGCCAGCTTGATATGAGCAAGGTGAGTGTTGAGTCTATGTCGAGGGCAGTCTCAGAATCCTTTGACTTGTTGAAACGAACTGGCAAGGACCACCAAAAGATGCCAGCACCATACTTTCGCGAACTGGTCGACGTCTGCGATTCACTGTGCACCCTGAGGAAGCATTTGAAGGAAGACAACTACGCAGGTGTGAAAAATTGCCTTTTTGATCAAGACAAGAAGAACAAGTTCATTGACAAGAAGGAGGTTGACAGCAAGAAGGACGCCAACAAAACAGACCAATCGAATGAGGAAAATCTGAAGAAGCGCCACAAGCTTTACATCGTATACAACCAAGAGAGGATCATAGCAAGGCAGGAGAACAACGATCACCAGATTCAACAATTGTTCCAGAGGGCTCTCGGCGTTGGGGGGGTTTCGGGAGAAGTTGGTAATGTTGATTACAGTCACCTCAGCATCACCGAACTCCAAAGCTGCAATCAGCAGGTCGCCCAGTTACGTCCTCGGACGCCTCACAGTATCGAGCTCCAAAAAATTGCGGGCGTCGTTTTCAAGATCAGGGTCGCTCTCAGGCAGGAGCCGAGGGACTGGAATCTTGTCAAGAGCGAACTCGATCAGCTCAAAAAGGTTGTGAAGGGCAAGATCGAGGACCACGACGTTGTGAGCAGCGAGATTTCTCTTGTCCAACAGGAGCTTGATAATGTGAGGATTGTGAACATCCTTTCGACAGCTCTCACCAAGGGATGGGACAAGAATTCTGCCGTTGGCGACTTGAAGATAAGTAGGATCGATTCTGAAGGTTTGGCTTTGGCCATACGCCAGGTGTCTGAGTTGGGAGAGAGAGGGCAGTCGAAGGACGCGAAAGAATTGCTGAACGTGGCTTCAATGATGCGGGAAATAAGGTCTAACTTGAGGCATTGTCTTGACATAGGAGGGGACGGGATGAAACAGCAGGAGGAATCAGAGGCATGGCTCCTGGTGGGAGAAAATATTGATAAGATGGAACAGCTACAGCAGGAGAATCCCAACGGCAAGGGGGTAAAAGTTACAAAGTTGGAGGTGGCAAGAGTGCGACAGGAGCTAAATCTTTACGACGCATCCCAGGGTATCGTGTACGCGTTGTTCCAGGGGAGCCACGCGCACGTACAGAAGGAAATAGAAAAGGATGTTGCCACCATAGAGCCACACATTCAAACTTTGGAGGCAGCTATCAAGGACGCCGTCAACGCAAAGGTCGAAAACCCGAAGCTGACAGTCCTACTGAAAAACGCCAACAGCATTCTCAAGATCAGAAAGTCTCTTTTGAAGGCAGCTTGGAATGACGTCGAGAACGAATGCATTACCTTCTCTCTCAGCCAGAACATCAACGAGCACGCAAAGGTGGAGATCGACTTGACTATATCGGAGGCCCACAATCAGATCGTGTACATGAGTTTGGAGCGGTGCTTGCACAGTGGAGGGGCAACAGGAGAGATTGGCATGCTGCACTTGAGGGACATAAAGGTCAACGGATTCCAGAGGGGGTTTGAGATTGCCGAGGAGAAGGCGAATAGTTCCTACGACTTGAGACCGCAAGTCCAGAATTTGTACGCGTGGGCGAAGCTAATTTATGAGTTGAGGACTGCCCAAAGAGTCAGCAACCCCAACAGTAGAAGCAGCAAGCACGACATTGACGTTATCATCGACAAAATGATATCTGAGAGGGACAAGCAGGGGGGGTTTGTCGAGAAGTACATCGAAGACGAGTACAGCCTTGCGGTGGACGATAGCATGTTCAGAGAGATGAAAACGCAGTTTGAGAAACGGATGAGGAGGGGTCAGGCGAAGGAGGCCCCCATTTCCTTGGCGGAACAAAGTTTCAGCAAAGTCAAGTCCTTGGGGAACATCGTCAGGGATAGCATCATGACAGACGAATTGGAGACATTGATCGAGGACATGAAGGATAGCGAGTATTCTGGCTTGGATTCTTTTATTGACACTGCCAGGATTGTCCTAAAGCTGAGACAGGCACAACTAGAGGACAACATCAAGGGAATGGAAAAGGCGATTGGAGAGGCAGTCGGGGGATCCGGAGGCAGCGAATTCTGGGGCGTGTTGCCTGAAGCACAGAAGGAGATGAAGTTAGCCATGGTGTACTTGAAGGACCACAACGCGCACAAGACTCTGAGAAGCATATTCGAAGAAAACGGGAGCTTCAACAGACGCGACGACGACGACGATAACGACCACGCCGAGAGAACCAGAAGGAAGAGTTTGACTGCAGGGAAGGAAGTCACTGTCGGGAGGAAGTATAGCATGGAAGCTACAAAGGACGACCACATTAACTTTGAAACCGTTGACATAGCGGAGATCGATGACGCACTGAAGAAGGCCGGGCAGCTCACCCTCAAGGGAAGAAGCAAGGAGGTCGCAGTCTTGATGAAAACCGCCAAAACGGTTGGGGACATGAGGAGGGCGATGAAATCTGGCGACTGGCCGATGGTCGCAGAAATCATAAACAACCTGGACGAAAAGAACATGCACATTCTCGCAAACCGGGAAATAGGGTGCATCAAGGGAATTCTCAATCAGAGACAGTTTCAGAAACTTTTGCTCGAGGGTCTGAAGAAGGGTGCTCCAGCCTGCGTCAAAGGTTTTGTCGACTCCTCTACGAGCGAGACCGGCAAACTGGAAGATGCAGTGAGGAGAAGCGAGAAAAAGGGGACCGAGGGAGGGGAACTGGGACGTGAAGTGCACTGGCTGAGGAAGAGTTGCATCAGAGTTGCCGAAATAAGGAGCCTGATCAAGCAATTAGAGTTCCGAAAGGCGCTGCAATCTGCCGAGGAAGCAAGCAAGGCATTTGAAGAGGAGACAGGGCACTACGACACCGAGTGGAAGCACTACGTTGCGGACGAGCTGGAAAGGTATCAAACGGAACTGACGAAGAAACAGGTCTTTGTCAACATCGTTGGGGACATCCAGAGAGCTACGGGGAGCTGCGACGTTGATCAGCTCAAGCTTGCTCTATTGGAAGCCAAAGAGGCAAAGCTTGAGGAGTGTCCAGATCTCGGCATGAGGTGAGCCGGAATGAGGAGCGAAGGCAGCGAGCGTAGCGAGCTGCGCTCAACACCCGGCGCTGCTCTATACGATAAACTAACTCCCCTTACTCGTCACTTCACTCCTCGCAGAAGAGCCGTCGTTCACGCGAAGAGGATACTGAAGGAAACTTCGATGGTCGAGAAGATCCTGGTTGAAGAGGGCTTGAAAATGTGTAACCAGAAGAAGCTCGAAGCAAGTTTGAGGAGGGCCGAGGAATTGAATTTGTCAACTGAAGTCACTGAGCATTGCAAGGAAGAGCTTAGGAAGCTGAAGGAGCTAAGGAGAAGGTTAGCGAAGGCCATTTGCTTCATGAAAAGGGACGAAATGGGAAAGGTTTTGGCGTTAACTAGGAGGATGGAAGAGGAGAACAAACACAAAGAGAACGGCGGTGAGGGGCTACAGAGAGCCTCCTACAGCAAGATGAAGAACTTTTCGAGCGTAGAGTTCCTCCACGAGCTCCCTGTCGACGTTTCAACGTACTTGCAGCTTGAGTTGGCGAAGATGAACGCTGCGGGAGGCGGGGACTTGGACGACCTTGTGGATCTTACTGTCAGGATCAAAGAGAAGGTGTTCGCGAGCAAGGCCAACCAAGCTAATCACGGGGACCTCAAGACGTTCATAGGCTTAAGGGACGAAGAAGACTTCGCGAGGCACAGGATGATTACGGACAGCAGCCTAGTGAAAGGGATGCTGAGTTTCACAAGGAAAGCCATCCCTACCAGCCTGACCAAGCTTCCGACCAACCTTAGCAGTCTAGCGGTCAGACTCTTCAGGCAGAACATTCTCGGCTGGCTTGGGACGAGGAGGTTTAGTCACCCCCACGTGCTTTTGCAGCAGATCCTTAAGGTCTGCAGCAAGATCGAGGGTGTCAGAGACGAAGTGTTCTGCCAGATTTTGAAGCAGATGAAAGGGTGCGACGAAGTGGAGATTAAATGCAAGCTCTGGGGGCTATTGAAGTTGTGCCTTGGGTGCTTTCCTCCCAGCAACGCCCTCGAGAACTACGTTGAGTTCTTCTTGTTGAAGAATGGGAGGAGTGAGTGTGTCGAGGTTATGCACAAGTGCATCATAGGTTGGAGAATCAAGAAGGAGCTGAACGAGAGGGGCATGAGGGACCAACTTAGAAATGTCGAACGTTTTGTCTCGGACCCGGCCTTTGTGGGAAAGGAGGAGATCGAGAAGGCGGTGAAATTCTACATCGAGGAAGTCGACTTTGAGAGAGGGATCGTCGATGGACAGGACAGGCTGGAAGAGCTCGCCCTGTTTTACTCAAACAACGAGTGGAGGAAGAGGTTCATGATGCTCTCTTTGGGAAAGACGACAGTGAACGCCGAGGGGCTTCTGGAAGGGCTCAACAAGGCGAAATGCTCCTTCCGGGATCTCAGAGACCTGCGCTTTTTAGTATGCGGAGACCTCGCTGCTGCGAGAGAAGTTACAAAGAAGGAAGAGCTTGACGACACATTGGTGAAGGAGGATCTTTTGGAGTACATTGCCTCAGTTCACAACAAGGTTATGGAAAAGGTGAAGGGGAAGGACTCTTACGTTGCGAGGAAGAGTCACACCTGGCAGAATTGCACCTTTGACATCGACTGGTTCAAGGGCGCGATCAAGTTCGCTAGGAGCCAAATACACAGGATCAACAACAAGCTGTGTGGCAAGGGAGGAAGCTTTCACAGGATTGCGCACACTTTGGCCAGACAGGACCTCGTGGCCGAGCACGAGATGATGACGAAGAAGGCGAGAATGCAGGACGAAATTGATAACGAAAACGAGAACGCCGCCGACGACGAAGTTGCCGTTGTCAGGGGGGCAACGAAGGGGAAGGCAAAAAAAAAGACGGCATTGGTGGCTCGAAAGTTGAGCTCCGGTGCAACTCAGGTCGTCGGATCAATGACGGCCATCAAAGTGCCGAATAAGTTCAAGATTGAGGACATGCAGAGGACAAGGAATAATTCCATGTCCGATGAATCCTCACCCAAGAACAAAAGAAATACCAGGAAGAGAACGTCGAGCGTCGAGCTTCTCGAACAAGGCAGCGACGACGAGATCAGCGATATGGATTTTGAGGATGATGATGAAGATGATGATGAGGAGGGGGTGGAAGAGGAGGGGGAAAAGGAGGAGGGGGAACAGGAGGAGGTGTGGAAGAATTTGTACAAGGGCAGCAGCTTCGAAATTGTTGACGTCGGCGAGGTGATGGAGAAGAAGAGGAGAGAGAAAGAGGAGGGGGAGAAGAAGGAAGCGGAAGAGCTTCCCCCAACTTTGAAGAAGCAGCAGCAGCAGCCGGAGAAAAAATATTCGGCAACCAACCAGAAGTGGGGGGGGGCGACGACCGGTGCGGTTGCGACGGCAGCAATAACACCAATCAAACCGCAGCAACCGCTCATGGACAGACCCATTCTGAAAAAGAAGTCGTCTGGTCCGAAGAAGATGAAAACCATCAGCAAGTTCGCATTCGATTGATGTAACAAATATATAATAAGAGAGGATGATATGAGATAAAAGCTGCGATCAGCGCAACGAACCGAAATTATTTTGTAAAGCAAGCGTCTAGGAAACCACGCAACCGCGCGCGTAGAAAAAAGTATGGAAGCAAACTTGAAGTACCTATTGATTTCATTTTATCCTCGTTGCATTTCACTTGAAGTAAAGAATTTAGAGGTCTGACGGGAAAAGGAATTTAATACATTTTTAAGCAAGAGCGAGGTTTTAAAAGAAGGAAAGAGGACACCAAGGAGTTACTTCGACGTAGATACATGGATAGTTTACCTGGTATTTTGATATCGACGCCCATAAGAAAAAAAGAAGACAGAGTCACCTCGTGTCCCTTCCAATCATCATCTGGTAGAGTGTCACCATCAGTGGCAAAGTCGATACACGGGGTACTCAACGACTCTCACATGACATTTGAGTCTATCGAATCGGCATCACTCCCAAGCCACTTCGAAGGGGGAGTGTATACCATCAATCTTGTGGTCTCCTCGACATCTTTTTTAACAGGCTTGAGAGTTATGAATGATACAATTGGGTCTTGTCGTAACAAGAAGATCACCGGAATTTGCTTCTTTTCCGAATCAAAGGACGTGGATGGCGTCATTGAGGCGAAAATTTGCCTTGAAACCTCCCAAGAGGTGCTTAAGGAAATTGCGAGGGTCCTTTCATTCCACAAGGAGGTTGTCTCTGTCAAGTTTCAGAACGAGGGCGACAAAGTCTGTGGAAGCTCTAGGAATGAGCACTTCTACGATGACTTCTGTCTTCACCTCCCCCCGCACGTGACGGCGGAAGATCCCCCCTCGGGCGGAATTAATCGAATGATAAGTGACACCACAGCCAGGACCCTTTCTGACGAAAAAGGAGAAAGAAGCGACTACGGTTCTCAAGGTTCTCCAGGATCTCCGCACCAATTTCGCAAGCTTAGCACTCTCCAACTGAACGAGAATAAATTCGTATTCATGGTCGAGAACACAGAGACTGAAGAAGATTATGTGATGAAGGAGGTGAGATAGAATACTTTTGAGGAGGAGACAAACAATTGTTCTGCCCCCGGCCAACAAACACTAGTTCAGAAACAAAACAACAACAATTCCTCTCGCTTGCTCTCCTGCATCTCCTAAATCTCCGCGCTCCGTCCCGCGCTCCACAGAGCACCGTTTCTTCCCAAGCCCAACTAGACACTTCCAAGAACGAGTACTTAATGATCAAGAAGCTCCACGAAGGCGGGAGGAAGCTCGGAATTATCGACACTCCCATGCTCTATGAGGAGAACATCCGAAACACGATGGTGTACAAGATGTACACGTGTGACTTGTTCAACTTTCTGCACGAATACTGCAATATCAACAAGTCCAGGGGCGTCTCAGAGGACGTCGCCAAAGTTTGGATCGCGCAACTCCTCGTCGCGGTCGATGCAATGGCGGAGAAGGGCATGGCACACAGGGACTTGAAGGTGAGACTGAGCGAAGAGCGAAGGACGGGAGGAGCGAAGCGACGACCGTATACTACTGCAGCACAATAACTAACAACCTTCTGCTCGTCGCTTCGCTCCTCGCCCCGCTCATCGCAGCCCGAGAATATTCTTCTCGACAACCTGGGGAATATTGTCATCACAGACTTTGAGCTGGCCCAGGAATTTCCCAAGCGGAGCATTAGGAACCAAGAAGAAGAAGTTCACATCGTCGGTACGCCTCTTTACATCCCCCCCGAGGTGGGCTCGAAGGGCTTTGTTGACGTTAGGAAGTACGACCTTTGGGCGGTTGGGGTCATCGCGTGGGAGCTCGTCCACGACACGAACCCATGGGAGATCGACGTGAATTGCTTACCCCCCCATAGGATCCTAGCAGAGACCAACCGAACCTTCACACTTGACGCAAAGGACGCAAAGCCCAAAGGGATGAGCGATGATTACTTTGACTTCGTAAGCAAGGTTGTCTGCCACCACAGCAAGAGGATGTCGCTCAAGGGCGCCATGAAGCACAAGATCTTCAAGGGACTCAAGTTCTCGAAGCCGCGCACGTTCTTTCCAGAAACTGAGCCTGTTCCTGAACTAGCTTGCATTTCCTCTATCCTAAGCGACATGAGAGGGGACAGAGAGCAAAAGAACACCAAGGACAAAGCCTGGAAGTCTCCAAGCGTCAGTCCAGTGCCGACGTCAAGGATATTTGGAAACAGCCCCTTTTCCTATTCAAAAGCAAGGAGAACTCTGTCTCTTCCTAATAACACCAACAGGGAAGCTAGAAAAACGAAGCACAAGATCAAGGCTGAGCTCCTCAGATTCCAGTCTTGGCTGAAAGTTCAAAGGCTCACTTCATCTCCCAAGCGAGACTCCCAAGTTATCCTCAACCAGAACCTGATCCTTAGGCAAAACGTACTCGACTCTTCCTCGAAAGCGAGAGAGAAGTTCATGAACGAGAACTCGGTCCGCCGGGCAAAAAAGAGTGGAGGACTCGATGCGGGCAAAACTGTCCTTACAAGGCAAGAGGCCAACGACAGGCGTGAAAAGTCAAATATCGAAGGGAGCAAGGAAAAGAGTCAAAGCCAGAATCCCAGCCCTACCCATCGACTTCGAAAGCTCAGCATCGCCAAATATACAGGTACGGGGCAGGTTGGGAGTGCACTCATAGATTAGTGCGTGAAGGATGGGAGGCAGGTTGGGGGGAAGGGGGGGAAAGATGGGGGGAGGTTTGAGATAGAGGAGCGCTCTTCCAGTACGCACTCAAGGGTAGTGCGTAGAAACGATAGGGTTTGCAGCTCTTCATTGTAAGTATGAATAGTGCGCGGGGCTCAGTATCACAGTTTCATTCCGTTATCAGTTAATCAGTTTTCACCAGGGTTAATCTAAATCTAACCCTGGGGGAGGGGACAATTCAATGCGGGGGGAAGGGGCACTACGCACACATTTATTTTAAAGAGTAGTGCACCGTATGGAAGGATACGCATAAAGTTTACTTTGGCAAGAATCTAATACCTCTGTTTAGTCGAGAAACGCGTTATTTAATTTTAACCCTTTTACTTTTGCCATAACAGTTGAAACCAATGTGCAGAAAGCGCACTCTCACTTCTGACACCAAACGTTAAAAAGTAACCAAACGCTAAAATAAAACACAAAACCTACCAACATGAAGCTCTCCTTATCATTTCTGATCGCTGCTAACATCGCTACCACTGACGGCTTCACATTCATTACCCCACTCACTCAAACCAACACCGCTCTTTTTGCTTCAAAGGTGAGATAGGATAACACCTCAGAATGGCAATCCTGAATCCTTAATTAATTCAGCCCTTCTGAGCTAATTTGACAACCCCCACGCAGAATTCTGCAAAGAACGCCAAAAGAAAAGCATGGATCGATGGGCGTGGGGGAGCAGCAACAGCTGATGCTGGTGTTTCCAGCGCCACCTTGACGAGCGACGAGGGTCTCAAGTATGTGGAGCTCACATCGTCGAACGGTAGCAAATCTACCGTTTTCACCCTCGGTGCCTGCGTCACGAGTTACAACACCGATGGGGTTGAGTACCTTAAGGTTCGCCCTGACGCCAAGATGGACGGGTCGAAACCTATTTCTGGTGGCATGGCATTTTGCTGGCCGCAGTTTGGTCCCGACGCTGGTCTCGAGGGGCTCGACCTTCAGCAGCACGGCTTTGCAAGAAATGAGGACTGGACTGTCTCGTCTGTTACCGAGGATTCCGTTGTTATGAGGTGAGATTTGACGAGGCTGGGCGGAGGGCTGGAGCGAAGAGACAGCTGAATCTATTCTAACACACTTTCCTCTCGTTTCGCTCGCAACCCCATTGCTCGTCGCTTCACTCCTCACCGCCGCTCACTCTTTGCTCATCGCAGCCTTTCTCCTTCTGACTACTCCGAGCCCATGTGGGGTAAGGACTTCCTTGCGACTTACACTGTCACCATTACAGACGACTTTTTGGACACCGTCTTCAACGTCAAGAACTTGGGCGGTGAGGACTTCGTGCACCAGGCTGCGCTCCATACCTACTTTGATATCAGTAGCGTCGGGAACTTGAGCATTGAGGGATCCTTCAAGGGAAAGGAGTACCTGGACAAGGTGAGGGCAGGAGGAGCGAATCGACGCCTGCTCATATCGGGTTTCCTTAGGACTCGCTTCGCTCTTCCTACAACTAACCTCCCTCGCTCCTTGCTTCAGATGACTGGGGAAACGAAAACCGAGGAAAGGGACGCAATCACCATCAGTCAGGAGACTGATTCTGTGTACTTTGGCGTCAAAGATCCCTCCGTTGTCGACGCAGGAAAGGGAAAGAAAATCTCCGTGGTTGATGCAATGGGATGGACGGATTGCGTAGTTTGGAATCCATTTGGCAACGAGGGCATGGGTTACAACTCCTTCGTTTGCGCCGAGAGCGTCGCATTCAACCCCGTAACCGTTCTGGCTGGAGGGGAATGGGAGGGATCCATGAAGTTGAAGGTGTCAGACATCTGAGCGACAAGAAAGCTGGCGTGTGAAGTTGATGTTGATTATTAATAAGAAACTCTTGGTTTATGAAGGAAGGCACCCCCCCTCGCTTTTTAAAACGCAAATCCGAGCTCTTCGCCATCGTCATGTTATGGAAAAAAATCACCAACAAAAAGGAAAGGAATTCAGGTGTTTGTGTTAGGGTTACTAGAAAAAAAAGGACAATCCATCCGCAACGTTATCTCCGACTATGGGGAAATCAAGATCGAAAAATAAGGGAAAGAACCAGGAACAGGTACAGACAGCCCCTTCAGCCCAGCGATCTCCTCTCCCTGAGTCTCAGTCTCCTTGGGGAATGGAAGGAGACAACGAGACCCTTTTTGACGGCGACTTCGACGACATAAACCCATCGCGTTCACCACCTGGCCTTGTTTCTGATGAGGGGGTGGGGAAACAACCTTCCTCCTCGAACTCAAAGGCCCAGAAACCTGACAAAAAGAAGAAGAAGAAGAAACTGTTGCCCATCAACTTGAACATAAAGACGAAGGCATCCGCAGGTGGTTACCAATCGAGCAGCATTGACCGTACTGGGTTTGGGGGGTGTAAGTACAGCCTTAACCTGCAGCCCCAACCCCTTGCAAGCCCACAGTTTACCCCAGACGCGCCCTCCATTGCAGCTCAACCTCGCGCGAGAGCAAAAATACCGTCGTTGTACGACGCGCGCGAGTCCACGTGGTCTGGCTTTCTTGGAATTTACGAGAGGATCCGCGGTGGAGTTGTTGCTGGTCTTGACTATTTTGGTGTTGTGACGTCAACGCGTTACGCCTACGAACCAGTGAATATGAACGAGGGTGGTTTTAGAGGGAGAGGGTTGGGGGGAGGGGGTCTTGGCACAAGTGGCGGGG
>JGI24540J26637_10000898_pt1 | contig 12894 bp, 9 predicted proteins | sample NorSeaMetagenome_FD_26637 | JGI IMG/M metagenome (IMG submission 26637)
GCAAGGTTAATTTCATCGTATTCTTGTTCTGCAGAAGCCATAAAAATAGCACCTAAATTTGCTCCAGCTGAGAAATGTGAACCTTCATTACCAATTACAATTCCTCTGTGGTTCTTTTCCGCTAAATCCACTGCTTTATTTATACCCATTAAAACTCCTTGCCCAAGAGTGTTCATTTTAGTTCTAAATTCTAAGTTTATTATTCCATCTCCTAAATCTTTAATTACAGAATCAGAATTTTCCCAAACAACTGAGCTTTTATCTAAATTATTAAGAATAATTAAAGAATCTTGACCAGGTTTGGTGATAAAGGTTTTGGAGTTTAAGTCGTAATAATTGATTTTACCATTTTCAATATTATAGAAGTTATTTATATTATTCTTTATCATTTCAGAAATCCATGGAGCAGGTTCATAACCTAAAGATTTCATTATATCAACTCCTTTTTTGATTCCTATTGAATTCCAAATTTGAAAAGGTCCATTTTCCCATCCAAAACCTGCTCTAAGAGCATCATCTATTCTGTAAAGTTCGTCTGAAATTTCTGGAATTCTATTTTGAATATATGAAAACATGGTTCCAAAATTGAATCTGTAAAATTCGCCAGCTTTATCTTTTCCTTCAATTAGAATTGGAAATCTATCTAGAACATTAGTAACTTTCCTTGCTTCACTTACAGTTTCAAAAGAAACTTTTTTTACAGGTGAATACTCAAGAGTTTTTAAATCCAATGATAATATTGTAGATTTTCCTTTTTCATCCTTGATTCTTTTGTAAAATCCACCATCGGTTTTTGACCCTAACCAATTGTTTTCTAACATTTTATAAATATATTGAGGCAATTTAAATATTTCCCTAAATTCATCATTAGGGCAATTATCATAAATACCTGTAGCTACACTTACAGTCGTGTCTAAACCAACAACATCACTAGTTCTGAATGTTGCTGATTTTGGGCTTCCAATTATGGGTCCAGTTAATTTGTCTATTTCCTCTATACTTAAATTTAACTTTTCAATATTGTTTAAAATATTTACCATTCCAAACGTACCAATTCTGTTTCCTATAAAACCAGGTGTATCTTTAGCTAAAACAGAAACTTTACCTAAAAATCTTTCACCAAAATCATTTAAAAAATCAATTATTTCTGGTTTACAATCAGGACCTGGAATTATTTCAAATAATTTCAAGTAACGTGGAGGGTTAAAGAAATGAGTAACTGCAAAATGATTTCTGAAATCAACCGATCTTCCCTGGTTCATTTGCTGAATTGGAATTCCGGATGTATTAGAAGTAACAAGTGTTCCTTGTTTTCTAAACTTTTCAATTTGTTCAAATACAATCTGTTTTATATTTAATTTTTCTGTAACCACTTCAATAATCCAGTCAACTTCACTTATGTTATTGATGTCATCACTTAAGTTTCCTAGAGTTACTCTACTCGCAAAATCTTTATGATAAAGTGGAGCAGGTTTTGATTTAATGCATCTTTGAAACATTTCAGTTACAATTCTGTTTTTAACTTTTTTATTTTCTAATGATAATCCAAGTTTTTCTTCATTTTCATAGTTTGTTTGGTGCTATATCTAGAAGAAGAACTTCAATACCTATGTTTGCAAAATGACAAGCTATTCCAGAACCCATTACACCAGAACCTATAACTGCAATTTTATTTATTTTTCTGTTCATTTTTTTATTTTAAAATATTTCTTGAAATAATTATTTTTTGAATTTCCGACGTACCCTCATANATCTGAGTAATTTTAGCGTCNCTCATTAATCTTTCTACGTGGTATTCTTTTACAAAGCCATATCCTCCATGAATTTGTACAGCTTCTACTGTATGTTTCATTGCAATTTCTGAAGCAAATAATTTTGCCATTGAGCTCGAAAGCCCATATGGTTTTTGATTATCTTTCTCAAAAGCACTCTTTCTAATTAATAATTTTGCAGCTTCAATATCAGTAGCCATATCTGCTAATTTAAATGCGATTGCTTGATGCTGACTAATGGGTTTNCCAAAAGTTTGCCTTTGTTTTGAATAATTTAATGAAAGTTCGTATGCTCCCTCTGTTATTCCTAAGGCTTGAGATGCTATTCCAATTCTACCTCCTTCAAGCGTTTTCATTGCATACTTAAATCCAAAGCCGTCTGGCCCTAAGCGATTTTTTTTAGGTACTATAACATCCTGAAACATTACTGAAGAAGTATCCGAAGATCTAATCCCTAACTTATCTTCTTTGATTCCGCTACTAAGCCCTTCTGAATTAGCATCTACTATAAACGCATTAATACCTTTGTGACCTTTTTCAGAATTAGTTTGAGCTATTACAACATAAATACCAGCTTTTTTTCCATTAGTAATCCAGTTTTTAGTTCCATTTAAAATATAGTAATCACCTTTGTCTTCTGCGCTGGTTTTTTGTTGGGTAGCATCAGAACCTGATTCAGGTTCTGAAAGACAAAAAGCTCCTATAGTTTGCCCATTAGCTAATTTTTTTAAGTATTTCTCTTTTTGATAATCATCTCCATATTTTTCTATTCCCCAACAGGCCAATGAGTTGTGAGCAGAAAGTATTACTGAACATGAATTATCTACTTTTGAAATTTCCTCAACAGCTATTGAATAAGATAGGGTATCCATACCACCACCACCATACTTTTGTGATACAGTCATTCCTAAGAAACCTAATTCTGCCATTCTTTTAACGCCTTTTTCGGGATATAAAGAATTAGAATCTCTATCAATAACACCAGGTTTTAGTTCATTTTGAGCAAAATCTCTTGCAGCTTTTTGAATCAATAAGTGTTCTTCTGATAACGCTAAATTCATTTTAAAATTTAAAAATATTTTTTTTTCCAATTAATTCATTAATCTTTTCAATTACAAAATGAAAATTTTCTAAAGACTCTGTCCCTATTTCACTATGAATCTTTTCGTTAAATTTCATTACTGCTACTTTTGATGCTGCTCTGTGTGTTTTTCCTAAATGTGTTAAATGAATAAGGACACTTCTTCCATCAATTGGATGAGGTTTCCTTGTAATTAAATTTTTTTCTTCCATGGACTTAAGGGTTCTAGAAAGGCTTGTAGCCTCCATCCCCATTTTGGGTCCAAGAGAAGTTGATGGGGTTCCTTTTTTTGGGTCAATACTTAATAATGCAAAGCCTACAGCCATAGTGGAATTATATTTACCAGCTTCTTCATTATACATTTTAGCTACACTTTGCCATGTAGATCTTAAAACGTGATCAATAGTTTTTTTTTGCATGAAAAAAATAATATTCAAATCTAAAAAAAATTTACTATGCGCGCATAGTAAACGTGCAATTTTTTTTTAACTATTTTTTTCTAACCAATTTTTTGCATTTTCAAAGGCAATAATCCAGGGTGATACTTGGTCTTTTCTGTTTTTTGGATAAAAAGGCCAGTTCCATTGAAATGTAGACCTTTCTAAATGCGGCATCATCGCTATATGTCTTCCATCTTCACTACTTATTATAGCTGTATTGAAGTTGGAACCATTAGGATTCGCAGGATAACCCTCATATCCATATTTGCCGATAATTTTATATTTATTTTCTTGATAAGGTAAAACAAATTTACCTTCTCCATGAGCAGACCAAATCCCCAACTTAGATCCTGAAAGGCTTTTGAACATAACCGAATTATTTCTTTGAATTTCTACAGATGTGAAGCTGCATTCAAATTTTTTAGAATCGTTATGAACCATTTTTGGTTTTTCCTTATGTTCAGTATGCAAAAGACCCAATTCTATAAATAGTTGACAACCATTACAAACCCCAAGAGAAAGTGTATTTTTTCTGGAATAGAAGTTCATTAAACTTTTCTTAGCTTTTTCATTGTAAAGAAATGATCCTGCCCAACCTTTAGCTGAACCTAAAACATCAGAATTAGAAAACCCACCAACAGCAACAATAAAATTAAGACCTTCTAGATTCTCTCTTCCAGATATTAAATCAGTCATGTGAATGTCTTTTACATCAAAGCCAACTAAACTCATTGCATAAGCCATTTCTCTTTCTGAATTACTTCCCTTTTCTCTAATAACAGCAGCTTTTATTTTGTTGTTATTTACGTGACTAAGTAATCCATTAAATTTTTTTGGGAATTTGAAATTCAATGGTTGGTTTTTATAATTTTCAAACCTTTCTTTTGCTTTAATTTTTCCACTTTGATTTGTATCTAATAAGTAAGAAGTTCTATACCAAATATCTCTGTATTTATTGATTTCAAATTCATATGACTGATTTTTTGTAAGAATATTTAGCCTCCCGCTGTTGTTTACTTTTCCAATTTTTTGATATGAAATTTTTGCTAGGTCTAGATTTTTTTCTATTATGGTTTTTGCCTGAAAAATAATCCCTAAATTTTCACTAAAAAATATTTTTACATCATCTTCACTTGAAAAAGACAAATCTATTTCAGCTCCAATATTATTTTCGGGAAAACACATTTCAAGTAAGCTTGTTATCAGTCCTCCCGAACTTATGTCATGACCAGATGTAATTAGCTGGTCTTTTAATAGATTTTGAAAAATATTAAATACTTTCTTGAAATATTTTGTATCGCACACATCAGATACTTTAGTGCCAACCTTTCCTAACGTTTGAGCTAAGGCAGAACCACCAAGTTCTAAGCTTGTTTTTGAAAGATCAATATAATAAACAGAATCTTCATTATTGATAAAAACTGGTTCTACTATATTGTTGATGTTATTGCAATTTGCTGCTGCTGAAATAATAACAGTTCCCGGTGAGATTACTTCTTTATCTTTATATTTCTGCTTCATTGAAAGAGAATCTTTTCCTGTTGGAATATTTATTCCTAATTCTATCGCGAACGTTGAACACGCTTCAACAGCATTGTATAGCCTAGCATCTTCTCCAGGATTATTACATGGCCACATCCAGTTTGCAGAAAGAGTAACCGATTTCAAACCTTTTTCTAATGGAGCCCATATAATATTTGTTAATGCTTTACCAATAGCATTTCTAGATCCCGCTCTAGGATCGATTAGAGCTACTAGTGGAGAGTGCCCTATAGATGTAGCTACACCATTAACTCCATTGTAATCCAAAGCCATAACTCCACAATTGTTCAGAGGAAGTTGTAAAGACCCAGCACATTGTTGTTTTGCTACTTTCCCTGTAACACATCTATCTACTTTATTGGTTAACCAGTCTTTACATGAAACAGATTCTAAACTTAAAACATTAGATAAATATTTAATGATATTTGAAGAATAGTAATTAAGTTCAGAAAAATTAGTTTTTACTGAATAATCTTTCATTATGGTTTGTGGAGAACTACCAAAAAAATCAGACAATGAAAGATTTATTGGGGATTTATCTGATGAGCTGGAATGAACAACAAATTTTTTATCATTTTTCACTTTTCCAACCTTATAACAGGGTGCCTTTTCTCTNTCTGCAATTTTTTTTAAACCTACATAATCNTTTTCTGAAATAATAAGCCCCATTCTTTCTTGTGATTCATTTCCTATTATTTCTTTAAATGAGAGTGTTTTATCTCCAAGAGGAAGGTTGTCTAAATCAATGATTCCACCTGTTTCTTCTACTAATTCTGAAAGACAATTTAAATGACCCCCAGCTCCATGGTCATGAATTGAAATAATTGGATTAGTTTGGGATTCAATATATCCCCGAATTGCATTAGCTACTCTTTTTTGCATTTCAGGGTTAGATCTTTGAACTGCATTAAGCTCAATACCAGAATTATATTTACCAGTTTCAGTTGATGAAACTGCAGCTCCACCCATTCCAATTCGATAATTATCTCCACCCAATACCACAATAGTATCGTTTTCTGATGGAATATCTTTTAAGCTTTGATTTTTTTTTCCAAATCCTATCCCACCTGCCAACATTATTACTTTATCAAAACCTAGTGATAAATCATCATTATTGTGTTCAAAAGTAAATACCGAGCCAGAAATTAATGGCTGCCCAAATTTATTTCCAAAATCAGATGCTCCATTTGATGCTTTAATTAAAATATCAAGAGGGGTTTGGTAAAGCCATTCCCTTTCTTGCTTAACCCAAGTCCTTTTTGAATCGATTCTAGGATAGGAAGTCATATAAACTGCAGTACCTGCCAAAGGAAGTGACCCTTTACCTCCAGCTAACCTATCTCTAATTTCTCCTCCAGATCCAGTAGCAGCTCCATTAAATGGCTCTACAGTAGTAGGGAAGTTGTGTGTTTCAGCTTTTAATGAAATAACTGATTTGAAAGATGTTTTTTCATAGTAGGAGGGTTCATCTGCTTTTTTAGGAGCAAATTGCTCAACAAGTGGGCCTTCAACAAATGCCACATTATCTTTGTAAGCCGAAACAATTTCGTTTGGATTTAATTTAGAAGTTTTCTTAATTAATTTAAACAAAGATTCCTCCTTCACTTTATCATCAATAATAAATTTACCATTGAATATTTTATGTCTACAATGTTCAGAATTCACTTGAGAAAACCCAAAAACTTCTGAGTCAGTTAATTTTCTCTTAATTTTATCCGATAGGTTTTCTAAGTAAACAATTTCTTCATTACTCAATGCTAATCCCTCTATCTCATTAAAAATCTTAATATTATCAATTTCAATTAAAGGTTCTGGAATTATTGAATTTTTAAAAATATCTTGATTTAACTCCTCATAAATTTCAAAAAGCATTGGATCAAAATTCTTAGAATAGTGTTTTACAGGTTTATAGACTTCAATTCTTAAAAGCCCTTCGATAGCCATATTTTGAGAAATTTCAACAGCGTTAGTGCTCCACGGAGTTATCATTGATTTTTTTGGTCCTATAAATTTTTCCGAAATGATTTTTGTATTATTTAGATAGTTACCAACAAATAACCACTCTAATTTGGAAATATTCGTTGAATTTAAAACATCAGTCGAATTTACTGAGTAAATTAATTCATTTTTATCTTTAAAGAAAAGAACCATTAAATACTATGAAATTTTTAAAATTTAATCAAATTTATAAGAAAAAAACCAAATAGATCTTTTAAAATTTAAATTTAAATAACGATTTTATAATACTTATTAACATCTTTATTTCAAACTTAATCTAGCCATATAAAATCCGTCAAAGCCAGAAATGAATGGACTGATTTTTTTCTCTTCCTCGAGTTTAAATTTTTCACCTTCTTTTGAATCTAAAAAGTTTTTTATTTGATACTCATTTTCAGAGGGAAGAATAGAGCAAGTAGCATAAACCATTTTTCCATTAGGCTTAATTAATGTAGAATATTGTTTTAGAATTTCTAATTGTGTTTTTTTAATATTATTTAAAAAATCAGGTTGAAGTTTCCATTTAGAATCCGGGTTTCTTCTTAAAACTCCCAAACCTGAACAAGGAGCATCTATTAGTAGTCTGTCTATTTTACCTTTTAACCTTTTAATAGATTTATTGTTTTCAATTAATTTAGTTTCAATGTTAAAAGCACCATTTCTTTTAGCTCTTTTTTTTAATTGCGCAAGTTTATGTTTGTATATATCCATGGCAATTATTTGACCTTTATTTTTAGATAATGCAGAAAGATGAAGTGATTTTCCACCAGCACCAGCGCAAATATCACAAATTTTCATCCCAGGCTCAATATTTAAAAAAGGAGCAACAAGTTGGGAAGATGCATCTTGTATTTCATAAAGACCTTTTTGAAAAGAATCTTTTTTGAACAAATTAGATCTTTCTCTTAAACGAAGAGCATCAGGATGCCCCTTCACTTGATCAGTTAGCACATCCTCATTATGTAATATTTTTTGCAATTCCGAAGGGATAACTTTTAAAGTATTGGTCCTTAAAATCACTGGGGCCATTTTATTTAGTTCAGCAATTTCTTTCTCCCACTTTTTCTCACCCATTTCTTTTGAAGCCAAATCGTCTATCCAATCTGGAATAGATTCTCTGAATTTTCGAATTTTAGAAAGTTTGTCAAATTTTCCTTTAATTCTTCTTCTAGGAGTTTCTTCAAATTCTTTCCAATTAGGAAGAATTATTCCTTTTAAAATTGCCCAGACTGAAAAAATCCTCCATAAATTTTGGTAATTAAATGGTTTTTTTACTTCAGCAATTTCTAAATAAAGTCTTTTCCACCTTACAATTTCATAACTTGTTTCAGCTATAAACCCCCTGTCACGACTTCCCCATCTCTTATCTTGTTTTAAAATCTTTTCTATAGTTTTATCAGCATATAGATCTTGATTAAAAACACCATCAAGTACTTTAATAATTGCTAAAACTAAGTTCCTGTGAAGACGCATTTTTAAAATTTGCGTAAATATAATGTAATAGTGTAGTCTTTGAATAAATAAAGCTGCCTAACCTTATTAATTTTTGTTTTTTGTTCTAGCTCTTCTAAGCTTCTCCATCATTTCTTTCCTAAAATCCTCTTCATATTGAAACAACATATAAGTTTTTCTAAATGACATTACTTCTTTTAATTCTGAAATTAATTTACCTTTTAATTCTACTCTTTTCTTTTCGTAAGTCATGTAATTATTAATCTGCTCATCATATTCTTGAACAGTGTAAGATTCATTATTTGATCTTAATTTTCTGAAATTAAGTCTATGGTTTTTTCTAAGGATATTTAAGCTATCTTCATAAGATTTGTAGGCTCCCCAAAATGCTGTCTCCGCATTTATATCTAATTCAAGTTTATCAGTTAAATACAGTTTTTTGTAAGCTTCCATCTTTTCTCTACTAAATGTTTCAGATTGAGCATTAACTGTAAATATCATTAAAAGTGAAGAAATTAAAAGTATTGATTTTTTCATATTATTCAAATATTAAATATTCTATGTTAAAAGAAGATTCTATAAAATAGTTTTCGATATCAGCCTCAGAAATCAGATTATAATAATCAAATTCATTAAAATCTAACATTTCCAAGTATTCAGAATCATCGATGACCATATAATCTTCATTAACATAGTTAATTACATCGAAAGAGTTAATACTAAATTCTTTATTATTGTAATAGTTAGAGAAATAAACTAGGCCACCAAACATTGCAGCCATAGAAACGATTCTCAAGACATTTTTTTTGATAAACTTCAATTTATTGATATATATTAAATTGAATATTTGTTGCTTATCTATTGATTCAAAATAGTTATCAGGGGTCTTAAATCTTTTAGTTCTTAACTCCTTGTAATCAATTTTTTTCAAAATAATATTATCGAAATAGTTCTTGGGAGTCAAGAATCTTTTTTTATTAATTAATATTTTGTTATTAAATTTCATTTTTAATATAGACAATAGTTTTATTAAAAGGTTTGAATTTTACCTATTTCAATTTTTATTTTTTTTACTGCTAAATGATAGGAAGCCTTCAGGGCGCCAACTGAAGTTCCTAATACTTCAGAGATATCTTTGAACTTCATGTTCTGTTCATATTTCATTTGAAAGACAAGCTTTTGTTTATTTGGAAGGTTTGAAATAAAGATTTGTAATTTTAATTGAAGCTCGTCCCCATCAAAATATGGATCTTCTTTTAAATTATTAGCTAATGTTTTCATCATCTCTTCCGAGCTATAAAAATATTTTTTTGCTTTAAGTTTTAAGAAATTTAAGGATTCATTTGTAGCTATTCTATACATCCAAGTATATAGTTTACTGTCTCCTTTAAATTTATTTATTCCTTTAAATATTTTAACAAAAGTATTTTGCAATATATCATCAGCATCATCGTGGTTTAAAACTATTTTTCTAATGTGCCAGTATAAAGGTTCTTTGTATTTAAATAGTAAGTATTCAAAGGCTTGATTCTGAGTAATCTTATTCTTTAAACGATCGATAAGTTCAGATTCATCTTTCAATTTATATTATTTATTAATAGGACAAAAAACAGATAAAGAGGTTTAATTAAATGATTGAAGGTTTATTAGTTTGAAATAAATCCCTTTGTTTTTAATTAATTCTTCGTGATTTCCTTTTTCAGCAATTTGCCCATTATTTATAACAAGAATTAAGTCCGCATTTTGAATAGTTGATAGTCTGTGTGCTATAATAATAGAGGTCCTGTTTTTCATTAATTTCTCTAAAGCATCTTGAACTAATTTTTCAGATTCAGAATCAAGAGAGGATGTAGCCTCATCTAATATCATAATAGGTGGGTTGTTTAAAACCGCTCTTGCAATAGAAATACGTTGTTTTTGACCTCCAGATAATTTACCTCCACCGTCTCCAACATTTGATTCAAATTTATTTTCTATTTTTTCTATAAACTCATTTGCATTAGCGATTTTAGCTGCTTCCAATATCTCATTTGAATTTACTTTTGAATTAGATAATTTAATATTGTTTGAAATAGAATCATTGAACAAAATAGAATCTTGAGTGACTAGACCAATTAAGTTTCTAAGATCGCTTTTTAATAAATCTTTAATGTTGACACCATCAATCGATATATCTCCTTCAGAAACGTCATAGAATCTAGGAATTAAATTAGCAATTGTAGACTTTCCACTTCCAGATTGTCCAACAATAGCAACAGTTTGACCTTTTTGAATTTTAAAAGACATTTGTTTTAGAATATTTTCTTTTTCATATTTAAAAGAAACGTTTTTAAAACTTATTTCATTTTCAAAATTACTTTTCTTTATAGGATTTTTTGCGTCTTTAATAGATGATTCAGATTCTAAAATTTCAATGACTCTGTGTGCAGCTGCATTTCCTTTTTTAATAGAATAAGATGCTTTACTTATTGCTTTAGCAGGCGTTAAAACACCATATGCAAGTCCCATATATGTTAAAAAAGCGGCAGGATTTAACTGTAAGTCTATTAACACCAATTGCCCTCCGTACCAAAGAAGAACACCTATAACTGAAATACCCAAAAACTCACTGATAGGACTTGCTAAATTCTGACGATTAATTAATTTATTTGAATAGTTATAAAATTTATTGTTTGTTTTTTGAAATCTATCTATGAAAAATAATTCAGCTACAAATCCTTTTATGATTTTAAGACCTTGCAAGGTCTCTTCTGTTATAGAAAGTATTTCGGATTGTTCTTCTTGAACCAAATTGGAGGTGTTTTTAAGAGATTTACCAATTAGTGAGATTATAAAACCTGATATTGGTATAAAAAAAAGTACAAAAGCAGTTAACTTGAAGCTAATTAAAAACATTGCCAAAATTGTAAAGAAAATAGTCAAAGGTTCTCTGACTATTAGTTCCAAAACAGATAAAAATGAATGTTGAATTTCTAATACATCAGCTGTAATTCTGGATATCACATCTCCTTTTTTCTTTTCTGAGAAAAAAGGAAGGGGTAGAGTTATGATTTTTTTATAAACACTTTCCCTCAAATCTTTTAATACTCCATTTCTTAAAAATGTGATGAAAAACATTGCTATGTAGTTGAAAAAGTTCTTGAAAAAGAAAAGAATTATTACGGTTAAAATAACAAAAATCAATGCTTTTTTTGGGTCATCTCCTGCATAACTGCTAACTTGGAAATTAAGCCATTCNTCNAGNTTATTTCCAAAATTAGATAAATTATCAAATTCTGGCTTAATGTATGTCCTTTTGTTATCTCCAAACAGGACTTCTAACATTGGCATTAATGAAAGGAAAGATAAAGCACTAAAAAGAGCATAAAGAATATTAAAAAAAATATTTAAAAAGATATATTTTTTATATGGAATGGCAAACTTGAAAATTTTTTTAAAGTAAGTCATTTTTAAAATTTAAACTCAGAGATAAGATTATCAATTTTTCTCTCTAAAATTTGATTTGAATTTTCAAACTTTTCTTTAGATTCTAATTTCATATTTACACTAAAGTAAAACTTTATTTTTGGTTCTGTTCCACTTGGTCTAGCTGCAACTCTTGTACCATCTTTAGATTCAAAAATTAAAACATTTGATTTAGGAAAATTTAAAAAAGATTTTTTTCCAGATTTAAAATTTATTTCTTCTGATTTCTCAAAATCTTGAATAACTATCATTTCACTACCAACTAATTTGTCAATTGGTTTATCTCTCAATTTCTTCATAATGGATTTAATTTCTTTTACTCCTTCAATTCCCTTTTTTTCAATTGAAATTAATCTTTCTTTAAAAAAACCATATTTGATATAGCAACTAATTAAATAGTCATATAAATTTCCTCCCTTACTTTTACATTCTGATCCAAGTTCACAAGCCAATAGTGAACTGGTAATTGCATCTTTATCCCTTACAAAATCTCCTACTAGGTATCCGTAACTTTCTTCACCTCCGCCAATAAATTTTTGATTTGGATAATCGTGAATCATTTTAGCAATCCATTTGAATCCAGTCAATCCAATTTTAATATCTACGTTATACGCTTTTGCTATATTTTTAATCATTGGGGTAGAAACTACCGTTGATCCAATAAAAAAAGAGTTATCTAAATTATTTTTTTTACTCAATAAATATTCTGTTAGTACAATCATTATTTGATTACCATTTAATGTAATGTAGTTTCCAGAATTGTCTTTAATTCCAATACCCAGTCTATCTGCATCCGGATCAGTACCAATAAAAATATCTGAGTCATTGATCTTAGCTAGATTTAATGCCATTTCAAGTGCTTCAACATCCTCCGGGTTTGGAGATTTTACAGTTGGAAAATTTCCATTTGGTTCCGCTTGTTCCTCTACAATTTGTAATTGGCTATACCCAGCTTCTTTTAAGACCCTCGGACCAATTAAGTGAGAAGTCCCGTGTAAAGGAGTAAAAACTATTTTATAATTTTCTCTTTTAGAATTACCTATCTTTCCATTGATAATAGAATCTTTTACAAAACTGTCATCTATATCTTTGTCAATTATTTCTATTAAATTTTTATTTTTTTCAAATTTTATTTCTGAATAAT
>JGI24540J26637_10000900_pt1 | contig 12869 bp, 12 predicted proteins | sample NorSeaMetagenome_FD_26637 | JGI IMG/M metagenome (IMG submission 26637)
GCCCACAGTGAGATGCGTCGGGCGCTGTGGCGAGCCTTGGCGAGGGCTCCGCACGATATTCCATGGGAAAGGTTGCGCGGATGTGAGCGGCCCTTCCCGGGGTGCGTCAGAGCCTGGAACCGTCGCGTGAACGGCGCGGGCGAGGCTTTGAGGGACCGCCTCGCGGCGGTCATCGACTGCCCCGACCTGCTCGCGAGGGTTGTGCCCCACATGCCCCGCATCGACGACGCCTCGCCGCCGCCTCGCCGCCGCCTCGCGTTGCTGTGGGTCTGTCAGGTGGGGTGGATTCCGCGGTGACCGCGTGGCTCCTCAAGAGCGCGGGGTTCGATGTCACGGGGGTCCTGATGCGAAACTGAGACGAGGCGGAGGAGACCGGGGGCGAGTGCAGCTTCGAGAAGGATCAGCGCGACGCCCGGGCGGCGGCGAGAGCCGTCGGTATCCCGCTCGCGGAGGTGGATTTCGTGAAGGAGTACTGGCACTCCGTGTTCGAACCCTTCCTGCGGGACTTCGACGGGGGCGGTGCGACTCCCAACCCCGACCTCGCGTGCAACCGGCACATCAAGTTCGGCGCCCTCCTCGAGCACTGCTCTCGTTCCCTCGGCGCGGATCTCCTCGCCACCGGGCACTACGCGCGAATCGTCCAGACCGACGCGATGAACCCGCCGCGTCTCCTGCGTGGGTTCGACCCCGACAAGGATCAGTCCTACTTTCTGGCGTCAGTCATGGGGGAGTCCCTTCGACGCGCGTGTTTCCCTCTTGGCGGCTTGACGAAGAGGGAGGTGCGGGAGATCGCGGCGGGTCCCGCGAACCTGCCCGCCGCGGTGACGCATCGGCGGAGCAGCGCCGGTATATGCTTCATCGGCCGCAAACGGGACTTTGGAGACTTCATCCAGGAGTACCTCCCGGCGGAGGGCGAGACGCGCTGGGCTGGGAAGGACCGACGGGAGGAGGAGCGCGCCGCCGGCTCGTTCATCTCCGCGGAGAACGGAGAGGCCGTGGGCAGGCACGGGGGTCTCGCGAGGTACACGTGTGGGCAACGTGCGCGCCTGAGTGGAGCTGCCGTGCCGTGGTACGTGGTTGGGAAAGACTCTCGCGGGGGATCAAACGGGCCGGTGTACGTCGCGCCGGGTGCGGACCATCCGGCGCTGTTCACCACCTCGGCGGCTGTCGATCGGTGCTTCTGGGTCTCCGGCGCACGACCGCGGGGTATGGACACGGAACACGGGGCGAGGCTCTCGGCGCAAACGAGGTACGGCGCTCGGGCGGTGTCGTGCTCGGCGAGGACCATCGATATTCGTTCGGCGGTGAGCTCGTTGGTACCCAGCGCGTTCTGCACGCCGCCCGACCTCGACGAGGTGCTTAGACGAACAAACTCGGGTGTTGACGCCAGCGCGGGCGCGGTGATCGAGGTGATGTTTGACGCTCCCGAACGTGCGATCACGCCTGGTCAGGCTCTGGTGCTATACGACGGAGACGAGTGCGTTGGAGGAGGGGTCGTGCTGTATCCCGGTCGCACCGAGCTGGAATTGCGTGGTTTCGGGGGGACGACGCCGCACAACCAGTAGCATAGCAGGTTTTAAGGCTCTTCATTCTCAAACGGGGGTGGACTACGCTCGGCTCTTCTTCTTCGCGTGCGCCATCATGGCGAGAAAACCGGCGAATTTGACGATGAACCGTCGCCTCCGCCCCTCGGCGTGGACGTGCTCATGCCTGTGCGGCGTCCGGTGGATGGTCTTGTGGAGGCCGCTCTTCAACTTCGAGAGCGTGCTCCGGCGGTGACGCGCCAACCCGTGGTGGCCCGCCTTGACCGCATTCTCGCCGCTGCACCCGCCCCATGACTCCTCCCTCTCGCGAGTNCCGCTGCGGATTCGCGCGAAAACACTGCGCAGTGGACTACCCTTTCCCGTCGAGACACCGCCTTTNGTGCCGAGTGCCCGCCAACGAGAGTCGCGCACCTCCCCGCGAGGCGGCGATTGATGAGCCGCCTCTTCGCCCCGTCCCAGCGGGCCCCGAGCAGCCGCCTCGAGGTTTCGGAAGTAAGGCAGCAGACCCTTGCACGCACCCAGCGAGACCACCGCCGCGGGAACGCCGCTGTCCTCGTGGTACACCGAGACGAGCTCGGCGGCGGTCGAGCATCGCCCGCCAAAGTCCTTCGCGGTTGGGTTGGAGCTCGAGTGCACCGACGCGGTGGGAGACGGAGGCGGCGAATACGAGCCGCGCGGTCCAAACTCGCCGGCGTCGACCGGGACGGTGTCACGACCCGAGTTGAAAGTATTCCGGTCGAACGCAGACGGAACGACGTTCCTGATCCGCTGCCCGGAGAATATGCGGCGCACGCGGAACCCCCCGCCGCCCGCGGTGATTAGCGAGTCGGCGCCGCCGCCAGCCCTGCCCGTGGCGTCGCGCGTGACTCCGTAGAACGCGCCGTTCCTCTCCCATCTGCGCCGGACGAAGAGATAATCCCGAGGGGAGAGTGGCATCGGAAACTTCATGCGCCAGAACGCCAGCTCGCATCCGTGTCCGGGAGACTCCGGTCCCGGGTCGGTCGAGGCGAGGCGCTCAGCGAAGATCAGCGTCGGGTCCCACGCGCCGCGGATCGCGTCGCTCATCTGCGCGCGGGCGAGCTGCTCCGCGGTGACGCCCTCCATGACAGCCTCGATCCTGAACTGCGCGAGACCCCCGCGCCCGTCGCCGTCCACCGTCCCCGGAGCCGGTCCGTTCCGGCGCAGCATCCGATACGTCGTGCCGTTCCCCGTGCTCCCGCGGTGGATCACCGTCCAGTTGTCGTCTTCCCCCGCCGGCCGACGGACACCGCGCGAATCGATCGCCCGCTCGCCCCTCGGACTCGGCGCACCGTTCATTCCCGAAACCGCATCGTCCGTTTCTCCGTCATCCGCCGTGTTCACCTCCTCCGCCGCCTCCAACTCGGTTGGCCAGCGCGCGAGCTCAGCAAGGAAACTCTCCTCGTCCTTGTGCGTGACGAGAGCCTCGAGCGCGGGGTGGAGCGGGGGCGTGCTTTGACTCGCCTCGGCGCTGCGCTCGTCCTCGCGCTCGTCCACCTGCCCGACGAGTCTAGCCACGACATCCGCCGCGCGTGGTTCGAGCGCGACGTCCGCGAGGAAGATCGTGAGGGTCCTGAGGAGCGTCAACGCGCCGCGTTGCGGGTTGAGCGTGACGAGGATTGCGACGATTAAGATCGCCGCCTGGACCGCCTCCGGGACGCACTCCGGTGCCGGCTGCGAAGAGGGAGGGAGAAGACGAATAGAGGGGGTGTCAGCGGGGAAGTGGCAATCTCTCGTGAGGCGCCCGGGGCGGAAAAGGCGCGGGATCCGCACGCGCGCGGGGTGAAAAGCGTCGGGTGGCACGCACCGTCAGCAGCCAGCCGGGTTCCACGTGTGCACCGATCTCCGAGAGGGGCTTCCCCGCGCACAGACGCTCCCAGTGACCCCAATTCGTCAGAGACACGTGGTATATCGCGAGAATCAGCACCGTGTCGACCACGATTCGAGCGGCGCCGGGGTGAACTCGCATCGTGTCTCTTCTTCTTCGTTGCGCGCTTGTTGGAGGAAAAAAGCGCGAAGAAGAGTGGAGTGCCCCTGAGCCACGGAATCCTGATTGGGTCAACGAGATCGGAATCTTGTGAGTGCTTCCATACCGCGGGAACCTTGAATTACGAGTTACTAACCGCCGGTCTGACGTGATAACGAACTTCTCCGAGGAACAACCCACAACCTAAAACATTCGTCTCCTAGCCGTCCGCGATTTGTCTCACTACTGCTGTCTATAAAATCCTCATACCGGGGGCGCGCTTCGATCCGATGTTGTCCAGGTGCCGGGCGACCTTGGGCCGCAAGGCGGCGGGTCTGCTCTCGTGGCGGCGAGAGCATCCCTCGCTCCATCGAGCGGCGCTCCTCAAGCAGGGACACCTCGGAGTAGGGTGGACGCAGGTGCGGATTCAGCTCAGTATTTCCCAGCAAGAGTTAAATTGGGCACCTCCTCCTCCGGGGCCGCCGCGCGAACCCGAGCTTTTCTGACCACTCGCCGCATCGCCGTTTTCGACAGGATTTCTCCACCGAGATATCTGGGCCGCTGGGGGGTAGCGACGAGGAGGCTAAGCTTCGAGCGCTGAGGATGCGCTCGCTGGCGCCGAAGCCATCCGGGAGGGACTACGCCCAGCATCTGCGGCAGATCGAGCGCGAGGAAGCCCCGTCGAAGCACGACGTCTTCGTGAACAGGATCCTGCCCGGCCTGCGGTACTTCTTCCAGAACCACCACCACCTCAACATCAGCAAAACCTACGTGATACCGGACGACGACCCAGGCGTTCCAACGGCCATCCGGGGCTTCAACCTCGGGAAGAGGGTGGACAACATACGGACGCGCGGCGACTTTGTGCGCAACAACGCCGAGTACCTGGAGATGCTGCAGAGCGTGGGAGGCGAGACGGAGGCGGAGAGGTTCGTGTGGAGATCGAAGGACTGGATATTTACTCACCAGATCATGGCCACCCTGCGGTTCTTCAAGCGCAGGCACGGCCACCTGCTGGTCCCGAGGCACTACGTGTGCCCGCCGGACCCGGAGCTCGCGCGGTTCAACTGGGGCTTCACCCTCGGGTCAGTGGTGCACGACATACGGGACAAAAACAAAGGGTTCTACCTCGATCAGGAGCCCGAGCGCGCCAGGGCACTGGCGGAGATCGATTTCCCNTGGGAGCACAAGTCGGCGCACACGTGGCAAATCAGGGACGTGCCCGCGCTNGCGTGGTTCAAGCGGGAACACGGGCACCTCGCGGTGCCGCCGGATTACGCGTGCCCGACGGGGAGAGGGGCGTTGGTGAGCGGCCTGCCGAAGATTGCGCTAGGTATGCACCTCGGCAGGTACGCAGATCGCATTCGTCGGCGGGGCAGTACGTCGCCGCGGGACGAGCTCAAGGTGAAGCAGCTCAACGATATGGGCTTCGCCTGGAGCCTGCCGGATCACTTCGTCAGGAGGACGCTCGCGCCGGTCGTCACCTATTACGTGGCAAAGTACGGACACCTTTCGCCGCCGCCGTCGTACACGGTACCGTGGGGGATAAAGGACGTGCCGAGGTGGGCGTGGGGAATGAATCTGCACGACAGGATATACTCCCTCAGGAAGAGCTCGGGGAACAGGTGGGCGGGGGAGAACGGCTCGAGGGAGGAGCGCCAGGCGCGGGTGGCACTGATCGAGTTGACGGTGCGACTCGCGAGGGACAAACACAACGATGAGGTGCTCGACGGCGAGGATGACGATATGCCGTCGTGGGAGGAAAAGTGTGAACCAGCGCTCGAGTTCTTGCGGAAGAGAGCGTCGAAAGAGGTCGCCGGGCGAGGCAGGACTAGCAATCATAAATCAACGGCGAGCACCGCCAAATAGGATTTGATGTTCAAGTCAGTTTCTGAAAGCTGAGATGTCGTCTCTATCCTGATCCACCCAGCCCCAGGCGATGATGGATATGCGTCCGGCGTTTTGTATCCCGCCCCCTTTGCGAAGCTCCTCGGGCACTTGAGGGATTCCGTGTCTCCATTCGCAGTTGACGTCATGTCCAAATGTGTACGCGGAGCCGTTCCCCTGAGGGAAAAAAACAGTCGTGCCCGTCTTAGCGTGCTCAAAGGCTGCGTCCCGACAAGCCCCAAAGGATACAGCGACGGTGCAATTCTGCGTCTTAGCCTTGTCGGGCTTGACCGCCGCGGCATCGTGGTGATAGGGCTTCCATTCCTCCGCGTCCCGGTACCAGTTCAAGCGCGTTGCCTTCACGTCCATCGAGAAATATTTGGATATGCGATCCACGACAGCCATGAAGATGGGCGACTCCTGCTTCCACTTGCCGTGACGATCCCTGTCGTTGGCGATAAAATGCGAGTCCTCGTGCCAGGGCACCCACATGTCCGGCGAGCCCGCCGCCTTGACCTCCTGCATCAGCTTCTCGTAAACGGAGGCATCCTCCTCTTGGCAGAAAAAGTTAGGGACGTACACGACTGCACGTCCGTGGAGCGTCTTGCCCAGCGTCTCCTTGGAGGCGTCGCCGACGACCACCTTCAGCCCAGGGGGTGCATGGCTCGGCTCAAAGTCTCGGGTGTTGCGACCCTTCTTCCCTCTCTGGGGCTTCGGCCTCTGCTGCCCCTGCTCCTGCTTACCCTTCGCGCGGGGCCCGGGGAGCGGACGTTCGATCGCGGGCTGCTGCCGCTCGTCCTTACTCTCGCCGTCCTTCAGGCCGCGGGGGGCGCCCTTATTCCTTCTACGCCGACGATTGACGTTCAGGTCATCTCGGAGGTCACGTTGTTGAGGGACGTTGCTGACGACCATGGTCCTCTGGAAGTGACGAACCGCCTGCTCTGACCTTTTTCAAATAGCGTGTGAAATGCCGACCACCCCATCAGACGGCTTCGCCCGCACCTGATGCCGGCTACGGGGTTTCGCACCATGCTGGGACTTTGCCGTCGAGTTGTCTCATCGTGCGGAGCGGCGGCACGACCACCCCAAGCGAGGGGCGAGTTCCAGCGCGCTGCGATAGTCGCACGCGCTGGCGCACATCGGTTGAGCTCGCCCTCCGGACTCCCCTTCACGCTTCGAACGCAGCGGTTCGGTGAAGGGCTCACAGGACGTGGTGACGGGCTCCGGCTCGTGCGCTCGTACGGAAAGGGCGAATACGATGACGAATACTGGGACGAAGATGACGAAGACGACGAGTCGTGGGTCAGTGCCCGCGCCAAATACCTCATCCCATCCGGCGTCTGCAACGTACTCCCCTGACATCCCTTCCCCACTCTCGCCCGCCGCTCCGCAGTACGATGACGACGAGGAGTTCGATGAAACGCCGCAGGATGTTAAAGGCCCAAAAGACGTGCAGACGTTACGAGGCATCTCCGGGCCTCGGGTCGCGGACACCCTGCCGATGCCCGAGCCAGGGGAGTGCGCGGACCCGCCTCGCCGGGTGACCAAGGACGACGTCACCATAGCGTTCGCCAGGAGCGGCGGTGCGGGCGGGCAGAACGTCAACAAGGTCAACACGAAGGTGGACATGCGGCTGCAATTAGAGCGCGCCTCGGACTGGCTGCATCCGTGGGTGACTCGGCGGCTGATGGTGCTGGAGAAGAACAGGGTGAACAAGGACGGCGAGCTGGTGATCCAGTCGAGCAGGTTCCGCACGCAATCGCAGAACGTGGACGACGCGCTGGAGAAGATGCAGGCGTGCCTGAACCGCGCGTCAAAGCTTCCGCAACACAAGTCGAACAAGACTGCGAAGAAGAAGCTGGTGAAACAGGCGGAGAAGGCCAACAAGGTGAGGCTGGAGAACAAGAAGCGAGGGTCCGACAAGAAGAAACTGCGAAACAAGAAGAGTATCGAGTGGGATTGAGTTGAGTGAGCTTCCGTTAGTTACGTTGTCGCTGACCCAACGCATGCATACTACCCGCGAAGCAATCAGTCGAGGCCCTCCACAGTCACCGTCACCCCGCTGCCGTACTCCACAACCTCCGTGTCCACGGCGCCAACCACCTTTTCCTCTTCCTCCTCCTCTTGCTTGTCCAGTCCGAGTTTCTGTCGCATTTCCTCACGGCGCTCCTTCCTTTCCTGGAGCCTCTCCTTCCGCGCCTTTTCCTCAGCCTGCTTGATTGCAAACTTCCTACGCTGTGTCTTACGTTTGCTGTACCCGGTTACCCATTCCCTGTCGGCCGGACGGATGCGAGAGGTGAGGGTATTATACTCGTAACCAAACACGAATCATGATCATGGGGAAAAAAGAGGGCGCTCAGCCTGGGAGGGTTAAAGGTTCGCGGGGATGGGCTTTGACTCACTTGCGAACCTTGTCGTCGAAGACCGCTTCACCCCCTCGTTTCGTCTTATCCTGTCCGCACTCCTGTGAGGATTGGCAAGGGCGAGGTGCGAGGTAAGCAAACGCTCGTCGAGTTTAGCGGAAAAAGCGGCGGTTGTGCGGCGGTGCTCACCATTTTACCCAGTGGTCTTCCTCCTCTGCCCTTAACCCCCTTCCCTTCCTTGCCAAAGGCACCCTTGGTCGTGCCGAAGGGTGCCTTTTTGCCCGATGACTTCTTTTCCGGTGTCTTTCCCATGTCCGCACCTTCGTTGGCGCCAGTCAGAGTGTCGGCGCGTCACATTCAATTTTCACTGACGTGCACCAGTTTGACGAGAAAACCAAAACTATTTTTCCTCAGAGAGTCGACCGCCAGACAGAGGACGCCGCACACGCTCTTCGTGGCACGTGCGAGCGGCTTCTGAGCCTAGGTCACGCCAACAACCCGCGTGGACCCATCTCGACCTCCGAGGTTGAGAAACCCAAGGTAGATTGTGCAGCTGGGCTCGGATCTCTCTGGACGAACGGGTCTTGTAGATCTGAGGAGACACCCATCTCTCCTCACCTCCCAAGCGAGGGGACGAGGTTGGAAGCGACGCGTCAATTCGACGGGACGCTGGATGGAGACGCGGTCTTCGAAGCGTGCGCATGCGGATGTCGACAAGGATCCGGAACTGAGTGAACTTCAGAGGGCGGTGAAGCGGCTGAACACGGGAGGCGTCCGTGGCACTTCGAGCGGAAATGGGCTCACGGCCGGGTTCGTCGGTTCTTCTGGAGGGGTCGGGGGGGTTGGCATCGCGCTGCCGATGTATCAAGTCCCCGAGGATGAGCACGAGCGCGTTGACGGGATCGACGAGGACGAATCGTTCGGTCGCAGCATGCACTACACGGAGATAAACGCCCTCCTGAACAGCCTTCACTTTGCGCGGGTTCGGAGGAGAGAGTCGATGGCTGGCCCGACGGCGCCGCACGAGAACCCCGCCCACCACCAGCCCAACGATCATCAGCACCGACACCAGTGAATGGGGGTTCGCACAAACAAACACGCAGGGCGCGCATCGCGTGGACGGGAAGCTTGTCCCGAAACTTTTAGTTGCACAACAATTTGGTTCTTGAGAGAGAGAGAGGAAAAAGCTCTACCCATAGGCATTTAGTTACGTACGATACGACGATAGTCCATAAATCAATTATTTGTTGATGGTCATGACTGCAACGCCGTCGTATTTTGCTGCAAAAGGCGGTTGCCACCTGAAATTCTGTGTAACACCACCCAGCCCAAACCAACTCGCGCCACCGAGGAAGGCGGTCCACATGATGGTCCTCCGAGCGTGGGTCGTCGCGGTTTTGCTCATCGCCCTAGGTGCGTCATCCCCCCTCGTCGCGATCGCGCGGACCGAACAAGCGCCCGCACGACTCGACCGCCCCAATCGTTTCGTTCCCGCCGTGTCGCTGAACCGCGTGATTCACTCCTCTTTCCCACCCGCAGGCTCTCGCCACCCTCCCGTGGCCGAGGCGCTGGACCCGAGCGCGCCCGCGGTGTACGATAACGAAACATGGTGAGTATAAAAGTCGCGTCTTCGCCTAATCCCGCCGGCGGACTTACCCGCCGCCGAAGAAGCCTCTCTTCTCGCGGAACTCTAACTCGATCTTTCCTTTCCCGCGTGCCCAACTCCAGGGCGGCGTGCCCCGACTACACGTGCAACCCGTGCAAGTTCGACGAGAAGTGTCCCCCCGTGAATTTCACCGGCATCACATCGATCATATGCTCATACAAGTACGACGTCTGCGATCGACTGAGGGTTGAGCACCGCGCGTGCCGCAAGGCTCAGGCGCGCATGTGCAGGCCCGTGGAGAAGCAGGTCAAGACCGTGTGCACCAAGGAGGTGAACCGCGCGTGGACGAAGAAGTGCAAGGAGGACGAGGAGAAGCTCGACGCCGGTCTGAAGGACCTCATGGCTCAGCTCGACGCGCTGCGCGCCCTCAAACCCGGGAACTGCGGCTGCGCAGCTCCCGAACCCCCGCCGGAGACGTACACGCAGGAGTCGTTCACGTGCGGATCAGACGGCGAGGTGACGCTCAAGCCCGATGCGATCGGGGGCGGCGAGGTCGATACTAAGGGCGGGTGGTTCGGTGGGGGATCCGACTCGAAGAAAGAGAAGAAGAACAGGAGGGGTAAATCCCCGAACCCCGTCATGGCCGCTCAACTCAAGCTCGCTAAGCTCCGGGACACCACCGCGGATCTGCTCGTTGACGACGAGGAAGCCGTGACGGGAGTGCAGGCGAACGTGCCGGAGATGAACCTCGAGGGCCTGAACAGCGCGATGAGCCAGCTGGACGACAATATCGCGGCACTGGAGGATCTGATCCTCCAGCTGCAGAAGAAGAAGAAGGAGAAGGCGAAGAAGTGCTCCGCGCCGCCTGAGGGCACCGGGATGGAGAGGCACGTGCTGAACCACTGCCTCGAGGTGGAGGAGACGGAGCGCCTGTCCGAGCGGCACGAGGAAAAGTGCGCGAAGAAGACCGCGGATCTCATGGCGCACTCCGCCAAGCTCGAGGCGCTCATCTACGAGTCCGATCGAAGGATGGCGCTCCTGGACGCCCTTCAGGAACACGCCGAGGGGGTCGTGGAGGCTTACGGTGACGTCAACATAACGTCCACCGCGTTCGCGCTCCTGGGCCACTCGTTCCTCAACGCGAACTTCACCGACACCACCCGAAACCTGATCGATGGGATGATGGTAAACGAGACGAGCCTCTGCGCGGAGGTGCTCCCCACGCTGCAGTCATCCGTTCTCGGGTTGGGGATCTCCAAGGATCAAATCTGGTGCCCAACGCCGACGGGCACCTTCATCGGCGGCAGGGACCTGCCGGACTGGGCGCCCCACTTCCTCGTTGGGGTGGGCGTCGTTCTCGGTTTCTTTGTCTCCGCCTTTGTCAAGGCGACGCCGGCCATCTACGCCGTCATGTGCGATCACCCCGTGCTCTTCGTGGTGCTCGGCGTGGTGGTGCTCGCGGGCCGGTTTGCGTGAACAAGCGATCGGTACGGCTGGGAACGCCGAACCGGTCCGGAGCGCGCGTGAGATGTAAGATAATTCGCTAAATATGTTTGATGAAGTATTAAAACGCCGAAATCATGCAACGGGAGCGCGTAATTTGGCGTCCTCCTCGGCAGTCGTGGTCTGCACGACGAGCGGGGGAAGGCTCCACATGACCGGCATCATCCCTCCCGCAGGTTGGTTCGGCGCGAGCTTGACCGCACCGCCGTTTTGCTGCGCCACCACGGCGCCCGCGCCTCCCTGTGGGTGGAAGGGGCCGGGCATCGGCGCAAATGCCGCGCCAGGCGGGGGCGATGCGAAGGGCATGCTGCTCATGAAGCAGTGCAGCTGGTGCTCGAGCTTCGCCTTGTCCTGCTGCAGCGCAGCCTTATCCGCGGCGAGACCGCTCTTCTCGTTCTCCAGGGTGGTGTTGCTCTTCTGCAGGGACTCCAGCGTGGCCGACAGCTTCGCCAGCTCCTCGCGCAGTCGCTTGATCACCACCGCGGCATCCGTCACTATCGTCGCCTTATCCGTCTTGAGGGGCCCAGCCCCGTTGGGATCTAGCAGCGCGCTGAGTCCCATGAACCTGTCGTTCAGCGCCTCTCTTCGCAGCTTCTCGCGCCGCGACTTCTTGTGCTTCGACGCCTCGCGCCCACCCTCTTCCCGCCCCCTCTTGTCGCCCGACCCGGGCGTGCCCGCGGCGCCACTCCCCTCAGCCTCCAGCGCCGCTATGGTCTCCTGCGGGAGAGACATCTCCGTCATCTCCAGGGACGTGATCGCGCCCTCGTCCGCCGCGTCGAAGATGTCCGCCAACCAGTCGCCGGAGTCCTCGCGCTGGTCCTTGGCCATCTCGGTCGCCTTCTTCTCCGGCTCGCCCGCCATGGTTGGGTGCCTCTGCCGAGAAATTAAAAAAAAAAACCCTGGTTTTTTGACGACGTCAAGAGCGGGGCGCCCCCGTTCTTCTCGCGCGACGAAACGTGCGCTCGCTNCCCTCGGTGCCGCGTCGGTCACGGAAGGATACTCCTACGAGGCTCGGGTCCGTCACTGGGAGCCAAACTTCGCGTCGCGTGCCACCGTCGCTCTGGCGCCCTCACAATGGGCCCTTCAAAGGACCCTCCCCTCGGCAACCTGATAGATATTGAATCCGACCCTGTGATTCGTCGAAAAGACCGAGGCGCGTGCCCTTGAATGGTCCTGATTACAGACCATCGTTTTGGACCCACAAAAAAAAAATCAAAACAGAAAGAGACGTCGCTTGAGGACGTCGCCGATCTGTCGATTCGAGCAGCCGGAGGAGGAACCGGGACTTTTCACAAGCGGGTCGCTCGAGATCTGGGCCGGCTCTTCGCACCTCGAGATGTCCGAGCTTGAGCAAAGGAAGCTTCTCAAGCGCCTGGACGCGTGCTTGAAGCGACCGGAGAACCAACTATGCGCCGACTGCCCCTCTCGCCAGCCGCGCTGGGCGTCCGTCAACCTCGGCATCTTCATCTGCACGAACTGCTCGGGCATCCACCGCTCGCTCGGTGTGCACATATCGTTCGTGCGCTCCACGACGTTGGACACGTGGAAGGAGAAGCAGGTGGTGGGCATGGAGACGATGGGTAACGACCGCGCGAACGCGTACTGGGAGGCGAGCCTCCCCCCCGGGGCGAAACCCACGAGCTCGGCGCTGCCCGTGGTCGAGAAGTACATCAGGGCCAAGTACGACCGCAAGATGTACGCGGACAGCTCCAGGGACGGACCGATCAGGGGAGACGGAAGTGGAGGACCCGTCGCGCCGGCGCCCACCGCAGCTCCCACGCCGACTCCCGCGGCTCCCCCCGCGGGTGGAGGCCTGTTTGACCTGCTCGACGTCGCACCGGCAACAGCACCCGCAGCCACCGACGGAGGCTGGGGTGCTTTCGGTTCCGCCGCTCCCGCCGCTCCCGCCACCAACGGGGGATGGGACGCTTTCGGATCCACGGCCCCGGCTCCCGCGGCTCCCGCCGCCCCTGGGAACTGGG
>JGI24540J26637_10000901_pt1 | contig 12865 bp, 7 predicted proteins | sample NorSeaMetagenome_FD_26637 | JGI IMG/M metagenome (IMG submission 26637)
GGGGGGGGGGGGTTAGGAGGTTCTGATTCAACCAGAAATGGAATGGGCACCATGCTGCGCCGTCGACCCTCCTCTTGTCTCACCTTGCAGCCAAGCAGCTCATCCAAGAAACCTGCATTCTCCTGCAGCGTTGTGCCAATCACCATACCGCCCTCCTTCCCCCAGGCGGGTTTCTCCTTGAGGAGCCACCCGGCGGTCTCCGTGTACTTCTCCCACACCTCCCTCGTAATGAAGGGAGGGTCAATAACAACCATGTCAAAGGATCCCTTCAAACTGTCAATTTCAAACTCGGTGGGCTTGTTGAAGTCGTAGAACACAAAGCCCCTGTCGTCGTCCCACTTCCTGTCGTAATCAAAGACGTAGCTGCTCCCTCGCTTGTCAACGTCCAAAGCAAAGTAAATCGAGGGAGTGCTGAGGAAGGCAACCCTGAGGTCCTTACCCCTCTCCTCGATGATCCTGTCGCACTCATTAGCCAGGGCTTCGACAGTACCCTGAGAGTACCAATACTGGTTGAGAGCAGGATCCTCAGGATTCCCTTTCAAAAACTCCACCCCATTCCTTGAAACGGTTGTCCCATTGTCCTTGGTCGTTTTAACAACCTTTTTCTCAAATGTATCAAACCTTGATGATGATGACTTATTAGATATTGCCCTAAGCTCAGCTAACATTTCTTCTTCACTAATATCCATGATAATAATGACAATTTTGAAATTCAGGCAGAAAGGTCAAAAAAACTCTGCCTTCACTTCCCCCGAAAAATGGTGTTCTACTCTTTTCCCTATTACTGAACTATTGACTACGTAAGTGCCCCTATTGAATCGATTAAACCTTGAGAATTCGTTATCAGCGCTTCCTCGAAGGATTGAATAACAGAATAGTCTAATGTTCAAGTTATCCCCCCCAAATCCCCCTTTGGGGCGAAATGATGTTGATGGAGAAGATGAGATTGATCTCCTCAACAACGACCTCGAGTCACTTCAATTTGGTGATGTTGTCTATTTCTACTTCTCCCAAATGGGCGAAACAACAGCAGCTCCTGCATTTTCTGGTTTTATGCAGGCTGATGCTTGCATCGAACGCGTTGGCTTCCAGACCCAAGACCCCAAGGAGACGAGTCCCCCTAACTTTCACGAGTGCCTCTTCCAAGTTTTGCCGATGATGAACTATGACTCCAGCACGAGCAAGCAGGAGCTTTCGAGGAGGAAATCCTTTGCTGCGAATGGTAGTGAGAGGGATATGATTGAGCACAGAGTAAAGCAAGAGGTGAGTTTCGTTGGCACGCGTCTCATCGGTGTGCCCCATCGACTTCTTGCACCCCAACCAACTCCCTCCCCCTCCTTTCCTCCCCTCCTTCCCTCCCCTTCCTCCTTCCTCAGTACCTTCAAAACGAAATCGCTGTCAAGAAGTATCAAACTGGACAGAAGAAAGACCCCGTCCTTTACGGCCACATAATTCAGTTGAAACATGTGGGCACGGGAAAGTGGCTGAGAGGCAACACGTACACCGCTGACAGGGAGCACGACTGCCTTCGACTGAGCCTTTCGGAGGGAGACGAGAATTGCCACTTTCGGGTCATGCCCCGTTTCCGTATTCGCAGGGAAGGGTCCGTTGCGTACTTCGGCGACATGCTGCATCTGCGATCCGAAAAGATTCCGGGCTATTCCATCAGGGTGACAGACAAACCCTGTGACCAACATGAGCCGCTGCCCCACGTTCATGAGCTCAACTTGTCTCTAGTACCTTCGGCCCTCAAGGTCACAAAGTTTTACCGCCCCGCCTCCAAGGATTTGACTCTAATCAACACCAACGTTGACTTCGTCCGGTTCTTTCACGCCGAAACCAACAGGTTCCTTCAAGGGAGCTGTGAAACCAGAAAGGTTGGAGAGAAAGACGACTTTATCGACGAAGTCAGGGCGACAGGGAACCTCAAGGTTAATGATGACGTCGCCAATTCGCGTAGAAGAAGCACTTCGTTCTTTCGCATGTCATCAAATAACCCCGCACAAAGTGCTGCGGAGTCGGCGGAATTTGATGACAACGATAACAGCGAGTACCTGAACCTTGGGACTCCGAGTGAAACTCTTTCGTCCTCCGCAGCTTCAAACGGTGACCAAGAGGACTATTGCCCTTTCTTTACGAATCTCACCCACAAGCAACCAAGCAACCCCCTAAATCTCTCTGCAAAGTCCATGTTCATCTTTGAATATCAAACGCGCCTCATTTCAGGTTTCGTACGGTGGAACAGCCCCGTGAGGATTAAGCATGTTGGTAGCGGTCGCTATCTCGCTGTTGAAAGCCAACATGACCCTTCCCTTTCTGCTTCCAAGCGTATCCACCGTTGCTATCTCGCCAACTTGACAGAAAGCGATGCCCTGACGACATCCCTTTTTCACATTGTTCCAACGGACCAGCAGGGAGAATTTATCCCTGAAGCTCACGTGTCCATGAGGATTGAGCATCGCATCGCCGTCAACGCCTCGAGCACCCTGACATTGCACGCTACAAACTTGAGGGTCAAGGGTGGTCTCATGGGCGCCCAGGGCAAGGATTTCGGATTATTCTTCTCTGAAAAGAAGAACGCCCATGACGCCATGATCATGATGCCGCTTGAGAAATCCTCGAGCTTCGACCGCTCGATGAAGCTCGCTTTGGCCATGAAGAATACCTTGGAATGGTTCTCTTCCCGTGTCATGACACGCCAACCCATCAAGTTTGAGCACATTAGGAGAATAGAAAGTGTCCTCGCGAAGCTCATTTACTTCTCGGACAAGTATTTTTCTCCCACGGACTTCGACAGGAAGGAGGGCTCTAAGAATTACAACCCTATCGATGCCCTTTCCACCAAGCACGAAGTTTCCAAGTCCTTCCAGCTGCTCGCTAAGGACTCAAAGCTCCTTGATAAGGTCTTCAAGGTTGCTGTTGTTCCCACTACCGTACCCTCAATCACAATGGATTACAATACCAAGACGCAGCGCTTTGTGAACAAGACATTTCGCCATCTTGAGGCGGTCGTCAAGCTCGCGTGGAAAGCGCTCGAGTATATTATTCTTGACAATAGGGTGAATGAGAATTATTTTGCCTCACACAGAAACTGGATCAATCCTGGAATTGTCGTCCAGATGCCATATCCCATCGGTGCTGCCACCGCTTTCGCGTCCCTCATCACCAATAACACCAGCCTCCTGGAATCGGTCATCGACAGCTCCATGCTCCTGGCCTTCGAAGACCTGATAATACAGAATGGACCTCACCCTCGCTTGATGTCCTTCTTCACTGCCATTTGTTCGTGCCTTGGCAAGCCTATTCTTTCGAACCAGGAGACCATTCTTCACCACCTAATCATGGACAAGGAACGGCATTCTAAGATCCTTCTCAACGTATACGAGGATGACAGCAGTGTTCCGCAGCCCTGGAAGTTTCATGGAGGTTCCGATATGAACCCCAATCCCCTGCCTCAGCCGGACAAGTACCTTGGCCAGGAGGAAGTTGTGAGGGGTTGGAATACCATAATTGTCTCTTGGGAAAATCTGGCAACGATGGAGAACTTTTTCATCAACGGTCGCCAATTTTGCGACATTGGGGAATTCTGTGCTCCTCTCGTCGAGTTGGAGCAAAGCCGTAGTAGGTCCAGGGCCCGATCGCGTTCGTCGTCCAAAGTGTTACCCCCTTCACCTGGAACGAATTACCAGGAGCACAGGCACCTAGAGCTTGTCCAGTACCTTTCGGCCCAAATAGAACTCTTCTCAACTATGTGCTTAGGCCGTTCGTACAATTGTATCCACGTGATGCAGAAAATGTTCCCGTATGCACTCCTCTGTAACCTCCTCACTCAGCAGGAAGCTCTCCCAAACGACATGAAAAGAGCGTTCACTGACTTGCTTCGGTGTTTATGGGTGGACCGCTATCCTCACGCCCCCCTGAACCTTCCGAGAAGATATTGGGTTGCTGAGGATTTGCAGGAACGAGATATTAGATCCGATGGCTCTCTGGCGTGCTTCGAGCTTAGCGAAACTCACCAGCTCAGAAACAACAGCGACCCGTTTTACAGCTTTGCCACGAGCTCCAAATTCTTTATCCTGGTTGACCTGATCATCCGATACTTCGAACGGCTCGGTGGTGAACAGGTGGTAGGGAAGACCTCGGAGAATACTCTGACAACATCCATGCTGGACCTCACTCACGACCTCATGAGCTTTGGTTTCTTTGGAAGTGAGGGAGAAATCCATAGGTTGCTTGACTGCATCGTGGCTTGTCTCGATGGTAGAAACGACAGCTTGGATGTGACTGTCGCGAAGAGCTCGACGAGGCTGAGTGTTGGCACAGAAAAGAGGAGGGGTGCCGCGAATGCCAGTTTCCTCAGAGAACTCAAGACTGAGAGCGTTAAGTATGGTAAGAGCTCCAAGCAATTCATCAATGGTATCATGTCGAGGAAGGAATATGGAAACCTCAGGTACCAGGAAGATAGCTCAAGCATTCAGGTAATGGCTTGCAAGAGCAACATCATCAAGGTCCTACTGGTCGTTGAGCAATTACGCGCAAATTACCGTTTGTCGCAGCTACTTGCGAGAATGAAGGCCCGCGCTATTGCCGATGGAATAAACAAAACGGAGGCCATGTCTGACCTTGTTTTGACGACTCTGAACTCAAAAGTGCTCATCAACGCTTTGAACGCCGAGGAAGCTTCAAAATCTCCGCTTGATACGGTCCTTTTGGATCTCATGATGTACGCGTCGGACGAACTTTATGAGCAGGCTTTCGTTTTCATGCAGAATCGGTACACCGACATTGCGCTGATGATGAGGTTTCTTCCAACCATAACAATCTTGGAGGACTCTAGGATACCCATCTTTGAGGATTACTCTTGCCTACTTGAGAGTCTCCACCAGCTCAAGTATTACTTCATGAGCTATGAAGTTTGGGCTGTCAGGTCGATAGCTTCCCCAATGAATTTACGCTCCTACAACCACACATGCTACCTGCTTCACAAACTCCTTTCCTTCATTTACGCTCCGTCTTACAACAAGCGTGCTTTCGGGGATAAAGTAAAGACTAAAGAAGAGCGCATTGCGAGGATCGAGAAGTACTGCATTGCCGAACGAAAAGCGATCACAAAGGAGACAGAGAGGGCCTCGCAGAGGTTTCTAGGTGGCAAAGCTGGAGCTGGGGTGAAAGGAAAGTGCAGAATCACGAAGCGAAATGATAGGTGAGATTGGAGGAGGAGCGAAGTGATAAGTCTCATCCCTCATCCTAACCCTTTTTGTGATTCGCTCCGCTCATCGCAGTGTTTCCGATCTCAATATTTTTGGGTACAATTCGCCTCCTTCGGCCATGATGCTAGAAAAGACACCTAACAAGGCGCACCAGAATATCCTTCGTAGCGGCAACTTGGCTGGGATGGTCCTTCGCTTCGCCCTCACAGTGGAACTTGACCATATGGAAAGAGTTCATAAGCTGGATAACGAGTTCTCCACGCTGACCTCGGAAGAAGAGACTTCGCTCCGGGAGGATATCCAAAGGAGTAGGAGCTGGCTCTTTGATGTGGTCAAGAAGAGCGTGTTCGTCTCTACTGGCTTTGTCCATGGGAACAAGAAGAATCAGGAGGACCTTCTGCAAATCATCGAGGTTTTGCTTGTAAATTTGAAATAACACGGTATTGCTACCGGTAATCAGAGGGATCTATTCGTCTGGGACTTGATAGTTTTTGTCTATGAAAACAACGCTGGGCTAGCTGAGGCAGTACCCCTTAAGCTTATTGACGCCATGGCGGAGCTCATCCAGGTCAAGAAAGAGCCAAGGATCCTTCGCTTCTTCAAATGCCTGGTGCGTCCCAATCGTCACGAAGGGGTCGTCCCCGCCAACCAAGATAAAGTCGTAGAGGCACTCGTTATGCACAGTAACCACCTGAAACTTGAATTTCCTCCGGCGAGAGAGAAGGAGGAGGACAGTGGAGGTACACCTCGAAGTAGTTTCTGGGGGACTCCTTATAAAGAGGGGAGCGAGGAGGGGGATAAAGAGTTCAGCACTGGAGGTGGGGCTTCGAATGGAGATGACGAGGAGCGCAAAGCAGAAATCAAGTACCATATCCTTTCGGTGGAACTTCTTGCACTTTGTGCGAAAGGAAGAAACGCCAAGTCTTCTGCCAAGAACCAATCATTGCTGAGCTTGAGCTCGGCTTTAAATGCACTTTACGCTGTCGAAACAAGGGACATTGTTCCCTTGAAGGCGGCGTTGGTGAAGTTCATCCAACACACCTTCATTGATACGCCTCTCGTTGATCAGAAATTGGGTGACAAGAAGGAAATACCTTTGCTAGTAAAGTTCGCATCGAAAGAATTACAAGAAGCACTTGGACGCCTTGACGACTCCGAAAATGAAAGATTGACTGTGACGTCGGTGTCTTCCTCCCCCCCTTCCACAAAGGAGCACTTCTCTCCAGATCTATTGGGTTTGGGGCCGAGGGAGACAAAAGACTACGTTATAGCACTGTTGCAGCTGATGGGCAGCGTTCTTGATGTTATCTTCCAGTCGGAAATTAAGCTGAGGTCAACGTATCTTATCTTGAACGAGGTAAGAAAAATTCTCACTAAAACCAAACTTAAGAGACGACCTGAAGGGCATAGTAAGGGGAAATCGGCGTACAGTGGTGAAATTAAGGACAACCATCTCGTCGAAGAATGCCGTTTGAAGTGTCTGAATGTTCTGGAGATGAAAGATGGCGGCGTCGTCTTCAGCGTTGGAGGAGGACCATCTGGTACGTGGGAATGGGAAGACGAGGAAGACAACGGGGAGGGGGGGTGGGAGGACTATGAGGACTATGAGGATAGTGAGGATAGTGAGGATGTTGAGGATGATGAAGAAGAGGATGAGAAAGAAGAAGGGAAAGAAGTTCGGAACTTCAATGAAGGGGATGGTGCTGTGGAGATGGTCGATCCGAGGAGGAGGCTGTCCAAATTTGTGGGAAGGAGGCCGTCCTCCCTTGGGTGGAACCCCGCATCAACTCCTTCGATTCCATTAGGCGAAGAGCTTCGCAAAGTTCTTCTCTCCTTGAGAGAACGAAAGACAATGGATGAGCACTCTTCCTCTTGGACGTCCCCGTCTTACGGTGCGTTCCTTTCAAAAGTTGAGGATGTTGCGCAGCTAACAGATCCAGAGGATAAAGAGTACCTCGAAGCTGGAATGGGCTTCTCGCTTATTTCGCTGAGAAGGCATCTCAAGAGGAAACAAACTGTTCGTCAATTGTTCCTCATCGCCAACGCTCGGGTTTTGAAGGTGAGGGCGGGATGGAGCGAAGGAAGGCTGGGCGGAGGGCCGGATTGCTCTGTTCTGCTAAACTGACTCTACTCGTCGCTTCAATCCTCGCCCAGATTCTTCAAGGTACGAGGATGCTGATCCTCATCCTGGTACTGGTCGCAGTGGCAGCGGCATGTACGATTTCACAGATTGCTATGGAAGAGGACGTGAATTGGATCGTCTTCATTGAGACTTGGATCACTTATTTCTTCATATTTGAGCTCGCCCTTCGCGTTGCGGTGTATATAGTCGTTCACCGGGAGCTAGACTCGTTTCTTATGGAGGTCCTTAACCTGTGCGATATCCTTGTCGTCACGATTGATCTCATAATCCTAAGTTCCCCAGCTCCAGTGGAGGGTGAAGGCGGTAATGACTCGGCAGGTTTGGTTAAGGGGCTAAGGTCCGCGAGGGGCGTCAGACTTTTGAGGTTGCTGCGAGCAGCAAGAGCTTTCAGGCTGCTAAATATGAAGAAGAAAATGACTATGGAGGAAGCGTTCGCAGACCCAAGGAGCTGCAAGGTCACGTTCAAGGAAGTCTCCGGAAGAATGATAAAGTACTGTGATGCCAACTGCGTTTCTGACGGCGGTGAAAAGGAGGTGGTATGTTTAACCCTCGAGCTCCTCGTGAATCACTTGAGGAAGCAATTTTACTTAAGGGTAAATCCTCACGAACATTTGACTGACTATGAGAGGCTAAGGATGCCAATTGCGGAGGTGGAGCATACCCGGGAGATGGCGCACATGGAGAAGCAGAAGCTCCTTACGAATGAGGCAAGGTCCCCGGAGCTCATCCTCAAGATTATTTCGACCTGCAGTGGGAAGATTTTTGACATATCATTGATATTAGGGGAGCAGCTTTTATGCGCGAGGAACTACGACGGACAGGGAGTATTCTTCCGCGCCATTGACAGGGGGGGTCGCGATGGGAGCTTCTTTGTCAGTATCAAGGATTGTTTGCGAGGAGCCAACGAGAACATGAAACAGTACAAAGAACTGAGCATGGCTTCAACCAAGAAGGAGGAGTGCAAGGCGGAGGTGGCAAAGGTCCTCCCGCTCCTGAAGTTCCTCGGGCTGCTGTGCGAAGGGCACTTCGAGAAGACGCAAGAGATAATGAGATCTCAGCCCAAGAATGTGGTGACAATCAATGTCTTGGAGGAGGTCGTCAACTTCATGTACCTGCTAGGGAGGAGTTTACCCGTGTTGAGGGAATTCACAGACTTTGAGTGCTCCTTGTTGCTCAGCTGCCTTGCCTTCCTGGTGGAGTGCACCCAGGGGCCTTGCAAGGCGAACCAGTCCTACTTAGCCGCGATGCGAAAGCCGGTCGAGGTTTGCAAGAACATATTCTGCAGTTCCTTCTCTCGTGCAAAAGACGAGCAGTTATCGTCTGCAATTTACAGCAAGGCGATGCAGCTGATTGCCGCGTTGTTGGAGAGCAGAGGAGGCGATGAGACCATCCATCTCATTCTTAATGAGCAGATACCTCCTTCCATGCTGGAAACGAGACTTACAGAGGTGAGGAAGAAAGATGTGGCCATAGCGAAGAGTCTGGACCTGAAGAAGATGCATAAGAAGGGGGGGGGATCAAATGTTGCAGGCCTTATAGAGAAGCAGGCGATGAACACAGCTGAGGTAATCGCCATATATAATATCTGCTGGGAGCTCGAGCCCTTCGGCGAGGAGGGCAAGGCGTTCGGGAGAATCACAGCAGGTGGATTGGATTTTAGGGGACAAGATCAATACGGAGACGATATTATGGAGGATGACGGGGAGGGCGGAGGAGGCGGGTTCGATGGAGGCTTTGAAGGGTCTAGTCGTGGTAGTAGAGGCGACGAAAGTGAGAACTTGCTCCCAGGGGATGACGAGAATGAGGGAGGAGGTTTTGACTTAGGAGAAGACGAAATTGACTCCATCGCCGAGTACGGCCACAAGGTGGATGCCGTCGAGGTGGTTTGGCACGGAGAGTGCCTGAAGGTCCACTTCACTCTGCCCCAGGAATGGGCCAGTTTGAGCGAGAGGAAGAAGGAGGACTTCTTGGACCACGTCGAATGCACTACGAGCGAGTCGAGAATGAAGGGCCTTGTCGACAGCAGCGACGATTTCCTTGAGCACATGATGCACATGCACAAGCTCAAAAACCAGAGCAACATCTTCGCGTTGCTCAGCACCTTCTACTTCACTTTCAAAATTGTCATCTTCAGCCTGACGTTGGTCCTGAACTTCAACATGATGCTATCAACCTTTCAGTCCCTGACCGATGATGCCAGTGGGATCAAGTTCAGTATTCGTTCTGTCTTCTCGTGCCTCTCCGGTCCCGTTTCTGAGTGGACCTCCAACGAGACCTGGAACGTGTGCCTGTCTGTGGTGGTTGTGATCGGGAACCTTTTAGTCTGTGTCTTCGTATCAGTTTCGGAGATACCGCTTTCTCTCGCCCGTTCCCGCCGCCATAGGTACGCGCTCCATATTGGAGGGAGCCACAAGGACAAGGACTTCAACCCCGTCCCTCTGATGAACTACGTCTCTGCCATCTTCATCTACTGCCTCCTGGCAATGGTCCACAAGGGCGCAGAACATTTCAAGTTCGAGGACTCTACCTACGTGAACAGTGGGCTCGTTCTCTTCGGTGCGTCTTTCCCGTTCACCCTGCGGTCCTGCCTCAAGTCCCCTCGTTCTCAGATCTTGAACCTGTTTATGGACGTTTACGACACTCTGTCTCCCGTCGGTTTCCTCATGAGCTTTTTCCAGCTCGTTTGTTCCGTCGTGCTGATGGAGCACCCCTTCATGATGGCCTTCCTTCTGCTAGACGCCGGGAACATGAGCAAGTCGCTTCAGCTGTGCTTCAAGGCCATCCTCATACCCTTCAAGCAGCTACTCCTGACAATCATGTTCTTTGTCATCGTCATATTCGTCTACTCTTCGGTAGCCTTCCAGGCTTTCGGAATAGAGGGGTACGTTGGTCCGGACGGGAACCAAATGCAATGCTCTAGCTTTGCTGATTGCTTCGTTCTGACCGCATACATAACCTTCAGAAAGTCCGACATTGCAGACATTTTGGAGTTCCCCACCCTGTCGGAGGATAATTTCGGTATGCGCGTTCTCTTCGATCTTACCTTCTTCATAATATGCGGTATGTTCCTGTTCAATATGATCGGCGGTCTGATCCTGGACACCTTCACCCACATAAGAGACGAGAAGGAGAGAAGGAGGAGCATTTACGATAATGAGATCTTCGTTTCTGGAATCACCAGGAACACCATTGAGGAGGACCCTCAGTTTAGGGGGGTTACGTTCAGCAGGCTCAACGAGGACGACCAGTTTGTTTGGAAGTACCTCTTCTTCATCATTTACCTCAAGAACAAAGACTCTGACGAGTTCACGGGAGTGGAGAGCTACGTGGCTAAGTGCCTGAAGGAGGAGAGTCTGAAGTGGCTTCCGAGCAAGACGTGCGTGGCGGTGGAGAGCACTAGGAGGAGAGGAAGAGGAGGAGGAGGAGGCAAAGACGGAGAGGGTAATGGGGGGGAGGAAGGATCGGGAGGGGAGAGGAAGGATGGAACGGAGGGTGGGATTGACGTCGTCGCTTCGTCCGTCGGTACAACTTCGTAATCAATCCATTTTTTGCAAAAAAAAACCACGTCGTCGCTCCGTCCGTCGGTACAAGTACGTAATCAATCAATTTTGCCCAAAACCTCACCTTCAGTTTCCAAACAATTGATATTTAAGAACACGATTCTGAGGGTTCTAATTTCTTTTCCCGCCTTCTCCTCCCTTCTCTCTTATCCATAGCTTCCTCTATATTCCTATATCTAGTTTGTATCTATTCTATATATAGCACAAACTACATTACAAAGAACCCAAAGCGGAGGGAGTTTCATTCTTATACCCTTTATATCCCTTTATATCCGTTTATATCATATATCTATCATCAATAACACCTTATCTTACTTTATTATGTCTAAATATTCAATATCTAGTTGTGATAGTGATACAGATGATGCTTTATTTGCTGATCCATTTGCACGATCAACACGAGGCCTCACAATACCGTCAAGAAATGACTCTATATCATCTAGAAATTACTCTATAAATACATCTATATCGAACGAACAACAAGATAGTGAAATACCAACATCAAACCCTCAATCAGATGCACAAGAACCCTCATCATCATCCCATTCAACCTCCTCATCCTCCTCCCTTTTCCCCTCAATCGCAACCTTCATCCAAACGTTTTCTCTCCCTTCCGTCCCCTCCCTCTCACACCTAGCCTTTCACAAGTACTGTCGTGTTCCTTACCCAGTCCGTCTGTGTCCGCCTGACGAGGGTGACGGTTTGAGCCTCAGCCAGGGGGCGGTAGATGCCATGAAGAGGGGGGAGCGGGGGTGGGACGAGGTGAGTATAGCTGGAGCGAAGCGACGGCTGGAGCGAAGAGACAGCAAAACCATTGCGCCGCCTTCATGATCGAACATAACTAACAACCTTCCCACTCGTCGCTTCGCTCCTCGCGCTTCGCTCCTCAACCGCAGAATAAGATGGAGCTGGTGCAGTACATCTCTTGCCCGATGGGTCAGTACGGTCTCGTGAAGAAGACGTCCCTGCTCGCTTACAACCAAGGGGAGTCCGAGGGCTCGACCCGCTGGTCTCGGTCCCTTATGGAAGACTGGGGAAAGCACTACGGCAAGGGTCAAGACTCCCGCTCTCGATTCAAGAAAGACAGAGCCTTTGCAGAAAGGATACTATCATTCGTCCTCTCCTTGCCCACTCCGTCTGCCTCCCCCAAGTTCGCTAGCCCCCTTGAGAAGAGTTTCAACACGGTGTCAACGGGTGTGGAAAGGTAAGATGGACAAGGAGCGAAGGACGGCTGGAACGAAGCAACCGCAAAAGCATTTTACTTCCTGCATAACTAACAACCTTCTTTCAACTCGTCGCTTCGCTCCTCGCCTCACCCATTGTCCCAACCCATTTCTCCATCGTATCGCTTCTCTCATCTCAGCAACGGCGATGAGTCATCAGTATCGTCACTTGAGGAACCGTACACTCAGGACCACGGGAACCCCACGCCGCCAGTTAGCTACGGGAGGAAAACGGAGAGGATCAAACCTGGGGATACCATCACCTACTACGACCCAGTGTTCACGGCAGGGGACAAGGTGAGGCGGAACGGGGAGCGAAGGACGGCTGGAGCGAAGCGACAGCAAAAGCAACATGCCGCCTATCCAAATAACTAACAACCCCTCCCGCGCTCATTCTAAACCTTTTCATGATTCTCTTCGCTCATCGCAGAGAGGGAAAAGGGAGACGACAGTCCTCGAGGTCAAGGGTCAGGAGAAGGGGGGTCGTCTCGTCCTCGCAAACTCCGCGGTCCTCTCCGATTCCCAGCCGGTCTGCAGGATCAAGACCGTTTACAAGGGGCGGCTCGTTCCGCACCCCGGAGTCTTCCGTCACGTTGAAGAGTACGTTCTCAGGTCGGCGAGGATCACACCGGAGTTGGAGAGGATGTTGGGGGTGGAGAGGGAGGGTGATAGAGTTAGGAGGATCACGAGGGAGAGGGTGGAGGGATTCAAGAAGGAATTCGGGGGGGG
>JGI24540J26637_10000909_pt1 | contig 12773 bp, 8 predicted proteins | sample NorSeaMetagenome_FD_26637 | JGI IMG/M metagenome (IMG submission 26637)
TCCCATTGACCTTCAAAACGGAATTCATGACTTGTTTGCTCATAATCATTCCATCTTTCAATTGTAATAAAAGGAGCAGCTGATCCATCATAATCATAGATACGATACTCGCCTTGCTCTCTTAATCCTGAGATCATTCTTAATGTTATATTTTCATTAAGCTCGTAGCTCATATTTAAAGTGAAAGCTTTGATATCATTTTCTGCATCATTTTCTGTATCCATTTCTGCAACGCCAGGAATATCAGCACTATACCTACAGGTATATGCATATTCAGCACAATTTCTTGTTCCAAGAGCTAGAGTTTTATCATAGCTTCCTGCTGGAGGAGCTGGCATCACACCTGGAGCAAAATTATAATTAGTATGATAAGCATTTAACTGACTCTTATCCATAATTTGCTCTACCGTAAGTAAGGCTTCAAATTTCTCATTTTCATATAAAAATGTTACACCGTAGTTACTATAATCCTTTCTAGGAATTTTATTACCTGTAGTTTTATTTGGTAACCAACCATCATCTTTCATTTGTGTCATGAAAAGTTTAGTTTTTAGATTGCCTGATGAAGGAAGATTGATAACGGCTCTTTGTTCGTTTTGTCCGTCTTCACCCACAGTAAGTTGAATTCTAGCTCCAGCCTCTCCTGTTGGCCTACTTCTTATAACATTGATAACACCACCTACAGTATTTTTACCAAATAGTGTTCCTTGTGGGCCACGAAGAATTTCGATTCTTTCTAAATCAAAATTTTCTAAAATTGCGCCAGCTGATGAACCTAAGTATATTCCATCAAGCATGATACCAATTGGTGGATCAAAGGAATTATCATCGGCCCTAGTAGGACTTATACCTCTTATATTAATATTAGCTCCACCAGAACGACTTCCTTCTTCGGAGATTCGAACATTTGGTGCAAAACCATTAATATCATTAAGATCCCTTATGCTTGAACGTGCAAGATCTTGACCAGTAATTGCAGTGATAGCTACTGGAACTTTTTGTGATGATTCTTCAATTTTTCTAGCTGTTACTATTATTTCTTCAATACTTGCGGTTCTTACAGCTTGCTCTTCTTGAGCTGAAACGCTGTTAAAACTTCCTGTTAGAAGAAGTGCAGCAACTGCAAAACCCATATTAAAATATTTAAATAAACTCATTTTTAAAGTACTCCCGTTATTATTTATTATTATCATTTTTATTATTGTTAGGATTCTAGGTAAATTTAATTAGAATTACCCAAATATAGTTTTAATAATGTTATTAAGTCAAACTTATTAATCAATAATATCTATTTTAATTATAAATAGTAGGGATGGTTATNTTGGAGTTAGACAAAAAAAAGGGCCGGTTAAAAACCAGCCCTTAATATTATNTAAAGCTTAAATAATTAGAAATTAGCTTTAAGCGTTACTGTCCAAGATTTACCTGGTGACTTATTACCATAAGCCATTAANCCTGAAACATCTCTGATTACAGTAGTGATGTCATCAGTTAAGTTCTTTCCTGATAGTGCGATTGAGTAATTTTCCATTGCATATGTAACAGACACATCAACTCTTTCGTATGATTCTTGGAAACTATAGTAGTCAGGTGTGTTAGTAGTAATAGTTTCTTGCTCATCAATAAAGGTATATTTAGCGTATACACTTAAATCACCTTCACCCATTGGAATTGTGTAAGTACCACCAGTTGAGAAAGTAGTCTCAGGAGTATTTACAGGAGTAAGATTGTCGTTATTAGTTGGATTATAACCGCCAACAGCGCCATCTAGATCAGCAATAAAGCCATCATACTCAGAATCAAGTAACCCTAGGTTTGCAAAGATTTCAAAGTTCTCATTTACAAGAGCTAAGACTTCAATTTCTAAACCAGTAAAGATAATACCAGCAACATTATCAATAACCGTCACAACTGTTAAGGTTGTTGGGTCTTGTTTGATAGTTTGTTGTTGCATATCTTCAAACTCATTTCTGAATAGAGCAGCATTCAATTGAATTCTTCTATTCATTAAGAAGGATTTAACACCAATTTCTGTAGTTGTAGCAAATTCAGGATCATATGTATTAGCAAAATCTTTTAGATTTTGGTTACGTCCGAAGAAACCACCACTTTGGAAGCCTTTAGAAATAGAACCATAATACATTACATCATCACTAGCTTGATAGGATAAACCAATTTTACCTGATAATTCATCATATTTTTTTGATAAAGTATCAATACCAACAGCTGCAAAGTTATTTACAAACTGTCTTGATTTAGGAGCTAAGTATGANTGACCTGCAGTAAATGTTTTTTCTTCTTCAGTATAGCGTAATCCAAGAGTAACCATCATCTTATCAGTTGCTTGATAATCTAGGTTAGCAAATAGTGCTGTAGATTCTGTTAATTGTTCTTGAAGAAGTTTTTGAACATAAGATGCTCCAAGTTCAGTTGCACCTGGGTCACAACGAATTGCCCCTAAGCCACCAGCTAAACAAGCATCAAATAATGAAGGCGGAACTAAAGTTGACCAGAATTGTCCTTGTGTAATCCAATCTTGATGATATGTACTTTCCCAAATATATAAACCTGTTGTAAGGGTTGCATTATCAAAATTAGTTTCAAGTCTTAATTCATGACTTTCTTGCTCATAATAATTATCAGCATAGATGTTGATATAATCCATCGATGTTGCATCATATTCCCAATCTGTAGCTTCATACTCTTCACGAAAACCACCGATATAAGTAATACTTTGATTTTCATTTAGATCGTAAGTCATTTTCAAAGTATATGCATCTGTATCAAACTGACCTTTATTGGTGTTATCAGCGCTTGTCGTAGTATCGCTTGAACCAGTATCGAATTTCTTACACGTTGAAAAACCATTTGGATTAAATTGCTGAGATAATGCAAGTGCAGCTCCAGTTTTTGGAAGGCCTGTTGCAATATCTACTGGATCAAAAGAAGTACAAATTCTTGAAGTATCTGCATTTTGATTTGTCCAAGCACCTAGATCACTTGAATCATCAAATGTTTCCATTGTGAATAAAGCTTCAAATTTATCATTTGGTGTCCAAAGAAAAGTTGCACCAGTATTTACATAATCTTTTGCAGGCACATCAGTTTCTAAATAAGTATTGTAAAGATGACCATCGGATTTAATTGAGGTAGCAAATAGTTTAACTGCCAAAACATCTTCTACTATAGGAGCATTTAAAAGGACTCTGAATTCTTCTTGTCCCCATTCACCAACGTCAACTTGAACTTTACCGCCAAATTCNCCAGTAGGTTTTGATCTCATTACACGNATAACACCACCGTTTGTATTTTTACCAAATAGCGTTCCTTGTGGGCCACGAAGAATTTCTACTCTTTCTAAATCAAAATTCTCAATAACTTGACCTGAATTAGTACCTATTGTGATACCGTCAATCTCTACTGAAATTTTTGGATCAAATGATTTATCTGATTCGTTTGAGTTAATACCTCTTAGCGAGATAGCTGATCCACGACCTCTGGTTCCTAAGCCTGAACTAATAACAACATTAGGTGCAAAACCACTTAAGTCCGCAACTGTTCTGATAGTAGAGTCATTCAATGCTTCTGTAATTGCAGTGATAGCAATTGGAACATCTTGAAGAGATTCTTCTCTTTTTCTAGCTGTAACAATGATTTCTTCAATACCAAAGCTNGCAACGTCTTCTTCTTGCGAAGATACNGAAGTATTTGATGTAAGTATTAGNGCAAAAAATGCAAAAAATACCGACAATCTATTTAATATAGACATATAATTCCTCCCCGAGGATTGTTTATAAATAACGATTTTTTGATTTTTTTTATTATTNGATGAATAGAAACTATTCACAAANTAACATAGCTTACAATTGTTTAAATACAAGCTTTAATTGATTTTAAATAATCTATTCAGTCATTTAAAAGAAGTGAATATAAAAAAGGGCCACGAAGAGGCCCTTTAATGATTCCTGTAAATTTTAATTTTAGATTTTTTTATTCAATTAATCTTTACTTGAGTTGCCCATCCAGATACCAGAAAGTAGGCATATAGCTAAAGAAATTACTAAAATTAAACCTGCTGGTTCATTTATTAAACTAAAAGTCGGAACGTCAGTACTACCATTAAAATTATCAATTAATGATTGTCCNCTTGCACTCACAGAACCGCTTTCNTCTTTTAAAATAGCCATTGAGTGTGCTGCACCTCTAATACCTAGTGATACATATGCAAATTGCATATTAATGTACCATATTGATGTTAATGAAAAAGCAGTNACAACTATTTTTCCAAAAATATTAGCATTNCCTTTTTCATGCATTATTACTGANGCTCTTCCTGAAAACCAAGCAAGAAAAGAAAAACCAATAAGAAAAAGACCGTTCATTGCTAAACCAGAATTTAACATAGACATTATTTGAAATTCATTCATATTTAACCCTCCTTTTATGAATAATAATTATGACATCATAATAATTTTTATATGTAAAGATTTAATGAATTTAGAAATTTTCTCTACTTTTAATCTTGTCAATATTGGTATACGAAGGTTATAGGAAGTATCGATAATTTTGATTCCAATTATTGGGGCGTAGCCAAGCGGTAAGGCAACGGGTTTTGATCCCGTGATGCGTAGGTTCGAATCCTACCGCCCCAGCCAATTTTTATATTCTTTAATATAATAAATCACTCATAAAAAAGGCTTCTATAAGATTATGAATGTTATCTGGTTTAAAAGAGACTTGAGAGTTTGGGATAATGAGGCTTTTACAAAAGCTTGTGAGAGCGGACCAGTTATCCCATTATATATCTTTGAACCAGAGCTATGGTCTCAAAATGATCTAAGCTATCGTCATTATCAATTTCTAATAGAATGTCTCGATGATTTAAAATGTGATATTGAAAAACTTGGTCAAGAACTTATTATCAGATCTGGCAATGCTCTTGAAATTTTTCAAGACATTAATCAACAATTTGATATTTCAGAATTATGGTCCCATCAGGAAACTTGGAATTATTGGACATTTAAGAGAGATAGCAGTGTTCGGAAATGGACTGATCTAAATAATATTAAATGGAACGAACCATCCCAAAATGGCGTAATAAGAGATCTAAAAGATAGAGACGGCTGGTCAAAAAATTGGCATACTAAAATGAAGGTCGATAATTTTTTACCTCCAGAAAAATTAAACAAATTAAATATTAAAACTGAAGAAATTCCAAAACCTAACGATATTAGCTTTAATAGGATTGATTTTGTTAATATCCAAAAAGGGGGAAGAAGGGAAGGTTTAAAGTTACTAGATAGTTTTTTAGTAAAGCGAGGCAAGAACTACTCTAGAGAAATGTCATCGCCATTAACTGCGGCTAATAGTTGTTCCAGACTTTCAGCGCATTTATCTTTTGGATCTTTGTCTATAAAAGAGGTCTTTCAGGCTACAGAGACAAGAAAAAAGAACTTAAGGAGTTGCCTAAGGAATTAAAAGGAAACTGGATAAAATCTTTAAATAGCTTCTTAGGGAGACTTAGATGGCATTGTCATTTTATTCAAAAACTTGAGGACGAACCTGAAATAGAATTTAAGAATATGCACACCTCATATGATGCTCTTAGAATTAATGACTTTAACGATATTTTTTTTGAAAAATGGAAAACTGGCAACACCGGTTATCCAATGGTCGATGCATCTATGCGATCTTTAATAGCAACAGGTTGGTTAAATTTTAGAATGAGAGCAATGTTAATGAGTTTTGCAAGTTATCATCTTTGGCTACCCTGGCAAATAACATCCCGATATCTTGCAACTTTATTTACTGATTATGAGCCGGGAATTCATTATTCACAATCTCAAATGCAATCGGGAACAACTGGAATTAATAGCATTAGAATATATAACCCAATAAAACAGAGTTTAGATCAAGATCCAGACGCTGTATTTATTAGGAAATGGCTGCCTGAGTTAAAAAAAGTTTCAAGAGAAAATATTCATATGCCATGGAAGGATGCTGAAAATATGAATGGTTACCCTCATCCAATAGTTGACGAATCCGAAGCAAGAACAAGTGCTGCAAGTAGAATATACAAATTAAGAAAAGATAAAATACATAAGCTTGAGGCAAATAAAGTTTATATTAAACATGGAAGTAGAAAACCTAGATCAAAAAAAACCAAATCAAAAAATAAATTAAAAAAAAGTGATGTCCAAATGAGTCTTTTTTAACTCACCTTAATTAATTTGGTTGATACTATTAATCTTTGGTCAGATTTATATATACTTTTATCTTTATTTAATTATTTTAACTTCATGACAAAAAAAGCGCTCATAACAGGAATTACTGGTCAAGATGGAGCTTATCTATCCAGCTTCCTTTTGAAAAAGGGCTATAAGGTTTATGGGGCTGTTAGGAGGACGTCATCAATTAATACGGCGAGATTATCCGACCTTGGAGTTTTGGATAAGATTGAACTTGTCACTTGGATCTTAGTGAAATAACAAATATTCAAAGAGTTATTGAGAAAACAGAACCTGATGAAATATATAATCTAGCAGCTCAGAGTTTTGTTCAAACATCTTATGAGCAGCCTATTTATACATCCGATATAGATGGAATTGGCGTTACAAGGATTCTTGAAATTATCAGAAATATGGGAGGAAGCCCAAAGTTTTATCAAGCCTCAACGTCTGAAATGTTTGGAAAAGCACAAGAGAGCCCTCAAAATGAAAAGACACCTTTTTATCCAAGAAGCCCATATGGTGTGGCAAAGCTTTATTCGCACTGGATGACAATTAATTACAGAGAATCTTGGGATATTCATGCTTGCTCTGGTATTTTATTCAATCATGAATCTCCGCTTAGGGGTTCTGAATTTGTAACACGAAAAATTTCATTGGGTATGGCTGAGATAAAAAATGGAAAAAAAGATACAATTAATTTAGGAAATTTATCTGCAGAGAGGGATTGGGGTTTTGCGGGAGACTATGTTGAGGCTATGTGGTTGATGTTACAACAAAAAGAGCCTGATGATTATGTTATAGCAACTGGTCAAACTCATAGTGTAAGAAATTTTACAGAACTAGCCGCAAAAGCAGTTGGAATCGATATTGAGTGGGATATAAATGGTTTAGCTGAGAGAGGGATATGTAAAAAAACCGGAAAAATTATTATTTCGGTTGATTCTTCTTTTAATAGACCTGCGGAGACAGAGCACCTTTTAGGTGACGCCTCTAAAGCTGAAAGAGAACTTAATTGGAAGCCAACTGTCAACTTTGAATCTCTCGTTGAGATGATGGTTGATCATGATTTAAAGCGTGTTGAAAAAGGTTTAGTTTGGTTTTAGCTAACTATCTTTTTTCTACCATCTCATTGAAGGCTTGGTCGTATTGATTCTTTAAAGTCCTTAACAAGTGTCTCTACTGATGGAGCATCGCTGATGCCGCCTATTCCCTGACCAGAACCCCATATATCTTTCCATGCCTTTGTTTTCATATTACCACCAGAACCAAAATTCATTTTAGACTTATCAGCTCCCGGAAGATTATCAGGGTCTAACCCTGCTTTAGCAATTGATGGTTTGAGGTAATTTCCATTAATACCAGTAAATAACGATGAATAAACAATATCATCTGCAGCAGATTCAATAAGCATATCTTTATATCCTTTATCTGCATTTGCCTCTTCTGTAGCAATAAATCTAGTTCCTAAGTAAGCAAGATCTGCTCCCATTGCTAGAGCCCCAGCTATTGAGTGCCCGTCACCTATAGATCCTGATAATAAAATAGTTCCGTCGAACCATTCTTTTACCTCACGAACTAGTGAGAAAGGAGAGAGACTACCTGCATGCCCTCCAGCACCTGCACAAACTAGAATTAATCCGTCTACACCTTGCTCTGCAGCTTTTTTTGCATGTTTTACATTAATAACATCATGAAAAACTACACCACCATAACTATGAGCAGCTTCTACAATTTCTTGAGGAGGTCTTAANCTAGTTATAATAATAGGTACTTCATGNTCAACACATGTTGCCATGTCATCCATTAGCCTATCATTTGATGCATGACAAATTTGGTTAACAGCATATGGCGCAGANGGAGAGTCGGGATTCTGNTNATCATATTCTGCAAGCTCATCTTTTATTCTCGTTAACCATTCNCCCAACATACTTTGAGGTCTTGCATTAAGGGCAGGGAATGATCCAACAATTCCAGCTTTGCATTGTGCTATTACCAATTCTGGCCCTGATACAATAAATAAAGGGGCTCCAACTACTGGAAGTCTTAATTTTCCTTCTAATGCTGATACTAGTGCCATGAATTTTCTCCTGAAATTTTTTATGCATAATAATCATTAATTAAAAAATTGAAACATTCTTTTTTAAATGAATAATAAGATTATGGGATATAAAATAATAAATAATAAATCTTCTCTTGGTGTTGAGGTCCTTAATTTTGAATATAACGATATCTCCAGTAAACAAAAAGTTAATGATTTAAGGGACCTTTGGCTAGCGTATTCNGTAATAGTTTTTAAGAACTTAAAATTAACTCACGAGGAGTTTGAAAATTTTAGTTTAGCTTTTGGTGTTTTTGGAGATGACCCATACATAGACTCAATAAGTGGATATAAGAATATTATTGAAGTAAAAAGNAGTGCAGAAGAAAAAGCTCCACCTTTCGGCGGCTCTTGGCATTCTGACTGGTCTTTTCAGGAGTGCCCTCCATCAGCCACCTTACTCCATTCAAAAATTATTCCTCCAATAGGAGGAGAGACATTTTTTATTGATACTCAGGCTGCTTACGATGACCTATCAAGTAAAATAAAATTAAAAATAAAAGATTTGATGGTTTCCCACAGTGCAATTCGTCCATATGCTGACGATGGGTTTTATGCTTTAGAGAAAGATAAGGATAGGTCTATGGCAATAAAACCTTCCGCTAAGGCAAAAGAGTTTTTTTTACACCCATTGGTTAGAACTCATCCCGAAACTAAAAAAAAGTCTCTTTTTATAAACCAAGTTTATAGTATTACAGTTAACGGTTTGAATGAAAAAGATTCAAATGAATTGTTAGAGTTTTTATTTTTTCATATGGGCCAAGAAAAATATATTTATAAGCATAGATGGGAAAAAAATATGTTAATAATGTGGGATAATAGAACAGTTAATCACTGCGCCCAAGGTGGATACCAGGGCCATAAAAGATTGCTTCATAGAATAACTTTAGCTGGAAGCAGACCTTTTTAGTAATCCGTGACTCCATAGAATAAATGCATATGTGAAGGCTATTTCCTTTATCTGATTATACCTACCTGCCATACCTCCATGCCCTGCTTCTGTATAAGTTTTGAGGAATAATGGATTTGTATCAGTTTTTTTATCACGAATTTTTGCCACCCATTTTGTTGCCTCCCAATAAGTGACACGAGGGTCTGTTAGGCCTGATGTTACTAAGAGAGTCGGATAGTCTTGCTTTTTAACATTATCATATGGTGAGTATGAAGCAATATATTGGTAATCTTCAATATTTTTAATTGGATTTCCCCACTCCTCCCACTCAGGAGGAGTTAGTGGAAGAGTATCATCTAAAATCGTATTCAGAACATCTACGAAGGGAACCTCAGCAACAGCAGACTTAAAGATATCCGGCCTCATATTTAATGAGGCCCCTACCAATAGACCGCCAGCACTTCCTCCGTGAATGGAAATATCACCNGAAATATTTTGTTTTTTTAGGTATAATGCCGATGCAATAAAATCTTCAAAGGTATTCATTTTATTTCTTTTTTTACCATCCTGGTACCATTTTTTCCCCTTATCCATGCCACCCCTTATATGAGCTATCGCATAAACCATTCCTCTATCTACAAGTGAGAGTCGTGATGCAGAAAAACCAGGNGAAATTGACATTCCATAGGATCCATAGCCATATAATAGTGTTGGTGAGCTTTCTGCCGTATCAACTCGTTTTATTAATGATATAGGTATTTTTTTGCCATCCTTAGATTCTGCAAATACCCTTTTTGTAATATAATTACTTGAATCATGACCGGATGGTATTTCTTGTTTTTTTAAAATTACCTTCTTTTTTTCCTCGAGGTCATACTCATATATTTCTTGGGGTGTAGTCATTGAGGAATAATAAATATGAATTGTATTTGATGAATATTCGCAGCCCTCATTAAAATCTAAATCATAAACTTCTTCATTGAACTTAATAACGTTACGCGAATTATCTTTTTTATTTATTGATGAAATACTCGGTATCCCATCCTCAAGCTCCTGAACTATAATAAAATCTTTTAAGCATGAGAAATCAGTAATTAGAACACCTTCTTGGTGAGGAATAAAATCACTCCAGTTATCATGACCAAGAGAATTTTCTTCTGTTTCCATGATTTTATAATCTACTGCATTATTAATATTAGTTAGAATTATAAACCTTGAATTTTCTTGATCATGCTCAATACTATATTCAATGCCATGCCTTCTTTTTGTGAAAAGCTTTAATTCTTTTATTACCTTTTTTTGATCTATAACCCTTACTTCGCTAGTCTCATGGTTGTGAATTGATAGTATTAGGAATCTTTTGTTCAAAGTTTCGCTTATACTTAAGAAATATCCTTTATCTTCTTCGCTATAGATTTCATAATCTTCATCTTCTTTAGTATTCACCTTATGAAACCATAAGCTCGAAGGCCTATGATTGTCATCCATCTTGATGAAATAAAAACCCTCCCCATCAAGAGACCAAACCATACTACCGTCTGTATTATTTACTATGTCGTTAAAGCTTTTATTATTTTCAAGATTCTTTATTTTTATAGAAAAAAATTCAGATCCTTTTGAGTCAAAACTCCAAGATAAAAGGCTGTGGTCAGGTGAGTAGGATGCTCCGCCAGGTTTAAAGTAGTCGTAACCTTTGCTCTCAACATTCCAGTCATGAAAAATCTTACTATCATTTATAGATAATTTATTTTTATAGCGCTTCAGTATCGAATATTCTTGTCCCCTTTTTGTTTCTGAAAAATAAAACCAAGATCCATCTTTTTGAGGAAGCGAGGAATCTTCTTCCTTTATTCTTCCTTTAATTTCATTATAAATTTGNTCTTTATCNGAGGATAGAATTGATAGATGGCTATCTGTCCATTGATTTTCTTTATCTATATATTCTCTAATTTCTTTTTTTAGAACTTTAGGCGAGTGAAGAACTTCTTGCCAATTATCGTCTCTAATCCAATGATACTGATCGACTAATTTATTATTGTGATGATTTGACTCAAAAGGTATTTTTTTCGCCTTAGGCGGACCAATTTTCTTAATTTTATTCATTTTAAAATATTATTCAAAAACTATTGAAACTGTTTCAGCTATCATGGCTGGTCGATCTTGACCTTCAATTTCAATACTTACTTCAGAAATTAACTGAGTCCCACCAGCCTTTGGCTGAGCTTCGAGAAGTTTAGATTTAGCCCTTACCTTTGAGTTAACTGGTACCATATTAGTAAAGCGTACTTTATTTGTTCCATAGTTAATACCGCGAGTTACGCTTGAGATTTTACTTATTTGCGATGTAAGCATTGGAACAAGTGATAGCGTTAAAAAGCCATGAGCAATAGTTGGCATTCCTAATTCAGATTTTGCTCTTTCTGGGTCAATATGAATCCATTGATGGTCGCCGGTAGAATCTGCAAAATCGTTAATTCTATTTTGATCAATTGTAAGCCAATCACTTACACCAATCTCTTCACCAATACATTTTGTTAATTCATTAACATCATTAAAAACTCTCATTATTACTCTCCTTATTAAACAATTTTAGAATTCTTATTACCCCAATAGCGGTCCTTTAAAAGTCTTTTGTAAAGCTTCCCAGTTGGATGTCTAGGAAGTTCTTTTTCAAAGTCTACTGTTCTTGGGCATTTAATACTAGAAAGATTTTTTTTACAAAAATTAATTATTTCAATCTCTAAATCTGATCCAATATCACTCCACTTCATTGGCTGAACAACTGCCTTAACCTCTTCTCCAAATTCATCATTAGGAACCCCTATTACGGCACAATCATAAACTTTTGGATGTGTAATAATTAAATCTTCAGCCTCTTGGGGATAAATATTTATACCGCCAGAAATTATCATAAAAGCTTTTCTATCAGTAAGGTAAAGAAAGTTGTCCTTATCTAGCTTTCCTATATCACCAAGCGTTGACCAGGTTGGATTATCGGGGTGTTTCGATTCAAGTGTTTTCTTAATATCATTATGATATGTAAATTTTACATCACTTTCAAACCATATAGTTCCCTCTAAACCAACAGGAAGTTCTTTTCCTTCTTCGTCACATATATGAGGTGTTCCAACTACTGGTTTCCCAACAGTTCCCTGATGGGCAAGCCACTCTTCAGAATTACATGCAACAAAACCATTTGCCTCTGATCCTGCATAAAATTCATGGATAATATTTCCCCACCAATCAATCATCATTCTTTTTATATCAATAGGACACGGTGCCGCCGCATGTATCGCACATTGATGAGATGAAAGATTATATTTACCTCTAATCTCTTTTGGAAGTTTAAACATTCTAACAAACATAGTTGGAACCCATTGACTCATTGTAACTTTATATTTTTCAATGAATGATAAAGACTCTTCTGCATCAAAATTTTCCATTATTATATTTGTTCCACCAAGATAATTTACTCCCATTGTAAATCTTAATGGTGCAGCATGGTAAAGAGGGGCTGGTGATAAATAAATTGTATTAGAATTTGTCTTATATA
>JGI24540J26637_10000913_pt1 | contig 12766 bp, 14 predicted proteins | sample NorSeaMetagenome_FD_26637 | JGI IMG/M metagenome (IMG submission 26637)
CGTGCTCCAGGGCTGGGCGCTCTTTATTTGAAGCGTCTCCTCGAGGTCGTCATGCCTTCGGGGCTCCCCAGTGCGGTGGTCCTCGGAGTTCGTGTGTATTCGGACGTAGTCCTTGCCAATGGAGAGACCAAGGCCAGGACTCCTGTATGTAGAATCGGATATCACGTCCCCTGACGACGTCGTTCTCGTCCTATCCCCAACACCTCGAGCAGCATCTGCACCAACATTAAAGGACGACGACGACGAGGGAGGGTTGCTGGACCCTGCTGAAGGAAGATTGTAACGAGAAGGGGGCAGCTGATTGAGATTTCGGAGGGGTGGGAGAGGTTAGATGATATACGATGGTGGTCTGTCGTGTGAAATTATGTGTGGCGAGACAGGGGGAGGGACGGTGGCGCGAAATGATCAAAGAGAGGAGAGAAAAACAACTCACCAAACCCTCGGCAAGAAGGGCGTGATTAGAACTTCCTGGTGTACTCTCGTCACTCCTACCCGTACTCTTAGGTCCAGATGAGTTGACAACAAAGTCTAAGTTGAGTTGTGGTCTTTTTCTTCTAAATGCCATATTGGGGGTGTAAAAGGGTGCTAAGAAGGCTCAAAGCAAGAATATGAAAAAGTTGTTGCCTTTTTTGCCTTTTTGCCCCCCTACTCCTTCTCATCCAAATCAAACTTTACTTTAAAGCTCCTATAACTCAACTTAGCGTGCTTAACTTGATTTAAATATATTATATTATAATCTGATAACAATCAACGTAACTACTAGATATATTAATTTATACGTAATCTATCTATAAAGAGGACAAACTACCACACTGTTCGAATCCCTCCAACCTTTTCGATGGCCTCTTTCATTAGTAGTGTAACGACTTTCTTGTCTCCTAGTTCTAAGAAGAAGAAGAGTGATGCATCTGCAGATGAGGGAGGTTCTCAGGCGACCAAGAAGTACAACAAAAAGAAGAAGGGCCTCTCACAGGATGTCCCGAGCTCTGTTCTTGAGACTAGCACTGAGGATCCAATGAGCCAGCTTACCCAACCCGACTCGGACAATGATGAGGATGACGAGGATGATATGCCAATCACTCAGGCCGAAACTTCATCGAGGAGGAGTGGAAGGTCCAAGAAGGCTGCCCCCAAGAAGGTGAGTTAGACTGTTTGAATGAGTTTGGGGACTTTGGGCGGTTTCGCCTCCGCGAACTGTCGCCGTCTCACCCTAATCTTTTCGTCTCTCCTCCCTCCGCCCCTCTCTCCTCCCCTCGCAGTCCCCCAAGAAGGCAAAACCCAAGGCCAAGGCTTCCACCAAGGCCAAGGCCAAGGCCAAGAGCAAGGCGAAGCCCGAGCCCGAGCCCGAGCCCGAGCCCGAGCCCAAGGCAACCAAGGCCAAGACCAAGAAGCCGGCTACCAAGGCCAGCAAGGCTGCCGCCAAGAAGGCGAAGGCCGAGAAGAAGAAGCCCGCCGCTTCCAAGAAGACCAAGGCCAAGGCTTCCACCAGGTCCAAGGCTTCCACCAGGTCCAAGGCCGCGGAGAAATCCAAGGCACCCAAGAAGACCAAGGCCGACAGTTTCCACTGGACCAAGATCGAGGTAAGGCGGTCCAAAGAGCAAAGTTTGCAGTTCTACTTTCCCTAACACCACCTTCACACTTTCATTTTCGCTCATCTTAGGAGGACGCCCTCCGCAACGCCGTAACCAAGTACGGAGAGTCGAACTGGCAGACCATCGTGAACGACCCCGCTTACGCCCACGAGCTCCGCAGGCGCTCAAATGTCGACTGCAAGGATAAGTGGAGGAACCTCAAGCGCGCTGACGCCAACTTGGAGATGCCCCGCCGCATGCGAATGATTGTCGAGGGACCCCGCGCCATCGGCGGTGGCATCATCGTTAATGTCACCAAGGAGGGCAAGGTCGGCAACATGAGAAAGAAGGTCGGCAGCACGCGCGTCCTCGGCGGAGTCGAAGTCGACCTCATCGACGAGGAGAAGGCCGCAGAGTTTGACCCCTACATGGGCACCATCGTGTCCCAGGCTGTCATCTCCCAGGCCATCCCCCAGCAGATCGAGGAAGTCGCCTCCATCAGGGAGGAAATCGCCGCCATCGCCAACGTCCTCCCAGTGCAGGGCATCGCGGACAGGCTCAAGGCCCTCGAGGAAAGGATGGTCGAGGACGCCAAAAAGGCCGAGATCGACCTCACTGGAGAAGAGAGCGAGGAGGAGGAGGAGACCAAGGGAAAGAAGGGAAAAAAGGGGAAGAAGGGAAAGAAGGGAAAGAAGGGAAAGAAGGGAAAGAAGGGTTCCGTCAAGAAGGCCAAGGTCGACAAGAAGGGCAAGGCCAAGGTCGGAAAGGCTGCCGCTGCCAAAGATTGCGAGGAGGGAACCGAGCTCGTCCTCAGCGACGGCACCGTCGTCGCCGTCACAGTGGGACTCAAGAGCGGCTGGGTCACCGGCGAGATTGACGGAGAATCCAAGAAGTACAGGGTCAAGAGCCTCTTCTTGGCAAAGACGTACGAGACCGTCGAGGAGGAGGTCGAGGAGGAGGAGGAAGAGGAGCCCAAGAAGGGCAAGGGCAAGGGCAAGGGCAAGGGCAAGGGCAAGGGCAAGGGCAAGGGCAAGGGCAAGGGCAAGGAGAAGGAGAAAGAGAAAGAGGAGGTCGACAGCGACTTCCTCAGTGACGTCCCTGCTAAGGATCGTGTTGGCCTCATGGTCTTCATCGCGGATGAGCCGGAGCAGATTGGCGAGGTCACAGCGACCAACACCGGATGGATCACAGTGAAATTCAGCGAAGGCGAGGTCAGCGTGAGGGCAAAATCGCTCATGGTCTCCAGCCAGGCGGCGCCCAAGAAGGCCGCGGCGAAGAAGGGGGCGGCCAAGAAGACCAAGACTGTCGCCAAGAAAACCCAGCTTGCCAAGAAGACCAAGGCCGCAGCCAAGAAGAAGGTCGCACCCAAGAAGAAGGCCGCACCCAAGAAGAATACCAAGCCCAAGAAGGTAAAGGGCTATGCTTATGTGGTGGAAGAGGAGGTTGAGGATGGCGAATACGAGATTTTGCCCCCTCATCGGGTTGGAGGAGGCCGTGCCCGCGCCGAGACGTTCCCAGACAAACCTGCTAGGAAGAGGGTCCAGAGCTCGCCGGCGAGGATTCAGAACAAGAAGACAAAGAGCGTTGCCAAGAAGACCCAGAAGCCCAAGAAGACTGTGGGAGGAAAGAAATCGAGGAGGTGAAAAGGAACACAGAAAGAGGAGGATAGTTTGGGGACAAGGGAGGGGGGGAACGAGAGGGGGTTGTTCTAGTCGAATAATTGACAAGGGGAAAAAGAGAAGAGGGTTGACCAACAAATGTAACACCCTATAACTTTCAGATCGCGTGTGGCGTGTGAACGAATTCGGTGTAGACGGGCTCATAATTTTTCCGATTGAGCGAATCCATATTCCCGTTACTCTTCTCCCTTCCCAAACTCCCCAGGTCTTCCAGGTGAAACGATCGGTCACCATTCCCCTCAAAATCCTCGGAAAAGTTGACCATCCGATCATTCGGATTCTTGTATTCGTCCTTGACGCGGAAACTCGACACATCGTTGGCCCCTAAGGCGGAATTGTGCCTCCTACTGTACAAATAAATTGGGACGCCCCTGTGCTTAGTCTCCCACTGGTGCAGCCAACCAACAAACATGCCCCCCATGACGACCACAGGAGTGTAAGGGTCGAGTTCGCTGTCGAGCTTATCCCTGAGCTCGGACATGCCCTCCTGGTTAGCGTGGCAAATCACGGCGGTTGCCTCCCCCAAATCCCCTTCCATTATGTCCCCAACAACACGGTACTCAACCTTGTCTCCAACCTCCTGCTCGTACGCTCGCTTATCGCAGCGGTACTCCAGGTCCGAGTCAACGTCATAACCGATGCAGTGGCAGCCCGTCTTACACGCAGCCTCGATTATCCAGCGACCATCTCCACAGGAGAGGTGAACAAGCGTGTCCATCTTGGTCAGGTCAAGCTTCTCGAATAACTTGTTCAAAATTACCAACCAAGACAATGAAAATAAGTTCGTCCGGAGCGACACGTCAAGTGGGGTTATGAACGAGCTGTCATGGTGCTTGGGAAACCTATAGGAGTCCACAATGGTGTTGGAATTGTTCTCCTCTTCATCCAAAAAATAGGTCTCTTTGGGTTTCGTCGTCCGTTTTTGAAGGGCATCGAACCTAGAAAGGGCGGCATCAAAGTCGGCTTCCGCCTTGGAGAAGTTGAGGCTGTCCTGGGACATTATTTTTCAACAGACACGAGGAGAGGGCTGGGAATTGAAGTCTTGAGGAATTTTTGAGAGACGAAGGGTTTTTTCTGGACTGGTGAAGAAGATTAACGGCAGATTGGTATGTAGTGTCGATTTTCACTTCTATTTAAAAAAAGAAGAATGTAACAGTAACAACTTGAGAAACTTTCTGTTGAAAAATGGTCGCTTTCTTCTTATCATACGAGGCAAAGCGTTGCTCATCACGAAGTATTATACTATTAACTGTCATTTTCATATAATTGAAGGGTGTGGCCCCGATCCCTTCTTCCGATTGTCCCTGCTGCCCTGAACCTGCTCCTCCGCTATCTTCAGGTTTTTGCACAGAAAAGACTATAGATGGAGGATGCTATCCTGATAACTACGGTTTCGACCAGTGTTCGACACATGATCTAAATTTTAACCCCGAATGTGCAAAGAATTCGCCCCCATCCTTCTGTTCCAGGCGTTTGAGCTATGTTGATCCAGAGAACTATTTGAAGCCTAACAATCCATCGGTCCTGTTTCCGGATTCCGGTCTTCACTATTCCTACGAAACGTGCGGAAATTTAAATGAGTATATCAGGGATTTTCATGCAACTTTTTTGGAACAGTTCCAAGATGGGTTTCTTCGAGTGAGCTTCCCTAACGGCGTCATCATTAGATGATTTGGACACTGGTGCATACATCTACGATATCATCAATTCTCCTGGTTACGGTGCTTGGGAGGTGAACGAAGGGAAGAATAGAAAGCTCAGGGAATGTGGAAGAAGGGGGGCCGCTGTGGACTTTTTCGGCAATCTCATGGAGAAGTAAGGCGTCATTGCCTCTGAAATTGTTTCAATCTCCCAAGGAACACGTGATGCTCTTGGGTGCGACACTGCTGCAGGCTGCAGCAGCTACACTGCGTGCGCCCACGAAGTCTCTTTGAACAACACCGACATTTGCTTAGGCAAGTTCTGGTCGACGCTAGAACGAATCAATTTTGATACACACTTCACTACGCCTTTTGCGATGGATAAGGTAAGGCTGATTGTTCCTGCACACGTTGAAGACCGCAGTTTTGACCACCTTGATTTCATTTTATGGCTGTTTGGTACCCCATCAACGCCAAGATTTCCTACAGACAATACATTTTGGACAAGTTGAAGACCTGGGGTGTAATGTTTGGTGTCATGGTTTACACAGGATTCGTTCTTGTCGTCGTGGAAGGATCAATAAACCAAGAAGAATTTCCTCTAGGTGGTTGGCAAGACTTCAAGAATTCTGCGTTCAAGCAGGCCAAGGCGCTTGCCGGAAACGGGGACTTCACGTTTTCACCTCAAATAAGCCTTGGCAAACTTGTTGTTTTGCTGCCTCCATCTGCACTTTCGTTGTAATTACTTTTTACAATATGCTTGTTATGACACTCATGGTCAAAGAAAATGTCTATTCAAACTCAATATCTACGGTGTACACCGCCATTATGTCTGGAGAAAACGTATGTGTGTTCACTGCAACCAGTGCAACAATAAACTCTATACCCTGGCATCAGACTACAAGAGGTTCTCGATTTCGAGGCTATGGAAAAACAAACTCGAGACTATGGAAAAACAAACCCGAGACTATGGAAAAACAAACTCGAGACTGGCGAGTGCGATCGCGGAATATCATCGGTATTAGAATAGGAGGCTGCCCGTGGAAAAGAGGACCAACCCTTGCTTCGTTTATTGTAATGTACGCAGTACAAAACCTCAAACAAAGATTCTGATCTCAAGGTAATGGAAAAAATGATGCACGCTAGGGTAAGAACATTAAGGCGAGGCGAAGGTCGAATGAGATGCGACGCTCCATTGATAATGGCGGACGTTCCGATGCTTCTGGCAATGCTGAGGGACCAACCTCTCTCACAAAATCTGCACGTTAAATGAGACGAGAAAGAGTTTGAGTTCCTCAGCATGGAGAGGGCTGCAAGCGTCAGGAAGGCCAGCAAGGCCAGCAACAAAGACAAGAAGAAGCAGACCTTTAAAAAGACAGTGAGAAGGTTGAAAACATTCGGCAGCGCAAGCTTCGGATTGAACAGGAACAAAGATGACATAAAGACGGACACGACTTCTATTAAAAGATCAACGAGCAACCCCGCCGAAGATACCGGGGACACAGCAGAGGCGGATGATGAGGACCAGACAACATTCTATTTCGATAACCCATAACCAAATCCTCAATACAAGAGCAAGAGTTTCAGGGAAATGGAAATGAAGCCAATGAAGGGCGTCAAATATATCAAGTAAACGTTTCACGTTATTTATTTCCTGCCTTTTTCTTCGCACTCTTCTTCTTCTTCCCCTCCGCCGCCATCATCTCGCTCTCCGTCCTTAGCCTCTTGATTTCCATCCTCTCTCCCTCTAGCTGCTTGTGAGTTCTATCGAGCTCCGCCTTTACTGTGTCTATGAGCTCCATGTCGAATTCTCTCCCCCTTTCGATCTCGGCAAGCTTGCTCTGCAGCTCGGCGTGCTTGCGCGCCAACTCTGTGTGCATCTTCTTCTCGTGGAGAAGGTCCTCGTTCAAGGCGCTCAGCCTACTTTGTGGCACGCTCTCAAGGCACTCAGCCGCGAGGGCCTGCGAGCGCTCTTCCAGGAGGTGGTTATTTTCGTTCGAAGATTTTAGGTTCGCCTGCATCTGGGAATTCATTTCCCTGAGCTGCGAGAGTTCGCTCCTGCGCAGCTCCCTCTCTCTTTTATCCCTGACCTCCCTCAGTTCACCTTCTTTCACCCTTCTCGCGAGGACACCCATCCCTCTCCGCACCCCACCAACGAGCTCTTCCCCCCTCCCCCCTCCGCCCGCTCTCCCTCCCTTACGGATCCACTCCATCAAACCTCTGTTGAGATCATGCACGAGTTGCCCTCCATCGCCCCATCCGCCGCCCTTCATCCAGCTGACCACATTCGGCGTGTCGACATCCTGAATGACCATGGCGGACACGACCGCCTCCAGATCCCTCTCCCCTCCGTTCCCCTCAACCGTCGGAAGTCGCTGGCCGAGGGTAGTAAGGTCAGACTCGACATGTTTCTGTTCGAGGAGTCCATTAAAGTTGGTGTTAGTGTTCGCCCTCCTTCGTTTCCCTCCCGTGTAGATGGTATTGGTTTGGTGGTGGGGAGTGAAAGATCGGGTGGATGATGGTGTCGACGACTGGGGTGTGTGGAATGGATACTTCCTTGGAGAGGTAGCGTTGGGAGACGATGGAGATATCATCTCAACCTTCCGCCTACCCTCGAAGCCCAGCCTTTGCAGTCGGTTCGCAGCAATCACACAAACAACGACGGAGCGCAGGGTAGGCCTGGTGGAGCTCAGCGCGGTGGTGTTCTGCTTGGTGGCCGCTCGATTAACATCCGCGGCGTCTGCAAGCTCAATCAGGCTCCTTTCCCACACCCAGCTGTCCTTGACCAAACCCCATAAAATCTGCTTCTCGCATCTAAGCTCGCTGACTCTTCTCATGCAAGGCAACAGGCACCTAACGACTAGCCTGAGAGCACCCAGCACCCTCTCCTTCTCTTCCGCATGCCCCTCGTGCGAGGCCGAGAAATTACGGTTCTGATCTCTGTACGATTCCATGCTCCTCTTGAGGCTCCCAATCTCATCCCTCATAACTCTGCACTCCTTCTTCTTGTCTTCGAGTTCTCTCTCTACCCCCCTGATCCTCTCTCCCGCCATGCGACCCTGTTCTTCCTCTGCGCACGTAACTTGGACTATGCTCTCTGCCCTGATATTCTCCACGGTGTTGGCATGGGCGATCCTCTCCCGTTCCACCAATTCCTGCATTGCGGTCAGCCTCGACATGCACTCTCCAAGCTCTCTACCCCCCCTGTCCTCCCGCTCCTTGAAATTTGCCATCTCCTTCTCATTTTCGTCACCATAAGTCTTCCAGGATCTGAGCGTGTTGTTGAGTCCGTCGACTTCATTTGCCAAATTCTTGATGCCGTTGTCCAACCTTCTGATCCCCTCTTCGGGGTCATCAACCGTAGAGACCATGGAATTCGTTGGTGCCCTGAATCGTCCTCCCTTGATCGTCCCGGTGTTGTTGTATCCCACGGGTCGGTTGTCTTCCACGGCGTAAGCGATGTCCTGCTTAAGATCGAAAATATTTCCAAGGGTGTCGTTCAGCGCCGAAGCTAGGTTCTTTCCATTCCGTACAGTCTCGTTATTTTTCGCTTCCAAGACGCGGTGGGATTCGCGCTCCTTCTCCAGGTGCTCCCTAACCTCCCTCTCCTTTGCTTCGACCTTTTCAACCTCCTCCTTCAAGTTGAAAGCTTCCTCCCTAGTGTCCCTCAGTGCCTCCCCAATCCTCACCCCCTCCGCAATCGCATCCTCGAAAAATCCAAGGTACTCCAACGCCAGGCTCCACCCATAATCGTTGTGGCTGTCCTTTCCAATCAGCTCGTTGGACTCCTCTTCCAGGTAGTGGGCGAGGGAATCAAGGGTAGAGTGCAAGACGTTCAGTGCATTTCCGCATCCACTTCTTCCCCTCCCTTCGCCCTCCCCTGCACCGGAGCTCACGGAGCCCACGGAACTCTTCCCAACCTTCCCCAGCCCCTTGAGGATCTTGTTGTTGTAACCCCCGATCTTCTTCGAAGTTCTCTCCGTCCTTTTCTCCCATTCCTTCCTCTTTGCTCTCTTCTCATCATCCTTTGCTTCCCTCCTCTTGGCGTTCGCAACAACTTCCTTCAGCTCCTCTGTTGCCTTTTCAAGATTCTTAATCCTCTTATCTTTGATCTTTACAATATCATCGTGTCTCTCCTTCAATTCCCTACCGTTCTTCGCGATTTCGCTCGTCTCTGTGAACCCTTTAATAAGCGGTCTTAAGAGTTCCTTCCAAATCTTCCTCATTCCCTTCCCCTTTGGTAGAATCTCCATGAGGTCAATGGCGCCCCCTCCTTCCTCCCCCCCCTCAGCACCTTCCTTATCCTCGTCGTCTTCTCCCCTCCTCTTTAGCGCAACCTCGACGTTTCTTTTGGGCATTGCGGCCCGTGCGACCTTCCTCATGCACTTTTCGAATTCCTTGACTTCCTCCTGCGATGAGCGAAGCGAATCGCGAAAAGGGTTAGGATGAGGGATCAGGGTTATTGTGGTGGTTACGGAGGAGGCGTGTCTTGTACTGAATTACGAGCGCGCGATTTTCGTCACTAGAGATGGCGTTGCTTGCTCGACGCTTCACTCCTCCCTCAACCTCACCTTCACCCCTTGAAGCTCTTCGTTCTTCTCCTTCAATTCCGCCCCGGTCTTCTTTGTCTCCTCTTCCATCCTTTCGACCCTCACCTTAAGTTCCTTAATCCTCTCTTTCATTTCTCCCGTTTCCTTCTTGCTGCTTCCCATTCTAACCTTGTCCTTGAGTTTTTCAATTGTCTCCCTCGAGGCCTCTCCTTCCCTCTTGCTCCTGTCCAGCTCCTCCTTGACGCCTCCATTCTCCTCCCTGAAGCGCCTCAGGTTCTTGATCTCCCCGTTGAGAGACTCGTTCTGTTCCTGCAAACGTCTAAGCTTAGCCTTCGTTGCGCTTGCCGCCTGGACGACCCCCTTACTGATTTCAAGTTGTCTCTCTGCCCCCTCCTTCCCCTCCCTCATCACCGTATTCTCCTCCGTCATCTTTTCAATGATCCCCTTCATTTTGCCTACCCCCTGCGATGAGCGAAGCGACGAGCAGAAAGGTTGTTAGTTATGTATATATATGCAGTACGTTACTTTTGCTGTACCTTCGCTCCAGCCGTCGCTTCGCTCCTCGCTCTGCCTCACCTCCTCGAGGATCCTTTTCTCCCCCACTTCCCTCTCCATCTCTTCCATCCTCCCCTTCATCTCTACAATGAGAACGTTCATACCGTCCATGGCAGCTTTTGCCCTCCTCTGTTCCCCTTCCCTAACGTAAGAGCTTTCTGCGACGAACGAAGCGAATCGTGAAAAGGATTGGGATGAGTGGTGAGAATTGTTGCGTTGGTTAGGGAGGAGGCGTATCTTATACTAAAGTATGAGCATGAACGGCTTACATTCCCAGCGCGTACGTTGTCAACTCGTCGCTTCGCTCCTGGCTCAGCCTTACCTCTGACAGCATGCCCCAGCTCCCTCCCCTTCCCCTCCGCGACCTTGAGTTTCTCCTTCAAGTGTCCATTCTTCCTTTCCGCCCCCTCCTGTGTTGCTCTGCAAGTTTCCAGCTCTCTTCGAAGGCCCTCGATCATCCTGTTTTTGTCCCCCCCTGCATCCTCCTCCTCCTTTAGCCGGGACCGCAATGCCTCGGCAACGCCTTCAAGGGCGGCCTTTCGATCCCGAAGCTGCAGGCGAGGAGCGAAGCGACAAGTAGAAGCTTATTAATTGTTAGTTATAGTTCTGTGCAGCATGCGGTCGTCGTTATGCTCCTCCTGTCCTTCGCTCCTCCCGTCCTTCGCTCCTCGTCCAATCTCACCTCCTTCTTTTCAGAGTTGAGCTTTACCACGGAGCTGGAAAGACGATGGTTTGCGGACGATATGTTCGCATAGTGCGACGCGGACGTTTGAAGCTGCTCCTTGATCTGGTGAATGTTGGAGAAATGCACAGAATGAGATGGGGAGAGGTTGAGGGTTGGAGTACCACCCTCAAACTCGTCCCTCTGAACATTACTGACTTTTATGTTGTCGTTCTCGTTACCGGCACCTATTAATTCCCACCTCTTGGTCTTCTTGACGTTCCCACTATGCCTTGGTGACATAAATTCCCTCCTGTCAAGTTCACCAAACGCCTCTGTAAGATCTCCAAACATTAAACCCTTGACATCGTCGTCTTCTTCACCTCTACGCGAAAAATAATCGACGGGAGAACGGGACGAAGAGTGAACCAAGTTCGAGGGCGTTGGAGGGAGGATATTCTCCATCTCGTCCAGGACCGATTTGGAGAAGTCCATGGTTAGAAAGATGGGCAAAGGGAGTGGGGGAATGGGGGGAGGATTGGTACGGGAAGATAGGAGAGTGAGGAGGGAAGGAGGTGAGTCGGGACGGATTTGATGGTTTTAAGAGTTGGAATTCAAACCGTTGATTGACAGCAAGCAAAGGGGAGAGAAGAGGAGGAGGTTGAAATGAGAGGGTCTATTTCAAGTCCTGCGAAGATAATTTGATGAGATTTGATTGCGGTATATTCACTGTAAGATGGGGCTAAATTTCCAATTGTTGGAGAGGGGTTCGAAACGCGCGTTCGGACAGAATTTTGCAGCCCAAAATTTGCATTCTTCTCAACTTCTAAACGCTTGTTACGGTTAACAAAAGTCGCTGCATTGAACCTAAACGTTAATAAAGATCACAAAATAAGCTCACATATATCATAATAAGTACAAACCATCCCATAATCAGCATTCTCGCATTCTCCCACCACGACGCACCAATTTGCCTTCCTATAAACACTATTACAATATCAATACGACACCAATGTCATCATTTTCCCCTCCATTCAGCCCTCATCGTGCCTTTATCCTTCCCTATCATGTTACCCACGGAATCCTTCTTCTCCTCCATCCTCCCAAAGTCAAGAAGGGAAAGCCAGAGTACTGGCAGCTCCCAGGCGGACGTGTCGATAGTGGCGATTACGACGGTGTCGACTTGACGACCGCAAAGACCCTCCCGAGGTACTACATGGAGGGTGCGAAGAGGGGAGCTCTTAGGGAGCTAGAGGAGGAGACTGGGATAAAGGTTGGGGTGGAGAGGCTGGCCGGACTCAAGATGCTCTACGAGGATGAGGAGGGGGGGAAATTCATAACGCACGAATACAAGAACAGGTGTGTGGGGAGCGAAGCGAGCACGGGAGAGGTTGTTAGTTATGTGGGTAGGCGGCAGGTTGCTTTTGCTGTCGCTTCGCTCCAGCCGTTATTCGCTCCTCGCTTGGCCTCACCTCCTCAGTTGTCCCTTACCCTTTTCCCATTCTCCCTCCCTCCCATCTCAGGTTCTTCTTCACCCTTTCCCTAACGGATGCCGACTTCCACATCCTCCACGGCGATTCCATCCTCGATTCCAACACTCTTATAACAGGTTGTTCCCTCCCCCCAGTGGAGGCATCTGTTTCCCCAACCACCGTAACGAAGAAGGGGAGCGCGAGGACCGTCACCCCGACGGGAAGGGAGGCCCTCCACCTCGGTCTAATGTTAAGCCACGAGCACACTGGTTTCACATTCGTGCCAGACTTGCTGATTGCTAGCGGTTTGGTCAAGGTGAAGAGGGGGGGGGAGGAGCGAAGCGACGAGCAAGGAGGGAGGTTGCGAGCGTATCGAGGGGTTCGTCCGCGTGCGGAAAATATGTAAAATTTCTTTGCGCCCTCACATTCGCCTTCGCTCGTTCGTTCGTTTGTTCGTTCGCAGCTTCACTCTGGGGGTGTTTGCAGCGAGGCTGCTGTGATGGCAATGAGAGGTAAGGCTTTCAGGGGCGAGACGAGGGTTGGGAGCACTGATTGGGGCCCGGGGGGGGACGACGGTGGTAAAAAGAAGGGCGGGAAGAAGAAGAAGAAGAAGAAGAAGGGGAAGAAGAAGGGGGGGG
>JGI24540J26637_10000914_pt1 | contig 12763 bp, 7 predicted proteins | sample NorSeaMetagenome_FD_26637 | JGI IMG/M metagenome (IMG submission 26637)
GGGGGCATGGAGGGGGGAGCTGGCTTCTGGTTCCACCTGGACACCCTTGAGCTCCCTTCGGATGCCGTCGCGGCAGCGAAATGTGCCGTAAGCGGGACGGCGATCGGCTGGACGGGCTTGGTCGGCTTTGGTTTGGACATTGCGTTCCTTTTGAAGTAGTCGCACATCTGGTCCAAAGACTTGAAGGCTCTTTCTCTGTATACGTATCCATTGTGAGAGATTGCGACCCACTCACTCTTGATGTTGGCGTTTGGAAGGTAACGGAGCTCGAAGTATCCGGGGGTAGAGTGGTCAGTTCCGATTCTGTAGGGGATGCCCGCTGGATTCTTCTTCTTCTCCTCTCGAAGTGCTTCATCAACCTTCTCCATGTCGTCGACCTCCATGGCTTTCCTGTGCTCGATGGCGTCATTAAAAAACGAGAACATGGGGTCGACGAAGTTGGCGAGGATCTCGTCGATATCCCCAAACTCCTCGTTCTTCAGAATCAACTTTAGTCCGATGGCCGTATCTGTCGGCTTGTCAAGCTCGTCAATCGGGAAATTCTTCACCATACCCTCTTTCAAGCACACTGACAGGGTGAGCTGGTCCGCGTTGCTGCTGCTGGGGTGAATTAGTCCCATACCAACAGCCCCTTTCTTCAATTCCTCAAGTTCTAACTTGACGGCCTTCCATCCAGAGTTCCTGAAGCAGGGATGGTTGCATGCCCTCTTGGCAACCCCGTGTCTTACGGACGTTGCGGCGGCCTCTCCTCCGGTCACGTTTGGAGTGACAATGTTGGCCTTGATGGCGGCGATGGAAGCTGCCGTTGCTTCGGCTGCCTTCCTTTGCTCAGCCTCGGCAGCAAGTAGGTCGAAGTAATGGTCGAGGGGAGGGAGATCGTCCGGCCTCGCCCACTGAAAGGATGGTTTGGCGAGGTCCTCATCGAGAAGGCTGATCTCGACGCTCATGTGCTCATAGCGGACTTCTTTCACAACACCCCTAACAATCTGTCCCTTCTTCAGGTACTCGCTGATCTCCTCCACCATCACGCCTGACTTGATGTTCTCCTTGCGAATGTTGGCGGCGAGACCGTTGTCTAGCACAACTCTGCAGCCGTAGTCGCCTGGTCTCATGCACTCACCCACGACAACCATTCCAGGCCTGAGCGTCGAGGTACTCTCCCCCGTGAGCTTAGAGAAGAGGTCGAAACAGTCTTTCCGATCGGTCGGCCTGCTCTGGAGCTGTTTGGTCGGCATCCTAGGATCTTGGAAGGGGAACCTCAGCTCCCTCTTGATTAGCTCCAGAGTGCACCTGTGCTCGCCGTGGTCGGTTCGCAGCATCCGGTTGTACGCATCGAGGTCCAATTCGTCCAACAAGTCCTCGAAAGATTCATCCATGGCGGGATCTTCGTCGTCGATCATTTCGAAAGGGTCGTAAAGCTCGGCCTTAAATGCCCTGGTCTTCTGCTCTTCACTGACGCCAGGGGATGCCACGTAGGCGGCGTGAAAGCTCTTGATATGCAAGAAGTGTTCCTTTATCTTCTCCCCGCTATTATCCATGACCATGGCGACGAGCTCGTTGTCCTCCATATTCTGGGCTTCGGGGTCTTCAGAGAGAGAATCCTTAACAATCTTCAAGGCAAATTCGTTCTTAAGGTAGACTTCGGGGTGGATGCGGGTCGTGTCCAGAAGGACGACCCCCCTGTTGGTAATATCTTCGTTTGCCTCCTCGCGCGTTCCAACCCTCATGAAAGCGACAGAGTTTTTGAAGACAACCTCCTGGATGCCGAGGGTTCCAGAAGCGATAATGTCCTGGCGGTTCTTGATGCTGTTTCCTTGTGATTTCATATTCTGAATGAACATGAGGGCTTTCCTTGGGCCGAATCCTGGCACAAACTGAAGCATTCCTGCGAGAGACTTGTCCCTCACAAGTTCGTTAACGTCCACGCCGACCTCGCTGACACAGTCCACCAAGACCCTTTCGTAGGCCTTGAGCATTTCCCTCTTGGGAAGTAGGCTCTGAAGGGGGTGGATGTTGAGGTAGAAGAACTCAACGCCGTGCTCCCCCTTCTCTGAAATGACACTCCAAGTACCACAGACTTCCGCAAGAGGGTTGCGGGCGAACCTTGCAATGCTAATTGCGGCACGGTGGTTGACTGGGAAGTCGGGGAACTCCTTGGTTGACCTAGGGGATCGGGCGTAGAGCTGGGAGACACTGTCGTCAATAAGGCTGACCTCACAATTCCACTCAGTCTCATCGTCGTCGAAGTCATGTTCGATCCTCATATAATCGTCGTCCTCGTCATCCTCTTCGTCTTTGTTGTTGTTCCTACCCACCCACTTCATCTGGGCCTGGGACAGGATGGTCTGAAGGTTCTGGAAGGCAAACTTTGACTGCATCCCACCACCTGTTCCGACCACGATTAAGTCTGGCCTGTGGGCGATCAAGAACTTCTTAAGGATGTTGGAAACCTCCACACTGCTCATCCTCTCACCGCTAGCGAGCGGCCTGTAGTCAATGACGTCGCCGCTCTCCCTCAAGGCCACCAAATAACTGGCTTCCTTTTTGTCGCTCGCAATGCACACACCGACCACAGACAATCCCGGTGTGCTGATGCGACCGGTAATAGGGTCCTCGTCCAGCATCCATTTGGGCTTGAGGGGTCCCTGCATGGCCAGTTTTCTCAAGTTCGCGGCTGCCTCCTCGACACCACACTCGTTGGCAACTTCGAGCATCTTTCTCCTGCTCTCCTTCTCGAACTTGGGGATCAAGAACCGTTCCAGACACATCTTACAAGCAAGGAGGCGCTGCTCGTTCCAAGACCCATCCTCGTCCTTGCTGTTCTGGAAGCCATTGTTCATGGCGGCGAGGAAAGGACTCAGGTCCAACTGCTTCACAATCTTCTCGCCTCCGATCGTTCCATCGGCTCCCAGGCCTAAAGCTAGCGCCTCCTGCATCTTTGGGTCGAGCTTGTAAGGCAGCTTGATGGAAACGGTGATGAGTCCAGCCCTTTCCGCCTTTACTATCTTCAAATATTGGCATCGATCTTCGGTATTGAGGTCTCCCTTGTTCATAAGGTACGCAATTGGCTTATTCTTGAGCATGTGCAGGCCGTAGATCTCGTGGAAAACGTCGATCTCAGCCTTTCCCTTCATCGTGGTGGTGGTCGTCAAAAGGGCCTGCCTGTTGTAAATGCCCCTGAGGCTGTCCTTGATGCGGGGCTCGTGAGCCATCTCCATAGCGGCCACGTAAAGGGCCGATTTCAAGACTTGATCTCCCTCATTCGCATTCGCGTCCTCGTCCTCGTCATCATCGTACTCGGTCAGGGTTACGATTCCGTCCATGATGACCTGATCGGCAAAGTCTTCGGGGCCCATAACTTCCCCTTCGCTCGATTTTGGTGTGGGGGGAAGCCATGCTTCCTCGTTACCACTGTCGGAGGGGTCGATCTGCGTGGTGTAGTCGAATTCGACACCCTCAAACGACTTGGAGACGACAAAGCCTGCGCGGAAAAGGGGTGGCATGAAAGCGTAGGCTACCTTGCGGTAGTTACTGCGTACAAGGGCGCGGTACTTATCCCTGTCAACGCGACGGGAAATTCTTGAGGCGGTGATATTGCTGACGCCAGAGTCTCCAAGTTGAGCATTGCCCTCCTTGATGATGGAAAGGTAATCGTGTGTATCGGCTAAAAATACTTCGTCGGAGGAGTTTTCGAGGTCGTGCTTGTAGAAGTGGGAGTTGTAGAGGACCTCGTTGGCGTTGGTGGATAATTCTTTGGCCTGGCCTCCACTCGCGGCAATCTCGGCTTTGGCGATGGTAGCCCTGTACTCGTCCACCTTGGTAGAGAGCTCGTATACCTTAATGTCCAAGACATTGACGCGTTTTTTACTCTCCTGGTATTTGGTAATTTCTTCTGAAGAGGGGGGGACAGGAGCTGTGGGAGGAGCCGGTTTCTCTGCTCCCATCTCCGCGTCTTCTTCCGCAGCGGCGGCTGCAGCCGCCTGGTCCTGTTCGAAAGCGGCAGCGGCAGCGGCGTGTGCGGCTTCTGGGTTGGTTCCTATGGCGTTGAGCTCCTCCCTCACAGCCTTCTGTTCTTCCTTAGCCTTCTCGTAATTTGTGGTGGCCTCCGGAAGCAGCAGTTGCGCTTCATCAGCCTTGTCTTGCAAGTTCTCGGTGTCCACTTGGGCCCCGAACATGCTGGTGACAACTCTAACCGTGTTGTTCCTCTTCTGTTGGATCTTCTCCCAAAGCTCGTCGTACTCCATGACCTCCCAAAGGCAGTCGAGAGCTTTCTGTAGAACGGCAGCAGAGCATCGACGGTGTTCAGATTCTATGTGGGCCAAAAGGATCTCCTTGGTGACACCAGTACTGACGGCTTCCGCTAACGGGGCACAATAAGCGTTAAAGCGCTGGTTCGCCTTGACTTCGACTGCGGCGAGCTTGAATTTGGATGCTTCATCCAATCCTGGTTGCTCCGCTTCCAGATCGAATTTTCTGGCCTCCCAGATGTCCTGAGTGGCGTTGTAACCGGCCAACTCGTCCTTGCAGTACTTCCTAATGTAAGGGACCTCCAGCTTGTCGTAACTGATCAACTTGATGGTTTTGGAAATGAGTTCAAGCACCTTCTGCACAAGGGCCCCGTGAGCAGCCTCCCCCGCTCCCAACCAGAGCGGCACGAACCTGGGAGGGGCGTCCTGGGGGGTCGTGGGTGTAAAACACACGGCGCCCTCGGGATTGTCATTGGACATGAGGAAGCGAAGGGCATCGTCGACCTTGGAGCACTTGTTGAAGAGGATGAACTCGCACATGGCGCGCAGCTCGTTCTCCCCAAGATCGCCCCTTTCGGGAAGCCTCTCGTATAGGCGCTCCGGGACGTCCCTCTCCCTGATGCTCTCGTCCTTCTCGGTGATGAAGTGCTCGACGAGCTGACTTGGCTCGAAGGCGGACCTGAGATAGGCCCTCTTCCTGGCAGCCTGCTTTTTCAGCCTATCCTCCCTCTTCTGACGCATCCTGTTCACGGCTTCGATTTTTTCATCGGCCTGCGATGAGCGAAGCGAATCGCGAAAAGTGTTAGGATGAGGGACGAGAATGATTGCCGCGCTTACGGAGGAGGCACGTCTTGTACGAAAGTAGGAACCTGTGCGGTTTTCGTTTCAAACGCTAACCTTGGCAACTCATCGCTTCGCTCCTCGTACGATCTCACCGTTTGGTCCTCGTCCCCGAACAACAGGTCGTCCTCCTCGTCCTCCTCATCGTCCTCAAACTGCTCCTTTGCAAAGATATCGAAGCCCTCCCCAAAGATATCCCTGGCCTCGTCCATATCCGCGTCGTTGACTTCGTTGAAAGTGTATTTCTCCGCTTCCCTTCCCTTCCTCTGCAAGTTTCTCTGGTCCCCCAAGTCATCCTCGATAAAGTCGGCAAACTCGTCTACGAGGGAGCGGAGGGCGAGAGGAGGGCGAAAGCGAGGAGCGAAGGGACGAGGAGTAGAAGGTTATTAGTTTTAGTGCTATGTAGTACAAGGGAGGAGCGCATAGTTACGCAGTTTGATGGCTGCAGCTGTCGCTTCGCTCCAGCCTCACCTGACTCGTAACCATCGTTGGTAGTGGTCTTCTGTCCCACGATTTCGTCCTTCTCCTTCTCCTCCTCTGAGTCCTCTTCGTGCCCGAAAAGCTCCGACTGCAACTGCGAGGCATTGTCAAAGGTCTTTGTCCTCTTGGCGTCTCCTCCCATTGCCTCTTGCACCAGGGCAAGGTCGTCCTCATTAAGAAGATCCTCGGCTCCCCTCTTTCTCAACCTGGACTTTCCCTTGACCTTCTTCTGCGAAAAGTCGTGGTCGTCCCCGTCATCATCAGAGTCAGAGTCGGAGAGGTCCCCCCTCTTGGTCTTACCGAGATCCTCGTCCTCATCGACTACGAAGCCATCCTAAGTTTCGTGAAAGTAACGGGTTAGTGAAAATTTTGCGAGGAGTGCAACAGCAATCTTGTGCTACCCCCAAGAAGCACAGGCAGGGGGGGGGGCGGCGATCGTCGACATAACGTAATTGGAATTATTTGCCTCAAAATGAATTAAACTACAACTAATTCAACATCCAAGGATCAATGATAGATTGAATCGTTGAGAATAATTAATGGTTCTGTTATCTTACCTTCTCGTAGTCCTCATTATCCTCTCCAACCTCCGCTTCATCGTTTCCCTCTTCATCCTGGTCCTCTGCTGCATCATCTATGAACTTTCGGACATCAATCTTTTTCGAGGGAGGAGGTGCCTCCTCAACGGGCGCCTCCTCACGCTCATCGTCGGATGAATCTGAAAAGCCAAGATCCGCCATGGCTAAACAAGCTTTTTGACAAGCAAGGGAAGATTTTTCCAATTTTTGTGTGGCAATAGAACGTGAGCTTTTCCGCTGCTTGTGTTTCGTGGCCGTGATATGCCGAGTTTGGGCCCTGCAATGCGCTCAGAGTGACAAGGAGCGTTGTTATGAATAAAAGGAGGCTTTATTATCAGTTATAAGTGCAAAACAACCGTGTCGCTTCGTTCCAGCGCGGTCACATCTGGACGAGTTCTATGACAGGGACCAGCGCAAAAAAATGGGCTGGTTCCTCTTCCTTCCCATTTTGTCACCTAATACAATCAGTCGTCAGCCGGCGAAATAATGAAGGGGCTCAACATAGAACAAATATACCTAATACAACTTTGTACTGAGTATATATCAACGATGGCGTCTACCGAACTCGCAATGAAACCGTCAGCTGCGGCTGCTGCTGCTGATCTTTCAGACGTTTCACCCACTCTTGCCTCTTCACTGTCACAACCCGACTCATTTATCGATAGGTTTGGGCCAATGCTGAAGGCTCCTCAGTTCTACGTGACACTTACTGTTTTTGTTATCGCGGAGATTGTCGTTTCGACAACGGACTGCAATGTCCTGTACCACTTTTTGTCGCTGTACTTCTTCTTCCTCACTGCCTCCGCCCCTATCGCAACAACTGGCTTCACTTTCTTCAAGGGAGAAATCGAACAGGATTCCAAGACCAATCAGAGCTTTTTGGTCCTTGCTGCGAGCACAATGATCTCCTGGATCTTCGCGAAGGTGAGGCTAACAGAGGAGGTGTAACCCTAGCCCAAAGCCCTAACATGATGAGCTAAACCCCATGCTCGTCGCTTCGCTCCTTCCCCCCCTTCAGAGCGTCCAGAATGCGAGCGTTTTGGGCGCCAAGTATGGAGTTGCTGGCGGCTTTGCTTACGCTGCCTGGTACATTTCCTTCGCCTCGACTGCTTGCGTTATCTACAAGCTAAGGATGAAAGGATACGCAAGTCTTCCCGCCGCCATCCAAGACCGTTACGGCTCTATGAGCATGCTCCTTTTCGCCCTCGCGCTCATCTACCGTCTTTACAACGAGGTGTGGAGCAACTCGATGGTGGTGTCCTCCTTCTTCTCTTCTAAGGCCCACTCTAGTGATTGGTGGTGGTCTGCCATCCTCTCCACTGCCATCCCCCTCGTTTACGTTCTCATGGGCGGCTTGAAGAGCTCCCTATACTCTGACGTGTTGCAGGCTGCGATGTTCATCCTCGGTCTTGTCATTGTCCTCATCTGCGTTGCGGTCCAACACTCAGGAAACGATAACCTTAAGACCTTCCTTGATGAGAACCACACAAGTTCAAGCTTTATGAACTACAATCCCGCGGGTACCTCTGCCGACAGGAACCCTCTAACTCTAGAGGGCGGAATGGACTTGCTCATCACTGGAGCTCTGCAAGGACTGCTCAGTTACCCTTTCTTCGACCCTGTGCTGACTGACCGTGCGTTCCTAGCTCATCCTCGCACGATGGCCAGGTCGCTTACAGTCGGAGGAACTATCGCAGGAGGTTTCATCGTACTTTTCTCTTTCATTGGAGTTTACGGAAGCATGCTCGGAAAGGTGAGTGGGTGGGAGGAGCGAAGCGACGAGATGAAAACGAAAATGCTAGCGCCGCTCTAAATCCCTCCCCGCTCGCTCATCGCAGTGCGTTGAAGCTGGTGTCTGCCCCGAGAGTGACCTTAACGGGGCTTCCCTTAGCAGCGTCAAGGGAGGAGTCCCAGCAGAAGTTGCCAAGACCGTCAGCACGGGGATCTTCAACCTCTTGTTCATTGTAATGTCCACATCTTCCATTTCCACGCTCGACTCCACGTTCACCAGCACGGCGAAGCTGTGTGGCCCGGAATTGTTCGGCTACTGGGAAAAGGGAGCCCCAGTGCCTCTGAGCGAGGCTACTGACGTACATGTTAAAGTAGGAAGGGTGGCAATGTGTGTGATGGCTCTTATCGGCACCCTTCCCCTCTTGATGGACGTAACGGAGCTTTCTGCTACGACAATCTCAGGAACTGTCGTTATGGGATTAGCGGGGCCCATTGTTCTCATAGGTATCGTCCCCGATTCGATGCTGTGGAAAAGAGGCACCGCCAGGCCGCTGGCATTCCTGGCTCCCTTCCTTACTAGTGCTGCCATTGGAATCTGTTACATGGTTAGGTACTCCTTGAAAGATTCAGATGGTCAACTCAAGTACGCCGATGTTAACGTCGACTTCACTCCGCTCAAGATCGGTGAAGGTAGCTATGCGATGCTCCTTGGTACCAACGTGTTAGGAGCATGCTTGTCCGTATTCCTTTGGTACGCGTTCGCCAGCAACGACTGGTGCTTTGGCCACGACGACCCTGAAGAGGAGGAGGATAAGGACGAAAAATCTGCAGCTGCCGCTGATTCGGCAGAAAAGGGCACCTCGGAATGGGTTGAGAGGAAGTGAGGGGGGCTATTTTTTGTTGGTTACCATTAATAGTAATAGGGTTAGTAAAGGGTGGGATTGGACATAAAATAACATTCTTTACGACACCAGTTACAAGTTTGACGAGAGTGGCGGTGGCGGTAGAGGAACCATCCCACTTCCTGGGCGCACTACTTCCCCTCCTTCTGCGCCCACTCCTACCTCGCCCCCTCCAGCCCCCTCGACGTCCTCCACAACAAACCCTTCCTCCTTTAAATACCCTACCCCCCACTCCCCGATCCCTCCCTCAAACTCTTTGAATTGAAGCACGTTGCCTATGTTGTTAGCGATCTGGACTGAAGCTTCCGCGACCTCGGAGTCGTTATGTTTTACGTTGTCCCCAAGGTAGCTGACTACGCCCTTCACAATCCCCTTCAATTCCTCCCCCCCTCCTCTCCCATAGTCAAAAATAATCACCAGCAGGACCCTGCCGAGCATGTTGCTCCAGACCATCCTCCCCTCATCTTCCTGCACCTCGGGTCCCTTGGTCAGCAGGACCTCTTGAAAGAGGCGCACCCACGTATCGCAAGTAAGCTTACCCCCCCCGAGGGGTGTGATGGCCCTTGACATAAGTTCTGGAGAATCCATGCATTCACAGACGATATGCGTCACCCCATAATCCAGCGTCATTCCCGTCCCCACTGCCTGCCTCCACAAGTCTCCCACTACCATTTGGGCCCCCTCCCTATAGCTCGTGTCCCCCTCATATTCCCCGCTGACGAGTTTTGAGCACGTCGCGATAATTAGCTTCCATCCCCCAGTCTTGACGAGCTGTACTATGTCCTCCTCAACGACCGCCTCGAGAGCGGCGGCCACGAACCCCCTGCCTGCCCTGAACTCGGCAGCTCGGTCGCACAGGTTCAAGATCACTCCGTATTCCGACGCGCTGGAAAATTTACAGCATCGCAGGATGATGCTCACTCCGACCGCGACCCTATTGGACACATGGCGGAATATCTCGCGCTTGATGAGACCAATTGCGGCCACCAAATTGAGCAAGTCTGCCTTGATTTCTGCTGTCGCGTCGTCGTATACATGTAAAAATGTCTTCAGAGTGTTCACAATGCCTCTCTCAAGGAGATAGGGCATCTCAGTCTGGTCCAAGATTGCCAGGACTTCGTCCCGCCACACAACCCATCCTCCCCCCTTAACACCGCGGGTCGCGATTTCCAGGCAAATGGTTGCCTGGTCCTCAAACTGCCACGAAACGCTCTCGGCCTTGTCCCTTATGCTTCGATGGCTCAAAAGTGTCTTGGTGATAAAGGGATTCGACGTAGGCGTGAGAAGCGCCGTGTCTAATCCAGATCCCTCCACCACCTTCCTTATCGCCTCCCTAATGGAAACAGATCCCTCCCCCCCCTCATCCCCTTTCTCGACCTTCTGTTCTCCCCCTCCGGTTTGGGAGTCGCCGTAATCGTAGCCTCCCCAGAGAACCGTCTTAACCATTCCGCCCAGCCAACCAGTGGCGTCCTGTCCCTCCCTCATGCTGAGCTCGTGCTCCCTCCGCCTGCCCTCTACGAGCTCCCCATAGCAGCTCTTCTCCATCCCCTCAAAATCCTCAACCTCCCCCAGCATTCCCAAGCATCCCAGGGAACGAAGGAGATAAAGGAGGTCAAGGAGGAGGAGGAACGAAAGCCTTATGGACGGTAAGTGGAGAGAAGTAAGGTGGAGGGAAGTTTTCAGAGCCAGGAGTCCCCGGTATTGCGTGGCATTCTCCCCCTCCCAACCCTCAAGCCACACCTTGTCTCCCCCGAAGGGATTATCGCACTTTCCTCTGACTCTCTCGACGAACCTGCGTCCCTCCCGCATCATGCTCGCGAGGGCATCGTTAAACTCCTCGTGCATACCGACTAGGGACGAAAGGGAGCAGTAGAGGGAGAGGGTCGACAGGCAGGAAAGGAGAAGGGGGGAGGATCTGGTGGTTGCGAGGATGTGGCTTAGGGCGGATAGAGTCGGCAAGGCGATTGTCGTGAACATGTCCTTCTCGACTCCCTCCCCTTCCTTCCATCCTCCTCCCGCTGCTACGAGCTCCCCCCAGTCACCCACGGCCCCCTCGATACCCTTCTTCTTTATGTCTCCCTCGTGCAGCTGAATCTCCTGGTCCGCTATGGAGTTGTAAAGGATCACAAGGAACGCCTCGGGCAGATCCTGCCCGTCGTTTATCCCCCTGTTGTTCCTGACAAACTGCTCCACCGTCATCCTCTTGTCGTCCTGCATATTTTCGTTGTGAAGGTCAGTGTTGAGCATTATAGTGCTGAAGGAAAGGATGAATGCGGCATCGCTGTTGCGGAACGGGTTGTGGCTAATCTTGTCCCTTATCCTGACCGGTGTTGCGGGTACCGAGTTGGGTGACGTGGGTGCAGTGTCTGATGTTGTAGAATTCCTCCTCGGTTCAGGGGAGTTTACCGTAAGTTCCGGGTCCAGATCCTTCGGGTCTTGCTCCTGTTTCTTGCCCTCCCCGTCTGTATAGCACTCGTAGAGCCTTTGTGAGAAGGCCTCCATGATCCTGTCTATGCACTGGGCCTCCCCAGGCATTCGGAATTTCCTGAGGTACACCCTAAGGGACTCGTCGAAGGAGAGATCCTTGAAGTTGAAGCACGTGGAGTAGTGTGATAACACGGACGCGTGGAAGGGGTACTTGTCTGCAGGCCCCTTGGAAAGGTACTCCCCCAGCTTGGTCTTATCCACGCTACCCTGCTCGTACAGGAACCGTCCGACGTCCTCCGCTGAGCTGCCCTTTATGAGTCCTAGGTCAACAGCGTATTCCACCCAGTTCCTGTTCCCGTTGTTGAACTCCAGGGTAACCTCCATGAGTTTGGACTTGTGTTTCTTCATCTCTGTCAAGACATTGAGACTGCGATGAGCGAAGCGAATCGCGAGAAGGGTTGGGATGATGGGTGAGAATTATTGCGGTGGTTAGGGAGGGGTTGATCTTGTACGGAAGAATGTGCGCGTGCGGTTTTCGTTCTCAACGCTAACGTTTTCAGCTCGTCGCTTCGTTCCTCGTCCGATCTCACCTCTCTCCCTCCCCTACGCTGCCGCTTGATTTCGTCCGGGTGACCTTGTTGGGACGAGGCGTCAGCGGTGAGACGCTCGTGGGAGTCGAGACTGATGAGCTAGAGGACGAAGAAGGTGGGGGGAAGTTTGGCGTGTTCTGCATGCCAAAGCCTATGCCATCAATAACAGCGAGCACCCCCCAAGCTGCCTTCTCGTTCCCTCCCTCGGCCTTCTTGCATAAATTTCCCACGACATCCTCGAAGAGGTTTCCGGCCGTCAGGTCACAGTCGTAGTTGACATACAGTCCCCTGAGCACCCCAGGCTCGTAGCAGAATGTGAGGAGGGAATCCAGCGCCATCTCGGTCCTTTTCTCGTAGAACGCCTCGTCTTCTGAGTTGTCTGACGACGGCGGGTGGAGCAAACGCAGGTGTACGGACTGCAGGAAAACCTCAAGCTGAACGCGGAGGTAGGATGAGGATACGAAGAAGAGGTTGAAGACAGCACGGAGAACTTCGGAGAGCACTCGGAGGTCCTCGGTCTGGGAGTGCCAAAGGCACCACTTGCAAAAATCGCCCCCGAGAACCTGCGATGAGCGAAGCGAATCGCAAAAGGGGTTGATGAGTGAGAATTATAGCGTTGGTTAGAGGAGTTGTGCGTCTTGAATGGAGGTACGAGCGCCTGCTGTTTTTAGCGCCAACACAGCTGATCATAACTAGTCGCTTCGCTCCTCATCCCATCTCACCTTCTCGAATTTAGTCTCTGCGTTGTTCCTGTCCATGTGCTCCAAGCACACGTTGCAGAGGCTGAGGACCATGCTCACGGGGAGCGCCGAGACGCTGGAGGGGGAAAGGAGAGACGTGAGGTCCTCTAGGATTTTGAGCATTATGGGCCGTTTGAGGTTGAACACTGTGCGGCAGATACCACGGAGACCCTCGCCACCAACACGACCGACAGTGCCGGGGAGGGAGGCGATCTATTTGGGGGGGGG
>JGI24540J26637_10000915_pt1 | contig 12763 bp, 12 predicted proteins | sample NorSeaMetagenome_FD_26637 | JGI IMG/M metagenome (IMG submission 26637)
TTGCATCTTTCATTAAAATAGACTGTTCGCCAGCTTTCAAGTTAGGGATTTGTTTTAGGGATTTATAGTGTGGCCAGCCTTGATCATCAACATAATCAAATTCATAATAACCATAATCACTTAATAATTTACATATTGCTATATGCATTAAGTCTAGCTTTTGATTCTTATTAAATTTTGAATGAAGTTGTTGCAACTCTTGTACTCCAATTAAATAAATTATAGAGTCTAAGTCAATATCATCACCGTCACGAAAATCAATAGATAATTTTCGAGTTAATATTTGCCATCTTTCTTTTAACTTAGAATTAATCATTAGTGTCTTTTACTTAAAACAAAGTTAGCATTATCATTTATGTTATTCAATAAATAAAATTTCTTTTATTTGTAAAAAAGTTATCAATGAATTATGTAGATATTTTTATTTCAAGCTTCCTTCTTTACGGGCTTGTAAGAGGACTATTTAAGGGCTTTATTAGTGAAATAGCATCGGTAATTGGGCTTGTCTTAGGAATATATTTAGCAACTCAATACAATGGTGATTTATCAAACTATTTAATCTCTAAGCAGTTTTTATCATGGAAAGAGGGTTATATTATAATTTTATCTAATATTATATTATTTATATTAACTATACTAATAGTTTCAATCTTAGGAAAAGTCGCAACAAAAATTGCAAAATTGGTTGCTTTAGGATTGTTTAATAAGATTCTGGTGGCATTTTTGGACTCTTAAAAAATATACTAATATTAATTATAGTTGTTTTTATATTTAACCTAGCTAATAATTCTCTAAAAATAATTGAGCAGGATAAGCTAGAGTTGTCGATATATTACAAGCCTTTTAATGAATTAAGTGAATTTGTTTCAGCAAATGTTTTGAAATAAAACTATTGAGAAAATGGTAATGAAGAATGGTGTAGGTCAATATATAACTTTGAGTCAATTAATTTATAACCAAAAGAATATTCAACTTTAATTGTATTTCCATTTAAGTCTGTGAAGAAATAGTTTCCCATTGCAATAGCTCTATTTTTCTCAAATATAAATCCAGAGTTTTTAAATGAAACTTTAACCCAAGGTTTCATTGCAAAACCCTGATCTTCATTACAAAATGAATCTTTCCCTCCGATAAAATAGGACAAAGCCATATCAAAATTAGGACGAAATTGTTCTTCACTAGCTTTTGTTGGTTTAAATAAAATTTTACCATTTTTTAAACTATATGTTTCATTTAAAAAATTGGAAGTAAATTCTTTACATAAAATGTAGTTGTGTTTTAAACTTCCAATTTTAATGATTCCGTCACCCCAATTTTTTTGAGCTCTTTCTATTTGATCTAATGTTATCATATGATTTTAATTTGATTTTTTATAACCCAACCGATTTGTCCATTCGACAATTTTATTTTTAACCAATCTTTGTCAAAATTCTCAATTACTTCAATTTTTGTTCCTTCGTGAATTTCAAATAAAACTTCACTTTTATCGTTTGGTTCAAAATTAACTTCGATTACTTCCTCAAATACAATTCCAAATTCCAAATTTCTTTGAGCCTTATAAATTTGAAAATTTATAAATAACAAAAAAGACGTTAATAAGAAAGATAATATAAATATTGTGAAAGAGGTTCGTTTGGTTTGTGATGACTTAGAGAAAAAATAGAATAGAAATAATATACAAGATAGCATAGCTGTAATTATAGTAATTATTGACCATGTAGATAATGAAAAGTATTTTAGAAAATTATTAACTTGTTTACTAATAATATCCTCTGGTAAGGATTCAATATCATCTACAGTAAGGTTATTTAAGTATTCTAAATTTTGAATTAGACTATAATCATTAGGAAAATATTTTAAACCTTTTTCATAATAATAAATGCTTTGAGCTAAACTATCTAGATTATAATAGGCGTTTCCTAAATTAAAATACAATTCTGATGAATGAACTCCTGAGGATAAAAGTTCATTATACTTTTCAATTGCACCAACGAAATCTGAAGAATTATATTTTTCGTTTGCAACAATAAAAATATCATTTTGTTGAGAAAAACTTAGATTAATGAGTAAAACGAAAAATAAAAAATGTTTCATAATTAGTTAATTAATTTATCAATCTTAGATATTATATCAAAAGCTGCTGTATAATCAGATTCCATTTCAACATTAGTAATAGGAGTATATCTAGCCATTTCACAATTATTAAATAATTGATTTAATGTTTTAATAATATCAGCATCTATATTTCTTTTCTTTAACTCTTTTTCAATATTGATCTTGGTGTAATTACTATTGTCAAATAAAGTAATTGATTTTAAATAATTATGCAAAGCTCTATCTAAAGATTCATAAAATTCTTTTTTACTACCTAACTTAGATTTTGCTTCACGTAAATGTTTTTTTGCTAATCTTTTAGACTGAACAGATGTATTTATTTTTGAAAATTTACGACGCCCAAATAAATAATTCTTTACAATAATTATCACAATTAAAATAATGAAAGGCGTTATGAATAAACCCCAAAAAAGATTTGTATTAAAAAAAGAGTCAGTCTTAATTTTAACAAATTTAGATTTTGTTTTAAAAGGTAAGAATTCAACTGTGGTATTTTTAGGTTTAATTTTTGAATTAATACTATTACCTGTATCGTTATTCCACTCCTCTCCGTCAATATTAATATTGATTTCGTTAGAGCTTATTGTTTTATATTTTTTTGACTGTAGATCAAAGTAAGAAAAATCTATTTTGGGTATTTTATATTTTCCTGGTTTAGAGGGAACTATTGTGTATAGATCTCGAATAGACCCTTTCATACCACTAATATTTGTAGAAATTTTTTCTATTCTTTCAGGCTCATAAATCTCTAGAGATGACGGAAGGCTAAGTTTTGGGAGTTGAAATAGTTTTAAGTTTCCATTTCCTTTAATTTGTAGTTCTAACTCTAGTGCTTCTGAAACCGAAAGTTGTCTTTTTGAAGTTTTAACTACAAAATTAAAAGAACCAACTGCTCCATTAAAGTTTTTTGGTTTGTTAGTGGGTAATTGTTTTACATTAATTATTTTATCTCCAGAAGTAACGACTTTTTGTGAAGGTTTAGTAACTCTCTGTCCAAAGAAATCTCTTCTGTTAGTAGGCAATTGAACTGTTATGTCTAAAGATAAAGGCTCAATAATTAATTTCCCTTCTTTTTGTGGGTAAAGAACAGTTTTTTTAAGAGTTACAAATCTAAATGGCTTTCCTTTATATGCCCCGTCTTCAATAGTATAATTATCGATATCTATATTTTGACTCCAAAAATCAGTATACCTAGGAGAAGACAATTCCCTCCAATTTGTGATACCGATATTAGATGAAAAATATAATTTATAAACAACTGAAAATCCTTCATTTAAATATGGTGACTTTTTTGATATCTCTGAAACTAAATATATTTCACTTTCTGAGACATAATTTGGGTCGTTTTCTCTATTAGGATTTTTTACCGCACTAACAACTTTAATTTTAAGAGGAAGTGTTTTGTAAAGCTTTCCTTCAACCTCAATTTTAGCTTGACCAATACTGTAATTGCCTATTTTAATCGGAGACAAAAAATAGGTGTAAGATTTACTGTAAGATCTAGCCCCGTTAACCCAAGAGTTTTTAATAGATTGGGATGGGCCTCCAACTACTTTAAAATTCTTAAAATCAGGTGGAGAAAAATTATCGCCATCTTCATTAATTGAGAATTCTACACGTAATCTTTCATTGACTCCTAGAGTGCTTTTACTTAATTTAGCTTCAAAATTAATTTGAGAGATAGCATTTAAATTAATAAAAAGTAAAATAATATTTAAGAAGTATTTATAACTCATTACCAGTCTTTTTCATTTTTTAATTTAACTCCTTTTAATTTTTTTGCATTCATTTTTTCTAGAACCTTACTTTCTTGTTGATTCATTGCTTCTAAGATGTTTTTAATTTGTTGTGGTGACAGTTTCTTTTCCCTGGGCTTGTTATCTTTATTTTTGTCATCCCCTTGTTGATCTTTATCATCTTTATTGTTTTCTTTTTGATCTTCATTTTCTTTTTCTTCATCTCCTTGTTGATCTTTATCATCTTTTTGATCCTCATTATTATCCTCTTTGTCCTTTTCTTTATCCTCATCTTCATCTTCTCCTTCACTTTCTTTTTCGTTTTTATCTTCCTTAGCACAATCCTTGGCTAAGGCTAAATTATACCTCGACTCATCATCGTTAGGGTTGTTTCTCAATGCATTTTTATAAGCCTCAACAGCTTCTTTACACATTTTTTTCTTCATTAGTATATTACCAATATTATGGAATATTTGATGCTTATCTATAGTTGATTTTGCATATTTTGAAGCTTCTATTTGATTTAATAGGGCCTCGTCATAATATTCATTTTCATATAAATTATTGCTGAAATTATATTGACCCTTTACAAATTCAGGGCTTACTGAAATTGCTTTCCTGTAATTTTGTTCAGTAAGAACTGTGTTTTCTTCAAATGAATTGTTTCCTTTTTTTATCAAAGATTCATACTCATTTTGCTGAGACATTAAAGTTCCTGTTGATATAAAGATCAATAAGAAATAATTAATTAATATTTTATTAATCTTAATTTGCAGCATTGTTATCATTAAATAAGTTTAATTTTTTTATCCAACTTGTCCTAGAGTCAAACATAAATACATCTAAAAATAAGAAGATTAGAGCTATAAAAATAAATAACTGAAACTGATCTTCAAAATCAGAAAACTGTGTGCTTTCGAATTCAGTCTTTTCAGTATCAAGCAAAATTTTATCAATTTCGTTTATGACAAATGAAGTGTTTTCACCAATAATGAAGACNCCTTGTGTAATTTCAGCTATTTCAGTTAAAACTTTTTTATTAAGTTTTGTGATAACAACTTCATTATTATTATCTCTTTTATAGTTTTGAGTAATACCATTTTTTTTCATAGGAATTGGAGATCCCTTTTCTTTCCCAACTCCAATAGTGTATATTTTTATTCCCTTTTGAGCAGCCATTTTTGCAATATCTAAAGAACTGTTGTTATGATCTTCNCCATCTGAAATAATAATTAATAATTTAGAGGTGTTAATGTCTTCATCAAAATAAGTAGTAGATAGTTGTATGGCCTCATCTATAGCTGTACCTTGAGAAGATATCATGTCTGTATTCATGTTACTTAAGAACATCTTTGCTGAAGAATAATCTGTAGTTATTGGTAGTTGTGGAAATGCTTTTCCGGCATATGCTACAATCCCTACTCTATCAGTTGTAAGTTCATTAATTATTTGGTTAACAATTTGTTTAGACTTCTCTAGTCTGTTTGGGGCAACATCTTCAGCAAGCATACTTCTAGAAACATCAATTGCAAAAACTATATCAACACCAAATCTTTTGTAGCTTTCAATTTTACTTCCTATTTGTAAATTAACCATCGAAAAAATCAATACTATTAATGACAAAACGCTGATAAACATTTTTAAATAAGGCTTGAATCTTGAACGATCAGGACTTAACTTTAAAAGTGAGGACTGAGTAATGAATCCTTGTTGTGTACTTGATTTCCATATTTCATTAATAAAAAACAAAAAAGCTACCAATATCGGTAGAATCATTAACCAAAACCATATTTTTTCTTCTAATAGATACATTATATAAAGCTTCTAAAGAGTGTGTATTTTAAAATTAATTCAATTGTCAAAAATATAATTGCCAATAAAATATATAACCTATATTTTTCTTCATGATCATAATATTTGATTTCTTCAATATCTGACTTTTCTAATTTATTTATTTCGGTATAAATTTCTTGTAACTTCTTATTATTAGTAGCTCTAAAGTATTTCCCACCGGTAATTTGTGCAATTTCAATAAGTAAATCTTCATCAATTTCAACTTGAATTTTTGCATAACTAAATTTACCATTATTATCAACTCCAACAGGTGAAAGAGCCATTCCATTAGTCCCTATACCAATAGTATATATCTTTATTTCATACTCAATTGCTAGTTCGGCAGCTGTGTTAGGGTCGATAAAACCAGAGTTATTAACACCGTCAGTTAACAAAATAATGACTTTACTTTTGGCTTTACTGTCCTTTATCCTATTAACAGATGTAGCTAATCCCATTCCAATAGCTGTTCCACCTTCAATTATAGTGTTATAGTTAATTTCTTTAAGTGATTTTATTATAATATTTTTATCACTAGTTATCGGAGTTTTTGTGTAACTCTCTCCAGCATATTCTACCAAGCCTATCCTGTCATTAGTTCTATCTAAAATAAAATTAGAAGCTACATTTTTTAAAGCCTCTAATCTATTTGGCTTTAAATCTTTTGCTAGCATACTGGCTGAAACATCAATTGCCATTACAATGTCTATTCCTTGATTATTTTTAACCTTAGTTGATACATCAATTGTCTGAGGTCTTGCTAAAGCAATTATTATAAATATCAAGGAGAAGATTCTAAGGATATTTAGAAAAGGTTTAAATTTAGGTAATATAGAAGATTGAGATAAGAGAGCGCTTGTATTGGGAATAGATATCGAATTATTTAACTTGTTTTTTTTCAAAATAAACCAAGTAATAGCAATTGGTACAACTATAAGTGTCCAAAGAAACTCAGGATTTAAAAACTCTATTTTAAAAATCATAAGTTTTTTTTATTTGTTACTAATTCAATAGAATTTACGATTCTATCAATAATTTCAACAATATACTTGTCGTTTTCTTCCCATGAAATAAATATCTGTTTGTAATCTTGATCATTAATGAATCCAAATATTTTATATTTAGATTTTCTAAATTGAGTTGGCTTATTAGTTGGAAAATCTGCTGATCCATAAATCATTAATCCTTCAGCCTTATTTGGGGTTTGAAATTTTTTAAACTTGGTAATGATATTTTTAACACCAATTTTTTCAATAGTTTCTATAGAATTAATCATTACATCTTGTAGTTTAATACTAGTGCTGTTTTCAGGGAGTTTAATGTTAGTAAGTGTAATATTTAGAGAAGACCTTAAATTATTGTAGATAAATTCAGATTTTGCAGAGGCTTCATCTAAACCAAATATAAAACTGTCTGTATTTCTATTTAACACCTCAGGAGTTGTAATTGTGACTGGTGGAGCTCCATAACTAGAACTAACCCATTTATCAGATTCAAGAAATATTAAATTTTGTTTTTGAAATATCTTATCATTTACGTAAGTAAAACCATAAACTATTGATGCTGTTAAATAAACAAGCAGCAGAGATGAAAGTGAGTATATTATAATTTTATTATTTCTGTTTTTTAATCTTTTTCTTCTAAGGTCTTCTTGAACTTTTAGATTTTTTTCTAACTCGTCTTTAGACGGTTTGGGTAAGATTGATTTAATATTTTCAAGTTCCTTAGTTAGTGTTTCTAAATCAATTAATGCAGATTGAGTTTCTGGCTGATATTTTGCAAACTTGACAAGGTCCGCTCTAGAAAACACATCTTCAATATTTTTTAGAGTTGAATTAGAAAAGTTTAATTTTTTTGTTGTTTTTAATAAAGAAAGTTTCTGTATTAATTCTTTTGTTGTACACTCCAATGCATTATTTATTATTTTTTCTTCAATAAAATTTCTAATTACAAATGTTAAATCGGAATAATAAGTTTTAATGTCTAATTCCGATAGGTAGGTGAGTTTTTTAATTTTTGATAGCTCAATTACAGCCTTTTCGTAAGGAGTTAAATATTCTACTTCTAATTTTTGGATTGTAAAAAATGAGAAAATCTTATTTCTAAAAAATATAAAAGCGCAGATGACAGTTATTAATATTAAAATATAGAACCAAAAAATAAAATCAATTTGAGTATTTGATTTCATAATAGGCTTGATGTCATATAGTCCTTGTTTGGTGGTGTCTGTTTTTACAGGATTAATTATTATTTCAAAAGAGTCTAGCTCAAATTCCTTATTTAGCAGAGTTAATTTTTGTGAAGGAATATAATATGTGCCAGAATCAAAATAAGTTAAAGCGAACTGCTTACTTATTATAAATTTTTTGTCTAAATAGTTGGTGTCTACTTTAAATTCTTTAATAAGTTCAAAGGGAGCAAAGTCTTTGGCTTTAGGAAAAGTAATCTCATCTAGTGAATCTATTTTAATATTAATTTTATATGTAATCTGTTCTCCGATTCTAATACTTGTAGTGTCAACATAGCTTGAGGTCTCTTGAGCATTTAATTGGATAAACACAGCAAAAAAAAGTAATACTAAATATTTTGTTTTAATAAAATTATATGTCAAAACTCTAGTTTTCATTTAACTTCTATTTTTAAAATACCCTAGAAGCTTTTTAACATAACTGTCTTCGGTGCCACAATTTATAACTCCTGCCCCAGATCGTTTGAAGTTGTTTTCAAATATTTTAACATTGGACAAGTAATGTTTTTTATAGGAAGATCTAACTTTTGAAGAACTTGTATTAATTGTAGAAACATTTCCTGTTTCACTGTCTATAACTTGAATTAATCCCAAATTTGGAATTGACTCTTCGCTTTTGTCAAATATTCTAATTCCAGTAATATCATGTTTGGAAGAACTAATTTTTAAGCTTTTGAAATAATCAGATGAAATAAAATCTGAAATTATAAACACAATCGATTTATTTTTTTGAACGTTAGATAAAAATTTAAATGCGAAATGGATATCGGTTTTTTTACTTATGGGTTTAAATTCCAATAATTCTCTTATTATTCTAAGTATGTGAGTCTTCCCTTTTTTTGGAGGAATATACAATTCAATTATGTCTGTGAATAAGATTAAACCAATTTTATCATTATTTTGATTAGCAGAAAAAGATAAAGTAGCTGCAATTTCTGTTACATATTCATTTTTAAAAACATCATTAGTTCCAAAGAATTTAGACCCTGAAATATCTACCATTAGCATCAAGGTCTGCTCTCTTTCTTCTTCAAANACCTTTANATACGGCTCGTTANACCTTGCTGTTACATTCCAATCAATCGCCCTTACATCGTCTCCAATTTGATACTGTCTAACTTCACTAAAAGTCATCCCCTTTCCCTTAAAAGTAGAGTGGTATTCACCACCAAAAATATGGTCGGACAACCTTCTAGTTTTAATTTCAATTTTTCTAACTTTCTTTAAAAGATCTTTTGTATCCATAGATCAAAAATTAAGGAACCTCTATTTGATTAACAATTTTGTTTATGATATCGACAGATGTTAAGTTCTCTGCCTCAGCCTCATAAGTAATTCCTATTCTATGCCTTAAAACATCATGAACAACTGCCCTGACATCCTCAGGAATAACATAACCTCTTCTTTTAATAAAGGCGTAACACTTTGAAGCTAAAGCGAGATTAATACTTCCTCTTGGAGATGCTCCAAAGGATATTAAAGGTTCAAGTTCAGACAATTTATATCTTGAAGGCTCTCTGGTAGCAAATATTATATCTAAAATATAAGATTCTATTTTTTCATCCATATAAACCTCGTTGATTGTGCTTTGAGCTTTAATAATTTCTTTAATTGAAACTACTGGGCTGATTTTTTCAAAGCTCCCTGATAAATTTGCTCTAATAATTAATTTTTCATCATCCATAGATGGGTAATCAACTACAGTTTTTAACATAAATCTATCAACTTGGGCTTCGGGGAGGGTGTAAGTACCTTCTTGCTCTACAGGATTCTGAGTTGCCATTACTAAAAAAGGTTTATCTAATATAAAAGTTTCATCTCCTATAGTTACTTGCTTTTCCTGCATAGCTTCCAGTAATGCAGATTGCACTTTAGCAGGAGCTCTATTTATTTCATCAGCTAAAACAAAATTTGCAAAAATAGGACCTTTTTTCACAGAAAAATTAGTCTCTTTAATATTGTAGATTTGAGTTCCAACAACGTCAGCAGGAAGTAAATCAGGTGTAAATTGAATTCTACTGAAAGATCCTTTTATGGCCTTGGATAAGGAATTAATAACTAGTGTTTTGGCAAGACCCGGTACCCCTTCTAATAAAATATGACCTCTACCAAGAAGTCCAATTAATAATCTTTCAATCATTGGCTTTTGCCCTACAATTACCTTACTAAGTTCAAATAATAATAAATCGATAAAGGCACTCTCTTTCTCAATTTTTTCATTAATCTCCTTAATGTTTATTTTATTTTCCATCTATTGAATTTTAAGATTTTAAATTAAACTAATAACTATTTGCAATTTGTTAAAAATTATACTTCTACGCTGTTAATAATTGGTTAAAAAAACAAAAATTAACAATAATTTTAACATATTTTTCAATAATCTTTAATAGATGCATATATTTATGGAATGGATAAAATAGCATTAATAACAGGGGCAACGAGTGGAATTGGGAAAGCGACCGCATATGAATTAGCCAAAATTGGATTTAAACTTATTATTTGTGGTAGAAGAAAAGATATTCTTTATTCAACTGAGCAAGACTTAAATAAAATAACTTCAACTATCTCCTTGTGCTTTGATGTTTCAGTAAATTCTGAAGTTACTCGTTCAATTTCCAGTTTACCAAAAAAATGGAAAAACATAAATGTGCTAATAAATAATGCCGGAAATGCACATGGAATGGACCTTTTTCAAGATGGTAATGTAGATGATTGGGATAAAATGATTGACATCAATGTTAAAGGGCTAATGTATGTTACAAAAGCTATTGTTAATAGTATGATTAAAAATTCAACTGGTCACATTATAAATATTGGTTCTCTTGCAGGAAAAGAAGTTTATCCTAAAGGAAATATTTACTGCGCAAGTAAGTATGCTGTAAAAGCAATAAGTGAGAGTCTTCGATTAGACTTAAATAAGCATAATATTAAAGTTTCAGAAATTAATCCTGGTCTAGTTGAAACATCCTTTTCAGATGTCAGGTTTAAAGGGGATACGCAGACTGCTAAAAATGTTTATAAAGGATATGAAGCATTACAAGCAAATGATATAGCAGAAATTATTTCATTTGTTATATCAAGACCAAAACATGTAAATATTGCAGATTTACTAGTTTTACCATCTGATCAAGCGTGTAGTACATTAATTAATAAAAAGCTATAAATCAAACTTTATTCCTTGAGCTAGCGGAAGATCTGTAGTATAATTTATAGTGTTCGTTTGTCTTCTCATATATACTTTCCAGGCATCTGAACCAGATTCTCTACCACCACCAGTATCTTTTTCGCCTCCAAAAGCACCTCCAATTTCAGCACCAGAAGTTCCGATATTTACATTAGCAATACCACAATCTGATCCATTTACAGATAAAAACAACTCAGCTTCTCTAAGATTATTAGTCATAATAGATGATGATAAACCTTGNTTTACTTCATTTTGAATTTTTATTGCATTTTCAACTGAACCAGAATACTTTAATAGGTATAAAACTGGGGCAAATGTCTCATGCTGCACAATATTAAAATTTGGTTTAGCCTCAGCAATTGCTGGTTTTACATAACATCCACTTTCNTATCCATTTCCNGATAAAACTCCTCCCTCAACAATTATTTTTCCACCCTCTACAACAACTTTATTTAATGCATTATTGTAAGAATCAACAGCAAGTNTATCAATTAATGGTCCAACGTGATTTGATTCGTCTAGTGGATTTCCAATTTTTAATTGCTTATANGCTTCAACTAATGCNTTTTTTACTTTATCATAAATAGTTTCATGTATAATTAATCTTCTTGTACTAGTACATCTTTGGCCTGCAGTACCAACCGCNCCNAAAACAGAGCCNATCACCGTCATTTTTAAATCTGAATCAGGAGATACNATTATAGCATTGTTTCCTCCTAATTCTAATAATGACTTTCCTAATCTTCCAGCCACCTCACTAGCTACAATTTTACCCATTCTAGTTGAACCAGTAGCTGAAACTAAAGGTATTCTAGAATCTTTGCTCATAAACTCACCTACATTATAATCCCCATTAATTAGACAAGAAACGCCTTCAGGAACATTGTTTTCTTTAAAAACTTCTGCTATAATGTTTTGACAAGCTATCCCACATAAAGGAGTTTTTTCACTTGGTTTCCAGACACAAACATCTCCACAAACCCAAGCTAATGCAGTATTCCATGCCCATACTGCTACAGGGAAATTAAAAGCAGAAATAATACCCACAATTCCTAAAGAATGGTATTGTTCGTACATTCTGTGACCTGGCCTTTCACTATGCATTGTTAATCCGTGAAGTTGCCTTGACAAACCAACTGCAAAGTCACATATATCGATCATTTCTTGAACTTCTCCTAACCCCTCTTGATAACTTTTCCCCATTTCATAGGAAACTAACTTTCCTAATGGCTCTTTAAAATCTCTTAATTTATTCCCAAACTGTCTTACGACTTCACCTCTTTCAGGTGCAGTTTTATCCCTCCATTGTTTGAATGCACTAGATGCAGTTTTAATAATTTTTTCATAATCTTCCTTAGTTGTAGCTTCAACAGTGCCAATTAATTCCCCATCAACAGGCGAAAAACTTTGTATTTTTTCTCCAGAAGCAAAAAAATTAGATCCGGTTGAAGAACCTAAGTTATTTTTATTAACTCCTAGAGTCTTTAATGCCTCATTAATTCCAAATTCAGAAATATTCATATTTATTATTTTTATTAGTGATAACGAAGATAATCATTTAGTTCAATATTTAAATCTACCAACTACTAAATGGATTGGTTATCAAGCTCAAATTATAATACTTATTAATTCCAGTTACTTCTTCTG
>JGI24540J26637_10000916_pt1 | contig 12758 bp, 10 predicted proteins | sample NorSeaMetagenome_FD_26637 | JGI IMG/M metagenome (IMG submission 26637)
ACACCCCAGACACCCCACCCACACACACCCGCCTCACCAAACGCACACCCCGCCCACCGGCTCTCTCGCCACCTTCCCAGCCTCCTACTCGCAATGTCTCCATGACATCAACCTCTGGGTCGTCAAGCCGTTCCGGCACTCCCTCCCCGCCCACTCCGTTTAATGAATCTTCCTTGGATACTCTCAGCAAAACCCCTCGGCGCTTCCAAGACACCCTGGCGGACCAAGACCAATTCATCGACGTCGTGTCCAACTCGGACTCCTCGGACATGGAGGTTGATGATCGTGATAGCGAAGCTGATAGCAACGATCACAGTTACGACGACAGCGACAGTGACGACGATGGCAATCGTTGGGGCTCTGTGAAGAAACGTAGGCGCCAGAAGACGACCGTGAAAATCGATGGCCATACCGTCAAGCGCGTCAACAACTACGATGTGAAGGGTATGACTTACGTACACAATCCCGACTACAGAGATTTTCCCGATACTCCCGAATCTAAATTTACCTACTCCGATACAAACTACAAGAAGAGCGGTCAGAGGAGATTTTCGTCCAGGGACAAGAGCGCCTCCAGGGCAAAGGTGGGAATTGACGACGGCGGGAGCAGCGAAGGACGGTTGGGCAGAGGGCAATTCAGTTTATCTCGAACCTTCTTTAGGACTCGCTTCGCTCGTCCTATAACTAACAACCTCTTGCTCGTCGCTACGCTTCCCGCAGACCACTCAACAGATCGCTCACGATAAGAACATGTCTGTTCAGAAGGAGCACAACACCATTGTCAAGTCTCTCAAGCCTTACTCAGACTTCATGAGGAAGACATTCTTCAAGGAGAACCTCGGCGCCTTCAAGGACTTTCTCGAGCCCAAGATGATCAAGAGCCTTGAGTCCTTCGACCTTTCGGCCAAGCCGCCATCCCCAGGAATGAAGGCATTCAAGGAGATCATGGTTCAGCCGTCCATCCTTCAGGGCGACATGAGGGACTACCAGCTCATGGGCCTCAATTTCGTGGCCAAGATGCACCACTTAGGCACTCCTTGCATTCTCGGCGACGAGATGGGTCTCGGTAAGACGTATCAAACGATTTCCCTGATCTGCTACTTGAAGGAAAACCTTAAACAGAGTGGGCCTAGCCTCATAGTCTGCCCTCTTTCAGTTCTCTCTTCCTGGGAGGCGGAATTCAAGGTGAGGCGGAGCGAGGAGCGACGGCTGGAAAGAAGCGCAGCATACCACCTTCCTCCACAACTAACAGCCTTCTGCTCCTCTCCATCGCAGAAGTGGGCTCCTTCGCTTAAGACTATCCAATTTCATGAAAATGAATTCGGTCGCAAGCAAATCGTTGAAACCCTTAAGGAAGGTTTTTCCTCCTTCGATGCTGTCATTACGACGTACGAGATGCTCAAGGTTAAAGGTGAGATCGGACGAGGGCGGAGGGCTGGAGCGAAGCGACAGCAGCATATCGCCCACCATTATAACTAAGGCTAGAGCGAAGCGACGACAAGAACAATGTACCGCCTCTCTTCAAGACACAAACCTTCTGCTCGTCGCTTCGCTCCTCGCGCATATTACCCACCACTATAACTAACAATCTTCCGTTTTTCGCTTCGCTCCTCACCGCGCTGTTCGCAGAAACCAAAAGTTTCCTACAACGTTTCCACTTCCGTTATGTTGTCCTTGATGAGGGGCACATCATCAAGAACGCTGACACTTTGATTTCGCAGCAGTGCAGGCGCCTCCATAGCTACAATAAGATTATCCTGACTGGCACTCCGCTGCAGAACAACCTCACTGAGCTCTGGGCGTTGCTCAACTACCTTTACCCCGAATACTTCGAGGACTCCAAGTACTTCGATAAAGGGTTTAACATCGGCGCTAATAGCTTTGTTGACAAGAGCATTCTCGTGAAGTCCAATGTCCTCCTCCAGAGAGTGATGCTGAGACGGCTCAAGGTAGAGGTTGAGAAGCTAATGCCAAAGAAGGTGAGGTCGGACGACAGCGGGAGGCACTAAGCGTATAACAATTAACCCTTCTACTTGTCTCTTCGCTTCTCGCCCCGCTCCCCGCAGGTCGAAACCCAAGTTCAGGTGAGGGGGGGGGAGGAGCGAAGCGACAAGCTTACAACGCAATTCCTAAAGCGGCTCGAGTGCTAATCTGGTATTTTTGTACCAGAACTTCGCCCTGTCCTCCTCTCCACGCAATACTAAACCCCTCCCCGCACGCTCCTCGCAGTGCCCTTTGTCAGCCATGCAGGTGCACTGGTACAAATCTCTGCTCATGAAGGATATGAGCCTCCTTGCCAAGCTTCAATCCAATCAATCCGATGGGGGTAACGTGGGCTCGAACGGCAGTAACTCGCACAGGCAGCTCTCCAATCTCATCATGCAGCTACGAAAGTGTGCCTTGCACCCTTACCTGTTCGATGGTGCTGAAGGAGAAATGGAAACCACCAGCCTCGAGGATATCGTTGGACACTCTGGCAAACTCTCGATGCTCGATAAGCTTCTTGTCAAACTTTTCCGTGAGGGTCACAGGGTTTGCATCTTTTCCCAATTCACCAACGTCCTCGATATCATCGACGACTATTGCAAGATGCGGAGTTGGTCCTATTCTCGTCTTGACGGGAGTACAGGACGTGCTAGACGCTCGTATATTGTTGACCGTTTCAATGCCCCTAACTCTGAGGAGTTCATTTTCCTCATGAGCACAAGGGCTGGAGGAATGGGCCTCAATCTTCAGAGCGCTGATACCGTCATACTATTCGATTCTGACTGGAACCCTCAACCCGACATTCAGGCTATGGCCCGCGTTCACCGCATTGGCCAGAAGAAAACTGTGCACATTTACCGCCTTGTCTGCTCTGGAACAATCGAAGAGAGGATAGTGCAGCGCGCGCAGAAGAAGCTTTATCTCGATAAAATGGTCAACTCTACCGAAGTCAGTAGGGCTGCTAAGGCTGGTGATGACGAAGACGATGACGATGACGAAGACGGAGATGGCGGCATGGGGATGTCAGCACTCCTCGATGCCCTTCAGTTTGGATCTGATGCTGTGTTTGGGTCTGGTAAGAATATCCTAGCGACTGACAAGGAGATTGCATCGATTTGTGATCGCACCCGTGATCCCACGGTTGAGAACGAGACCCTCAAGTCTGCTGTGCAAAAAAACAGGTGAGATTGGATAAGGAGCGAAACGACGAGATAACAACGCAATCATTAGCGACGCAAACCGCACGCGCTTGTATCTCAATTCATGTCGCACTGACGTCTATAACGGCGCTATAATTTTAACTCATCTTCCCAACCTCTTTCGCGATTCGCTTCGCTCATCGCAGTGACTTTGATGCCTCCCATGACCTCAAGGACACGAGGCAGTTCAACGGCGTCGATTTTGGGGCCATCGTCAAAGCTAAGAAAACCGACAATAGTTATAGTGGGAGCAGTATCGCCGCTTTGTACCAGGAAAAGAAAAAGCGATCAAGGACTTCAACGGTCGTCTATGTCCAGGGAAATGGAAGCGGATATGGCAGCGCAATGGTTCCTGTTCTCAAGTCAAACAATTACAGTCTTCTCGACGGCGAGAGTTCGGTTTTTACTAGTGAACTCCAACACCGTCCTGGTTTTGCTGCAGCGGCTGCCATGCCACCCAAGAGAACGAAGAAGGTGAGATCGGACAAGGAGCGAAGGGCATGAGAATCGAAGGCTTGAAGGGACGAAAAGAGGGGACCGACGACCGCGTACTGCAAAATGCCGCAACAAATAACCTTCTACTCGTCACGTCGCTCATTGCAGCAAATCACTTTCATTAATCAAGATCATTGCCAGGCCTGCGGCCAAGGAGGTAGCTTGATCTGCTGCGATAAGTGCCCCGTTTCTGTTCATCCGCGTTGCCTCTGCATGTCACAACACGAAGCCACCAGGAATGTCTACGTTTGCCCCCACCACCGGTGCATTGGATGTGGCATCACAGCCTCCAGTTGTGGGGGGCTTCTCTTTCACTGTGACTCGTGCGTCTATTCGTACTGTGACCGATGCATTCCCGATGACGCCGCCTTCCTTCACAGGAATAAGCACTATGAGGATAATTTGAATTTCTTCGATACCTCAGCCGCCTTCATCCTTTGCAGTGACTTGTGCAAAGAAGCTGCCAAGCAAGATGGTACGTGGACGGAGCACACGGATGTGCCTCGCCGCAAGAATCCCAAAAGCCTCAACTTGAACAAGTACTTCAGTTCTCTCGATGAAGGTAATAGCATCATCGAAGCTGAGCACAAGGAGAACCAAAAAGTGAACGAAACCCCGTTGACGGAAGCCCAAAAGGTGATGAAGCAACTGGCAGACGTGTCTGCCCCGGGTTGGCTGTACTAAGTTGTATTAATTTGTTGAGGGGGGAGGGGGGGGGNATGTTGTTGGAGAAGATTTACCTGTAAAAAGTTGTCTTAATTTTTTTAGAAAGCCCCCTATTTAATCTAAACGTGCTCTCCCCCTGGTTATCACTCCCGTCCTTCCCTTCTCAAGCTTCCATTACTTTAGCGCCTTCCTTTAGGTTCTTGAGAGAGAAGCGCGAAACATCGATGGTTGCGAGCAGACCCATGAACATCAAATTGGCGTAGATCCAAGAGAATGCGATTGTCGCGCAAAGGAATACTCCGAAGGCTGAAAAGAACTTAATCTTGCAGAGGAAGAGAGGAAGACTTGCGAAGATACTCGTAAGCATCCCGCTCATGACGCTTACTCCCATGTCGGCGAAGGCTCCCCTAACACGAGTTTCTTGGTCGCCTGGTGTTTCAACAAAGGCATGAGCGAGATGGACGACGTAGTCAACGCTGAATCCAGCCAAAATGCTGATCAAAATGGCGGTCGTAGTCCCCAGTGTCCAACCAGCCATGGTGACAGTTCCGACGACGGAGCATAGGACGCACGTGATGCTGAATGTGGCAAATAGGGCAATGACGGGGTTCATCGTACTAATGAAGATGACTACGAACGCGATAGCGCAACCGATCATGGCTCCTGTGACAGCTGAGGTCCTAAAGATTTTCTGGTTGTTCATCAGGATGTACTTCTGGTCTACGTCGGTCATCATCACAGGGCCACAGTCGGCCTCCATCAAGGAGTTGATATAGGTCGCCTCGTCGATGAAGAAGTTGTACTGCGCCATGGCCAAATCCTCGGCGATCTCGGACCAAGGATCAAGAATGGAGGATTCCATGCTAACGGCAGAAAGCCTTAGCTTCTCGCCGTCAAAGCCGAATTCGGCGCCAGGTAGATCGATTGCTCTGCTCCATTGCTTGTACGTCTCGACGATGAAGGCACCTGGGTATGGTGCGCCTTCGAGGCAAGAAGGCTGGTGGGCGAACCTGATCAATGCCTCGGTCATCTCACCGTCGGGCACAGGGAATGCGGAAGGCCTGGAAAGCGTGTTTCTCTGGCACTCGGTCTTGTCAAAAGCGCCTGTTCCCCCACCCTCGATCCAATCCTTCATCTCGTCCATCCAGTTCGACACAGCGCGCATGCCACTTCCGTCGGTCTTGATGAAAGGTCCGTACTTCTTGTCGGAAATGGGTGACCTAACGGCCTCGGTGTAGGCATAGATCTTCGCCTGACAGGCCTGGGTGAGCTCCCAAGTGTCATCAAAGACGGGATATCCAACAGTGGTGGCGGGGTCGTTGGGGTCGTCAAACATTTGGCTGACCCCCGTCCTGTCGACGTCCTTGATTCCCCAGACGTAGTACATCTTGGCACCCCTGTCGTCACTCGCGACTGGAAAGCCCTCATTGAGAATTGTTATGGCCTTCTGAAGGGGATGGTCGTCGTCCAAGAACTGTTCCGTCTTCTTGGTTGGCTCTAGCTTTGTCATGTAGTACATGGCAATCGCCAGCCACACAAAGAGTGCCCCCATGGTACCAAACCTGGATGCAGGGTTAAGGACAAAGTTGGTAAAGGGGCCCTTGTAAAACTCCGTGATCCTGTCCTGCTTCACTTCTTCGCCAGGAGCCCTGTTCTGGGTCTTTGCGGTTGTTGTTTCGGACTCGGGTATGGGTGATATGCACGGGCAACAGCAGATGCAGGCGCAGTCGACGCAGCAGCAAAGCCCTGGTTTCTCGAAGTAGTTGTGGTAAAGGACAACAGCAGTGCAAAAGCAAGTCATGACCAAGACGTAGTCCATGAAGATAACCAAACTGGCAAAGATTCCGAAACTCTTCGTCGAAGCAATGGGGGAGGTGACGGTGCAAAGGAAGGCAGAGCACGTCGTCGCGGAAGTAATCAACATTGCAAGGCCGGCGCGGCGGTAGACATAAGTCATTCTGGTCTCGAGGGTCCTCGTGATAGCAGATCCTTTGAAGGCGCTCTGCTTGTAGGCGTCCATGAAGACGAATATGTCATCTGCCCCAATGGCAGCTACAATGAAGAGGCAAAGTGGGTTCAAGGAACTGAAGTACTTGACGGTGATGATCTTGTCTGCAGTGAACCAAGCGGTTGGGATGCTCATGATGATTTCGAAAAAGCCTGCGTTGGCGAGGAACCAACTCCCGAGCATGAACCTCATGTAGAAGTAGACGACAGCAATGGAAATCATGGCAAACATTCCGTCGTTCGCAAGAATGCCGATGAAGACGTCGATGATCAAGACCCTCATGAAGTAGTATGCGTTGACCTCCGGGTTGTGGCTCTCGTCTGCAATCTTCTCCATATCATCGAAGAAGTTCTTCATAACATAATCCTTCCTTTCATCCTTGCTTGCAAAGTTAGGCTCGCCCCACTGCAAGACAGAGCGCGAGTACTTAGACACCAAGTTGGTCTTGGAGAAGTCCTTGTCGAAGAAGAAATCAACTAGAAACGCCTGAGAGGGTAGCTCCTTCATATAGGCGCAGAGGAGAGAAACGTCGTCGGGACTGGAGTTGATTGCCCCGGTTCCATCCCAGAGGGAGGTCACCGAGAGAAAGTCCTCATCAAGGTCGGTGGAGAAGGCCTTGGCGAGATTAATGTCTGCGGTCGTCAGATTGAAGTTTTCAAGGATTTCACAGGCGACACCGAACTTGGTGCAGAATCCTAGCAGCTGATAAATCTCGCGGCCCCTAATGCTTTCGCCCTCAACAAGCGGATTTGGAATCGTGGGGAATCCGGGGACGGGATTGTCGAGCCTCTCCATGATGCTGAGTACCAAGGTCTGGTTCCATGAACTGGCCTTGAAGATGTTCATGGCAGAAAGGGGTTTAGCACATTCATATCCCAGAGACGCATTGCTGCTGTCGACATAATCCCTCTTGCAGTAAGACGTCCATTCGCTGTGCTTGGGGTACATGGTCTCTGCCTCGTCCATGAGGATGAGGGCGGAAGGGGTGTAAACGCCAGCCGAAGTCTGCGATGAGCGGGGCGAGGAGCAAAGTAACGAGCAAGGGGTGTGCAAGCGAAGCGAGGGAGAGAGATGTTAGAGGTAGCTCTTGCTGTCGCTTCGCTCCTCGTCAATTCTCACCTCAGCTTCGTAAATCCAGTAGGTGAAGTCTCCAACCTCGGAAAGGGCCAAAGACTCTTCAGCGGTGGTGTCAACATAGTATGCGGAGTTGTTGCCGTTTGTTTTCATGTCATTGTAGACAGCAGAATAAGTTTCACTGCCAGCGGCGTAGGATCCAATATTCTTCTGGAAGACTGAGGGCAAGGATGAGATGAGGGGGGTGCGGAGGGTGCGGAGTTACGGAGTGCGGGGTGAGGGTGAGGTTGTGGTAGGGGAAGAGGCGTACCAACAGCCTAGTTCACTCACCTTCGTACTCAGCTATGACCTCCTCGGATGCCAGCGTGAAAGAGTCAAATGCAACGGAACGCACGTCGTTGATGTCATATGTGTAGGTGTCGGGGGTAATGGGATTACCCTCGGCAAAGACTATAACCGCCAGAAGATATGTGACAAGGATACAAATGGTCATGAACGTGAGAAGGATGAGTTTTGGGTACTTGACAACGTAGTTGACGCTGCGTTGCGTGGCGAAGAGGGAGTGTGAGAAGAGTCAAATAAAGTACCGTGCCAACGTTTGTGTGTGTAATTTATTAAGAATTTTAATTATTAAAAGAGGTCAGAGGGAGTCAGAGGGATTGAATAAAGAGGAGAGTTTCGAGACGAAGAGACCAATCTCGTCGGGGTAGCTCACTTGTCGTACTTACAATATCAAATTGTCATACTCGTCGATAAACTTGCCCCAAATGGGGTGGTTGAGGTGCTTTGGAGGAGGGGGGGGCGGAGTAACAACCTGGGATGTTTGGGGGCTGTTGGGGTCGTGGCTCAACTTGGTGAAGTCGGACGTGGATGTGGGGGGTGGGGTTGCAACTAGTTCCATGTCAACTGCAGCCACCTTGACCATTCAAAACTATTTGAAGGAACAATTTTTTAGCGATGAGGCTAAGTCATCCTATTTCCGAATTATGAAGGCAAAATTTTACAGAGCGCGTATTTTTACACAATATCTATGGTGCTTCGTTCATAAAGCCTCTAACTTTCCGCCCTCTAATTTTCAGAAGTTAATTCGTCGAGAATTTTGGGAAAATCGTTCCCATTTCGACCTCCCGTCCTTCTTCCCCCTTCACCACATTACTTTTTCCCTTGTGGAGGCTGTGCACAAATTAATTCTGGTATACGCCAAAACGCAGCGCTCTTGATTTCTAGAATCTTTGCCTTGTAGTACGGCTGCCTTTTATTTTCTTCAACAAAGCCAAAAAAAGACGACCCAACCCCCCAACTGTCCCATCGAGAATGAGAAGGATACGGCAGATGGGAGGGTCGCGGCAGCGGCGTAAGAAGCCGAAGAAGGTGAGACCTTCGTTCTTGTCCGATGATGGAAGTTGCTTTCGCCCTTACCCCAACCTTGTCCCCTTATTAACATCCACCTTCTCACCCTCCCTCGACTCTTCCCCTCACTTCTTGCCAGTTTTACAAGTTCGTGGAGCCTGCCCAGAAGAATTACTTTGATTCAACCGAGGCTGAGTACTTTTACGAGGAGACGGAGAAGACTTTGACTTTCCTTGACCCTATCGAGCATCTTGATTATGAGAGCTCAGACAGTGACGAAGAGGTGGACGAAAATGGGAAGGTTATGAATGCGGAGGACGGTGACGATTCGGCAGAAGACATCATGAAAGCGGCTATCGTGCAGGTCGGGCAGGTAACTACCCCGTGGGAGCTCCTTTTGGACGAGGAATCCCAGACACAATATTACTATAACCATCACACCTACGAAAGCTCGTGGGATAAACCTCGCGATCTCGTGGTGGCTGAGCGCAGGGCTTTGAATGACGCTCGTTTTAAGGTTATTAAGGAAAGAAGGAAGAGGCAGAGGCTGGTTGACGCAAGGTACAATCAAAGGATAATGACCAAGCAGCAGAGCCTTGAGTCAAAGCGCCAGAAGCTATCCAGCGCTGTTCACGAGGGATTCTATGCCCCTAGTGATGTGAAACACGCCGCGGAGGTCCATTTAATGGAAAGTAGGGTCCGGCGGCAGGCTCAGCTTGACGTTGCAGCAAAGTACTACGCCAAGGGAATGATCGACAAGGCGGCGTCTTCCCTTCTCCTGGCCAGAAGGTCCGGGGCAAGGAACCTCAACTCTCTCTTGACCCTTGCACACGCGCACCAGGTCGTCTGGAACCAAAATTTTGACTTTCACTCTGCCTTCCAGTGCAACCCCAGGGAGGAGTTGATGAGGCCCCCGCCTACCTCGAGGCAGTTCAGAAAACGAAAACAAATTTTGCTCACAGCTCTGGGGGCTTACGCCTCGGCGCTTCCTATGAGCCTGAAGGACTCAGAGGAGTACATGTCCTCCTCGCAGTCGATAATTAGCGGGGAATCAGGCATCATAATCTTCGGGCCCAACACTGACGTTACCGCGTCGATAATGCTCCAGTCTGCCAAGATTCTCAACGTCCTTGGAAATAGACCCCAGGCGTCCAAACTTGTCCAGAAGCTCTTCACGCAAAATTACATCCAGAATGCGTCCTCGGGAACCTCTCTGATGGCTGCTATCCTCGGATGGGGTTTGCTTAAGAATATTGGGGGGGGGGCGAACCAATTTGCTGCAGCCAAACTGCTGTGGTGGGCTGCGGATAATATGGAGACCACTCTCGCCCATGAGATTAAGGTGCAGACAAAGAAACAACAACTTTTCGAACTCTTCACCTCCAACCCAGAAAATGCAAAGCTCATCTCTTCCGACACCGTCTTCATCAACACGTACCCCGCACCTTTCTTTAACCTCCACGAATGCAACGAGGACGCCCCTCGTGCCCTGCGGGTAGCTTGTCTTCTCGTTTATGCCCAGATGATGGTCAATTTGGACAAGAGGGCGGACGGCATGGTTGCGATCCTTGACTGTTTCTCTTATGCTTACCGTGGCGACGGTTGGACCGACGAGGAACACGACACTCCGGGGTCGTGGTTCAATAGCCCCGCCACTTTTGTGGCCGCTGGTATCGCGTGCGCTGAGATCCTCACGGAGGATGGGATGATGCTGGCGGAGTTTTGCTACATGCAGGCAATAATGAGGGGCGACGGTAGCCTCGAGACCCTCCTGACTTACGCTACGATCCAATTCAAGCTAGGACAGATCGATGACGCTGTGTTCACTCTTTGCAACGCCCTTAAGTCGCACTCTTACTACAACTACACGACGAGGGCACTTCTTTCGGCTTGGAGCAGCCCCTGCAAGACGAAGTTCGAGTTCGAGGTCGAGAACGCGGACGTCGTGATTCGGTTTTTCAGGATAAGCCTGGCGAAGATTAGGATCAAAAACATGAAGCAGGCCGCAATCGAGCAGCTCGCGAAGGACCAGGAGAACCTGAAGAGGCTTGTGGAGTTTTGGAAGTACAAGGGCCAGGGCTGGGTGAAGAGGTGCTACCTCAAGTGGGTGCAATACTGGGTGGAGGAGATGGCGGAGAAGAACGCCGCCGCCAAGGTCCTCCAGAGCAGGTGCAAGGGGGTGAATGCCAAAAATGAACTTAGGAAGAGGAAGGAAAAGAAGAAGCACGTCGAGGGCCTGGTGGCAATGAACATAGCCAAGTTGCTGGGGAGAAGCCAGGGCAAGTACTTCATGGTCTGGAAGCTCTACATGAGGGTCGTGCTGGAGGAGAAGATGAGCTACAAGCTGCAGGGTTTCGCGAGGATAGTCCTGGCCAAGAGGAAGATGAGGCAGAAGAGGCTGATCGCGAGGGCTTTGGGGAAGAACCTGAACCACCTCCAGAGGCTATGCCTGAAGAAATGGTTCCGGTGGACCATGGACCTCAAGGAGGGAAGGTGTGCTTGCGTGTTGCAGAGGAGGTGGAGGGGTCTTAGCGGCCGCAGAAATTACCTGAAGGAGAAGAAGAAGAGGAAAAGGCAGGAGGAACTCATCGCCATGGCTCTGGGGAAGAGCGTCGAGAAGCTCGTGCACAGGGTCTGGGAGTCGTGGAGGGACGACTACTATTTCACGATCCAGAGCAGGGCCGCGCTAGTGATGCAGACGCGGGGGAGGGGACTGCTGGGGAGGAGAAAGGTGGAGAAGAGGAAGAAGCTGGAGCTACAGGTTAAAGAGATGGCGTTCCTAGTTATGGGGAAGAACACGGAGCGACTTCAGCAGAGGGTGAGGAAGGCAGCGTGGGCAGCTCGCTACCTAATGCTAAATGCTATTCTATACGATAAAGTTAACCCCCCTACTCGTCGCTTTGCTCACCGCAGTTCATCGCCCTGCTCTTCCTGGGACTCCAGGAGAAGGCGGCCTTGAAATTCCAGACCGTCTTCAGGGGCAAAAGGGGCAGGGACGAGCTGAAGCTCAGGCAGGAGAGGGAGAGGAGGGTGAAAGCTTTGTGTAGGAGGTGCCTCGGCGATGCGGGAAGGCTTGCGTTCCTTGGTTTCAGAGAATTCCTTGTCGTGGCTAGGGCTGAAAAGGAGAGGTGCGCGCTGAAGCTGCAGGGGAGGTGGAGGATCAAGGCGGCGAGGAAGAAGGTTGATTGGGAGAAGAAGGAGAGGAACAGGAAGGAGGAGTTGATTGCCTTGGCTCTCGGTAGGAACACGGACAGGCTTGTGAGGAGGTGCATCAAGGACTGGTACGAACTGTTGGAGATGAAGAGGGGCGCAACGGTGTTCCAAGGACTGTTCAGGAAGAAGAAGAGCAGGGAGGAGGTAGCGAGGATGCGGGAAAAGAAGAAGAAAACGGAGGTGAGGGCTGGAGAGAAGCGACTTCAAAAGCAATATATCGCATGTCAAAATAACTAACAACCTTCTATTCGTCGCTTCACAGCTGATCATCATGATGGCGTTGGGAAGGCGCGACTTGAGGTTGAAGAAGACGGTACTGTGGAGGATGGAGAGGTTCCTGTACTTTTCCTGGTACGCTCGTAAGATCCTTTACTGCTACAGGGCCCACGTCGCGAAGACCATAGTCCACAGGCTCAAGGCAAGGAGGGAGAAGCGTAGGAGGGGTCTGCTCATCCTCTTCCAGGAGTTCAGGGAGCACATGCTATCCCATGGGGTCGAGAAGTGGAGGGAGGTAGTGAGGGCGACAAAGGCGACCAACGTTATCAGGAGGTGGGCGAAGAGGGAGCTGAGGAGGATAAGGAGGAAGAGGGTTAAGATTATCACGAGGGGGGCAGGGGGGGTCATGCTGGGGCTGGCGAGGGTGGTCGTAGTTAGGAGATGGGCGAGTGCGGTGAAGGTGAATATGGCCCTGAAGAGGCACATTGCCAAGAGGGCCTTGGTCGAGATTACGAGGAAGGGGAAGAGGGAGGGAGAGATTCTGGTTGCAA
>JGI24540J26637_10000917_pt1 | contig 12756 bp, 4 predicted proteins | sample NorSeaMetagenome_FD_26637 | JGI IMG/M metagenome (IMG submission 26637)
CCCCCACTCCAAGCACCGCGCAACTGGTAACCTTCTTACGCTGACATCGAACGAACTTTAATCGTTGAGACTGAAAACAAGCGAGACACCCGCAAGTGTGCATTGTTTGGGGTTAAGCGTGTCGGTGAGTAGAGTGGCGGTGAACACAAACACAGGTCCCCTGAACAACGTGTAGTAGACGGGACAGTTGTAAAGATTGGGCTCGGGGCGGATGTAACCAACTGCCTGGGGGTTCCAGGTGGGCTGGATCTGCACGGCCTTGATGTAGATAAGGGGCAAGAGAGGGTAGAGCTCCTTGGGCTTGCTGTTAGCGACAGCACCCTGCGTGGGGGTTCCCGAGACATCCTCGACGTCGTAACCCTCCGCTGTCCAGCGAGCACCCTCCATGTACACTCCGTGGATGTAAGCCCCGTTCTCGGGGTACTTGGTGGCGTCGGAAGCTTCCTGCAGGGTGGTGACGTGAGTCTCCGTTGACATCTGGTCAAGGGCGGAGCCGGTGGAACGGGAAGTAACCTGCTTAATAGCGGTAAGGAAGGAAGTGGGGTTGAACAGAGCGCCCATCCAGAGACTGTAAGGGAGCTGGAGGGTCTCAATCCAGCTATTAAGCTGGTCGACCCTCTTCAAACTGTCCGCGAACCAGGCCATCAGACCCTTGGTGGAGGGCCAGGCAAGCTTCTCCCACGAAGCGGTGTGGAAGGGATTCCTTCCGGGTACCTCCATGAGTCCAAGGGCCTCCGCGAGATCCTCCATGGGCTGGGTCATATTAAGGGAACCGGCAAGTCCCTTGGTCAGCTCGTCCAAACTTCCAGAGATCTTGTTCAGGAGCAAGTTCATACGACCGCACTCCTGCTTGACGACGAGAACGTAAGGCGCCTGGGGTCCCGTGAGGAACTCCTCGGCCCTCTCGTCGAGGGTAATGAGATCGAAAGTAGAAGGGAGCCTGGCGAGAATGTCCTCGATGGTGTTAGTAAGCTGGGAATCTCCTCCTTCTCCACCGCCTCCGGAACCCTGGCTGAGCCTTAAGATGGTGCCGAAAAGGTTCGCCGTCGATCCCATGAGGTAGGCGATCTCCGAGTTGGGGTGGAGACCGTAAAGAGGAGGAGCCTCCGGGGGGAGATTGTCCTTGGTATTCTTGATGTAATCAGCGAACTTCATGCCGTCCGGCTTGGGGCTCTTAAATCCAGGCGCGAATTCGCCCTCCAACATGACAATGTCGAGCTGCATGAGAACATCGAGGTAGGTGTTGTCCACCATTCTGTCCCAGAAGTCCGTGATGTGTCCTCCGTACATAATCTCTCCGAAGATGTACCTTAGATCCTTCCAAGGCACAACGTCGTTGTCGTTGAGGTAACTCTTGCAGACGTCGGAGCAGATCTTGAGGTCCCCCATGTTGAAGCCGTACTTCCTTGACCATCCCATCTGGCCGAACCTGATCCTTCCCACCATGACGGAGTGGAAGAAGCAGAGAGTGTAGAGGCAGGCCCTGAACTCGTTAGGTTTTTTGCAGTCATCGAGGTAAGCGTCGTCGTAGAGGCTGAATGCGCGGACGATGTTACTCTTGAGGTCCGCAGGGGACTCGTTGGCCACCTTGATGCAGCACTGGAGGAGACTCTCAGGCATGTTGCTCTGGTAGCTGAATCCCGGAGGCTCTCCGCTTACAAAGCACCTGAAGTCCTGGTGGGCCGTCTCGGCGCAAACCTCGAGCTTCCTGTCGAGCTTGGTGAGCCAGCTCTGCATAAGATGGACGTTCTGGAGCATGACCCATCCTCCCTTCTGGGCCATCTTCTCAAGCATATTCTCGGCAGGACCCTCCTGTCCCTGTCCCATACTGATATTCACAAAGGTTCCCTTCTCCGTGCTGATACCGAGGTTCTTTCCGAGGCTCTCGACCCAAGGGGTGGGGTCAACGCCAGGGAAGAGGACGAAGAACATGGGGGTACTTGCGCTACTCTCCTGGTAGGTCGTCTTCATGTCAAAGGGAGGCTGAAAAACGTACTCGTTGCCCATGGTGTCGTTGATGTACTGGCTCATTGCGAAGGTCGCCCTGTCAGGCCTCATGGCCCTGATGAAGACGAGCCTCTGCTGCTGAGTCAAATCCGTCAAAGCGCCGGGGCACGCCTCGGTCTCGGGGGTAGGATGGTTGTACCAAGTCGCCCAAGCATCGGCGTTGGCCTCGAGCTCCTCGTGGATATTGGCCAACTGGGGGATCTTCTCCCCAAGGGTGTCGGCAAGAGCGAGGGTCTGAGTCAAGTTAGTCTCAGGCAACCAGCTGGTGACAGCGGAGGTAACCAGAGGGGTCTCTCCGTCGGATCCTGCGTTATCCTTCGTGGCGTTCATCAAAAGGCTGTCGACGTAATCCTTGTCGATCTTGTCGTCGGCCATCTGAAGGGTCAAGGAGAGCAGACTGACGACAGTCAGCTTGTCCTTCTCGAAGAGACCCCTTCTGATGTAGTTGAAGGTGGTGGATGTGATGGTATCGTACAGCTTCTTGCACCTTACGGGGAAGTCGATAGTCTTCTCAATCTGGTCCATCTTGGCGTACATGACAGCAGCCTTGCCGTTGGCCATCTTCCAGTTCATCTCGACAATGTGGGTGCCATCCTCCCTGATCTCTGTGATCTTTCCGGCACCGAAGTTTCCGACATCACACAAGTCTCCAACCTTGCAGGCCTTGGCGGCCTGGGCAGCCTTCTTCTGCTGCATGTTGAGCATGAGGCCTCCCATCATGTCTGCCATGCTGGCCGCGCCATTGCCGGCCCTTGCCTTGTCGGCTGCTGCGATGTCCTCGGGACTGGCTTTGAAGGCATCTCCGAGGATGTCCTTGTTCCAGTTGAACCTCTGAGTCATGATGACCTTCTTGACGGTGGACTTGAGCTTCTTCATCAATCCCATCTTGGACTTGATTCCGCCTCCACCGCCACTAGCGGCAGCCTTGTCCGCCTGCTGCACCTTCTCGATGCCGCTCTGGAACACAACTACGAAGGCGTTCAGACTGTACATGTAGTAGGTGTGGATCTTGACAAGCTCGTTCATGATAAAGAAGAGCTGGGCTCCCCTCCTCGCGACAGGCCTGTATTTCTCCGAGGTCTTGTTGATGGACGCGGTTGTCTTCTTACCAAGCGCGAGCTTCTCAGCAATATCGTTGGAGACCTTCTTGGACTCCTCGAGGTTCTCAATAAGCGCGACATCCTCAGTGATGTCACCCTCGGCGGAGGCCAGTCCCTTAAGGATGCCATCCTCGAGGTCGGCGATCTTGACCATGAACTCGTTAGCCTGGTGGATAAGGCCGGCCTTCTGGGACGCAAGCTCGGGCCTCTCCTTCCTGACGACGAGGGCAAGGAGCTGGTCCTCGAGTCCCTTGGGGGTGACGGCGAAGTTCACGAGTGTAGCCTCGGCCTGGATCTCGGGAGCGTAGTCAGGGTTGCTGAGCTTGGTGTGGAGGTAGAGCCTGAAGTCCTTGTTAAACTCAACCTCATCCTCTCCGAGCTTGGTGAAGAACTTGTTTCCCCTCTTGAAGGTGGCGCGCTGGATGACGGGCATAATGATGGCATCGATCGACTCGCCCATGTTCTCAATGAGCATGGGGTAGCCGTTCTCCAAGGCGGTCTTGAGCTTTGTTAGAAGGTCCTTGTTGCCAAGCCTAGCAATCTGGAGAGGCTTGTCAGGGTCAGAGTTGGCGAAACTCTTTACCCAGGCAACTCCCTGAAGCTGAGGATCAATCATGAGAGGGTACCTAGCACTCCTGCACACGATGCTACCGTTCTCGGTGGAGACGGGGTCGGCGGGGAGTCCCTTGGAATTCCAAAGGGCAATCTCAGCATCGGTGGTGAGGACATTGAGAGCATTAGGAGGGTCGCTCATGGGAAGAGGCTCGCCAGCGTTCGCCTCGTTCAAAATTGGGAGCCACTTGTTGTTCACAAGGTCGTCCCTGAAGGGCTTGGTGAAAGGACCAATGTACGAGATGAAAGCGGCACCAAGCAGGGAGTCGCCGATGAGCAAGTACCTGTTCGCAGCCAAATCCTTGACTCCTTGGGTCCACCTGACTTTCTCGGAGGAAAGGGCGTTGATGAGCCTGTTGGCCATGTCAAGCTTGCTCATTCCCTTGGCCACGGTAGCCTCAGCCTCGGCCTTGGTCTTGGTGGCCTCGTCAAGCTCGGCGGTAAGAACCGCGAGCTTCTCCTCGAGGGCCTTGACCTTGGCCTTAACGGCATCGAGGGAGTCGTTAGCCTCCTGCAGCTTGACTGTCATGTCAGCCACAAGCTTCTTCTTGGGCTCGACTTGCGAGACAATGTCGTAGTACATGACAATGTTGATGACAAAGTTACACACTCCAGCGGCAGCAGAGTTCTTGGTCATGATGATCTCGGGCTTGAAGAAGTCCATAGCAAGGTAAGGGCGGACCTCCCTCCAGTTGACGTTGGGTACACCTCCGTCATCTGAGGCAATCTTGAGGTCCTTGCAGTCCTGAAGGAACTGCTTGGGGTCGCTAAAGAGGGACTTCTTAGCAGCCATCCAGTTACGGTCGTCCTCCTTTATCTTTCCGGATTTCTGCACCTTGAGGTTCTTGGAAGTGGGGAGCGCCTTTACGCCGGCAAAGAGAACCATGCAAGCGGCGAACACCTCTCCGACTCCGGGAGGAGGGGTGTTCATACCCTTACAAGACTGAAGATCTTTAAGCTGGATCGTATCAAGGGCAGCCATGGCCTTCTCGACGGCAGGGATGGCGTTCTTGAGGTCCTCCTCGGCATCATTACGCTTCTGGTTGACCTCTTTGGCGAAGGCGTCGACCTTGATGGCCTCTGCGTTAGCCTTCTCGGACTCGAACTCGACAACTTCCTTCTCCTCCGAAACTGTCTTGGAAATTCCGGCGGCAACCTCGGCCTTCTTGGTCGCATCTTCAACCATGATGGCGAGTTCAGCCTTGAGCACGTCAACGGCTTCTCCGCACTCCTTGAGCTTGGCAACTCCGTTGCTCAACCTGTAAGAGGCGGCGTCATTCTCCTCCCTCTTCTCCCTGAGGAGTTTCTCGTAACCAGAGAGAAGCTCGAGGTAGGACTTGGGGGTAGTGTGCACGATCCTGTTCTCCTTGTTCTTGAAGACCTTCGCGGCTTCGTTGACCGTCTCGAAAGATAGAGGGAAGAACTCGGTGATGCCTGCCTTGATCTCGTCGGTTCCGAGGTCCATCTCGGTGACGAAGCGCTCGGCAACAGAAGCCAGGGCCTCCTTGGGCCAGGGCTGAAACCAATCGATCGTGGTGCAGTTAACGAGGGCGGGGAACTTGAGGCAGCGGTTGCGGAAGGCGTCTCCGATGGGGGAGAAGCAGAGGACAACGTGAAGGTTCTTCCTGACCTGGGAGATGAAGTACTCGTACAGACCAGCAGGGTCGAGACCGGCTCCAGCGGCCTTGGCCTTGCTGACGCAGTCGTTACAGACAGCATCGAGTTCGTCCTGGGCGTAGAGGTCGGCAATCTTTCCAGAGGAGAGAAGGTCGTTCATGTAAACGAGGAACTTCTCGTTCACTATCTGGTTGTCAGTGAAAAGCCACATGATTCCCTCCTGCTTAACACCGGCAAGCCTGTACATTGCCTGGATATCGGCCTTAAGGTCGTTGATTCCGTAAGTGGCGGAGATGGTAATGGTGACAGTCTTGAAGCCGCAAATGTGGGATGAGAGGCGGGAAAGGGACTGCTTCCCAGAGCCTCCAACACCAACAAGCATGCAGTGTCCGGCCGTGTTATTGATGACACGGGTGATACGGCAGACGTGGCGCATGGCATCCTCGAAAAGTACGAGGTCCATGACAGCGTTGGTCTCGTTGTAATCCTCAAGGGCGGCATCAAGAGACTTCTTAAGAACTTCAATGGAAGGAACCTGGTCGTAGACAGGGTCTTCTCCGAGGCCGTCCATGAAGTGGTTGAAAAGAAGAGGCTCGGCGTTGTCCCCAGTGAACTTGGCAAAGTTGAAGGAGGGGAGGGCCATCTTGGCCTGCTTCTGGATGAGAGTCTGGAACTGAGCCTGGTGCTCGGGCGAGACAAGCCTGTCGGCGTAGACACGCTCGCACTCGTGGAGCCAGACATTGGCGATCTTCTCGGTCGTGTTGAACCTTCCCTTGGTGGCATCTCCGGGGGTAGTCATGAGAAGACCCGCGAAAACGGAAGCAATGTGACGAAGGTTGAAGACGTAGTGGAAGTTAGCCGCAGTCTTCCTGAAAGTGGAGGCGACGGCATTGTGCACGGAGAGAGTTCCCTTGATGATGTCATCAGAGAGGTCCATGATTTTCTTATCAAAGTTGTAAGTCTCAAAGTGTCCCATGAGGAAGGTGGTGAAGATGGTCATGATTGAAGCCTCGTTGGGCGCAGAGATGCCGAAGGCGGTGAACCAACGCTGAAGGCGAGGGTTGATGAGGAAAGATCCCGCCGTAGGGTTCATGGCGGAAACATACTGGCAGTTAACGACATTCTTGAGGGAAAGCTTCTGGATGTCGTACCAGTGCTTGTAGTCAAGGTGCTGGCGGATGAGCGAGATTCCAGACTGCGTGTTGTACTTATCTACCATGGGCAAGTTGAGGTCATCAATGAAGAAGACCATCTTGTTGCCGTTGGAGGGGCCAAAGGTGTTGCCAGAAAGCTTGACCATGGGGGTCTCGAGGATGGAACGGAGGACCTCTCCAGAAGTGTAATAGTTCATGGACACGGTGAGGGACTGGTAGCTCTCGGGGTCGAGCTCGTTGAGCATACCGCTGATGAGCTGGGTCTTACCCTGGCCGGCACCTCCGCAGAGCATGACGGGGTACATGCTGGCGACGAGGCCGTTCATCCAGAAGGCAACCGAAGAGGTCTCGCCAGTGGGCACAGTCAGCTCCGACATGGACATCTGCTTGGAGTCGAACTTGACGGCCTTGAAGACGGGGGACTTGGACCACTCCTCGAAGACGTTGGACACAGGGTCGAGCCAGTAGTCGAAGATGGTGTCGCGAGGAGGGAAAGAGACTCCCTTGGTGGACTGGTGGGACTTCCACCAGTCGGAGAACTTGGACTTGTAGTCAGTTCCGTCGTCTCCAATGCCAAGGGAGGAGCCAAATGCCCAGATGGCGCAGAAGACGAAGGTGGACTCCAAAGAGCGCGAGGACGAAACAGACTGCTTGTTCAAGGTCGCCCCGAGGAGGCGGAGGAAAGAGCCGACGAGGGAAGCCTCGAAATAGGGCACAAGAGTGAGCATGTCCTTCTTGAGGACCCTGAGCGTTTCAGGAATGTAGTCCTCGAAAAGCTTCGCGAGGGTCTCCTGGATCTCCGGGGTGGCAGCATCTCCAAGGAAGGAGGACTGTGGAAGCTTCTTGATCCAGGAAGCGATGATGCACCTCCACTGGAATCCTTCATCGGTTGAGATGTAAAGGATACCGGCACGGGAAACCGTAGCAGGCGTGGCGTAGGTGAGATCACGAATCTCGAAGATCATCCTCATGTACGGCTTGAGAGGAATACGCTCGTTAGAAGCGAGGGTAAGCATCCTGTTGTCGTCCATGACGGAGTTCATGGACTCGATCCAGTTCGCGTCAAGGTCCCCATCAAGGAGGATCCACTTGGGAAGCTCGTCGTCGATCTGCCCGAGGTCGCGCATAATGGTGGAAAGGAGCCCGTCCTTCCAGTCTCGGGTGGCGAGGTTGATGTATCCATAGAGGTCCTGGGTGTCCATCACCTTGGGGTTGACATCAACAATCTTGACTGGTCCGCCGCGCTCTCCCTCAGTAGCCTTGGGGAACTTGATCTTCCTGGCCTTCTGCAGAGCGAGTGTACACGTGGACTTGCCCGAAGTGGGGGGTCCCATGGTGAAGACGCAGTGACGGATGGCAAGGAGCTCATCGAGCTGGACGCACTTGAGGACGAAGGTGTCGTGAGGGTGGAGAGAAAGTGAGTCGCAAGCCTTGATAACACAAGCCTGGAGATCCATGTCGACCTTACGCTCGGGGTTGAGCCCGGGGAAGAGATCGCCAAGAAGTCCGTGGAAGACAATCTCGTCGACCTGGACAATCTTGGGGACGTTGAAGTCACGAAGGGCGCGCATGAGCACAGAATCCTCAGAAGACTCGGGATCTCCACGCTTGAGCTGACCGGCAACGACAAGCACAGACTTGATGGCACGGAGTCCCCAATCGTAGTGCTCCTGCTTGGAAAGAAGATCCTTGAGGAGGTTGTAAAGGGTAAAGAACTTGGTAGCGAGGGACTACGCGTGAAACACGAAGTGGAGCGCGATAGGGTGTTAGTTGGTAAGGTGGTTGGTGGTTATTGGCTGTTCTTTTTAGTCTCTCACCTTCGCGGTGGTGAAACCCTCCGCCATCATCATATTCTCGCAAATGAGCACAAGGTCGGGGACCATGACAGTCATAGGGCGGAAGAGCGCCTTAAGACCCTCAGGGAGGGCGGAGCGTCCGAGGTAACCGGGGTTCATGGTGATGTACGCGCCAGTGGTCTGGTTGAGGTAGACCATGTCTCCCTCAATCATAATCTGCTTGGAGGAGATGGGCTCGTGTTTGTACATGGCGATACCATCGGTGACGCACTTGTACTGAACGGAGCAGACGGAGAGCACCTCAGGGATGAGGCGGTTGAACTCATCGAAGCATCCCCAAGCGCCGGAGGAGGAAAGTCCCTTGAAGATGTTTCCTAGGGACTGGTAGTCCATCTCGGGAGAGCAGTTGAAGACATAGCAGCACTTTCCGAGGGCGTTGGCGAGATCCTTGGTCGACTCGGTCTTTCCGGTTCCAGCAGGGCCGGCAGGGGCGCACCCCATGGAAAGGTGAAGAGCCTGAGTGGCCGTCACATAGATACGATCGGTGAGGGGAGTAACGACGAGGCGTCCTCCGTTTCCGAGGTACTCGAAATCGTAGTAGAAGGAGGCGTTAAGGATGAAGCCGTTGGACTTTCCCTTGCTGTTTTCGATGGGATCGTCCTCGTACTTTTGTTTGAGCTGGGAGGTCCACTGAAAGTCGCCGGTGGCGAGAGCCTTCTCGCGGATTAGCTTTTCGATGATATCACGGGAGTGGGCGTCGAGGGTGATCATAACCATGACGCGGGTACGGTCGGACTTATTCAACTTTCCGGAGGTGATAATAATGAGGTCCTTGAGCTGCAACTTGACGTTCTCGTAGTGGTCCTCCATTCCCTTGGGGTTGGATCCGGAGAGGATGTCGGCCTGGGCTTTCTCGGTCTCACGGACGTAGTAGATGGAGGAGGTGAGGAGGGCAATCATGGAAGGATCGCTCCTGGCGCCATCCTGGCCGTGCATGAGCCACTCGCCACGCTTCATTGTGGAGTAACGCTTGACAGACGCGCAGAGAATCTTGGAGAGGGAGGCAACCTGGCCATCGAGAGCCTTCTGCATGTAGTTCTCAACCTTGCCATCGAGGAGGATGGGAGGGTTGAACTTGACGGTCTCAACACCGACGCCGGAGACGAAGTCCGAGGCGGTGGGACGCTGCCCAGCGGGAGGTGAGTCGATCGTGAGCGTCTTGGTCTGAAGCATGATCTTGTCGACGTGCTTCATGATGATGGCAGGGTTGGAAGCGTTGGAAAGAATGTCGAGAAGGTCGGCCTCGGAAACGAAGTAGAAGCGAGGGAAGAGGCGGCGCTTTCCGTCAATGAAGTCGGACAGGGCTTTCTTACAGAGCTCGTGCTGGTGAAGCATCTCCTCAAGGTTCTTGAGGAGTCCATCCTTGTTGGCGGCAACACGGGCGTTCTTGTCGGCCCACATCGCCTTGAGGGTAGAGCGAACCTGGGTGTCGACCTCCTTGAACTTAACAGCGGTCTCAGGGAGCTCCTTCTTGACCTCGTCGGACTGGATGAAGAGGGGCTCAAGGTAGGACCACATGCGCTGAAGCTCCGAGAGAGTGGTGAGGACGTCGGAGAGAGTGACGAGATCCTTCTGCCAAGCAGAAGACTTCGCCTTCCAGAAGTCGTAACGGGAAGCGACCATGCCCTGGAGGATGAGAAGGTCGGCCTCGAGAACCTCAAAGTCGTCGTCCTTCATCTTGATGAGCGGCACACCAGAATCCTTGTACATGGTGCTGGTAAGGTCGACCTTGGTCCAGGTCTCCTCGAGGGTCGCGAGCTGGACCTCTTGTTTGGCCTCCTTCGAGGCCTTGTCGCAGGTCTCCTCGACGAGGGCCGAGTTTTTGGAGGATCCAAGATCAAGGTCGAGCATGGTCTGCAGGGTCATGTCGGGGTCCTTCTCAGGGAGAGTGAACGCGGTGCCGGTTCCGTCCATAATCTCCTGCCAGTGGCGCTCGCGCATGGCGGGGGTGCAGAGGGAGGAGACGAGGGGGCAGATCTTGAAGAAGTCCTTGGCAATCTTGTCGAGGCCGATGTAGGAATCGGACTCCTTGATGGGCTTGGGGAGCTTCTTCGTGCGGGTGACGAGACCACGGGACTCTTCCTCCATCGTCTCGGGCTTGAGCTCCGACCAGAGGCAGAGGGCCTGGTCGGCGATGAACTTGTCGACCTCGCGGTGGAGCTCCCAGAGGGAAGTGAAGCTCTCAAGGGTAGTCGTAATACCCTCGAGGGTGTCGTTGGAGCGGTTGAGGGCGTCCTCAAGCTCAAGGGGTTTGGCCTTGTTGAGGTAGATCTTCTGCTCCTTGACCTGTGTGGCGTGTGCCTTCTTGGCCTCCTCAAGGAGGGCAAGGGAGGCGTCGACTCCAGTGGCGTGGATGATGAAGTCCTTCTTGTCGACCTCCTTCTTGTAGTTGCGGATTTTTCCGTCGTACTTGATGATCTCGTCGCGGAACTTTCGCTGAGCCTGCAATGAGCGAAGCGAAAAGCGAGAAGGGTTCGGTTTAGGCATGAGAATTACTGCGATGATTACGGAGGAGGCGCGTCTTGTGCGGAAGTGCGAGCTCGTACGGCTTTCGTCCCCAACGCTAACATTCTCAGCTCGTCGCTTCGCTCCTCGTCCATTCTCACCTTCTCGAACTCCTTCCTCTTCCTCTCCTCCTCCTGTCTCTGGCGTTCCTCCTCCTCGGCTTTGAGCCTTGCGGCCTCAGCCTCGGCCTGGCGCTGTCTCTCGGCCTCGCCGAGCTCGTAGTGTTTGGCGACGAGGGCGGCCTCGAAGCGCTCAATCTCAACCTGCACGACAGGCATGGCGAGGAGGTGATCGACGATGGCCTTGTGGCCACGGCGACGCGCAAGCCAAAGGCAGTCGACACCTGGACGAGGGGCGAGGCGACGAGCAGCATGTTGTTAGTTATAGGACGAGCGAAGCGAGTCCTAAGGAAATTTCAAGATGAGCAGTCATCGCTTCGCTCCTCCCGCTGCCATCTCCTCATCTCACCTGCACCACACTGGCGCTTCACCCAAGAGACCTTTCCGGACAATCCGGTGGCCTTCTGTAAAGGATCGACGTTACCAAGCTCCATGAAAGCCTTAAGCAGGTCAGTGTAGCCATTGACAGCGCAGGCGTGGATGCCCTGAATACCAGTCGACTCATCAACAGCCTTCACGTAAGGAGACTCCGGCCCGAGCTCCTGTAGTGATGTCATAATTTTGTTCTGATTAGCGCATTTGTGAGACGCGTCACGCTTCCATCCAGATGACTCAAAAACCTCGGAGATAAGCTCCTGCTGTTCGTTCAAAGTTTCCTCAAATGGATTAATTGGTCGAGCATTACAACGATGTGACTTTGTCTTGAAATCTTTAGGAGGTCCCGTAGCAACGGGTTCGTCGCCAGCTTCTTCAGCCATCTGTGCAGGAAGATATTGGGGTGTGAGAGATGGCGGATCGAAATCGAGTGTGTGAGCTTCTTCCTTTGTAACGAGTTTGGAGAATTAATGAGTCGGGCTGATGATGTAATATACTTACGTCTAACGAAAAGTATAATGGGGGGGGCTTCTAAGTACGGGAAAGGTAGGATATTCCCTAAGCCAAAATGGGTTTGAGCAGATCAAACTGAGCGCCCAGCGCGGTTGAGATTAAGGGCAAAACAGGGGGGAACTTTTTTGGGGATGTTGGTGACAGTTTGGATTGATAAAATTTATTGGGATCGGGTAATGGTGGTGAGAGGGTGGTCGGTAAGGGGTAGTCGAGGTGGGAAGTGGCAGGAATAGAAAATTCTTGTGTTTGAAGCAATGTTTTGGGAATTCTTTCCTGTTGTGAGCGAAAAACGGTGCGGTACGGTGTGATATTGGTAGATGTTGGTAGAGGTTGGTTGCAAATAAAATAAAATTCGTTTTTGGAGGACTTTACCTGGCCTTTGGATGACTCCTCCTTTGATATCATAGCTGTTTAAGTGAAGGAACAAGGAAACATCATCATGAGCGCTTTACTGACAACATCGAAGGCAAGAGATGCGTTTGGATGGGATATTAGATCCGAAGAAACCAACGAGGCAAGAAAGGGGGCGACGAAAGTCGATGGAAGTGGAGAGGAAAAAGCTGTTGCTGTTGTCCCTCCGACAACCCACATTGCAAAGAAGGAGATGTCAGATTCAGAGCTCAACGTTCTCGTGGGAATGACTAAAACCGAGGCTGAGATGTTCAATAAGAACGACGAAAGGGCGACGAAAGAGTGGAATGCCTTCATTTCTGCGAGAAGGACAAGCAACTCGATTGGAGATGTTGGGACTGGTGTTTGGTTTGAGAGTCTGGCAAAGGGGAACGACGATGCCGCGCTGTCGCTGGTTATGAGGTTCGGACTTCCGATGAAGGAAAGGAGGGAGGTCTGGAAGAGGTGGGCTGAGGGGAGGGAGGAGGGTAGGGGAGGAGGAGGGGGG
>JGI24540J26637_10000919_pt1 | contig 12744 bp, 4 predicted proteins | sample NorSeaMetagenome_FD_26637 | JGI IMG/M metagenome (IMG submission 26637)
AATATTTATATAAAAATAAAACATATAATACAAACTTATCAATGTTCGCATATTAATTTACCTTTTGCATTTGTCAAGGAACTTTTGATAATGCCTCTATCCTGTCTTTCACCAATTACAAGCCAATCAACAAGTATATTATCAGTAGTATTTAGACTAGTAATTTTTATTTTTCCATCTTCAATATATCCCTTGACCTTATCAAATGTCTGGTTATTTTGTAGATATAATTGGTAATCAGTATTTAAAGCTACAAAAGTACCGGGAATCATTCCGCCCGTATTATTACATTCAGTATCTATATCAACTTCACAATATCCATCAACAATTACTTTTTTTCCACGATATATATTGTCAAATCGCGGACCTTCGATACATGCATGATATAAATGCATATTATTTACGATAGGATGTTCAATCTTAAAATTTTTACCATTTGCAATGAAACTACCATCAATATCTAGTTCTGATGTTGGTGTTTTACCGATTCCCACATATCCCATAAGTGATACTTCATCATAAGAGCTACTGTATGTCCAACTTGATAAGTAATTCTGTGCAGTACCCAATGTATATCTTATGATAATTACACCTGAACCACCATCACCCCCCCGCTTGGACGCGTTGTACCACTGTGCACCACCGCCGCCACCACCAGAATTAATTAATCCATTAGCGCCATTCTCGCCCAGAGTTGAACCCTGACCTCCACCGCCTAAACCACCTCTATTATCACTTCTAGCATAATTATACTGATTACCACCTCCACCACCTCCCGCAAAATAAACGTTACCATCAGTATGATCTTCTCCAATACTAGTATTATTAATATTAAAAAAAGTTTTTAAATTAATTTCATTTACAATTGCTAATCCATCACCACCGGGAACACCATATCTTGTATCATTACTATCTGTTCCGGGAAAGCCTGCACCTCCTCCGCCAGCACTACCTTTTTCACGATATGTATTAGGATCACCTCCTTTATTGCCAAAGCCTCTTTTAATGCCATTATAAATATACTCATCTTGTGTTGAATTACCGCCGCGTTTGGGGAGGCCATCAAAATCTTTCGCCTGCTCAGCAGAAGCACCACCACCCGATCCACCATCCCTACCTGTTCTAATAATATAATCAAGCTCACCCACACCTCCACCACCACCGCCTTTAGCTGTAAAACTATTTTCACCATCTACGCCATTAATATTAAATATACTATCTTTACCATTTTCACCTCTTGCAAGTCCACTAGAACTTCCAACACCACCTTTACCAACCAATAGTTTATGTTCATTATTCGGTGTTAATATTAAATTATTAATTAATACTAAACCACCAGCACCACCACCACCAGCAGCATCATAACCACCACCTGCGCCACCACCGCCAACTATTAAGATATCACAAATGGTGTCTTCATCAAAATTAAAAGTATATTCTGTTTGCCCACTAACATCTCTTGTAGGATCATAAGTAAATGTAATATAATTGTATGTGTGCTTTTGTGCCATGTATTTTGGTAAACTCATCTTAGCATCATCAATAAATATATTACCATCCACATTAATGTCCCCAGTAATTGTCAATGATTTTGATGTATTTGCTTCTGTACCAATACCAACATTACCTAAATGATATACACTAGCATCAGTATCGCTATACGTCCATTGCGCAGGATATTCAATAGTTTGATAATATGGATCATTAGAATGAAATATACTATGGTAATCGGAAGCATAAACTTGTGATATAATAATATTATTAGTATAAAAATATTGTATTAAAGTTGGTGTATACAAACGACTAGTATTACCATGACCTAATCCCGCATCACCGCCACAAGAATAAACATTACCATTTGTTGCTAAAAATATACTATGTACCAGGGCAGTAGAAATTTGTGATATAGTGATATTATTAGTGGCAAAATATTGTATTAAAGTTGGTGTATATTTACTACTGGAATCACCATGACCTAATGATCCACTACCACCCGAACCACAAGAATAAACATTACTATTTGTATCTATAAATATACTCAGGGCATATCCACCAGAAAATCGTGTAATAGTAATATTAGTATAATTAATATTATTACCATTAGAATCAATGTATGTTTCAATTAAAGTTGGTGTAGTTTTCAGACTAGTATCACCATGACCTAATTGTCCGGAACTAGCATTACCACAAGAATAAACATTACCATTTATTGCTAAAAATAGACTATGGTAATATCCAGCATAAACTTGTGATATAGTAATACCATTATCAACAAAATATTGTATTAAAGTTGGTGTATACTTATGACTAGTATCGCCGTGACCCAATTGTCCACTACTATTAAAGCCACCATCATAGTTAGAGCCACAAGAATAAACATTACCATTAGTATCTAAAAATATGCTATGATATTCGCCGCCAGAAATTTGTGATATAGTAATATTAGTATAATTAATATTAGTACCATTAGAATCAGTAAAAGTTTGTATTAAAGTTGGTGTATATTTACTACCTGTATCACCATGACCTAATTTCCCGTAGCTACCATTACCACAAGAATAAACACGACCATTAGTATCTAAAAATAGACTATGTACCAGGGCAGTAGAAATTTTTGATATAGTGATGCTCTCATCAACAAAATATTGTATTAAAGTTGGTGTATATATCAGATTTGTATTACCATGACCTGTTCCACCACTACCCGAACCACAAGAATAAACTTTACCATTTGTTGCTAAAAATATACTATGTGAAATACCTGCAGAAATTTGTGATATAGTAATATTATTAGTAATAAAATATTGTATTAAAGTTGGTGTATACTTATGACTTGTATTACCATGACCTAATTTCCCGGTATGACCAGTACCACAAGAATATGTAGCACTATCAGCCGCTTTTTCAGGATAAGAACCTTTTGATTTAATAACTTCTAAAATATTACTTGTAGTACTATTATTATTAATAATAATATTAGTATCATCAATTTCAATAGGCATTGAATGTATCTCTATATAATTTATATAAATATTTATTTGAAATATTCGCAAATCATTTTCCCATTTGAGTCAGTATTATTTAATTTAACAACATCAGCATCTTTTCTTTCTGCTATAACTATCCAATTAATAGTTATTTCATCTTCTGTATTTTCACATTCAATATGAATTTTACCATTTTCAATAGTACCTTTAACATTATCAAACGTCTGATTATTTTGCAAATATAATTGACTATCTGTATTTAAAGCTTCGAACGTGCCTTCAATAAGACCACCTGTATCATTACATTCACTATCAATATCAACTACACATATACCATTAATAATAGTAGCACGACCTCTATACAAATTGTCATATCTCGGACATTCAATGTTTCCATGATAAAGAGATTTACTATTATCTAAGGGATGTTGAATTTTAAATGGTTTAACTGTTGCGGATATATTACCCACAACATCTAATGTAGCGGTTGGGTCATTTATTCCAATACCAACATTACCCATATAATATACATTACCATCATCGGTATAAGTCCAAGAATTCATACTATATGTGATAGTTGGTGCAGGTTTAGTATTCACATACTTATATCTAATTATCACAGTACCGTCTATGCCATTCCCGCCACTTGCCACACTTGTCTCATTCTTCGCAGATGCGCGACCCCAACCACCAGAACCTTTACCGGCAATAGCAGTATTATTACCATATTGCCATCCACCATATCCACCAGAAGCATATGTAACAGCATCCCCAGTTATATATGAAGTATATCCTTTACCTGGTGGTGCTTGATTATTACTACTACTAGAAGAAATGTATTCACCGCCACTACCAGCACCACCACCACCACCACCATCTCCTCCTCCCTTACGCCCATCATGACCACGACCATCAGTGTTATATTTTGTTGTCAACCCATAAATAGAATCAGCGCCTCTAGCACCACCTCCACCACTACCACCTGATGTAGCTAACCAGCTTGGAGAAGATGATTGTCTTTTTCCGAAAGCGCCACGACCACCTCCTTTACTACGATAAAATGGAATATCACCATATGTACCTGTATAAATACCACTATCGTAGCCTTCAATAGCTGGGCTTATATTATTTGGCTGTCCTAATCCCCAATTGCCAACAATAATAGTATATAATGTATTTGCTGCAAATGTTATATTATATTTTTCTAATAATTCTCCTGCACCTCCACCACCACCTGAATTATAACCTTGGCGAGCACCACCACCTCCACCACCTGCGACTACTAAAAAATCACATTCTGTATCAGTATCAAATTGTAATGTATATTTACTTTGGTTATTGGCGATATCAATAGGTTTATATAAATCGTAAACTTCTTCTGCTGATAATGCTTTATTATATATACGGAAGTCATCAATTTGGCCATCAGCTTCTCTATTTGTTGATGTTAAATCTTCACCAATAGTGAAAAATTGGGTCAATGAAGAAGTGTCAATGTTAGTAAATGAAAAATCACTTGATTTTATACCATTAATATACATATCTAATGTTAAAGCAGATACATCAACAATAATAGCAAAATGATACCATTTATTCCATAGTAAAGTATCATCTTTGTAATAAGTTGTTGAAATAAGTGGATTATAAACATGTATTCTTGATGTACCAGCGCTTCTACCCATAATATAAATTTTTCTATCATATAGGGTTACCATACGTCCATAATCTTCTCCACCACTATCTAATTTTATCCAAAAGGTAAAAGAATGTGATGTTGTACTTAAATTAATCAAACTTGTTGGAATATCATATTTAATATCTTGTGTAGTAGTTTCTAAATTTAAACCAGTACCAATGATACCATCACTTGTAGTCATAGGTGATGATCCGCTAATATATGTTACACCAATATTGGTTTCTGATACTATGTCGTAAAATAAATTATTAGGATCGTCAAATTGCCATTGTAATATTAAATTAGCAGCATCATTAGCTAATACAGGATAATCTACATTTTTTAAATAATTCGCATCATAGTTAAAAGTAAGCGTATTATATTGATCGAATTTATTTAACTCTGTTATTACCCCACTAGACAAAGTAGGTATATTTAAATCGCTTGTTACTATTTTACATCGGATTATTACTATGCCTGAACCTCCATCACCCGCCAGCTTGCTCCCGTTGTAATACTGTGCACCACCGCCTCCGCCACCAGAATTAATTAATCCATTAGTGCCATTCTGACCTGTAGTTGAACCCTGACCTCCACCACCTAAACCACCTCTATTATCACTTCTAGCATTACTATTCCCATTACCACCTCCACCACCTCCCGCAAAATAAACGTTACCATCAGTATGATGTTCTCCAATACTAGTATTATTAATATTAAAAAAAGTTTTAAAATTAATTTCATTTACTATTGCTAATCCATCACCACCAGGAACGCCCTGTGTTGTACTATTACTATCTGTTCCGGGAAAGCCTGCACCTCCTCCACCAGCACTACCCTTACTATTAGACGTATAAGGATCGCCTCCTTTATTGCCATAGCCTCTTTTAATGCCATTATAAATATACTCATCTTGTGTTGAATTACCACCGAGTCGGATGCTACTCTTCGCCGACTCACCAGAAGCACCACCACCCGATCCACCATCACTACCTTTTCTAATAGTATCACTAATTTCACCTACACCTCCACCACCACCGCCTTTAGCTGTAAAACTATTTTCACCATCTACGCCATGAATATTAAATATACTATCTTTACCATTTTCACCACTATTGTTACTAGAAGTTCCAACACCTCCTTTGCCAACTAATATTTTATATTCACCATGTAACGTTATATTATTAATTAATACTAAACCACCTGCACCACCACCACCACCATCATCATAACCACCTCCGGCGCTACCACCAGCAACTATTAAGATATCACATTCCGTTTCCTGGTGAAAATTAATAGTATATTCTGTTTGTTCATTACCATTATTATTAGAATTATCATATACAAATGAATAAATCTGATATTCATTGCTATTTGGGATATAAGTAGGTGAAATGCTGGGTACAATATCAGGGAAATATTTATTATTTTCGCGAATATGTGTATGCTTATATTTTGGCGTACTTATTAATGCTGTATTTAAATAAAGATCACCAGTAAAATTAATACCATTATGAACGTTTAATATTTTAGTATTACTTGGATATGTGCCAATACCAACATTACCTAAATGATATACACTAGCATCGGTATTGCTATAAGTCCATTGCGCATCATATTCAATAGTTTGATAATATGGGTCATTAGAAACAAATAGACTATGTTCACCGCCACCAGAAATTTGTGATATAGTAATATTATTATTAACAAAAAATAGTATTAAAGTTGGTGTATACTTACGACTAGTATCGCCATGACCTAATTGTCCATTACTACCTTTACCACAAGAATAAACACGACCATTAGTATCTAAAAATATATTATGTTCATCTTTAGTAGAAATTTGTGTAATAGTAATATTTGTATAATTGGTATCACCATTAGAATCAGTAAAAGTTTGAATTAAAGTTGGTGTATACTTATCACCAGTATCATCATATTCACCCCACTTGCCACAAGTATAAATATAACCATTAGTATCTAAAAATATACTATGGTAAAATCCAGCAGAAATTTGTGTAATAGCAATATTTGTATAATTGGTATCACCATTAGAATCAGTAAAAGTTTGAATTAAAGTTGGTGTATACTTATCACTAGTATCATCACCATGACCTAATCTCCCATTTTCACCCCAGCCACAAGAATAAACATTACCATTAGTATCTAAAAATATACTATGGTAAATTCCAGCATAAATTTGTGTAATAGTAATATTTGTATAATTAATACTAGTACCATTTGAATCAATGTAGTTTTCAATTAAAGTTGGTGTATTCTTAGAACTTTCATCACCATGACCCATTCTCCCATATCCACCATAGCCACAAGAATAAACATTACCATTTGTATCTAAAAATAAACTATATCCATGACCGCCGCCAGAAATTTGCGTAATAGTAATATTAGTATAATTAATACTAGTACCATTAGAATCAATGTAATTTTGAATTAAAGTTGGTGTATATTTATTACTAGTATCACCATGACCCAAAGCTCCACCTTTACCACAAGAATAAACGTAACCATTTGTATCTAAAAATAAATTATGGTTAGAGAGGCCAATAGAAATTTGTGTAATAGTAATATTAGTATAATTAATACTAGTACCATTTGAATCAATGTAGTTTTCAATTAAAGTTGGTGTATACTTAGTACTAGTATTACCATGACCTAATCTCCCATTTCCACCATAGCCACAAGAATAAACACGACCATTAGTATCTAAAAATATACTATAGTAATGTCCAGCAGAAATTTGTGATATAGTAATATTATTATTAATAAAATATTGTATTAAAGTTGGTGTATACTTATCACTATTATTACCATGACCCAATCGTCCAAAATACCCTTCACCACAAGAATATGTAGCACCATCAGCAGCTTTTTCAGGATAAGAACCTTTTGATTTAACAAAATCTACTTGAAAAGTATCTGCGCTATTAATAACATTTATAGATGTATTATCTAGTTCAATAGGCATATTGAATGTATCTCTATTTAAATTAATATAAATATTTATATAAAAATATAATTCATTAATATATCTATGTTAGATTACAAGTTTTATAGAATAGTTAGTAATTATCATAATATAGTTGTTAATAACAAGAGCAATAATGTTAGAAGCAATTTAATTAATAACTTACTAACAAAATATAAAATCAATGAAAATAAGATTCTCGCTAATAATGTAATGATATATATGTACTCACATTTAATGTATTTTGGATGCTTAACATGATATATCTTAAATTCTTTTTATATATTACTTAACATTTAATTGATAAGAATAGCGGACATTTGAAATAATATCAACTTAATTGATAATAACGAGTTTGTTATATTTTAAAAAAATAATTAATTATAATAGATTAGTGCAATATATAATGAATGGAAAATGTGCCATGGATAATATAAATGAAAATATACATTTGATAGGTGTATTTATATTAAGTTTATTACTTATTATTGTGATAATATATTTTTATAAAAATATAATGCAACAACATTGTAATATAATTGAAAAATATGAAACAAATACAGCAAAGGATAAGTCAAATAATTATAAAGACACATATTCTGATGATAATTATGAAATATATAAAGATCTAGATAAAGGAACTATTCAAAACAGTAGTCTTAAATTACGAGACTGTCAAGTATACTTTGTTGGTGATAGTGATAGAACAAAAGCATATCCGCTATTATGGAAAGAAATACAATCTAGTGATATTCAAGATAATTATGTATTATTAAATAATGGCAATTTATCAACCCTAATTAATGACGCGGAGACTGTTACAAGTGAAGGAGAAACACTATATGTTATTAACGGTCCAAAATATGCTGCATTAGGCATTGATAAAATATCGGTATATACATATGTAAACGCTGGTGGCAAAACATATTTACCGAGACATAGTATGAATGAAAAATTGCAAAAAGATTGTGACGCAATACATAAAGAAGATAAACGAAATACATGTAAATACGTATATGAAGATGGTTGGAAGGAAATAGATATAGCCAATGAAAATAAATATGATAAAAAAATATATAATAAAGAATTCACGAATACAATTTCACAAAAAGCAATGAATGTATGTTTTAAAGAAAATAGAACATTAGATCCGAAATACGCTTATACGTTCAATGATATGGTTAAATATAATTATAAAGGGGATACAGGTTTGAATACAATAGGATTATATTTAAAAGAAAGTGATTCTAGATCAGGTTACATAAATATGAATTTTATGAATTCAGAAGGAGAAAGTAATTATGCAAATAATTATAGTAATATATTAGATAACATATGTTCTTTAAAATACAAAAAAAATGCTTTAATAAAAGCCGAAGATACTTTTATTAAATTTAATTTAACAAGTGATAATACCATAAAAGATGATCAACGTGCCAAAATTGTTAGGTTAAATAGTAATTTAAAATCATTTGAAGTTATAGACGAAAATCCGTCATTTATAAGTAATGCTATATATGCCATAAAATATAAAAGCCGTACATCCAATACTGTAACATTTTATGTTTTCAAAAATCCAACAATTAAGTCAATAAATAATATTGATATGTATAAGTTTGATTACAATTATTTATGTGATGGAAAAATAACAAGTGTTGAAAAAAAAAATGGCCATTTTCATGTAGGCGAACTTCTAAGTAAGGATTCGCTAAGGCGCGTAGATGCAGATAACGATATGACATTTGATATTAGAGATTTAAGTGGTTTCGAATGGGACAAATATAAAACAAGTGTATGGGAAAATCAATACTATGATATTTTAAAAGATCTAAATAGTACATATGATAGGAAAAAAGCTGAAATAACAAAGCAGTATATGGAAGGATTTACAAATTATAAAGAACATTTTAGCACTACTGATGATGGTGTTGATTGTAGTGGTAATTGGAAAGCATGCCCATGTGATGAATATCCTAATGCACATGAGAACTGTCCGGCGTTATCTCTGATGTGTTTGGCAAAGGAGCAAAGAAATATATTACAAGGAACAAAGGATTGGATGAGAACTGCTACAACCGGCAAATTAACTGATATAATGAATATTTCAAGGCCTAGTTTTACTAATGCGTGTGGTGTAGTTACTAATGTTGAATCAAGACCATTTGATTATAAAAAGGGGTTTTGCGTGACAGTGGTGGATCAAGCCGCAACAAGTTCAGTTCGTATGTATGGTTCTGTAAGGGGATTAAACCAATATGCAGTAATTATAAAATCTGAATTATTTGAACAAGTTCAAAAATCACAGACTATGGCGCGTACACTTAAACACGGAGCTTATAGCTGGCGTCAAAGACACGATCTATATTTGCCAACGGGTACTAACACAAATAAAAAACTGGATTGGGTTCAAACACATGGGAGAAGATACGACTTCAAAGACACTACTCCTAGCAAATACACGCCCTCGGACATTTGGAGACGCAATCGCTTGCGTTATTTTGAACACAGTCTTAATAATTTACACAGAGCGAGTCCTGTGTGGACGAGATACAGAGGGAAGAACTACTGGTACTTTGCGCGGGGAGCTGGGCGCGCGCCGCGGGAGAAGTATTCTTGGTACTATTCATATAGATTTGTTCCTCCATTATCGTGCCCATATATGTTTCATATAAATTCAGATGATGGTTCGCATTTAATAATAAGAGATTTAGATTTAAATGATGATATAGATGATAATATAATATATCGCTTGGATAATGGCGGCGGACACGGTGCTCGGTGGCGAGTAGGGAAGGACCGCCGAAGCGGCCACATTTGGATACACTTGGATAAAAACAGGAGATATCAGGTCGAGATGTCAATGGCAGAGTACCATGGCGGTGATAATATGCATATGTGGGTTCGCTTGTTATGGATGGGAAAACAGTATTGGATAAATCATACTAAGTTTATGAATATTACTACTTCAAAAGAGGATAAGGAATATCCAACACTACCTCAGTGGAAGCAAGTCATGGATGGGAGCTTTGTAGGGACGGCGTCGGTACCACCAGGTCGTAAAATTCAGTTCAGTGACATATTATTAGCACACAGAAATATACATGAAGTAAAATCTAAAAACACATGGGAACTTGCAAGATTTAAGGATCCAAATAAATTCTTGCGTCTACCACAGTTTGAGAATAGTGAAGAATTAGAAGAGTTTAAGAAAAATATAAAAGACGCTGATAATTACTATACATTTTTTGTAAAACGCGTTAAAGATAATGAATTAAGGTTTAAAGTAATTCATAAACTTCGTGGATTAAATGCTAAGGCCAAATCAAACTTATTTAATAATGCAGAGGCTGATATTACAAATAGTGCTATAATTAAACAAGCACATATTGATATAATGAATGCCGAAAATGACAGATATTTTAGAATTAATGATGATCAAGTAAAACAAGAGATTGGAGTAGAAAGGCACATAGAAGGGTATTCAGGCAAGACCATAGCTGTTACTGGATTTATATTTTTAGATAAAGGATACTATAAATTTAAAACAAATCCAATCGAAAAAGGACCAGGGATAGACATTATGGATGATGGATTTTACGTTAATAGCGCATATGATTTAGATGATAGCGAAAATAAGAATTCAAATTATATTATATTAAACAATGGCTCTGAGAATGCAAAAAGCGCTTTCTCGGAAGCAGATGGTACAGATCGCTATGACTATAAAATTTTAGTAAGTGGATTTTATAAAGGTTGTTATAATACATTTATATATAATGGTGGAGTATATGATATAGACTATGTAGATGATGCATTAGAGGCGGCTCTTAAAGAACAAGCATTAATATCCGCACTCCCACAAGATATATTTCTGTCCGAAGTGGAAAAAGAGAATGAGAAGTTGCTGGAAGAGCGAGGTGGTCTTATAGTCACCACGAATGGTGGTAGCCCGAAACCGAGGAACCCATACTCACCGACAGCGCGTGAAACAGAAGCGATTAGATCATATAATACGCAAATTGCTAGGATATCCACAATTAATGAGCGACTTAAAGTATTATGTGCGATGGGAGGTGAAATCCCAAAGTACTGTGACACAGTGAACGAGGATTTTACTAATGTAGAGGGTTTTAGCAACAGCGTGTCGAGTGCATTTATGGCAATAATGTCTGAGTTTAAATCATCCGGTGACTATATTGAAGCTAGTGCAATGCATGAAATATTGAAGAATACTGGTGATGACAAGTTCGAGAAACCTATGGAGGTTGGACTGCCAGCATCATTACTTGTTAGTTTTAGTCTAAAAGCAGATTATAAATCGGTAGAATATGGTATAGAAATTAACGATATTAATATGAATGACAAAATTTATTCAGGCAAAAAGATATATAATGAATATTCAGCCAATAAATATTCATTCCAAAATTTATTTAGTAATATCAGTAGTTTTGATGAAGTATATAATGCAAAAACTGGTAGTAAAGCGGACGGGTTTACAAATTATAAAGAACATTTTACTGTAAACGCAAACAATGTAGGTAGTTATTTGGAGGACACCCGAAAACATACCGGTGGTTTTGGTTGGAAACCCCAGGCTACAAGCAACCTTGCAAAAACTGATGCAATTATTGCTGATAAATTAGCGGCGATGCGTGCCGCGATAAGAAGTTTAAGTCTTAATTATCGTATGGTAATAGAAACCTTATCACAAAGTTTTGAACGTATACCGCATAAAAAAACTATGGTAAATGGAGTGTCAAAATCATTTTATTTCCCTAACCCCATTCCACCTAAATATAATCAAAATTTACCTATACTAAATATAATTAATAATAAAATGAAACCAGGTTATGATTTAACAAGTGAAGATGAATTGGAATTAAATAGTATGATAACTTATGAAAAAATACCTAATATAAATGATAGAACACCTGCATTAAATAATATTAATTTCAATTATAAGGATAATGCCACACGGTCATTTTATGTGTCTACACGAGGTATATTATAATCTATTTTTTTCACATATTAATTTGCCTTCATTATTTGTCAATAATGATTGTTTAATATTATTATCTTGTCTTTCCGCCATAACC
>JGI24540J26637_10000920_pt1 | contig 12733 bp, 9 predicted proteins | sample NorSeaMetagenome_FD_26637 | JGI IMG/M metagenome (IMG submission 26637)
GTGCGGACCCACAGCTAGCACATAGGGCCGGACAACTAAGTAAGTCTGATCTCGTCACCGACATGGTAGGTGAATTTACTGATCTTCAAGGTGTGATGGGCCGCTACTATGCGCTCAATGATGGCGAGGAGGCCCAGGTAGCTGACGCCCTGCTTGAGCAGTACATGCCTCGCTTTGCGGGTGACCAGGTGCCAGCGACCGCTGTTGGTGCAGCGCTCGCGCTAGCTGACAAATTNGATACGCTGGTGGGTATTTTCAGTATTGGGCAGCAGCCTTCNGGTTCAAGAGACCCCTTTGCCCTTAGAAGAGCNAGCCTNGGGCTTTTACGTATTATTGTCGACCGAAGGCTAGATGTTGATTTACGGGCCGCGATAGAAGCNTCTGCAAGCCAATTTAAGCTCGAGGACGAAACGCTCAAAAAAACATGTCAGCAAGTACTNGCTTACGTATTAGATAGATTTAAATCGTGGTACAAAGAACAGGGTTATTCCGCTGAAATTTATCTCTCTGTGGCACCGCTCAACCTTGGCAATCCACTGGATATTGATGCTCGTGTNCATGCTGTGGCTGCCTTTTCCTTGCTTGCAGAGGCAGATGATCTGGCCGCAGCAAACAAGCGAGTCTCTAATATTCTAACTAAGCAGCTTGGGGGTAACGCGGCTGAGCCTCTTAACATTAGTTTGTTAGTAGAGCCGGCCGAAAAAGTCCTTGCAGAGTCAATAGATAGCCTCACGGCACTGTCTGTACCGCTGTTAGACGATCGCAACTACACCACTGTTCTTAAGCATTTAGCAACATTGCGGGACCCAATCGATGATTTCTTTAATGACGTTATGGTAATGGTCGATGACAAAGCGCTACGCAACAACCGCCTGAGCTTACTTAGCAGTTTGCGCGGTTTATTCATTAATGTAGCTGATATTTCTCAGNTGGATTCGAACAAATAGNGCGGGATGCTTAAATATTTTTTATTANCCGCCCGATCGGGCTGTTTTTACCTTGGTCTGTTACTCATAGTAATCGCCTCAGGTGTCACTTCTTGCTTTATTTGGGGTTTGCCGCTGATTCGTCGCCAGAGTATTGCCGTGGCTAGTAACTATTTGGTGCTCAACTGGTTACGATTGACCTGCGGAGTAAAGGTAAACCTCTCTGGATTACAAAATCTACCGACCGGGGCCTGCGTGATTTTAAGCAATCATCAAAGTGCCTGGGAGTCTTTTTATATTCAATGGTTAGTACGGCCAGCAAGTTTTGTATTAAAACGAGAGCTGTTGTGGTTACCATTCTTTGGCTGGAGCATCTCAGCAATGGAGCCTATTGCCATAAAGCGCTCTAAGCCAGCGGCGGCTATGCGGCAGGTCTTGAAACAGGGCCGTGATAGGCTCGGGCGTGGCATCAAAGTGGTCATTTACCCAGAGGGTACAAGGAATTCAGCGGGGAAATTGGGCTCGTTCAAAACCGGCGGTGCTGCTTTAGCAAAGCTGTCTGGCGTGGCAATTGTACCCTTAGCACACAATGCTGGAGATCACTGGCCAGCCGATACCTGGTTGAAATCGCCAGGAACAATAAATGTCCATATTGGCCCTGCCTTAGACTCATCGATATACACCACCCGCGAACTTGCAGACAAAGCTCACGCTTGGGTGGCCTCCAGCCTAAACACAACGTCTTGTCAATAAACCACTAACCACTATTGCTCAGCACAGCAGCAATACTCTTTAAACGTCCAGATTTACGACAGAAAGCGCATTAGATTCAATAAACTCTCTCCTTGGCTCGACATGATCGCCCATCAGGGTAGTGAACATTTGATCGGCCGCTATAGCATCTTCGATCGTTACCACTAACATTCTACGGTTGTCTGGATCCATGGTAGTTTCCCATAGCTGCTCCGGGTTCATTTCTCCGAGGCCTTTGTAGCGCTGGGTATTAATCCCTCTCCGAGATTCGGCCATCAACCAATCCAGAGCTTCATTGAAGCTTGAAACTGGATGTTGCCGCTCCCCTCTCTGCACATAGGCGCCCTCTTCGATTAAACCTTGTAAAACATTGCCGAGCTCGACGATCGCCTTGTATTCTCCAGAGGCAAAAAAGTCTCGGCTTAAAACATGATAATGAGGTACTCCATGGGCAGTAATCTCTATCTGGGGTAGAAAGACCTTGCGCTCTTTGTCCTCAGTTACGGACACTTGATAGCGATGTGTTCCACTGCTAATCTGAGTAAGCTGTTGTTGAATTTCCGCACACCAAGACTCTACTTCGTTTCGTTTTCCAAGGAGCTTGCTGTCAAGTCCACTTACATACACCAATACTTCTAAAATCGCGATGGGGTAAACCAAAGACATGCGATCAATCAAACCATTAACGTGACGCGATTGATTAACAAGCGCCTCGAGGGCTGTACCTTGAAGCGCGGGGGCATTCGCGTTCACATGCAGGCTAGCGCTCTCTAGCGCCTTTTGAGTCAAGTAAACCAGCAGTGCCGCATCATCCTTTACATACTGCTCATTTTTGCCCTTACTCACTTTGTAAAGTGGCGGTTGCGCGATGAAGATATGCCCACTTTCTACCAGAGAGCGCATTTGACGAAAAAAGAACGTCAGCAACAGCGTCCGAATATGTGAACCATCAACATCGGCGTCTGTCATAATAACAACTGTGTGGTAGCGAAGCTTCTCAAGATTAAATTCTTCAGCGCCGATACCACAGCCGAGCGCAGTAATCAGCGTGCCAATCTCAGCACTAGACAGCATTTTATCGAACCGGGCTTTTTCAACATTGAGAATCTTACCTTTAAGGGGCAATATTGCTTGGGTTTTGCGAGCTCGTCCCTGCTTTGCAGATCCACCAGCAGAGTCACCCTCCACCAGATAAAGCTCTGACAGGGCCGGGTCTTTCTCCTGACAATCGGCAAGTTTTCCTGGCAGGCCGGCGATATCCAAGGCCCCCTTGCGCCGGGTCATCTCTCTGGCCTTGCGCGCCGCTTCCCTTGCTCTTGCAGCATCAATCATTTTGCCTACAATGGCACGGGCTTCTTGCGGAAATTCCATTAGAAAGTCAGTAAACTTCTCGCCCATTTCTTGCTCGACAGCAGTTTTCACTTCAGAACTAACTAATTTGTCCTTAGTCTGCGAGGAGAACTTTGGGTCGGGTACTTTTACGGAAATAATTGCCGTAAGGCCTTCACGGGCATCATCACCAGTGGTGTTAACCTTTGATTTTCCGTTTATACCCTCTTTTTCTATGTAGGTATTTAAGCCGCGGGTCAGTGCGGAACGAAATCCCGCCAAATGCGTTCCTCCATCGCGCTGTGGGATATTGTTGGTATAACACAAGATATTCTCTTGAAATCCATCGTTCCACTGCAAGGCCACCTCTACACTCGTACCGTCTTCGCGATGGGAATTGAAGTGCATAACATTATTAACGGTTGTCTTATTGGTATTTAAATAATCAACGAAGGCATGCAATCCACCCTCATAAGCATACGCCTCCTCTTTCCCGGTTCGCTCATCATGAAGGACGATACGAACACCAGAATTCAGAAAGGACAGTTCTCTTAAGCGCTTTGCAAGCTGGTCAAAATGGAATTGAATATTCGTAAAGGTCGCCTCAGAAGGCTCGAAATATAATTCTGTTCCCGAGTCGTCTGTATCGCCAATGACAGCCAGTGGTGCGTCGGGAATACCGTGGGAGTAGGTTTGCTCATGGACTTTGCCGTTACGGCGAATCGTTAAGCGCATCTTTTTAGATAGCGCATTTACCACAGATACCCCAACCCCATGGAGACCACCGGAAACCTTATAACTATTATCATCGAACTTCCCGCCGGCATGTAGGACCGTCATAATGACTTCCGCAGCAGATACGCCCTCGTCGTGCATTTCTGTAGGGATTCCGCGGCCGTTATCGAACACTGAGATAGATTCATTCGGGTGAATCACGATGCGAATTTCTGAGCAGTGCCCCGCCAGCGCCTCATCAATTGAGTTATCAACCACCTCAAAGACCATATGGTGTAGGCCGGTGCCATCATCTGTATCACCAATATACATTCCTGGCCTTTTGCGGACAGCATCCAACCCTTTCAANACCTTGATGCTAGACGAATCGTAATTAGTTTCTTCAGACATAACTTTATAGNTTCCTGTTATTCAACCGACAGTAATCGCCCCATGTTCCATGTGGAACATCTGATGCGCATTATCTTTCACCAAAACATCAAAATCTTTCTTATCTACTCCAGTTACAAAGAACTGGCAATTCAACCCNTATAAACATGACACAACCTGCTGCCGATGATGGTAATCGAGCTCAGCCGGTAAATCATCAAGCAAAAACACGCAGGACTCGCCTACCTTGTCTCGAAAGTACGTTGCCTGCGCCAATTTTAACGCATATACGAGCAGTTTTGTTTGCCCCCGTGACAAAACATCCGCGGCAGGCGCCCCATCAACCTTAACCCGCATATCTGCCTTGTGGGCGCCATGGCTGGTAGTNCCCACAGCCAAGTCTCGCTTGTGGTCAAATGCCATCGCCTCGCCTAGGGACATCTCATCATTCCACCCTTGGTAATACTCAACATCCAGAGCACCCAATCCGTCAAACTCCTTTGCAACGGTCTCTATATGCGGGACAAGACCTTCAACGTAGCGTTTGCGGTGAGCAGAAATCTGCTCTCCCAAGGGTATCAGCTCAGCTGTCCACGCACGCAGGGAGTCGTCATCTAGTCTACCATGGCGGAGCAGTTGATTCCGCTGTTTTAGTGTCTTTTGAAAGCGACCCCACAACTGGGAATAAGATTGTTCCACGTGGAACACCCCCCAATCCAAAAACTGNCGCCGCTGAAGGGGGCCCCCCTCNAACAAATTAAAGCTTTGCGCGTCTATCAACTGCAAAGGGAGCAACGTGGCAAGCTGAGCGGCTGTCTGGATGCTTTTCCCATCAAGGCGGGCTGCGAATTGACCGCTAGCGGTACGCTTTACACCTAACTGATACAACCTCTGAGGATCGATCTTTTTGACTTTGGCTGAAACCACCAACTCGTCGGCCTGATGACTCACCACCAATCGTAGATCTCTATGGCGGAACGAACGGCCACGCCCAAGCAGATATAAAGACTCAAGTAAGCTGGTTTTGCCACTACCATTAATCCCGTAAACAATGTTTGCCATACTATGGCAATCCAGCGTCACACTTCGCAAGTTTCGTACTTGGTGAATTTCAAGATAAGTTATATGCATGAGCACCTTGCCGGAAAAGCCCGGGCTTTCTTCTCCCGGCCTTCTCTGACAGATTATTAAAGACGCATTGGCATAACGACGTAAACCGCTGAACCGTCTGCAGCATCTTCGACCAAAGCGCTGCTATTTGAATTGGAGAGCGTGACACGCACTTCGGCACCCGTGATAACAGACAGTACATCCAAGAGATAGCTAACATTAAAGCCAATCTCTAGCTCTTCTCCAGAATAGTTAACGGAAACCTCTTCCTCAGCCTCCTCCTGCTCTGGGTTGTTAGCTACCATCTTGATAGACCCCTCGGATAGGAGAACTCTAACTCCTCGGTATTTTTCATTAGATAAAATGGCTGCTCGCCCGAATGCCTGCTTGAGCTCAGCACGGTCTCCGACCACGACTTTGTCACCGCCTTTCGGCAGTACACGGTCATAATCAGGATAAGCGCCATCCACTAATTTGGAGGTAAAGCAATAATCACCTCCTGTCACACGAATGTGGTTAGAGCCCATAGCAACCTTGACCTCATTCTCATCAAGTAAGCGTGACAGCTCAATAATACCCTTCCGCGGTATAATTGATGTTATGGCCTCAGCCACTGAAACCTCACATACGCCATCACACAACGCCATTCGGTGTCCGTCCGTCGCTACCGCTCTAAGCTTGTTCTCGTTGAGCTCCCAAAGCATACCGTTGAGGTAGTAACGCACATCCTGCTGCGCCATCGCAAACGAGGTCGCCTCGATCAGNCCCTTAAGAACGGAGCCAGGAACCATGAATTCGACACTTTTTTCACCTTCATCGACGGAAGGAAATTCATTAGCGGGCAANGTAGAGAGCGTAAATTTGCTCCTACCGCTTTTAATTGTTGCCTTGCCATCACCACTGGAAAAATCAACCCCTGCCCCTTCGGGGAGAGACCGACAAATATCAACTAGCTTACGCGCCGAAACAGTAACATCGCCATCTTCGCCAGTCGCTTCAACATCAGTAACGCCGACTATTTCTACCTCAAGGTCAGTTCCAGTCATCGACAGCCTTGATTGCTCAAGACTCAGCAATACATTGGATAGTATTGGCAGCGTTTGACGTCTTTCAACAACACCAACTACCAACTGTAAAGGTTTTAAAAGTGCTTCACGCGATAAACTAAATTTCATAATAATTTATTATCTCCAACGTTACTCTCTAAAAAGATCAATCAATAAATCTAGGTGGACAGAGCCCGATACAAATTTTTTAAATCTCTCTGCACCTCACGATCCATCCCTTCAAGCTCCTTCACCTTGCGGCAAGCATGCAGCACCGTAGTATGATCTCTACCTCCAAACGACTCCCCAATCTCTGGAAGACTATGGCTGGTAAGCTCCTTGGCGATAGACATAGCTAACTGCCTAGGCCGCGCTACAGAGCGACTTCTGCGCTTAGACAACATATCAGACATCTTCAGCTTGTAGTAGTCAGCAACCACTCTCTGGATGTTGTCTATGGTAACTAGCTTGTCTTGAAGTGCCAACAGATCTTTGAGGGATTCTCTAATTAAATCTATATCAATAACGCGCCCCGTAAACTGAGCATGAGCCATCACCCTTTTTAGGGCACCCTCCAGCTCTCTTACGTTAGACCGGATGCGCTGTGCAATAAAAAAGGCCGCATCCTTTGATAGATCCATGCCCGCTTGCTCGGCTTTGTTCATCAAAATAGCCGCCCTAGTCTCTAGCTCTGGCGGCTCAACTGCAACCGTCAAACCCCAACCAAATCTGGACTTTAGCCTTTCTTCAACTCCATCTATTTCCTTTGGGTAACGGTCACAAGTCAAAATCATCTGCTGACCGCCCTCAAGTAACGCATTGTAAGTGTGGAAAAACTCTTCCTGAGATCGCTCTTTACCCGCAAAAAACTGAATGTCGTCAATAAGGAGTGCGTCTACTGAACGATAGAACCTCTTAAACTCGTCAATGGCCTTTAACTGGAGTGCCTTAACCATATCCGCAACAAACCGCTCAGAATGTAAATAGACAATTTTAGCATCAGGGTTTTTCTCGCGCATTGCATGCCCAACCGCATGCATTAGGTGGGTTTTACCTAGTCCTACACCACCATAAATAAACAGCGGATTGTAAGAACCCCCTGGGTTCTCTGCGACCTGACGAGCAGCCGCGAAGGCCAGTTGGTTCGATTTTCCCTCAACAAAGCTGTCAAAAGTAAAATTACGATTTAGATTGGTTTTTAAGCTACTTTCCGCTGCTGAGGTAATAATGGCTGGCGCCTGCGACTTTGCCTGATCCACAGCAACCGCACTCCACCCAGAACTGCCGTCCCGCTCAGCATCACTGCCTAATGAATCCGACGTATGATCATCACCATACTGACTGACAGCAACGATTACCTCTACACTCACCTGACGCCCGCACAGCCGATCCATTACCTCTTGAATCCTCACGGAAAATTTATTTTTTACCCAATCTTCAATAAATCGATTCGGAGCCAACAACTGCACTCGGTCACCATCTACTCCTGCCTGCGCCACCAGCGGTCGGATCCAAGTATTAAATTGCTGCTCGGGAAGTTCGCCGCGCAGTTGGGCCTGGCACTGTGGCCAAATGATTGAAGCGAGATCAGTGTGCATTTCGACCCANCACTCTATGTACTCCTGCTGAACGCAAATTAAAGACCGTATCAAAATGAGCGCCAGGGACACCAAATTTTTCGACTTTACCTTTCAAACTGCTCCCCTCAAAGAAGCTGTGAGCGCCTTCTAAGCAACGCACAACTATATGTCGTTATTTTTAATTTAGTGTATACAAGAAAATCCAGATTATCCACACAAAACCCCAAAGAGTAATAATCCAAATTTTTAATTTAATTCAATTAAATCAACACTTTAAAAAAAAACAAGTTTTATTTTACCCACAAATAAAAATTAAATACCGGTTATAAAACAACCAGATTTTGTGGGTAACTTGTATATATACAGTTTAAAAACAGTGTTTAAAGAAGGTATTTGGGACGTTATTCATTTTAAGCAAATTGTTTTTTTAATACGGTGACCTTATGTTTATTTTGGGTCACTTTCCAATGCAGAATGAAGAGAAAATTCTGCCCAATAAATCATCCGAGGTAAATTGACCAGTGATTTCTGAGAGCTCTTTTTGTCCTTGACGTAGGTCCTCAGCGAGGAGCTCGCCGGCTCCAGCATCACGCAGCTGTCCAATACCAATGGTGACAAGGTTAAGTGCTTTTTCTAAAGAAACAAGATGCCGTCTTCGCGCGGAAAAAAGCCCTTCTGAATGGCCAAGAAAACCGGCACTTTTTTGCAAATGGTCAACAAGGGCATCGAACCCTATTCGCTCTTTCGCAGATATAGCAAACGTTTTCTGATCACCAAGTACGGCACCGGGAGTAAGACCAGACACATCGATCTTGTTGAGCACCAATGTCAGTTGTTGGTTTGAGTTTGGATATCGGTCGAAAAATTCCGGCCAAACAGACTCTATTTCTGGGTCGCTGTCTTGTGTGGAGTCGACAATAAACAGAATTTGGTCTGCCGCCTCTATCTCGCGCCAAGCTCTTCGCACCCCTTCAGCTTCTATTTCATCTTCGGTGTCGCGCAATCCCGCTGTATCTACAATGTTGAGAGGAAGCCCGTTCAAGACCATTTTTTCACGCAATACATCTCTGGTTGTCCCCGCTACCGATGTCACGATAGCTGTGTCATTCCCTGCAAGAGAATTCAATAAGCTAGATTTACCTGCATTCGGTCTTCCTGCTAGCACCAATGTTAGCCCTTCTTTTAACAGCGAACCCTGTTGTGCTTTTTCTAGAACATGCGCTATATCTTCTGAAAGCCCATTTAAATTTGAAAACAGTTTTTCATCCTGTAGAAAGTCGATCTCTTCCTCTGGAAAATCAATGGCCGCTTCAACATAAATACGTATCCGTATCATTTCTTCGACGAGTTGGTTAACAAGCTTAGAAAAGTCACCCTGCATTGATCTAACTGCGGACTTAGCCGCCTCTACCGATGACGCATCAATCAGATCCGCGATCGCCTCAGCCTGCGCTAAATCCATTTTATCATTGCAAAAAGCTCTCTCACTGAACTCTCCAGGCCTGGCGACTCGTGCGCCAAGAGAGACACAGCGTTGCACCAAAGAATCCAGAATAACCATACCGCCATGACCCTGAAGCTCCAGGACAGACTCTCCTGTAAAGGAACTCGGCGCAGGGAAATAAAGCGCTACCCCCTGATCAATCGTCCCCCCTGCAGAATCTAAGAACCGGCAATAGCTTGCCTGGCGAGGAGCAATATCGCGCCCTATAATACCTTCTAAATAGAGACTGAGATCTTCGCCAGAAAGGCGCACAACACCAACACCGCCGCGGCCAGTGGCTGTAGCTATAGCAACAATAGTGTCTTTATCGTTTTGTAACATAGATTTAATTATGCCAGAAAAAANGGCTCCTACCGGAGCCTTAATCTACTTTTTGTTATTGGCCAATTGACGATTCACAAACCATTGCTGCGCCATTGATAAAAGGTTGTTCACCGTCCAATAGAGTACCAAACCAGAAGGGAAGGCCATAAACAGAAAGGTGAATGCAATGGGCATAATCTGCATGATTTTTGCTTGCATCGGATCGGTTGGAGCCGGCTGTAGCTTCTGCATAAGAAACATGCTTGCCCCCATGATAAGTGGCAGCACAAAATATGGGTCTTTTGCTGAAAGATCNTGAATCCAAAATACCCAAGGAGCATGTCTTATTTCTACGGACTCCATCAATACCCAGTACAAAGAGATAAACACCGGCATTTGCAACAGCATTGGAAAGCAACCGCCCGCTGGATTCACTTTCTCTTTCTTATACAGGCTCATTGTTTCTTGGGACATCTTTTGGCGATCATCGCCATACAGCTCTTTCAACCGAACCATCTGAGGCTGCAGATTTCTCATCTTTGCCATCGACTTTAAACTTGCTGCNGACAACGGGTAGAGAATTAATTTAATACCTAGAGTCAATAAGATAATGGACCATCCCCAGTTACCAATAACATTGTGGATCATCTTCATCGCTTTAAAGATAGGTTCAGCTAAAATCCACAAAAAACCATAATCTAATGTTCTATCTAAGTATTCAGCCATCCCAATGAGGGCTTCTTGGTCCTTNGGACCCATGTAAAAGCTGGCCTTATANTCAGCTGCCTGACCAACAGGCACGCGAATAGGCGCACCAGTAAAGCTCATTAAATACATATCTTGTTTGGATAGTTTACGTAAGGTGAAATTATTTAACTGGTCAGCCGGTGGTACCCAAGCGCTGACAAAATAATGTTGAACCATAGCTACCCAACCACCTTCAATCGAGGTCTTAATAGATTCATCCTCAATGTCACCAAAATCAAATTTAGCGTAGTTCTGCTCAGGCTGACGAATAGCAGCACCCAGAAATGGCTGCATGCTGAACCCTGAAATATCGGTAACAGGCGGCTTAGAGTCTCTTTTTATCTGGCCATAAAAGGTCCCATTCCAATCAACACTAGAGCCATTATTGATAATGTACCGAACACCAATATCATAGCTACTGCGATTAAGGGTAAATCGCTTTACGATCCTTACACCGCCATCGTTGAGCACCAAGTCTATATTGAGTTCGTCTTCATCGTCGCTTAAAACATAACTGCTGTCCACAAAGGAGAATGTAGGCCTCCCTTTTGCCGTATCGGTGCCACTAGGACCGATAAGGCCGCTTCGCGCGACATAAATATTGTCTCTGCTATTTTGCAAAATTGGAAACGGTTGCCCCCCATCCTCAGGCTTCTTATCGAAGTGTTTAAGTAAAAGGCCGCTAACAATATCTCCGCCGACAGGATCGATCACAATTTCAATAACATCATTCTTCGCTGTAATAAGATTCTTACTTAACGAAGGTCGGGNTAAATCTAAACTAGGGCTGGTCTCGGGCGTCGATTCCAATTGGGGTAACTCCTCACCATTTTGAGAGCTATCAACCCCTGTTACTGACTCCAGGCTCGAGCCATAGCTAGGTTGCGACTCACTATAGTTTGGCTGCAATGCACCTGCTTGATCCTGGAATTGATTCCATTGAATAACTAACATCCATGCAACGAGTCCCATGCCACCGATTAATATTGTTCTTTGCCAATCCATATTCACTATAACTCTGTTGGTTTTTGATGAGGAGGTTTTTGAATGCCNNTACTATTTATCACNGGATCATAGCCACCAGGATGAAACGGATGGCACTTAAGTATCCTAAAAATTGACAGGTAGGTTCCTTTAACAACACCAAACCGATCAATCGCTTCATGTGCGTAACAAGAGCAGGTAGGGTGAAATCGGCAGNTGCTACCGAGCAGCGGGCTAATTGCCAGCTGGTACCCACGAATCATTTTAATCACTAATTTACGCATTTTTCGCCTTTGAAGCATCGCAACGCTGACGCAGTCTGCACCAAGATTCCTGTAACAACAAGGCCATGTCCTTGGCGTTAAGTTTATCAGCCCCTTTGCGGGCTAAAAATATGACATCTATTGGATGCGGGAAATCTGTTTTACGAAAGCTTTCTCGGACTAGACGTTTGACATAATTACGGCCAACCGCAGTGGGGACATTTTTCTTACCAATGACAAGACCCAAACGAGACGAACAGTCTTCGTTAAACTTTGCTAGTACTAGCCATTTAGGATGGGAAATTTTACAGGTATTTAGGTCGAAGACCTCTTTGAAGTCAGAGGCCTTAAGTAAACGCTGGTCTTTGCCGAACTTAAAATCGGGCACGCAGCCCAACCCTTACGCTGAAAGACGCTTGCGGCCTTTCGCTCGACGACGGTTAAGAACCGCTCTACCGCCTGCTGTAGCCATACGAGCTCTAAAACCATGGGTGCGCTTTCGCTTTAAGTTACTAGGTTGAAATGTTCTTTTCATGGTTAATTATCCAATTTTTTGTGTGTTACCCTAACAGGGTGCGCGATTCTAAAGAAATAAACGCTCTACTTCAACGATTTATTCACTAAACCCCTCAAAACCACGTAATTTTTAAGGATACGCTCCTCAAAAAAAACAATACACGTTTGTTAACAGAAAACAAATGGTTTATCGAGCGTTCTGTTCTAAAGATAATATAGTGTGGATACCCTGTGCGTGAAAAAAAAATTTGCCAACAAAGTTTTGTTGATAAGCTCCGATAAAACTTAACCGTTTAATTTAATACTTTGTAAAAACAACTTGTCCTCTTTTGAGCAACTGAATTACTAAGCCACTTTTACACGCCCTAAGACAGCGTAACCAATTGAAATAAATGCCTTAAATAAAGTTACTAACAATTAGGCGGCCCCCTAATAACAATAACAATAATATAAACTATTAATATATAAACTAACTTATATAACTATAAAAGATAGTACATCCATTAAAGCGAGCATAATTAAAAAACCAATAAATTGGTGATTCTCAACGTATAATGCCCACCCGGAC
>JGI24540J26637_10000921_pt1 | contig 12732 bp, 16 predicted proteins | sample NorSeaMetagenome_FD_26637 | JGI IMG/M metagenome (IMG submission 26637)
CTCCTCTTCTTCCTCCTCCACCTCTATCTCACTGCTCTTCCTCTTCTTGCTCGCAGCCGACTTCTTTGCGACCTTCTTAACCTTGGAGGACGAAGGCGACTTGACCTTCTTCTCTGCCTCAACCTTGACCACAGTCCGCCTCCTTCTCGCCTTGCTCCCACCCTCCGCCTCAGCCTCCTCCCTAAGCAGCTCCTTCGTCTTGTCATCTCCGCCCCATCCAAAGTGACGAAGCGCGAATAGTCTCATGCCGTCTTCCCCGACGACGTAATCGACATTCACCTTGCTGCGCTTGTCAAGAGGAGACCTTCCCTCAGGAAGAACATAGACATCATTGTGGAGACCGACCGACGCGTGGTACCNCCAGTTACAATAACAGATCTGGGAGCACGAGCAAAGCGACGAATGCGACGAATGCGTAAGGTGGTGGAAGAAGATGCCATGCAGTTCCCTCCTCTCCCTTACCTTCTCGTAGACATTGGCCCAGTCATCACCATGCTGAACAGATGCCCCCCTGATGTTCTTCATCTTAGTTTTAGCGTCATCTACGGGGTCCAATCCAGTTTTAGTTTCCTGAATGGGCTCCAATTCCACATTGCCCCCGACCCCCTCACTCCCGCCAACCTTCTTTGGGCTTTTTCGCGCGGTGATTGGGGTGGAGGGGATTGGAGTGATCATTTGAGTAGTCTTGGAATCCCTAGAAGTCTTGCGTGCCAACGGTGTCATCGTTTTTGAATCCATCCTCAATTTCCAGTTCTGGGGAACCAGTGCCCATCAAAATTAGCAAAGAACAGCGTTCAAATAAGTTGTTTCTTGCACCAACTTCATTCAGACTAAGTCCTATCCACTCCGACTCGACTCTGTATCGATATGAGGAGACGAACTGAGAGTGGAAGGCACTTTTCCTCAGATGAGGACGAGGACCTTCCCGCACTGATGGATGGTTCTGGTAGGGCTGGTGGGTTGCCAACGTCTGGTTTATCAGACTTCATTGGGGTAATGACAAGGGGTGATGGTATTGACACTCCCAGAGGGTCATTTTCGAACGATGAGGCCCCTCCTGGGCCTGTGAACCCAGACCTCTTATCGCAGACCCTGGGACTTAAAATTGGTGGGACAGTCGGAGGGCCAGGAGACTTCAGGAGCGGGGGACTGATGAAGCCCAAGGGTGGCAGGGAGGGCGGTACTAAGGATGTGAACGATCTTAAGGTCTCTGTTGTTGATACCGCTCCTGCACCCCCTCCAGTGGGAACTCCTGTGGGAACGCCCACGCAGCCATCGAGGACTTTTGGCAGTCGCGCGGACACTCCTTGTAGTAGTTCCAGTAGCTCGGGCGGGGAGGGGCCTAGTCTCCCTCCCGGAATTCCAGTGAGGAGGAGGAGGAGTTCTGCAGCGAGGGAGAGTGCAAGGAGTATTGCGTTGGCGAAGAAGAGCCAGCACATCGTCAGCAATCTGGAGGCGGCTCAGCACGCACACAACCCCAACTTGAACGTAATGCAGAAGAACAGGGAGAAGGCCGAGGCTGAGGAGGAAAGGAGGTGAGGGCGAGGCGAGGAGCGAAGCGACAGCATTTCGCCCAACCCTACAACTAACAATCGCCAATCCTTTTCGCAGGCTTGCCCTCGAGGAGAAGGCAATCCGCCACAAGCGTGCGATGGAGAGATCACTGAAGAAGCATCACCACCACGACAAGAATCACCACGGGGATAAACATCACCACAGCGAAAAGCATCACCACCACCACCACCATCATCACCACTCGAAGAAATCACCGTCTGTGTCTAGTGGCAGTGACGTGAGCGATCTTAGTGACGGATACGAGGGGGGGGAGGACAACAACACCGTTGTATGGAGTGGGTGGAACTCTGCCACCAACAGCGAAACCAGCGACGACGACGCGCCCGTCGTCGGCAACATGATGCTACCACCTCGCTCGAGGACCTCGAGTAGGAACAGCGAAGAAAGGAAAATGAGTAGACATCATCACCATGAGGCAAAGTCGCCGCTTTGTGTCGGGACACCTCCAATGGGACAGACGCTGAATGGGGCACCGGAGCAGCTCCCCGACCTGACTATCAGAATACTGATGCTCGGGGACAGCGGAGTCGGGAAGACGAGTTTGATGCTCAGGTACAGTGACGATAAGGTGAGTGACGGCTGGAGCGAAGCGACAGCAAAAGCAATATATCAACTCCCTACATAACTAACAGACTTTTACTCGCCCTCACCCCCTAATCGCAGTTCGCTTACAGCCTGATTGCCACCGCCGGGGTCGACTTCAAGGTGAAGAACATGGACATTCCTAACCCTTCGTACAACAAGAGTGCCGCGGCTTCTCTTAGCGCGGAGGACATGTCCGTGATCAGCGAGGAGGAGAGGGAGCTTAGGATCCTCCTTAGCAAGCCCTTCTTGAGGGTTAGGTGCCAGATCTGGGACACTGCGGGGCAGGAAAAGTTCCACGTTATCACCAGGGCGTACTACAGGGGCGCGCACGCCATCGTTACGTGCTTTGACGTGACGGACAGCGACAGCTTCAAGAACATTGACTACTGGCTCGCCAACATTCACACCCACACACAGAAGGACTCAGACAGGGCGACGGGGGAGGTCGGAGAAGGGGGGGTGCAGACGATGATAATCGGGAACAAGACGGACCTTCACCACAAGAGGACCGTGACCAAGAGCCAGGGGGAGGCTCTGGCTAAGGAGTGCGGGATCAGGTACATCGAAACAAGCGCGAAGGACGGAACGAACGTGCAGGATGCGTTTAAGTCCCTAGCAACAGACGTGGTGGCGCAGCTCGACAGGGAGAGGAGGGGAATGGCGGGAGGGGGAGGAGGGTCGAAGAAGGAGAAGAGAGGAAGCAAGACCAAGGTGAGGCGGAGCGAAGGCAGCGAGAGAATTGGCTGGAGCAAAGCGACAGCGATAACCCATTTCCTATTCCTATCCTAACTCTTTTCGCGATTCGCTTCGCTCATCGCAGTTCGGCCTACCAGCTGGATTCCTGAGCACAAAGAAGAAGGACTTCGGAGGATCGAAGAGGAGATCGAGCGGAGAGAACTGCTCAGTGATGTAATAATTGGTCATGACATGATTGTTCTGCATGAAAAGTAGGGTTTGTCCTTTTGTTATTTTGATTAAAGGTCGACACTGTGTTCCTCAGCGACCTGGGGGGTGAGGATGAGGGTCGGCGCACTGCACCCGCAAGGCCATCCTGCGGCCCAAGGGAAATCGATCTGGACATCGTAACCTGCAAGAAGCAGGGCGAGGAGCGAAGAGACGAGCAAGGGGTTGCGAGCGAAGAGAGGGAGAGAGATGTTAGAATGATGTTAGAATGTAGCACTAGCTGCCACTTCGCTCCAGCCTTCGCTCCAGCCTTCGCTCCTCGTCCATTCTCACCCGGGAAGTTGAGAGGAACAGGGAACTGTTCGCTGAGTAGCCTTAGCCCCCCAGTGCACCTCCTCCTCGTCTTGTAATTATCCTCGATCTCTCCTGTCTCAACCCAGTGCTTGAATATATCGAGCTCGTTCTTGTAGAGGGGGTAGCACCAGAGGAAACCACCGAGGGTCCAGAGAGCCATCCCTATGTTCACCACGGATGGACCACGCAACTCGTACATTACGCGCATGCAATCGTTCAACCTGTGTTCAGGAGAGTTAGGTAATGGATATGTATTGGATTGAAGAAAAGACGCGTTTAAATAGAGTTAGGGTTATGAATAAGCATGATATGGTATAGTGGGATCTCGTGTGCGTGTATGAGAGAGCGGCGATTGGATTGGTTATTGGTTTCTCAATAAAACATTGACGGAAGTTTCGATCTTGTCGAGACTTTCTTTACACCTACCTTCGAAACTGACTTATCATGGATGGTGGAAGGTCCAACTCGACTGGAAACACCCAATCTTGCATATCTGCAGTGTAAACGGATGGTTGCACAGATCGAGACATAGGTGGATGGTTTATTTGGGGAAGGAAAAAAGGGAAGTAAAAAAGGGAAGGAAAAGGGGGGATAAAAAAAAAGTGACGGAACCAGTTTTATATTAACAGCGCTCTCTTAAGTTTATCTGTCACCGATCCGATCTCTTAACTGATCCCTTTCTAATGTTCCCTCAGGGTTCCTTTTTAAACCTTCTCAGTGAGCTCAGGGACAGCGTCGAATAGGTCCGCGACGAGTCCATAATCGCTGACGGAGAAGATGGGCGCCTCCTTATCCTTGTTGATGGCAACAATGGTTTTGCTGTCCTTCATTCCGGAAAGGTGCTGGATGGCCCCGCTGATACCCACGGCTACGTAGAGTCCAGGGGCCACGACCTTACCGGTCTGACCAACTTGGAGCTCGTTGGGCACGAATCCAGCGTCAACGGCGGCGCGGGAAGCACCGACGGCGCCTCCAAGCTTGTCGGCGAGTGTCTCGAGCATGCCAAAGTTCTCACCGTTCTTCATTCCCCTGCCACCGGAAATTACGACCTCCGCTGCGGCGAGGTCGGGGCGGTCGGAGGCGGACTCGCTGGCGGAAACGAATGCCGGGGAGGCGGAGGCGGCGTCCATGGAGAGGGACTCAACACCGGCGGAGTTGGAGGTTCCGGCCTTCTCAAAGTTGGTGGGGCGGACAGTCAAGAACTGGAAGAGGAGCGGCAGAAGTAGCGAAGTGACGAGTGGAAGGTTGTTAGTTTATACTGCTATGTAGTATACAGTCGTCGATACGCTCCTCCCGTCCAGCCCTCACCTTGACAGCATCAGAGTTCTTGACCTTCGCAAGGGCGTTACCCGCGTACATAGGCCTGACGAAGGTGTCCTCTCCGTGCACCTCGATGACATCAGTGACGGGGGACGCACCGGCCTTGGCAGCAGCACGGGGGATGGCGTTCTTGCCAAGGTTGGAGGAGGCGGCAATGATGTGGGTGTAAGAACCAGATCCCATGGCGGCAGCGATGGCGGCAGCGACGGTCTCCCCTCCAACGTAGGCGTCAGTGGCGGCGTGCAGGACCTTGGAGACACCATCAACAGTTCCGCATGCTGTTGCTGCAGCAGCGTCACCGACGGCGAGGACGGTGCAGTCGCCTCCGATGGCACCAGCGGCGGTCACGGCGGATAGTGTGGAGGCACCGACGGTGGAACCGTCGAGGTCGGCTACTACGAGGGTACTTGCGTTCCTCTGGGAAACGGCGGTGAAGGCCCTGCGACCCACAGTACGAGCAAGGGTATTCATCATCATCTGGAGGGCGAGGGAAAGGGTTAGTTAGGGGATGGGAGGGAATGGGGACTATTTGGATAAGGTTTATGGTGATAAAATAGAGAAGATAGGGAGGCCTGATGCTGCGGACTTCAGTTCATTTCATGATGATTTTAGAACCGTTTAAAGGGTTATAAGGGAATATGATGGTATATTATGAAGATAGAGTAATATAATGATATATATCAATAATAAGCGTTACATAATATACATACATTAGAAAGTTTGGTAGGGTAAGGGTAAATGTGCCCATCACAATCTGATCACGCTGGATTTCATGCTCCATTTTATAAATTTATAAATAATGTAAGCTATAGATATATAACGACTTAATGATATTGCTATACAATCATATCATCATATTGGTTATTTGAATATGGAATGTTTCTTTGCTTTAGCTTCGCTACAGCTGAAATCACCCAACCGCAATCACGACGCCCTATAAAGTTGTCCGTGTTAACTCTCTATTGCTTACCAATATACCGCATTTCTCACCGCTTCACCCCCCAAGATGTCAATCTTCATCGTAGCCGCCAAGCGTACCCCCTTTGGATCCTTCGGTGGTTCCCTCAAGGGTCTCTCCGCAACCAAGCTCTGTGTGGAGTCCACCAAGGCAGCCCTCGCACAGGGAAATGTCGATCCCTCAATCGTCGACTCCGTCTACGTCGGTAACGTCATCCAAAGTTCCCCAGACGCAGCGTACCTCGCGCGTCACGTTGGGGTTAAGACTGGAGTTCCCATCAATGTCCAGGTGAGGAAGGCTGGACCGAAGCGACAGCAAAAGTAACATACAGCTACCCACCACATAACTAACACCCCTTTCCTTGCTCGCTTCCAGGCTCTCACCATCAACCGTCTTTGCGGTTCCGGTTTCGAGACGGTCGCCCAGGGCGCCCAGGCCATCCAGCTCGGTCTCTCAAACGTCTCCGTATGCGCTGGAGCCGAGAATATGAGCGCCGCGCCCATGACCATCGACGGCAACGCCGCGAGGTGGGGAACACCGCTCGGGAAGGGACTGCAGGCTAGCGACTCTCTTTGGAGTGGACTTACTGATTCTCATACTGGTACACCCATGGGTGTCACCGCGGAGAACCTTGCCAAGAAACACGGCATCACCAGGGAGCAGTGCGACGAGTTCGCCGTCCGCTCTCAGGTGCAGTGGGGCAAGGCCAAGGATGCTGGTGTCTTCGAAGCTGAGATGGCCCCCATCGAGGTGAAGACCAGGAAGGGAATGGTTACAATCATAGACGACGAGCACCCCAAGCCCTCCACGACAGTCGAACAGATATCCAAGCTCAGGCCCGTATTCGACAAGGAGGGAGTTGTGACTGCTGCGGGAGCGTCTGGAATCTGCGACGGTGCCGGAACCATCATCCTCGCCTCAGAGGCTGCCGTTAAGGAGCACGGCCTCAAACCCCTCTGCAAGCTGACAGCCTGGAACTCAGTCGGCTGCGAGCCAACCGAGATGGGCATCGGACCCGTACCCGCTATCCAGAACGCCCTCAAGATCGCAGGTAAGACTTTAGACGAGGTCGACAGGGTGGAGATTAACGAGGCCTTCGCGGCCCAGTTCCTCTCTTGCGCCAAGGAGTTAGGGCTCGACATGGACAAGACCAACATCAACGGAGGCGCCATCTCAATTGGGCACCCTCTCGGAGCTAGCGGTAGCAGGATCGTAGCCCACTTGGCCAACGAATTCGAGAGGAACCAGGACATGAACGTTGCAGTCGGTAGCGCATGCATCGGCGGAGGACAGGGTATCGCAGTCGTACTCGAGAGGGTCTAAGGAAAGATACGGTCAAGCTCTTTGGCAGCAGGAGCGTTATGGGGACGTAGGTTTTAAATAGATAATGCGTTATTTCACAAAAAATTGACATTGGAGTAATATAACCCTAACACGCGCAACCTGCGCCGCAATCGCCCCCGGCAAACGAGAACCGGGATGACATCATCATGGCTATAACCTGATCGTCGGTCATACCCGATGCTTGCCTTGCTGGCCTTGCCTGCACAGCGGCAGCTCTTGCGAACTTACGTTGAAGGGCCAGGGCTTTCGCGGTCAGCGCCGGCTTGGTTTCCCGCGCTTGCAATGGGGGGCCACGGTGGTAGTTTTTGGAGAAGGAGGAGGAGAGGGTAGGGAGGCTGCTACTTGGGGTGCTTTGGGGGGAACTCGGTACAGGGTGGACCAACTTTGGTACGGAGGAATGCTTCGCGGGCAAGGACTTCCGTTGCTCTACCTTTGGTAGGGCGGGTTTCGTTTTAATTATCATTTTTTTCGTTGTTGCTATTGTCGCTGGCAGTGCTATCGTTGCCGTTGATGGCTTCGAAGGCGACGGCCGGGTTTTGGAGACTGTCTGCCTGAGGTTTCCGACCAAGCCCCCCGTGGTCGGAGCTACTTCGGGGACGTGCCACTGCGTATCACCGGTGGTTTCGTTCAGGAAGTAAACACTACCATCGTAGTCTGCGAAGAGCGGAAAGTAGTTAGCTATATTGGTGGGTGACATGCCGCTCCAGCCCATCCAACCCTGATCTCACCTGTTATGAATTCCATCCACCCCAGGATTCCTCGCTTCTCCCTTACGAATTCTCTAACAAGGGTGTAGGTCTCGTCCGTATACCCGGGAAATGTTACCGTATACAGGATATTCTCCCCTGCCTTCTTTGATGTTTGCCTAATTGTTGCCCTGTACCAACAGCCCTCGTGGAAGGCATCGCAACCCTGCCCGACCCGGAGGGACTCCAGATCCATAAAGGGAGGTAATGGGAAAAAGAAGACAAAACGAGAAGACTGCAAACTAAAGCAGACCGCAGCCGTTTTCCTCTTCAAGCTTTCTTACTTTGTTGCTTGGCAGAACAAAGAGCTAGGAAAGTAGAAGGGAGACCATTCCACTTGCGCGCATTTCTACGATATTATCCTTTTTATTTTCCCCCATCATACTTGCAGGAGTACTTTCGTTGGACGAAGGAAGAAGCAACTTCCCTTGGTTGGATCCTTCTCTTCCGATCGCCGATTGTGTCACTGCTCTACTATCTGAGGTGACCGTCTTCCCGTCCGGTCCGGCCCTCGCCGCAACGTTAGACGTCGACAAAATTCGACAGGCCGGGGTCGTGATTGGGAAGGAAGGTCGTGCCAAGCATAACGACGCGTTCAGGAGTAGCAACGATGGGCCTACCAGCACGTTCGAGGGTAAGAGGCGACAAAACAACCCCTATATTTCTCGCCCCCCATTCTAACCCCCCTCATCACAGTTTGAACTTCTTTGCTCCAAACCTAAACATCGTTCGGCACTCTCGCTGGGGTAGGGCCCAAGAGACTTTTGGAGAAGATCCGTACTTAACGGGAACCCTCGGTGCCAGCCTGATCTCCGGGATGCAGACGGAATAAAAAGATGGCAGCATTCCTCTAGTGGCCGCAACATCTAAGCACTTCTTCGTCTACAATGTTGAGAGTGACTTCGCCATGAGCGGAACTGATCCCCAAATACGGTTGAAGCTAAACGTCAATGTTACGGATGTCGACTTAAGACAGACCTACCTTCCCATCTTCTCCAAGACAGCCTCTCCCTACGAGACAAAGTCGCCTGCGAAAGCAATCATGTGCAGTTATAATGCCATCAACGGGATCCCTGCCTGTGACCATCCTTACCTGCAACAGTGCTTTTGAACAGGGAGCTGATATCGACACGAACAGGACTTCAGGAATCGATGCTGCTGTAAGCATCGCATCGGACTCTGACGTTGCCGTTTTGGTCGTGGGACTGATTACGTGCCAGGAAACAGGCGATCAGCGCCAAGAGGCCGAAGCCCTTGACCGCATGAGCATCACTCTTCTAGGTCAGCAATAGGCTTTGATCGAGGCTGTGGCTTAAACTGGCACGCCAACGATTGTCGTGGTGATGAGCGGGGGTATTGTTCCTATTCCTGAAATCGCAAAGAGCGAGTCAGTGCCGGCGATCCTGCACGTGTTTTACGGAGAGGAGGAGATGGTAACGGCGCTGGCGAGGATGCTGTTCGGCGAGGTCAACCCCTCTGGAAAGCCCCACGTTACGATATTCTCCTCCCTCTCCGACCTTCCTGAAGATTACCTCTCCATGGAAATGTTGGACCACCCGGGTCGCACGGGGAGGTACTTCACGGGAACTCCCCTGCACGCCTTCGGTTTACTCCACCCGTAACTACAGTTCTCTATCCACAAATTGGGATGGCTCTGTTCTCGACGTATCTGTCAACGTTGAGCAGACTACAGGTATGGACAGTGACGAGATCGTCCAGTGCTACGTGTCGTACAAGGGAGAGGAGGGAGTAAGCGTGCCTAGGAGGAGCCTTGTTGCCTTCGAAAGAGTGAAACTCTCGACCGGACAATCTCAGACGCGCGCCATTGACTTCAAGGTTGATGGGAGGGACCTTGAGCTAATGAGCAGGGAGGGGGACTACGTTCTGAGCTGTGGCAGAGCAGACCCAGGGTCTCAGGGAAGTGGCGTGGGGGAGGGTGACGAATTGAGCGTAATTGAGGTTAGTTTTACGATATAATAATAGAACGAACTATGGTTTCAATTCACACGAAGTGTCATGTTATTTTATTTGGTATTATTCGTTCCTCCTCAGATAAACTACGAGCGGCTGGGGTCGATAGATATTGGATTGGTGTGAGATAGCTACGCTTGGGTGGAGGGTGTAAACATTTAAGCCCTTTTAAGCCTCCTCTCAATGATGTCGAGGTCGTCGGAAGGGTCGATGTAACGTCCGTCTTGGGCGACGCAATTGGATCCATCTTCGAAGCAAGGGAAGTTTTGCTCGGTAAAGGTTCCAGGAACGGCCCAACTGCACTCGCTCTCGATTCCGAGCTACGATGAGCAAAGCGAATCGCGGAGGGGTCGCGATAAGGTGTTAGAATTATTGCGTTCAGGTGGTTGGAGTGAAGTTATGGAGCGGAGGCATCAGGTAATGTGCACTTCGAAACGCGGATCATTATCTTCACTGTGCTCTTTTATTTCTCGTCCATCCTCACCTGGTTGTCACCCATTTTCAAGCGGAAGTAGCCCATCTCGCCCCAATCTGTCAGACGAGCGAGCGAGTCGCGAAACGAGTTAGGAGGATAATGGGGGTGGGATAATGCGTGATTATTATAGTGCGGTTAACTAGAGGTACTATGTAAATATAAGCTTCGCTCCTCCTCCTCCATCCTCACATTCCCCCCAGGAGTTGCGGACGATCCAGTACTGGTCACCGGAGTCGAAGTCGGTTCCCCAGCCGACGATGGATATTATGTGGTTGACCATCTTGTGGGCGAGCTTGTCGTCGGAGAAGACCCCGCCCTCGTAGTCGAGGAGGGGCTGAGAAAAGCGGCGAGGAGCGGGAGGTTTTTAGTTATATTGATGGGCGGTATATTGCTGTCGCTTTGCTCCTCGTCCAATCTCACCTCAGCGTTGACCCCGCAAGCGATGGGTCCACGCGCGAAAATCTCCGACTTCATGTTGTCTGCCCCGGTGACGGTTCCGTACTCTGAAATGGTTGCGTTGGGGTACTCGTCGATGGCAGAGCAGTCGACTCCGAAGGTGGAGCAGGTGCGGCAGGTGTTGATGGCGGAGGGGGTGGTGTCGACGCTGCCGCAGAAACCGATGGAGGAGTCGGAGGAGCAGGCGATGTAAGGCTGGCAGGAGTCGTATGGGACGTTTCCGGACTTCTTGATGTACTCGTATGTTCCGGTGGCGGAACCTCCGTAGCAGGATCCTGCCATGGACCCGGCGTTGTTGAGGATGTACTGGATGGAGAGGTTGATGTCAACGGAGGCGGAGGGACCGCGGGCCATCTTGATGCGGTCGCCAAGGGCGGAGAGAGCACCGTGAGCCCAGCAGGAACCACAATACTGGGGAATGTGCTGCAAAGAGCGAGCGGGGCGAGGAGCGAAGCGAGAGAGATGTTAAACAGAGCACTAGCTGTTGCTTCGCTCCAGCCTTCTCGTCCAATCTTACCTGGTTAAGGGACTTGGTGAGGTAACTGATGCCATCAATGTCAGCCCAAGTGAAAGCAGCGGGGATGTCGTCAGCGTTGATGTACTCATGGGGTTGGGGCTTGATGAAATCATCCTTGATTGTGTGCTCGGGCATGTCCTTTACCTCACTGATGTAAGCAGCGGAGGCAGTGGCGATTGAGAGGAGAGCTAGGATGAAATTCATGTTAATCTGCGGAGTGGAAGGGGGAGTGAAAGGGTTAGTATTTTGAGAAAAGAATGCTTATTGCTCCGCCCGAAGTCGTCAGGCAAAGTTCTAATTAGACGAATTTCAAACATTTGAAGTATTCTTGAGGGAGGCAAGCCAAATATGACAATCGTACGAGACGTTTCATCATCGTAACTATCAAATTGAACACTTACAGATTGAAAAATAGTTTGGAGGGCAAAGTTGGTTTAAACTGCTCAGCCCTCTCACCTAATGGAATTCTCACCTCCTCCTCGTCATCCAAGACGTTTAAAGAAGGGATTAAGAGTAAGGAATGATAATTTGCCTCCTAAACGTGATACAAATGGAGAGAAGTCAGCCCCATTAACAACTAGCAAGGCTTTGCCCCTCCCACCACCTCCCTCGAACGACGATGTTGATATTAACGGGGATCCCGGCGTAATGACACAGTTGGAGAAGATGGCGATGGAGTCCGGTATATCCATCTCTTTGTCCTCCCTTCCCACACCCGTCACAAACTTCATGTCCTCCCTAGTTACAAGCAAGAGGATAGCGGACGCCGACAACTCCGACCTCCAGAGGCAGGTACACCTGCTCCGTCTCTCGAACGATACCCTCCAGACTTCCAACAAGCAGCTCAACGCCGCTGTATTCTCGTCTGAGCAGGATGCTGCTGGAGCGAGGGTCAAGGTAAGGAGGAGAGAGAGAGGAGCGAAGGATGGTCGGGAGGAAGAAAATTGTAGCGCGACGCTAACCCCTCCCCCCACCCCCCCCTTACTGCAGCTGGAGAGCGCCAACAAGCAGCACAAGCAGCATGTCTCCAAGCTCACCTCAGAGAGGGACGAGTACCGTTCCCTAAGCGTCCGTCTATCAAGCCGCGACGAGCAGTACAAGGCGACCGTCCGCAAGATGGAGGTCGACTACGACAGCCTCCGGAAGCAGCTCCAGAAGAGGGTCCAGCAAGAGAGGAAGGGATCCAACGCGTTTAAGCCTTTCGATACCAAGGGGAAGCTACCGACGAGGGAGAAAGGGAAAGCGCAGGGGGGGGACAAGGAGTTCCTTTCCAAGCTTAACTCCAGCCTCGAGATGAGGCAGTCGGAGCTGCTTTACGAGAACAACAGGTGAGGGCGAGGAGCGAAGCGAAGAGCGGAAGGTTGTTAGTTATGTAGGATTTGGGATATGTGCGAGGGCAAGGAGCGTAGCGATGAGCATTAATAGGCAATATGATGTCGCTTTGCTCCAGCATTCTTACCTCCCCTGGATAACACGCTAACCCCCCCCCCCCTTTCTCGCCGCCGCACAGCCTCAGGGAGGATCTTCG
>JGI24540J26637_10000923_pt1 | contig 12730 bp, 5 predicted proteins | sample NorSeaMetagenome_FD_26637 | JGI IMG/M metagenome (IMG submission 26637)
AGAAGTTTTAAGTAAGCCACGCGCGGCGGGGGCCTGGCCCTAAGCATGCGAGCACGCTTAGAGTTGCGGGATCCTACTAGGCAAGGGAGTAACTAAGAAAGGGCCCAAGCAGAGCAAGGGGGGGGGTAGGGGGGGCGGCGCAGGGCGCGGGGCAGCCGGCAACACTCCACCCGCAAAAGCAGGGGGAGCGGGGCACTGGCCTACCCAGGGGCAGGGCCGCAAAACTCAAGTTACTCCCGGATCAAACACTCTATTCTCATCCATCACTAATCTACTTCTCTGTCCGACAAGCCGCGCATCCTCCAAGTACCGCCACACCCTGCCCACATCTGTCTCCATTACTCTAGCTCGCAACGCCATTTGAGCACGCTGCAGGTGCGCCCAGAAGTCCCGCTCCGCACCATCCGGCACGGTACCTGCCGGTGCCAAGATGGGAACCTTCCCTTGCATCCTATACGCCACCTCCAACCCTGAGAGTCCCCATATCCCCTTCGCCTCAAGGGCACGCATGATACCCTCGGTAGACATGTAGGCAGGCCTAACACCAGCAGGGGCCCTGGGCTGAGCCAGGTCTATCTGCCATACACCCGAGTCCACCACCTCCAACTCCATATCGCCCATCGCCATGAGCCTTGATCGCACACTCCTACTCATCTCGCCTACCCTCCAGCTCATCCACCCTGGCTCCACCCACACCCTCCCCAGAGCATGAGATCCTGACACCCCCCCTGTCTCCTGTGGGTGCACATCGCCCCGTTTTCCCCCATCATCCAGTATCTCCTCCACTAGGGCAGCCCCACCCCCCATGTGCCCTCCTTGCTTGCCCACACGGCTCCCTTTGCCCCTCCTCCTCCCCTTCCTCCCACCCCCAGCCTCCCCCTTACTTCCCTTTAGGGCCATGGGCTCGATACACACCCACACTCTGCTCCCCATCCCCTCAGACTGCACCCTCCCATCTGGCCCCCTGGGCCTCAGTCGCGGTCCCACGCCAGCACCATCGCCTCCGTGATCGCCTCGCCCAGCACCACAGGCATTCGATTCCTGGCCGCAGCGACGGTGTAACCCTCCCACCGCACCCTCTGCTGGTCGCTGTCCCTTGCCACCAGTAGACCCTGCGGGTGCGCCTTGCGCTCCTTGCAGCAGCAGCAGTGATCCACCGTCCTCCTGGGGACAAACTCGTCCTCCGTCATCGTCATCCACAGCACATATGCCTTCTTGTGCTGCCACTGCGGGTCGCCATCTCTGTAAGCACACCCGTCCACCCTGACCTTCCTCAGCCCCAAGGCCTCCAGCTCCACCATCCGAGCCTCCTGGGCGAGGTCGCTCGCTCCCGGCTGCTCTATCACCACAGAGGCGCGNGGGAGATGCTGCCGCACCCACCGCACCCCTTCCACCATCGTGTCGATGGAGTCCTCCTGGTGCTCTGACCGTGGTCGACCCTCCCCTCTGCGCCCCCCACTCATGTGACAGGCCTGGGACTCCTCGGTGCAGTTGGGGGAGATGAACACCCCCAGCAGCGANNCCAGGTGGAACTTCGCCAGCTGAGAACACCACCTCACCATCCCCACCGAGCGACCTGAAGAGACGTTCGCCAGTATCTCCGGGTGCGTGTCCCCCTTCCCAAAGGGGTCCTCCCTGCTCCCCACTGACTGCTGAGCCTCGTCTAGCCCCACGTGCCTCCCTTGAATTTCCTCCATGACCTTGCAGGCCCCCTCCGCGAATCCGCCCCAGCCCATCCCTATCTCCAACAGGGTCAGGGCCTTGANAGGCACCTCCACAACCCTCCCATTGAGGGCCACCTTGAGCTCCTCCACTTGCTCGCACCGCACCCAGCCCCTGCGGAGTGCCTCCTGGAGAGCCTCGTCCACCCACCGAAACTGCCTCCCTCCACTGCCTTGCGCCACCACCGACACTGTGCCTCCCCCTTCCGCCACAGCCAACGCCAGTGCAGCCCTCACCCCCTTCCGCTGCAGCCTCCCCCCTCCCGTGACCTTCCTCCCCTTCAGATTCATCATCATAGCCTCCGCCCTGCCCGGACTCAGATGCCACTGCCCCCCCTGCGCCACCCTGCGGGCACAACTCCTCTGCGCCCACTCCTTCACCGCGGTCACAGCGAAGTTGCAGTCGGCCGCCACCCCTTCCACTGGACCCCTGGCAGCCTCTCTCCTCTCCGGTGTCCCCAAGGGGGTGCACTGGGGGATCCTCCCCTCCCGGAGGCCAGGAGGAAGGCGCACCGCCAGGTTGTGCATCGCCTGCCGCGAGCTCACCCCGCGTTGCACCTGTTTGCGGCGGTAGAGCTTCAGCTGCTCCACCGTCAAACTCTGCCCCTTCTGGGCCTTCTCCTCCACCATCGCACACAGCCCCTTCCTGCACACACCCATATAAAGGATTGGGGGACACAGTGATGGTGCCACTCCCCCCTAGCTCGGAGTTACTCAGCCCCAACATGTCAGACTCATACAGGCTATAGTCCATGGTCTTTTCTGCCAGCGTAACCACGCCCCTAGCCCTGCCATTAAACACCCTCTCATTGATCACTTTTGAGACCTCCCTCAGCATTTCACTCCTCCCACCCTCGCCATGAGACAGCCAGTGCTCACTCAACACCTTAACACCATCATACTCATATGTGCACACCTGTACCCCTCTATCACTTAACACCTGCACCGCCACCGCAATGGCCCTCATCTCATAGTCTGTGATGACTCTATGCACCACAGTGCCTATGTTCGGGGCCCCCCCACCAGTTCTGGGCATCTCCCAGAACTGATCCCTGAGATGGTGCCGACCCACAATGTCCCTTCGAAGTTCATGGACCTCAGCCTCGAACCCTGAGACCCACCCCCGCTGTCGCATGTGTCTCATTTGGGGGTCACTAATGATGCGATTGATCGCATCCTTAGCCCCTGAGACATCCCCCCCCATCTCCTCTGCGACCCTCACACAGTGCTCCTTGGGGCTCCTCACAAACCCTTGCAGCAGTTGGTACCGATGGGGATCAATTTCCCACATCAGGGCCAACGCCACCAGAATCGAGGGGTAGCACTTAACCAGGTCAAGGTCTACAAGGGTCGGAGTCGGGTGGCATATGAGTGCATTCCGCACCTGCCGAGGCATGGCAGTGAGGGCTAGGGCCCCCAGTGCCTTCTCCCCAGTAACAGGATCCACTACCGATGGGTAAGCCCTACCCACCTTCACCCCCTGTCCCCCTGTGAGGGACTTCCTATCATATCGCACCCTGACTCTGGCTAGGGCACCCTCATCTCCTCTCGTGGCACAGGCCAGATACCGTGGCAGCGAATCTAGGACACTATCAACACTCCTCAGCTTCTCCACCAGCTCCCTGTGTTGCACCGCAGCATTCTCAACCCCTTTCGACACCCCCCACTCCCGCAATCTCCCCATCCCTTCGCCCATGGATTTTGACAACGACAGTGCATCCACTTGCCAGTCCTCCAACAGGTGGATCTGGGTGAGGGTGGCATGCGACGCAGCACAGCACATCAGCATGTCATCCCTGCGTTGTGGCAGGACTTGTAGTAGGAGGTGGGCTGCCTCCCAATTAAAACACTCCGACAGGACCACCACAGGTGAGCCCTCCAGGTCCATGACATGCGGTGTCCCCTCAGGCGCACTGGTAGAGGCCCCCCCATCCTCCACCTCACCACTGCCATCACCCACTACCCCTCCATCACCCCCATGTGGTCGATGCTGCCACTATCATACCCCTCATCTACATCCTCCTCACCCCCCCCCCCCCCCCCCCCCCCCCCCCCCCCACTCCTCATCTTCAGACACCGCAGGGCTCTCCAGAGGGTATTCAGGGTCATCAGCCTCAATGATCCCCCAGTGACAGTTCTCGTCGAACAACATCACCGAGACCTCCTCATCCCTCTCTAGAACATACAACTCCCTAACCCGTCTCCACTGCCCCTGCCCTGCAGCACTACTGAGCAGCGCCGAGGTGATAATAGACTCCTCATTCACTGTGCCCACACATGTCAAGCTTTTCAGCCTAGCCCTAATGTACAAGACCTCACCCGCCATCACCCTGTCACAGACCTCATCCCTAAGCCTTGCTGTCTCCTGATCCCTCTGTTTCCTCCGCTCAGCCCGCCTCTGTGTTCCCTTCACCTTCCTCCCCACCTTGGTACATCTCTCCCTCGCCGAGGCCATGCAGTCGCACCCCCTCCACCCCCCCCAACAGGAGATGCCATCATGTTGTGTGCACCTAAACGCTGCTTTGCCACACCCCACAGTTGCCCTGAGGCCCACCTCCTCACATCCCTCGACAACACATCTCCCTTGACACACCCTGCTGCAGTGTCCTCGTAGGGCCCCCTGCTCCACACCCTGGCCCTGTGAGAACCTCGCCACAGGGATCATGTACGCAGTGATACTACTCTGAACCCACCTTGAATCCGCCTCACTGTGGTTAGCCCTTCGCTCTGCCAGCCAGGCCCTGTGCCTCTCATTGCCCTTCTCAGGCCCTAGCTCTAGCATAACCTGGTCCCTGTGTGCCTTGCTCTCCTTCCTGCATCTGTACCCCGCGCTAAGCTCACCCACTGGCTTCGGGGGGCGGCCCCTCCTTAACCCTGTCTCACACCTAGGCATGCTCCATCGGGCCCTCCCTGCCTCAGCCTTCCTCTCCGCTACCCCACTCAACTCCTCAGCCTTCTGTACCATGTCATTCCGCTGCTTCCATCTATCATGTGCATGGCACCCCAGCACCCTGGCTGTATTTGCGAGTAGGGCTGTCGCGTCTCCTAACGAAACACCCTGCACGAGAAGACCCTCATGCAGGGAATGGGGGAGGACCCCCACCCATCCCCACCAGGGCTCCCATCCCTGCGGAGTCCCCTCCCCGCCACTAAGCCACCACCCTGAATCCCACAGACTTGACGCCCCTGCACTGTCCCACAGAATCTGTAGCTCATCTATGGCTGCCTTCCTTCTAGCATCTCCAGCAGGGCATCCCCTCATGACATGGTCCATGGACTCAGTGACCCCCTCGCCACAGCACGGACATCGACACAGGCTCTCCTTGTCCCCCCACACATAGCCGTAGATGTTGTTCCCATCCCCTATGCGCTGCGAAATGTTCTCGTATGTAGGGAGACATCCAGCCAACATTCTCACTACAAATCGCATACTAAGCATGCTTTTGTAGAGGGCACCAGGGGTGCCCCCCCACGACAGCTCCCTCATCAGAGCCCATGCCCTTCCCCGCTTAGACGTGCCCTTGCCTAGGGCATTCACTCGTTTCTGCACCGCCGCCCCTTTGAGGGCTGTTTTGACACAGCCCTGCACCAACGTGCCGCTGTTGTCATACAGCACCCTGTTATCCTCACCGGCAATAGCTTGTAGCTGAGCCTCCCTCAGCACCCCACTGCGCCAGACGCCGCCCTCAAAACATCTTTTTGTCTCCCTAGTCCCCTCTACTAGCCCTTTCCCCTTCTCAGCCAGGGTGTCTGCCCAGTCATTCCCAATGTGGTGGTGATGGGATGCCACACAGTCCCCCCTCTCATCACCTCCACATGAACACACCCACTTCAGTGCACCTCCCAGTGCCCCTTTCCTCACCCTCCTCTCTTCCTGCTCTACATGTGAGTGGATCCAGCGCAATTCCGTGCTCGAGCCCTTCTCCTCCCTAGCCTGAGCCAACATGTAAATCCTGTTCCATATGGCACGAGCCCCCTGTGTCAACCGCCCTCCATATCCTTCTCGGCCCATCCAGTTCTCTATCACCCCTGTGTTGTCGACATACACCCAAAGATTGCTCCCTAGAGGAGCAGCCCTCAGCACCTGCAGCAAGGCCATGGCCTCCGCATAGCTGTTGTTCTGCTCCCCATCAAGTCTTCCCCACATTTCTAAGGTCTCTACACCCAGGCTCACGGCCCCCCCCCCTCCCTTGCACCTATGAACCAGTTGGGCACTACCAGCACCCATCATCACCGCCCCCCACCCCGCCCTGGGAGTCAATCCCGGGTCAAGTCCCCCATCAGTGTATGCAACAATCTCACCCCCGATGACATCCGACCACTCAGCTGAGGAGCGGTCCTCCCTGGCCACACTCCCGATGCTGTGCCCCACCGGGGTGCCATCTACCCTCACTTGTAACTGCCCCATGGCCTCATGTGTGCAGTGCTCCACTGTGCCTTTCGTACGAGTTCCTCGCACCCCCGCAGTGAAGTGCCTAACTGCAGCCTTACCGGCAACCTTATTGTATAAGGAATCCCCATCACTGCTGCCCCTCCATTGACTGCCCCTATCACCCAGATCCCTATCATTGCCTGCAGAGATATATGACACTGACTTCACGATGGCACTGACATCCGTGAGTGACCGTAGCCCCAGGCCCCCCTCACTCACAGGAATGTAATATATGTGAACTGGCATGGTTTTTGGGATGCCCCCAGCCTTCGCCACTATGGCTCTCAGTGCGGTGTCCCAGGCATCAAGCTGACAGACACCTACTGAGGCCACCACCAGTGGATATGCCACTGCGGGGACCACAACTATATTGACCAAATATATGGCCTGTTCCAATGTGAGGCGAGCTCCCAATAGCCTCTCACGAAGGGACTTGAACTTCCTCCCCAGTACCTCCCTCTGCTTTACCCACCCAGCTCCTGGTTCAAACCAAACACCTAAGTACTTCATCATCCTGCCATCACCCTTACTGGCTGGCGGCCCTTCACCAAGGACTATGTTCACTTCCCCTTTCTTACCCTTGGTAGCTGTAAACCGCTCACCCAAGCCCACTGAGTCATTTGTCTCAGCCTTCCATCGCAATGGTGCAGCAGGAGCATTCACTGAGAAGTAAGCACACTTATCTTTGTTCAGCTGCAACCCATGGAATTCTGAGAACTCCTGTATCAACACCACCAATCTCTGCATTGCCCCTGGTCCCCTCACTGCCCATATACTGTCATCCACAAACATCTGCCCCAGCATCTCAACCATCCCATCATCCCCTCGGGTACCCCCAACACCCTCCCAGCACTCAGGTATTGTCTGTTGACCCCCCTTACCCACGAATCTGTACCCTTCACCTTCAAGTTCATGATGGACCCACTCCAGCAAGAAGTTCATGAAGACTATCCACTTGAGGGGACCACCCACTGAACCCTGTCTCACCCCTCTCCCCATCCTGAAGGGGGGGGACAAGCGGCCATGTCCTAGGATTATTTTTGTTGTGGCCCCTTCACCTTCTTCACTACCTGAGTCAAGATTAACCATGAGGTCTATGAGACCCTGTGGCATGCCCAGTGTCCTCCAGCTAAGTTCTTGAGACCAGAACTGACACGTGTCAAATGCCTTGCTATAATCTGTGGTAAAGACATGGCACTCCCTCCCTGACACCCTCGCATCCTCTAGCATCTCTGCGAAGACCCTCAAAGGGGCCTCTACCCCACAGTGCGGAACTGCCCCATACTGCCCCCTGTGCAGCATCCCTCTCTCCAGCACCACCTTCGTAACTCTCGCTATCATGATGTGTTCATAGAGTTTGAGGAGGTGCTCCATGAGAGCAATAGGCCGACACGCCGAAAGATCAGACAATCCCTGATCAGTCTTCGGCAGCATCCTAATCAGTGCTGTGTTAAGAGTGTCGGGCACCCTTCCCTGGCGCCGCCACTGCTCAAACACCGATGCTAGAGCACTCATCGACTCCTCATTCATATGCTTAAAGCACTCTGCCACTATCTTACTTNCCCCCCCTGCTTTACCCTTCTTCATCTTGGCTACAGCCGCCATCACATCCTCTCCTGTAATATCAGTCATGCACTCATCCCACCACCCCTCACCCTGAGCAACCCTGCCCACCCTCCAGTACATGCGCTCATAGCATTCCTGGTACAGCCTCCTGTAGCACTCCGGCATATGAGATGTGTCTCCCTGGAGGAAGCGTGCCCTAGATCCCCACCTCACATCAACCCCTGTCACNGATGTGAAGTGTGTCGCCCAGTGGTCCCTAACTCGTTCGCCCACCTCCTCTACCGAGCAGGCTAGAGTCTCATCTTCCCTCCGCACCGAGGTCAACTCCTCAGCTACAGTGCCCCTCCTCAGTACCAGCTGAATAAACCTGCCTCTACCTTTACCCATCTTCTCACCAAATAGTAGGTTCCTCATTCTCACAGCCCCCCTAATAGCCGAAGCTTTGGACCTGGACCCCACCACCCTGAGGTGCATGTCACATTGCGTAACCCCAGCCCGAAGCAAGTTCCTTAATTCGGCAAGCCTGCCTGCCTCAAACATGCTGGCAGCTCCATCCATCTGCCCAGTATCAAACCCTTCAGGCCTGCGGGTGTATCTCCACCTCACCCTATCTACATGTTTCAGAGAGCATCGCTGCTCCTCCAGAGCCACCTCAGCCCTTCGTAACCTTCTCCTCCACATGTTTACTTTACAGTCGGGAGTGGTCACATCCCTACGCCTCTTAGGAATCCTGGGATGGCACACTGCTACTTCCTTCGCAATCATGCCTATCTCCTCCTTAAAGGCTGAGGTGACATACTCGGCCTGCTTTGTCAGGTCAGCATGCCCCAGGGCCTCAGTGAGACGCTTCGTACAACTCAGGTTGTATTCAGCTCTCTCATCCTTGGTCACTGTCGACTTAAACTTGTATTGGATGTCCGTCGTTTTATCCCATATGGGTATGGGAGTCTTAGCCACCCTCGCACAGTTCACCGCACAGTCCATCACAACCATCTTGTGGTCAGTGGGCAGGTCAAGCTGGCTCTGTATGCCCACAGCAGTGGACTCATGCGCCACTAAGCCCTCAGATGCCATTATATAATCCAACCTCCTACCCGCCTGGTACTCGAGCCCACCACTCCCCTTACGCGTAATTGCACTCTGCAGGGGGTGCCACCATCTAAAGGCATCCAGCACCCCCAAGCTTTCTATTGCAGCTATATACCATGCATCCTTCTCCAGCCCATCACATCCTCTGTCTGTGTCCAACAGCGAGTCAACCGCCGCATTGAAGTCCCCAAGGACTATCACCTTCCCTGTTGGATACCGCCTCGTATACTTGTCTATCTTGTCCTTACAAGTCGACACAAGCTTCTCGGCCTTAGCTCTCACGGTGTGCGGGTCATTGTATCCGTACAAGCCCATGACCATCAGACGCTCCAATGGCAGTCCTGGCAGCTTCTCAGCAGCCTTAAACTCTACACAGAATATCCTCCCTTGCACCTCCAGTGCCCCCTGTGCCACCTTCACCTCCCTCCATTCCCGTCTAACCAACACGACACACCCAGCCTCATTGCCCTTGCCCCCTGCCCCAATGGCCACCCCACCCAGTTCCGCCTCATCGGAGCGTGCCCTCATGGCAGCATTTACCTGGCCCACCGCCCTCTCAACCTGTCCTGGTTCATGCACCACCAGTATGTCTAGCCCCAGCCTATAAAAAGTGTTTACCAGCACAGCGGCATACTGCAGTTCACCCACATGTGTGTCGAGCCGCTTTTGCACATTTATGCACCCTATGCGGAGCCCACAGTCTGCATGCCGCACCCTAATGTCATGCCCCACCCAGTCACCCAAAGCCTCTCCCAGGTCACCACCCATGAATTCCTCCAACACCCTCTCTCTCTCCCTTTCCTCCTCCTCCTGCTCCTTGAGCTCCATCACTGCACTGCACCCAGTTATTATCCCTCCTACTACAGATGTCGCAGCCCCTATGGATGCTGCCAACATCCCTGGTAGGGCCCCAATTGTATCCATGCCACTGATGCCGGCACCCTCCGCCTCAGTGGCCCTGACTAGACCAAGTAGTAACACCACCAGTAGCAACGCTCCAAGTCTCTTGTCCCCTCTCCTACCCCGCCTGTAAGTTGCACCTCCCGAGGCTCGTCTTGGTTGCTGCCGCAGCGCCCCTCGAGCTGCTCGGGCCGCTCGGGCGGCACGGGCCGCTGCTCGGTTCGCCCTCCGTCGTTGCTTCGGGGCAAGCTTTCCTATCCATCGACAACGGCTGGTCCCCATACACCTCCTCACCCCCCCAACACGCCTCGCCGGGATCAGTCTCCGGGCCGTGGCCCGCCCTCCCTTCCTGGCTCTGACCCTACCGTCCACACGTGGTATGTACACCAAGGACAGTCCCAGTTCCACTATCACATTAGCCATCCCCACGAGCACCGCTACTACCTCAGCTACCCTCCACCCCCACGTCAGGACAGCTTGTACCCACCCCCTAGCCATATCTGCCTCTGGCCCAATAGCCTCCCTTCCTCCAGTCCCCACCGTAACCAGGATAAGCCGTGCATGCACACCCACCATGTCCCTGTCCCCGTCGTCCCCCACCTCAGCCCTTCCAATGCACAAGATTACCGTCGAATTTACCGACACCCATCTCACCTTCTTGTGGACACCATGGTCTCTCGGCGGGGCTATGAAGGCCGCTCGTCTCCTGCACACACCCATGAAGAGAGCACTGAGCAAGGCGCCCCGTTTTACATTTCCTGGCCCCTCACCCCCCAGCAGCAGCCCCACTGCTATCAGTTCCTGTCGCCACACTCCACCGACATGGCCCTGAACCTCTGCACTGAGCAAGGCGCCCCGTTTTTCACTTCCTGGCCCCTCACTCCACAGCATCAGCCCCACTACTATCAATTCCTGCCGCCACACCCCACCAGCATGGCCCTGTACCTCTGCACTGAGCAAACCGCCCCGTTTTACATTTCCTGGCCCCTCACTCCCCAGCAGTAGCCCCACTACTATCAATTCCTGTCGCCACACCCCACCGACACAGCCCTGCACCTTTACCACCACGGTCACGTTGCCCTCACCCCTCACCTCCTCGTCTCGTGCACTCCCCAGAGACCGGCTTTTGTTCGTATTCGTTGTAGTTCGGCTGGTCAGCCGCAAGCTGCTGAGTGCAGCGGTGCTCAATAGCTTAGCACCACCCCCCGGCCAGGGGCCAGAGTTAACTGAGTTTTTAATACATAAGACCATGCTCGTGCTTAGAGTTACACTGCTATGTACATGGCAACGACCACACATAAATACTGAATTACTAGGGCCAAGCGTTTTCACATGCACTTTAGTCCTACCTCGTACTGCCTCATCACTCCACCCACCTACAAATCCTGATCGAGCACTGTGGCCTCTGCCTCCTGCGAAGCCGCGCCTTGAGGAGCTGCGTTCTCGGGGGCCTCGGGGGCCGGCGATGCCTTCGCCTCCTCTGCCTTCTCGTACAACGGAGCCTCCTCGGACGCCGTGAAGCTGGGGATCCCACTCCCACTGTGCGCCTGCGACGATCCCTCCTTGGACACTGACTTCAGCTGCTTGGGCTTGCTGCGCTTGTCCTTGACCACCGTCTCCTTCACGGAAATGTGAGGTGCTTTCGGTCCCGCCTTCTTTTTCGAAAAAGACTTTAAACGAGAACCTCCTCCGCGCCATGCGCCGCCTGGGGCCCTGCCTTTTGGGGCAGGCTGCCCCCTCTCTTGCCTGTGCCCCTTGTGAGACTTCGCGAGAAGCTGCTCTTGGTACGCAGACGTTGGCGACCCTCCCGCAACCCTCTTCGTCCCCCCTGCCGGACCAGGGGAGAACCCTTGGGCAGCTGGGAGCCTCATGTCCGGGGGCGGCCATTGCTGTGCCTGCCCCTTGCCCTGCGTCGGGGTGGAGAACTCCGCCTCCTCCCTCCCACCACCACCGAGCATGGCTCCGAGCTGGGATGCGACTGCTGAGGCCACTGACCTCTCGCGTCCCCCACCCACGTGTGCCCAGTCTGCAGGAGCGCCACCCCCGAAGCCTGTCCCCTTCGCACCCTTTCCTCGCGAAGGTTCTTGCCACCCCCCTGACCGGTCCACCTGGTGTCCCCATCCCCCGCCTGCCTGGCCATCCCACCCACTCCCCTGCCGGGGATAGTCCCAACCACCACCCCGCTGCTGGGATCCCACTTTGCTCCTCTCCCCCCGCGGATCCGCAGGTCCCGCCTGTGCTGCTGGCCCCCCTGCCTGTTTCCCCGCACCTGCCCATGTAGAGCTGCGCTGTGTTGGGGCACCCGCTTGGGTTGCAGTAATACCCAGCGTCATGTGGAGCTGCGCTCCCTCTGCCGGGAGGAGCTCCTGCACCAACGTGTCCTTTGCCGCCCTTGCACCGTCGTAATACGCAACCTTCGCAGAACCCACATCCATCGTCAGCTTCAGCTGTGTCTTGGGGTAGCTCCTCCGCGACCGCATCTCGCTGATAATGTACTGCACCGTATCCCCCTCCTTCACAATGAAGAGCTCCGCTTCCCCCTCCACTGCAGCACTCTCGGCGATAAAGAGGCGCCCAACCGTGCGCTTCTCGGCCCTCATGCCCCTCATAGTGGCCTCCTGCACTTCGGTGTCCACAATCGCCTGGGGGGCTAGCACTTACTGTAGCCACCAGGTACACAAGTGTGAGGGGTACTGTGAGCAGCACCCTGACCCTAGCCCCACCATCAATGACCCCAGCCCCAGCCACAGTATGGGGCTCTGTACTGCTACTGCTGCTCACAGGTGTGAGGGGCACAGTGAGCAGCACTCCGACCCTGGCCCCACCATCTATGGCCCCAGCCTCAGCACTAGTCTGAGGCTCTGTACTGCTGCAGCTCCTCACAATTGTGAGGGGTACTGTGAGCAGCACCCTGACCCTATCCCCACCATCAATGGACTCAGCCTCAGCCACAGTATGGGGCTCTGTACTGCTACTGCCCCTCACAAGTGTGAGGGGTACTGTGAGCAGCACCCTCACCCTA
>JGI24540J26637_10000924_pt1 | contig 12727 bp, 10 predicted proteins | sample NorSeaMetagenome_FD_26637 | JGI IMG/M metagenome (IMG submission 26637)
TTTTTTTTTATTATTTGATTAAGATCTGAAAATTTCCAATTTTCATCTCTTCTATTTGGAAAACCTTTGTTTATAAAGTTATCTAAATAAAATTGTTTAATTTCAGTATCTCTTTGAGATAAACTCAAATTTTTAATAATATTATCAAAATCTTTTTGTAATTGCTCTTTCATCTAATGAAAATTTTCGTATCCTTTTTTTTCTAATTCTAATGCTAAGTCTGGTCCTCCAGATTTTACAATTTTTCCATTCATCAATACATGTACAAAATCAGGTTTTATGTAATCAAGTAATCTTTGATAGTGAGTAATTATTAAAAATGAATTTTTCTTGTCTCTCAAGGTATTAACTCCCTCAGCAACAATCTTTAAAGCATCAATATCTAATCCTGAATCTGTTTCATCTAGGATTGATAACTTTGGTTCCAATAATGACATTTGTAAAATTTCATTTTTCTTTTTTTCTCCACCTGAAAAACCAACATTTAATTGTCTATTTAATTTCTCCTCATCAAATTTAAGCTCTTTGGATTTTTGCTTAACTAGTTTTAAAAATTCTATAGCATCAAGTTCTTTTTCACCTCTTGCTTTTCTAACTGCATTTAATGATGTCTTTAAAAATATATTGGTATTCACTCCTGGAATTTCTAGTGGATATTGAAAAGCTAAAAAAATACCTTTATGAGCTCTTTCCTCTGTTTCAAGTTCAAATAAATCTTTTTCTTCAAAAAGAATTTCTCCAGAGACTTCATAGCCTTTTTTTCCTGATAAAATATTTGATAATGTGCTTTTACCAGATCCATTTGGACCCATTATAGCGTGCACTTCTCCAGGATTTATATCGAGAGAAAATTCCTTTAAAATTTCCTTATTATCAATTTTTGCATTTAATTTATTTATTTTTAACATTACCCTACACTTCCCTCTAAACTGATACCCACAAGCTTCTGAGCTTCAACTGCAAATTCCATTGGCAACTGTTGCAAAACCTCTTTGCAAAATCCATTTACAATCAATCCAACAGCCTCTTCTGCATTTAATCCTCTTTGCTGACAATAATGTAATTGTTCTTCACTTATCTTTGAGGTTGTAGCTTCATGAGCAATATTTGATTCAGAATTTTTATTCTTAATATATGGAACTGTATGTGCTCCACATTTATTACCCATTAATAATGAGTCACATTGAGTATAATTATTTGAATTTGAGGCTTTAGATGAAATATCGACAAGACCTCTATAAGTCATATCTGAAAATCCAGCACTTATTCCCTTAGAAATAATCTTACTTTTTGTATTTTTACCTAGATGGATCATTTTTGTACCAGTGTCAGCTTTTTGGTGATTATTAGTAATAGCAATTGAATAAAACTCTCCAACAGAATTGTCTCCTTTTAAAATACAACTTGGATATTTCCAAGTTATTGCCGATCCAGTTTCTACTTGTGTCCATGAAATTTTTGAGTTTTTACCTTTACATAAACCACGTTTAGTTACAAAATTATATATTCCACCTTTTCCATCTTTATCTCCAGGATACCAATTTTGTACCGTAGAGTATTTTATCTCAGCATCATCAAGTGCAATTAATTCAACGTTTGCAGCATGTAGTTGGTTTTCATCTCTCATTGGTGCAGTGCAACCTTCTAAGTAACTTACATAGCTTCCTTTATCTGCAACAATTAAAGTTCTTTCAAACTGACCTGTATTAGTAGCGTTAATTCTAAAGTAAGTAGATAGTTCCATTGGGCATCTTACACCTTCTGGTATATATGCAAATGAACCATCAGTAAAAACTGCAGAATTTAGAGTGGCAAAGAAATGATCTGTCGTTGGAATAACTGACCCTAAATATTTCTTAACTAACTCAGGATGGTTTTGGATAGCTTCAGATATAGGGCAAAAAATAATTCCTAGCTTAGATAATTCTTCTCTAAAAGTTGTGGCAACTGAGACTGAGTCAAATACTGCATCTACTGCAATACCATTTAATCTTGCTTGTTCTTGAAGAGGGATACCAAGTTTTTTATATGTTTCTAAAAGTTTTGGATCTAATTCATCTAAACTTTTAGGTTTATCATCCATACTTTTAGGAGCAGAATAATAATATAAATCTTGATAATCTATTTTTGGATATTTTGGTTTTTGCCAGTCTGGTTCTTTTAATTGTTTAAATCTTTCAAAAGCTTTTAATCTAAAATCAAGCATCCATTGAGGTTCTTTTTTTATATTTGATATAAATTTAATTACTTCTTCACTTAACCCTTTTGGAGCTCTAGTACTTTCAATATCAGTTGAAAAACCATACTTATAATCTTTTAAATTATCAATTTCTTTTTGTCTATTATCCATTTTATGTTCTTTGTTCTGTATTATTTTTTAGTAAATCATCTAAACTTTTTCTTTCAAAAAAACTATTGATGTGAGTTTCTAGTTCATCCCAAAGATTATGTGTAACACATTTTGTAGCTTTACCATTGCATCCCTTTTTCGATTCTTTCTTACACTGAACCGTTTTAACTTTCTCATCAACTGCATGAAATATATTTGTAAGTTTAATTTCATTTGGTTTTTTAGAAAGAACATACCCACCTTGTGTGCCCCTGATACTTTGAACAATTTTATTTTTTTTAAGCTTAGAAAAAATTTGTTCAAGATAATCTAGTGAAATTCCTTGACGCAAAGATATATCTCTTAATGATACTGGATTAATGTTATCAAACCTTGCTAAATCCACTAATGCCATTACAGCATATCTACCTTTTGATGTTAATTTCATATTACCCTTTAAATTGAAGGGTTTTTATACATACCTGACTAAAATGGTCAAGTATAGATTATAATAAAAAAACTAACATATTGTCGCTCACTTGTGATAAACCTAGTTTTTTTTTGAGAACAATAATCAATTGCACATATGGATAATAAAATTTTAGAGATATTTATACCTGGCCCTGCAGGTAGACTAGAAGCTAAATATTATAAAAGTAAAAAAAATACATCTCCGATAGCACTTGTACTGCAACCTCATCCACAATATGGGGGAACAATGAATAATAAAGTTGTAGTGGATACATTTCATACATTTATGGATAATGATTTTTCAGTTTGTAGAGTTAACTTTAGAGGTGTTGGTAAAAGTGATGGTGAATTTGATAATGGTCAAGGTGAACTTGCTGATGCTGCAGCTGCATTAGATTGGTTGGAAAGAGAAAATTTTGATAACTCTCAATGTTGGGTATCAGGTTTTTCATTTGGGTCCTTGATAGCTATGCAGCTATTGATGAGAAGACCAGAAATTAATAGATTTATTGCAATCTCTCCTCAACCAAATGTTTATGATTTTTCTTTTTTATCTCCTTGTCCAACATCTGGATTAATGATCTACGGTAAAAAAGACGAATTAGTTCCTTTGGAATATATTACAGAATTAGATAAAAGATTAAGTGCACAGAAAGGTATTAAAGTAGAATTCCAATCAATACCCGAGGCCAATCATTTTTTTTCAAAAACTGAAGATGCATTAATTAAAAATCTTGAAAAATACATAAAAAAAGAAACTGCTCTTTATTAAAAGTTTTTAACCAATTTTCCACCGACAGTAGGTATTTTGCATCCAGTTGTTTTAGGATAAGATATTGATAAGTTTAAAAATGATCTTATAGCAAGATAACCAAAAGCTTGGGATTCTATGTAATCTCCATTTAAATTATATTCATCTATTATATCTAAACTTATATTAGTTTTGTTGGAAAGATAATCTTTAATATTTTGAACAAGAAAATTATTTTTTCTTCCTCCACCACATATCAAATATTTAANTGNTTTATCGTTACTACCATTTGAATATTCAATTCCTTTTGCTATTAAGTAAGCTGTAAAATTTGTAATTGTTGCNCATCCATCTTCAAGNGAAAGACCTCTTNCAAATGAAATATCAAAATCCTTTATNTCTAAAGATTTTTCAAATGTACCTATATTAAAATTGTCAATNGCTTGATTTAAAGTTAGTTGATTAATTTTTCCAGATTTTGCAATTGANCCATTTTGGTCAAATTTATATTTTGAATTTTTTCTTATCCATTCATCAATCATACAATTGCCAGGACCTGAATCAAATGCCTCTAAATTTTCTTCTAACCATTCATCTTTTTTATTTACTTTTGTAATATTTGAAATTCCACCTATGTTAATAAAACAAATTGGGTATTCTACATGATGCTTTTCGTTAATTTTTTTGGATAATAAATTATGAAAAATAGGTGCCAAAGGTGCACCCTGACCATTATTTTTTAAATCTTCTTGTCGAAAATCATAGACAACATGTTTTTTAATTAATTGAGACATTAATTCACCATCACCTAGTTGTCGTGAAATTTTTAGTTCAGGATTGTGAAAGATAGTTTGACCATGAAAACCAACAAAATTAACCTCGTCTTTATATTTTAATGATACTTCGTTTACAATTTTGCTATGAAATAAAGTAATTTNTCTCTCTAATTCAATCAATCTTTGAGAATATGTTTCTAAATCCTTGATGTTGAAAATTACATTTCTCAGATCAACTAATTGATCATGTAAATTGGTATCATACTCATAATATTCATCTAAAATATTGACGAATTGATCCAATCCATCCGATCTAATTAAAGACACATCAACACCATCCATTGATGTGCCNCTCATTAATCCAATAGCTGTATATAATTTATTTTTCATTGATATTCTTTTTAATAAAAATTTGTATATTGTGTAACTATAATCTTATGAATAAATTTTTAAAAGAATTTAAAGATAGGGGTTACTTCTATCAATGCACAAATGAAGCAGAATTATCTAATTTAATGGATAGTGAAAAAATTAAAGCCTATATCGGATTTGATTGTACTGCGGAAAGTTTACATGTTGGCAGTTTGCTACAAATAATGTGTCTAAGATTACTACAAAAAAATGGCCATAGACCAATAGTGTTGCTAGGTGGTGGAACAACACGAATTGGTGATCCCTCTGGTAAAGATAAAACTAGAAAAATTTTAAGTGAAGAAGAAATTGAAAAAAATATTAAAAATATAAAAGATATATTAAAAAAATTTTTAGACAATAATGACTCAGAAACTAAACCTATATTTGTAAATAATTATACGTGGCTTAAAAATTTAAATTACATCTCTTTTCTTAGNGACATAGGTAAACATTTTACAATTAATAGAATGTTAACTTTTGATAGTGTAAAATTAAGGTTAGATAGAGAACAATCATTAAGCTACATGGAATTTAACTATATGATCCTGCAAGCCTATGATTTTTTAGAGTTAAACAAAAAAGAAAATTGTGTTTTACAAATAGGTGGCTCAGATCAGTGGGGTAATATTATTAACGGTGTTGAACTTATCAAGAGATATTCTAATAAACAAAGTTATGGTTTAACAACGCCTTTAATTACTTTAGCTACAGGTGCTAAAATGGGAAAATCTGAAAATGGAGCAATTTGGTTGGATGAAAAATTTCTATCTGCTTATGACTATTGGCAATTTTGGAGAAACACAGATGATAGAGATGTTGTAAAATTTTTGAAAAATTTTACAGATATGAAAATAGAAGATATTAAGAAAGCTGAAAATCATAATATTAATGATTTAAAAATACTTTTAGCTAATGAAACAACCTCAATGCTTCATGGTGAAGATGCTGCAAAAAATTCAGAACAAGCTGCTAAAGAAGCATTTTCAGGTAATTCACTAGGATCAAATTTACCCTCTATAAAGATTAATTCAAAAAACATTGATGATAAATTAGATATAATTGATCTAGTCGTTCTTTCCAAATTAGAAAAATCTAAAAGTGAAATAAGAAGATTAATTAAAGGTAAAGCGATAAAAATTAATGACAAAGTTATATCTGATGAAAAATTAATTATTACGAACGAATTTTTTAAAGAGAACTACCTTAAGCTTTCTATTGGAAAAAAAAGACATTTAAAAATTGAATTAAATTAATTTTTTTTAATCTTTTCTAATGTCCTAGTTATAAATCTTGGAGTTAATGTTTTTATTGGATTTACAGTTGTTTCAAGTTTTTTTTGAGGACCCTTCACTTTAAAACTTACTCCAAAAACACCTTCACCAGCTTTCTTTCCAATAAGTAAATCTCCAATTAATGGAATTGAAGCAATGGATCTATTAATTGTAGTCGCTGGAACCAATGTGCCTCTTAAACTAACTATATTATTTTCTGAAATATAACCGTCAATTAAAATAGATATTGCTGGTCCAATTGCATACAATTCTTGAATTGTCATAACTTTATTTTTATTTGTAAAATTCATTTCAAAATCTGTAAACCTAATACCTTCTCCGGTTAGTAAATCTGCTATTCCTTGGAGAGAAGCAAGAGCCAGTAACTTTGCTAATGCTGGAATTTCTTTAACTTTAAAATTATCAATAATCAATTTTGAATTTGAAATGCCATTTTTTTTGGAAGAATAAAAATCTAAATATCCTTCATCACTATCTTCGAAACCTTTTATAAATTTGTATCTTTTTACAAGTGGCTTAGCTCTAGATGAGAATAGAGTAGTAATTTTTTCACCTTCTTTAGTGCTTATTGTAAATGTTAAATTTTCATTATTTGCAAATAGTGCCGATATATTAGCTTGAGATATTTTGTTATCTACAATTCCAAGCTTACCATTTAAATTTTTAACAATGTTATCGTTATCAAGATAAACATCAGACAAATTTATTTTTATATTTATATTTTCCTTAAAAATATCTAGTTGCTGATCATTATTACTTTTCAATAAGTTCGTAATAAGACTATCGGCATTTAGTATTGAGCCATTTAACTCATATTCATTATTTTTAATTCTATTAATTACAAATTTATTTTTTTTGTCACTAATATCAAAATAATCTAAGTCAATTTTATCAACTTTAATTATTTTATTTTTTCCATCTATTATTAAATCATCAATTGAGATTCTGTTATTCTTTGAAAAAATACTAATCTTTTTTAGATCAAGTCCAAATTTTTTATTATAGTTTCCATTAATTTTTAACTGAGAATTTAAGTTTTTATCCTTTTCATAATTAATAAAATCAATTTTTATTGGTGTGTCATTAATTTCTAAATCAGTTTCAAAATTATATTTTTTATCTTTTTTTGAGAATGTATAATTTATTTTATTGAATTCTTTGTCTAAACTAATTTTTCCCAAACCTTCTACTGATAAATTGCTATCTTTATATTGTAATTTAATTTTATGATCTTTTAGATTTAAAATATTCTTTGTTTTAGGTAAATATTCTTTAATTAAATTTTGATTTTTAATATCTAATTCACTTAGTTCGATATTTGACACTAAATTTAAATCAGAGCCACTGTGGGCTACCTCATAATCAATAAATTCAAATTTATTTTGAAGTTTAACTTGACCTTTTCCTTCAATTTTTAATTTCTTATTTGCATAAGATGCCCTTATCTTATGATCTTTTAGATTTAACATATCCTTTGTTTTAGGTAAGTATTCTTTAATTAAATTTTGGTTTTTGATATCCAATTCACTTAATTCTACATTTGATACTAAATTTAAATCAGAACCATTATTTATTATCTTATAATTAATAATTTCAAATTTATTTTGAAGTTTAATTTGACCCTTTCCTTCAATAGATAATTTTTTATTAGCAAAAGATGCTTTTATCTTGTGATTTTTTAAGTCAATCAACTCATTAATCTCTATAAATTTCTCACTAATTAAATTATTTTTTTTAAATTGAGAGCTATCAATTAAAATATTTGAATTTATTGTTAAATTCTTAACTTTGAACTTGTTATTAATATTAAATAAAAAATTATTTTCAGATTCAAAGTTTGTATTTATTAGATCAAATTGAGGATATTTTAATTTGATTGTTTGAAGTAATTGATCATTTAGAGGAGAATTTTTATTTCTTATATTGCCTTCAAGCAAATAATCGTTTTTATTTTTTTTTATACTTAATCTATCAGATAAAAAATTAATATTATTTGCATCAAAACTAATTTCTCTAAAATTAAAATTATTTTTGTAATATTAAAAAGAAAACTTATTTTTTCTAGTTTATTTTTTTTTAAAATACTAATTTCGCCTTCTTTTAGTAACCCATTAATTTTATAATCTTCTTTAAGTTTACCAAACTCATCAAAATTAAATTTTACATCTGCTATTAGATATCCTTTCTTTATAAATCGTTCTAAAAAAAATAATTCAGGTCTGTTATTTATGGATCTTATAAATGATACAAAATTTTTAAGTAAAATTGGTTTAGTTGATATTTCTATTTGCGAGGTAACTAATTGACTTTTTATGAATGAGTTTAACGATATTTGAGTTTTTAAATATTCAAGTTCGATCAGTTTACCTTTAAAAAGTATTTTAGTGTCTATTGTTTTTGCATTAATTTTAAAATTTAATGGATCTAAAGTAAGTTTAATTTTTTTTAAACTAGTATCAAATTTATCATTTTTTTGTTTAACAAGATTTTGGATTTGATTGTTAAATTTATCTGTCTCAAAACCAACTGTGCTTAAATAAATTATTAATAAAACTAAAGATCCTAATACTATAGATGTATATTTTAAAATTTTTTTACTCATTTAATTTGATATAAGGATTGCTCTAAAAAATCATCCAACTCACCCTCTAATACTTTATCTGGGCTTGTGCTTTCAAAATTTGTTCTATTATCTTTTACAAGTCTGTATGGCTGCAAGACATAAGATCTTATTTGATGCCCCCATCCTATTTCAGATTTGGAACTTTCTGTATTTTGGTTTTCTTGTTCTTTTTTTTTCATTTCATAGTCATATAGTCTTGCTTTAAGCATATTCATGCAAGTTTCTTTATTTTTATGTTGAGATCTTTCATTTTGACATTGAACAACAATTTTTGAGGGTATGTGGGTAATTCTCACAGCGCTATCTGTAGTATTTACATGTTGACCTCCTGCTCCACTTGATCGATATGTGTCAATTCTTAAATCTTTTTCTATAATTTCAATATTAATATTTTCGTCTACCACAGGATACACCCATATACTGGCAAAGCTTGTGTGTCTTCTTGCACCTGAGTCAAAGGGAGAAATTCTCACCAATCTGTGTATACCCGATTCTTTTTTTAACCATCCAAAAACATAATCTCCTTCTATTTTAATTGTAGATGATTTAATGCCTGCTTCATCTCCTTTATGCTCGCTTATTAAATTTGATTTAAAATTTTTTAGGTCTGCCCACTTTAAATACATTCTTCTTAACATTTCAGCCCAATCCTGACTCTCTGTACCTCCTGCCCCAGCGTGTATTTCAATATAACAATCAAGTGAGTCTGCTTCATTAGATAAAAAGCATTTAATCTCATTTTTTTTAACTAAGATTCTAAGATCTTTAATATTTTGTAAAATTTCTTTTTGAACAGTTTGATTTTCCTCTTCTAAAGCTAACTCACTTAAATCATCTAAGTCAGAAAGTTTTTCTATTGAAACTTTGTGAGTGTTTAACAAACCTTCGTATAGTTTTTTTTCTTTAATTATATTTTTTGAATTATTTTTATCTTGCCAAAAGTTGGCATCTAACATTTTTGTATTTAATATTTCAAGTTTTGAGTAAATATCATTTTTTTCAAAGATACTCCTTAACTCTTTGATTAATTTTTTCTATTTCTTTTTTATAATTTTGATATTTATCGTCCATTAATAAAACTTTAATATATTATTAACATCTAATCTATCATTATTTGAATAAAGCACTTCACCATTAATTACATTTTCTTTTTTATAAACTTCAATAATAGTATTTTTTGAAGTAAATTTTGCTTTTTGACCAGTAATTGGATCAACCACCATCATCACAGTGCCTTTAGCAGCTTTAAATGGTCTTGCTTCAGATTTCTTCACTACTTTTTTGATAAATTCTTTAAAAATTGGTAAAGCTGTTTTTGAGCCTGTTTCATATTTTCCTAATGAAACAGGATTATCAGATCCAACATAAACTCCTATTAATAAATTTGATGTAAACCCAATAAACCATGTATCTGTATTTTTATTTGTCGTGCCAGTTTTACCAGCAATATTTAATTTAAGATCTTTTATTTTTTTAGCCGTTCCCCTTTTAACTACTCCTTCAAGTATGGATGTCATTTGGTACGCTGTTTGAGGTGAAAAAACTGTTTGATAACTATCTTTTATGATTGGATAATCTTTTCCCAAATATGAGATTTGATCACAATTTATACATTTTCTTTTATCATTATTAAAAATAGTTTTTCCTTCACTGTCTTGGATTCTATCTATCAAAATTGGATTAACAAGTTTACCTCCATTTACAAATGCAGAATAGGCAGAAGTAAGTTTTAATAAAGTTGTTTCAGCAGATCCGAGTGATATGGATAATAGCTCCTCAGGATTATCATAAATACCCAGTTTTTTTGATATATTTATGATTTTTGAAAGACCTAAATCTTGAGCTATTCTCACAGTCATAAGATTTCTTGATTTTTCTAAGCCAACTCTAAGTGTTGAGGGACCATAAAATTTTTTTCCATAATTTTCAGGTTTCCACATTTTTAAATCATCCCCTTGATCAAGAACTATAGGAGCATCTAAAATTAAAGATGATGGAGTATAATTATTNTCTAAAGCCAAGGCATAAACAAACGGTTTAAAAGCTGAGCCTGGTTGTCTCAAAGCTTGTGTTGCTCTATTAAACTCACTTTTTTTAAAACTAAACCCACCGCTTAAAGCTAATACTCTCCCGGTATATGGGTCCATAACAACCATGCCACCATTAATTTTTGGAAGTTGTTTTAAACTATAAGTGCTGTCATTAATCCTTTTTACATAAATTATGTCACCAATTTTTAATAATTTGTTAAATTCTTTTTTAGTCCATGAAATATCTTGAAATTTAATTTTTCCATTTACTTTTTTTTCTGTCTCAATTTCAGCAGAAAACTTATTTAATTTTTTAACTATTGCAAGTTCCCAACTAATAGATTTTTCTAAATTAAATTTTTTTAAATCATTATTCCAATTTTTAGAATACTTTTTATTCGTTAGAGCTCCTCTCCAACCTTTTCTTTTATCATAAGAAATTAGACCATTTCTAAGTGTTTCTGTTGCAATTTTTTGAAACTTTAAATTAATAGGTGTATTTATATTAAAGCCCTGTTTATAAATTTTATCATAAGTAAATGTATCAATGACATTTTTTCTAACATCTTCAATATAGTATTGAGCATCTTCTAAAAAAATTTTTTTTGATTTTCTTAGATCAATTTTTTTTATTTTAAGTTCGTTATAAAGTTTTAAATTTATATATTTGTTATCAAATAAATTTTTTAATACTAAATTTCTTCTAAATTTTGCTAACTCAATATTTAGATAAGGGTTATATTTGCTTGGAGCTTTTGGAAGAGCTGCTAACAAAGCGCTCTCAGCATAATTTAAATCTTTAATAGATTTATCAAAGTACTCTAAACTTGCTGCTGCCACACCATATGCTCCACTACCAAGATAAATTTGATTTAGATATAGCTCTAAAATTCTTTGCTTTGATAAAGCTCTTTCTATTCTAAACGCTAAAATTGCTTCTTTAATTTTTCTATTAAGACTTACTTCATTAGTTAGTAAAAAATTTTTTGCCACCTGCTGAGTAATAGTAGAGGCTCCCTCAAGTCTTTTTGAAGAAATTATATTGGAAATATTGTTTACTACTGCTCTTAAAACTCCTTTTGCATCAACCCCGGGGTGTGAAAAGAAATTTTTATCCTCTGCAGATAAAAATGAGTTTATTACATTCTTTGGTATTGAGTTATAAGGAACGAATATTCTTTTTTCTTTGGAAAAATCTGCAACTAATTCTCCATTACCTGAATATACTTTGCTTGAGACTGGTGGTTTGTAATTTTTAAGAAATTTATAATCAGGAATATTATTTGAATAAGTCCATAAAACGCTAAATATCAAGATACTAAGCAATAAAACAAAAGATAGTGTTATAAGTAGTATATTCTTTAGATATTTATTCATTTTATTTCCATTATATCTTGGAATTTGTTAAAGATAAGGCACTAGAATTAAACAAAATTTTATAAACACTTAAAATATTAAATGAATCAATCAATTAAATTATTATGGAAAAAAATTTATATATCGATGCATCGCATCCTAATGAAACTAGAGTTGTTCTTAAATCAGACGACAATATTGAAGACTACGAGTACGAAGGTTTAAAGAATAACTTAACTAAGAATAACATATATTTAGGAAAAGTTAGTAGAATTGAGCCTTCTCTTCAAGCGGCATTTATTGATTTTGGAAGAGACAGACATGGTTTTCTCTCATTTAACGACATCCAATCAGATTATTATCAAATACCTAAGGCTGACCTTGAAAAAATAAAAGAAGAAGAAGAAAAAGCTAGAGAAGAACTTTCTAAAGAGGTGCAAGCAAAAGAAGAAGAAAATATTGCAGAAGGAAAACTTGAAATAGATGATCCTATTAACATAGAAAAAGATGCGTCAGAGGAAAACGAAAATAATATTAATGATAAAGTTATTGTCGATGAGGAAAAAGAAAAAAAGAAAGAAAATAAATTTAGATTCAAGAGATACAAAATTCAAGAAGTTATAAAACCAAACCAAGTTATACTGGTCCAAGTAATTAAAGATGAAAGAGGTCAAAAAGGTGCTGC